>Ga0134122_10002886_pt1 | contig 12674 bp, 12 predicted proteins | sample KB302_FD_96461 | JGI IMG/M metagenome (GOLD analysis project Ga0134122, IMG submission 96461) | Terrestrial soil microbial communities without Nitrogen fertilizer from Kellogg Biological Station, Michigan, USA - KB3-0-2 | ecosystem: Environmental > Terrestrial > Soil > Unclassified ...
CCCGCGGACGTGGCCGTCGCGCTGGTCGAGCTCGAAGGCGAGGGCTTCGTGCTGCGCGGACGGTTCACCGCCGAGGCGAGCACGCCGGAGGCGCTGGCGCGGGGTGACGCTTCGCTCGAGTGGTGCGAACGCCGCCTGCTGGCGCGCATCCATCGCTACACCATCAAGACCCTGCGCGCCGAGATCGAGCCGGTCTCGAGCGCCGATTTCATGCGATTCCTGCTCGACTGGCAGGGCGTGACGCGCCAGCCGCGGCCCGAAGGCGTCGAGAGCCTGGCCGCCGTGATCGCGCAGCTCGAGGGCTACGAAGTCCCGGCTGCGGCCTGGGAAGCCGACGTGCTGGCCGCGCGGCTCAACGACTACGACCCGCACTGGCTCGACAGCCTGTGCCTGTCGGGCCGCGCGCTGTGGGCGCGGCTGCACCCGGCCAAGTCCGCGGGCGCCGCGCCGGTGCGCAGCACGCCAGTCAGCCTGGTCACGCGTCGCAACTGGGGACTGTGGAACACCCTCGCCGCCGCGCCGCGCGAAGAGATGCAGCTTTCCCATGGCGCGCGCGCCCTGCACGAATACCTCACGGCCAACGGCGCCTCGTTCTTCGACGACATGGTGAGTGGCACGTCGCTGCTGCGCTCCCAGGCCGAGACCGCGCTGGGTGAGCTGGTGTCGGCCGGTCTCGTCAACGCCGACAGCTTCAGCGGCCTGCGTGCGCTTCTGATTCCACAGGACAAGAAGCGGCAGCTCGCGGCGCGCCGCCGCCGCGTGGCGCTGTTCGGGCTCGAGGATGCGGGGCGCTGGAGTCTCATCCGCAACGGCAAGATTTCCAACGAAGCCGAGGCGCTCGAACAGGTGGCCGAAATCCTCCTGCGGCGTTATGGCGTCGTGTTCCGCAGGCTGCTGGAGCGTGAAGCCGATTGGTTGCCGCCGTGGCACGTGCTGCTGCGTGTCTACCGCCGCCTCGAGGCGCAGGGAAAGATCCGCGGGGGACGCTTTGTGGCCGGCATGAGCGGCGAGCAATACGCGCTGCCCGACGCGGTTTCGGCGCTGCGTGCGATGCGCAAGCAGGAAACGCGTGGCGACCTGGTGTCGCTGTCGGCTGCCGATCCTTTGAACCTGACCGGCATCATCACCCCGGGTGCGCGTGTTCCCGCGCTCACCAACAACCGCGTGCTCTACCGGGACGGCGTGCCGGTGGCCACGCTGACCGCGGGCGAGTCGGATTTCCTGGTCGAGATGGAACCGGGGCGGGAGTGGGAGGCGCGCCAGGCACTGTTGCGCAACAGCCTGCAACCGGGGCCGGCGCGGGCGGTGTGATTTCGCCTGGATTTCCCGAGGGGGGCCGGGCTTCCTTGCCGCGGCCATCGAATTCTCGGGACTCCTTTACAAGTGTCGCGAGCTCCTGATTTCTCCCACCTGCAAAGCGGGAATTTGTCTCGCTTTTCGCTAGATATGCGCCGGGACGCATGCGCAAGGCCACGGGGTACCCTGGCCCATTGAACATATGCCGGAACGGTGGGGCAGGCGGGCTAACTAGTCAGGGGCGCCGGCCCACCGGCCGGCACCCCGGGGCCTCAGACCTGCACTTCGAGCTGGGTGATCAGCTCTTCTGCCTTCGATTTCGCGCTGCGCGCCTTGCGCACTGCACTGGCCGCCTGGCCGGCGGCGAACTCGTTGCTGGCCTCGGTCCACTCGGTCTTGAGCTCCTCGAAGCCGTTCTTGGCGGCATCGAACGCAGCCTTGTCCATGCCCTTAGGAAACTTGTGCGTCTTGGCGAGCTGATCGACCCGCGCCTGCAGTTTCTCGACGAGACCCGGTACCTTGGCGCTGAGATCGGTCCATTCCGCCTGGGCGGCGGCGACCGTGGCTTCCGCGTCGGCCTTGGCCTCGGTGACGGTTTCCTTCAGGGCAGACACTTCCGCCGACACCGACGGTGCGCCCACGACCACCGCGCTGTAGTCCTGCTTGGCGAGGTTTGCCTTGAGCCGATCGATCGAAGTCTCGGTGGTCAGCAACTGGTCGGCCGCATAGACCTGCGCGTCGTTGCGTATCTCGTTGAGCGAGGATTCGATTTTCGCCACCGCTTTCTCGGCGGGTTCCTTCTGGCTCGAACAGGCAGCCATCAGCATGACTGCAGCCAGCGTGATCATGATCGCGGGCATTCGCATGAGCGTCTCCTCTATTTATTTCCGCACGGTGGGCCGTCCGGCGTGCGGAGTATGAACCTTGCTCGCGCGCGCAACGATCAGAATTCTCCGACGGGATTTCCCCCAGAAAGCGCGGCTATTGCGACGCGCCAGCCGGCCCGGACGGTTGCCGCCGGATGTTATTAGCGGCCGGGACTGGTGCGGCCGTAATCCGGGTACCCGGGAGTTTCGCTCTCGTTGCGGTCGGTCACGAGGAAGTAAACGCGCCGGCCGGGGTTGTTGGGTGAGGTGATGTACACCACCGCGTAGCGCTCGAAGCCGATCTCGGTGAACTCGTGCGGCTCGGCGTTCCAGCCCGGGTAGTGCTTGCGCAGCCAGTTGTTGATGAAGCGATCCACCATCAGGTCGCTGGTGGCGTGCATGCGCACCGCGGTGCCGGGTGACATGCCCGGCGCGCTGGGATCGGGGAGACTTACCTGCGCCATGGCAGCCGTCGACACCCCTAACAAGGTGACGGCGACGAGGCTGGTGAACTTGAACATGGCGACCCCCTTTGCAGCGCAATAAATCACAGCCGCGGAAGGGGCGTCAATTGCGTAAATCGGGAGCGGACGCGTGACGGCGACAGTCCCGGGCGCGGGACGGCGCGGAGGGCGGAAACCTCCGGAAAATCAGTGCCCTGTCACTTGATGCCCACTCGCTCGCCGCCAGCGCTGAACAGGGTGGCGACGTCGGGGGAATAACGGAATGCCGCCAGGAAGTCGGCCATGGCGTAGTTGGAAACACGCTCGCGGATCTTGGCCTTGTAGATCTGGGCTTCCTCGACACGCCCGGCGAGCCCTAGCGTGAACGCCGCGATCGCCATGATGTGCTGATGCGCATTCGGCCGGGCGGCCGCCTTGATCGCCCACTCGGCAGCCTCGTCATGCTTTCCGAGGCGTGCCAGGGCAACGGCGCGCGTACCCAGCATGGCAAACAGAAGCGGGTCGAAAGGCGACAGCTGCCGCGAATGGTCGGAGAAGGAGATCGCCGCGTGCGGGTCGCCGGACTGCGAATGCACGAAGGCCAGCGTGTAATGCGCGGTCGCGAAATTCGGCGACAGGTCGACGGCGCGCTCGAGCTCGGTGATGCACTGGTCCTGGTCGCCGCGCAGCCACAGCGCGCGCCCCATCGCCCAATGCGCCGCCGGGTCGCGATCGTCGACCATCACGCTCCTGCCGGCGGCCTCGTAGGCGCGATCGATCTCCGGCTGCGGGTTCTTCCAGCCGAGGAAGGCATTCTGGAAATGCGCAAACGACAGGCCCGCATAGGCGCGCGCGAAGGTGGGATCGAGTTCCACTGCCTGCGCGAAGAATTGCCGTGCGCGTTCGTTGTCGTTCTTGCTGAAGCGGTACATGTGCCACAGCCCGCGATGGTGCGCTTCCCAGGCGTCGAGCGAGTTGGGAGCCTTGAGGACGGCGCGGTTGCGCTCGAGCATCTCGATCTCGTGCGCCACCGAGGCGACGATGCGGTTGCCGATCTCGTCGAGCACGTCGAGCGTGTCGCTGATGGTGTCGTCGAACACGTCCGCCCAGATGATGCGCGCGGTGCGCGTTTCGATGAGGTCGGCATTGACCGTGAGCCGCCGGCCGGCGCGGCGCACCGCGCCGCTCACCACGTAGTCGACGTTCAGCATGCGGCCGGCTTCCTCCGGGCCGATGCCGCGATCGCGCAGCGTGAAAGTCGTGCCCTGCGCGATGACGAACATGCTGCGCAGTTTCGCCAGCCGCACGATCACGTCGTGCGCGATGGCATCCGCGATGCCGCCGCGGCGGTCGGCTTCGCTGGAGCGATCCACGAAGGGCATCACGGCGAGCGAGGCGCGGCGCGGGCCGGGCGCGCCATCCGCGTGAACGGTACGCACCTCGGTGAGGTTGGCGCTGATGAGCTGCAGCGCCGGACCGGGCTGCGCCTGCGCCGCGCCGCCGCGCGCATTGCGCCAGATCTCGCGCAGCGGCGCCGAGTCGAGGCCGTCGGCTTCGAACAGCTTGCTGGCGCTGGCGAGGTGCGCCTCGCCTTCGGCAATGCGTCCCTGGCGCGCCAGCGAGGCGAGCAGCAATTCGTGCGCGTTGCGATCGAAGGGCGCGAGCCGCAGCCACTCGTCGAGGTAGGGCGCGGCGGACTCGTGCGGCAGGGCGCGCGACAGGTTCTCCAGCAGCACGGCCTGGATGCCGCGGAACCGGCGTCGCTCGGCCGTGATCCAGGCGTCATACATCGGGCTGCGCGCGATCTCGAGTCCCTCGAGCAATTCGCCGGCGAACAGCTTCGCCAGCTCGCGCTGCTGCTCGACGCCTAACTTCCGGATGCCGTGCTCCGGCGCGCGCGTGGCCTCAAGTGCGTCGACCCGGCAGTCGGAGAGATCGAGGCGGATGGTGTTGCCGTCGGCGATGACGCGCTTGCGGCCCTTCTCGTCGACGAGACCCCGGATCTTCGACAGGCACCAGCGCAATTCGCCACGCGGGTCGTTGGGCACGTCCCACAGCAGCTCGCAGACCTGGCTGCGGGCCACCGGCCGGCTGGCGAGCACCAGGTAGCCGAGCAGCGCGCGCACCTTGCGCGAGGCGGGCAGCTTGAGTGCGTCGCCGCCGCGCGACAGTTCGAGCGGCCCCAGCAGCCGGAAGCGCAGCGAATCCACGGGCATTTCCACGCTGGCTACCACGCCACCGCCCTAACGTGGCATCCGTGGAAGAGGTCGAGGAGGGAGATCATGAGCTTGAGTTTGTCCCGCAACAGCCCGCGCATCGTAGGGGGATCACATGCCCGGCAGCACGCCGCCTGGGCGAGCGGGGATTATGCCGTCGCCGGCAATGCGCTGCAGATCGTCAGCGAGGAGCTGTGCGAAACCGTGAATTTGTGCCAGGAGGAGCGCGTGCTCGACGTCGCCGCCGGCAGCTTTCACGCATCGCTGGCGGCCGCCCGTCGCTGGTGCGATGTCACGGCCACGGTCTGTGCCTCCGACCTCACCAGCCGCAGCCAGCAGCGCACCGAGGCGGCGGCAGTGGGCGTGCAGCTGGTCGACGCCGACCCCGAGGCGCTGCCGTTCGCGGACCAGAATTTCAGCGCGGTGATTTCCGCGTTTGGCGCCATGTTCGCGCCCGACCAGGAGCGCGCGGCGTCGGAGATGATCCGCGTGTGCCGCCGCGGGCGGCGGCTGGGTCTCGCCAACTGGACGCCCGAAGGTTTCATGGGCCAATTGTTCGTGACCGTGGCGCGGCACGTGCCGCAGGCCAGCTCGGGTGCCTCGCCCTTTGCCTGGGGCACCGAGGATCGGCTGTACGAGTTGTTTGGCGCCTTCGGCAGTATCGAGGCGGCGCTCAAGAAGGTGACGCTGCGCGCCCGCACACCCATGGACTGGGTGGACAAGCTGCGCGCCGGCTATGAGCCGGTGTCGCGCACCTCCGCATTGCTCGATGCGGCCGGCCAGAAGGCGCTGCGCGGCGACTTGTTGCAGCTGGTGACGCGCTTCAACCGCGCCCGCGACTCGAGCATGCTGCTGGACGCGGAGTACCTGGAAGTGGTGGTGCAGCGGCGCTGAGACGCCTCACGATTCGCCGATATCCTCGTTCCAGACCTCGGGATGCGCGGCGATGTAGCTGCCCAGCATCTGTTCGCACTCGCCCGATTGCATGTCGATGACCTCGACACCGCGCGCGCGCAGCCAGTCCATGCCGCCCGCGAAGGTGCGCGATTCGCCGACCACCACGGCACCGATGCGGAACTGCAGCACCAACCCGCTGCAATACCAGCACGGCGCGAGCGTCGTAACCATGATCGTGTCCCGGTAGCGGCGCTGGCGACCGGCCTTGCGGAACGCGTCGGTTTCGCCGTGGATGGAAGGATCTCCTTCCTGCACGCGCCGATTGTGACCGCTGCCTAACAACGTGCCGTCGCTGCGGAACAGGGCTGCGCCGATCGGGATGCCGCCCTCGGCCAGCCCAAGGCGTGCCTCGGCAATCGCCACTGCGAGCATGGCCTGGTAGTCCGGTCGCATGCTCAGGCGTCGTCGGTCTCGTCGAGCGTCTGCTCCAGTCGCTCGGGATGCTGGTTGAGCTCCGGCACCTCGGCGCGGCGCCGGCGTGCGCGGACCCACTGGACAATACCGGCGGCCAGGGCAAAAACCAGGACGGCTGTGAACACGCGCATGTGGGCTCGATCCCTGTCAAGGCATGCCGTCGCGGCCAGTTCGCCACGGTGACATTGCCGGTTCGGGTGACGCGGCCGATCATAGCGCCATGCGAGTCCCGCCATTCAAGCTCGATGCCTGGCTCGCGGCGCACGAGTTCGCGACGCCGCCGATCCGCTACAACCTGGCCTCGAGCACCGGCCCGCAGTGGACGCTTGGGGAGTTGATGAATCTCGGCGGGAGTCTTGCCGACCTGGGCGAGGTGAAGCTGTCCTACGCGCCGCCGCAAGGCAGCAAACTACTGCGCGAGCGCATCGCGGCGCTGCATGGCACCGACCCCGACCACGTGCTGGTGATGACCGGCGCCTCGGAGACGTTGATCGCGCTGACCTGTTTCTTCGGCGCTCCGGGCGGTTCCATCGTGGTGCCGCGTCCTGCCTACCCGGCAGTCCCGGTGTTGGCCCGCGCCTGGGGACTCGAGGTGCGGGAGTACGCGTTGCGCCCGGAATATGGCTTCGCGCAGACCGCGGAGAGCGTGCTCACCGCGGTCGATGCCACGTCGCGCGCCGTTTTCATCAACACGCCGCACAATCCGACCGGCTCGGTCATGCCGGCGAACGAGCAGCGCAAGCTGGCGGAGCTGCTGTCCGTGCGCGGCATTCCATTGATCGTCGACGAGGTCTATCACCCGCTCTATCACAGCGCGCCGGTCGCCAGCGCCGCGAAGCTGCCCAATACCATCGTGCTCGGCGACTTCGCCAAGGCGTTGTCCATCCCTGGATTGCGCATCGGCTGGCTGATCGACGCCGATCCGGAGCGCCGCGCGGCGCTGCTGGACCTGCGCAGCTACTTCACCATTTCGGGCTCGCCGCTCACCGAGGCCGTCGGCGCGCACGTGCTGGCGCATGCCGACCAGGTGTTCGGACGCCTTCGATCCGTCTCCCAGGCCAATCTCGCGCTGTTGTCGAAGTTCATGCACCAGGAACGCGAAGCCCTCGGGTGGACGCCGCCGGCCGGCGGTACCACCTGCTTCCCGTGGCTGCGCGACGGCCGCGATTCGCGGCCACTGTGCGAGGCGTTGGCGAAGGCGGGAGTGCTGGCTGCGCCGGGCGACTGCTTCGAGATGCCGGCGCATTTCCGGCTGGGCGTGGGTGCGCTGTCCGAGGGTTACCAGGAAGCCCTCGACACCTTCCGCGCGGTGCTCGCGGGGCTCTAACTATCTGCGGTTGTGGAGAGAGGACCGATGGCGATACGGATTTCGTGGGTGCTGCTGGCCGTTCTCGGGTTTACGGCGCTCCCTGCCGGCGCACAGGCTCCGCCGCCATCCCTGCGCTTCGAGAGCAAGGTGCAGGAATACGAGGCGGAGGATCGCGCCCATGCGCCACCCCGCGGCGCCATCCTGTTCGCCGGGGACTCCCAGTTCTATCGCTGGAAGACCATTCACGAAGACCTGCCGGATTACACGCTGATCAACCGCGGCATCGATTCGTTCCAGACCACGGATCTCATCCGCTATTTCGACCGGCTGGTGGTGCCTTACAAGCCGCGGCTCATCGTGCTGCACGTGGGTGGAAACGACATCCACAACGGCAAGCCGCCGGCGCGGGTGCTCACGGACTTCCAGGCCCTGGTGGCGCTGGTGCATGCACGCCTGCCGGGGACGCCCATCGTCTACTCGAGCATCACCCCGGGCCCGGGGCGCTGGGATGAGGCGCCCCAGCGACGTGAGGCCAACCAGCTCATCCGCGACTACATCGCGACGCGCCCGGACCTCAAGTTCGTAAACCTCTGGGACGCGATGCTCACCCCCGACGGCAAGCCGCGCGAGGACATCTGGGTGGAGGACCGGGTGCACCCCAACCATGCGGGCTACCAAATCCGTGTAAAACTTACGCGCCCTTTCCTGGGTGAGCCGGATCACATCGCGAAAACGGCGCAGTAAACACGCTCTCGACAATTTGCCGCGTTGCCACCATCATTCCGGTCGCGCGTAAGAGATTTGATGATCCGCTTCGGCGGGTCGACGTCAGTCACATTTATGACAACAAAAGACTGACTCGCGCGAGGGGTGGATCTAACGTATTTCGCATGGCTACGACACGGAAGTCAGTTCAAGGACTATACGGGGGTCGAATGGCGGTGAAGTCGACACCGGTCGAGGCCGGTACACGGGATTCCAATTGGAGTGCCACTCAAGAGGCACTGAGGTTGGTGAAGCGTCGCGGCGATCAGCTGATCGTCTTCGGCGCCTGCACACTGTTCGCGCTGGAGATGGTGCTGCCCGACAGCGCCCGCGGTCAGCGCGGTCTGCTGATCGGCGCGATGCTGGTGCTCGCACTGATCGGTGGCTACGTCTGGTTCGTGACCACGAACAAGCGGCGTATCGCCGCCTCCCGTCTGGCCTGCCATCGTTGCGACTACCTGCCGCACGACACCGAGATCGACGAAGTGGCGGATTCGCACCGCTGCCCGCGCTGCGCGGCGGAGCTGTAGTCGATTGCAGTCGCCGCCCGCCCGGGCGGCGAAGTCGATGAGCCTTCTTCCCCGGAAATAACGTCTGGGTGTTCGCACACGAACACCCGCGAAGACGGGAGGGAGGCTTGCGTGCGTCTCACACCCTGGTTGCTGGCACTGATGCTGCCGGCGTTGGCCCACCCCGGCGGCATCGTCATCCCCACGCGCTACAAGTTCGAAGGCGCAATGGTGAACGATCTCGGCACACTGGGTGGCTTACAGAGCGTGGCTCACGACATCAACGAGGGCGGCGACATCGCCGGCGAAGCCTGGGACGCGTCCAACAAGAATCACGCCGTGGTCTGGTTCAATGGCCAGATCTATGACCTTCACAATGGCACGCCCGAGTGGTCGATCGCCCGCGCATACGGGATCAACGACAACCGGATCGCGGTTGGCGAATACGTGGAGCCCGGCTCGCCACAGCGTTACCACGCTTTCTACTACTACCCGGGAATCTGGCTCACCCGCATGGCCGGTGACAATCCTGCGCCAGAGCTTGCTTTCGCATGGCAAACGCACGCGTATGCCATCAACAAGTATGGCCGGATCGCGGGCGAAGGCGTCCGCCTTCCGAATCCCTTCCTGCCGCCGCCGCCCGACATGGGCGATCTGTGCTACGAACGACTGCCGATACAGTGGCCCACGGGATCTCCCAATCCGGCGCGATTGTTCTGCGTCTCCGATGTAAACAACAACAACACCTGGGACGACTACGAAGGCATGTCGCCTGCTGCTTACGACGTCAACGACTCCGGCAACTTCGTCGGAACCGACGGTGCCAGCACACCCAATTCGATGTTTCTGTTCAAGGACGGCCAGCGCATCCCGGTGCCGGCGCCAACCGGCGTTGCGGACTCGACGTTGTACGGAATCGCAAATGGCATCAACAACAAGAACTGGGTAGCTGGCAGCTACGGCTGGTACAACCAGAACTTTCGTGCGTTCGTCTGGGACGGCGCTTCCGCGAGCTCGATCAATCTCGGCACATTCCCCTACGGCACGCGCAGCTGGGCCTATGAGATCAATGAACAGAACATGGTGGTCGGGACGTCTGAGCGAGGCTACGGCTCGAGCCCAGCCTCGCACAGGCGAAAAGGGGCATTCATCTGGCACTCCGATTTCGGCCTGGCGCAATTGCCGTCGTTGGGCTTGACCTACCTCGGCGACAACACATTTGGTCCCAGCCACTGCACGGCGTATTCGCTCAACGATCGCAAGTCGGCCAGCGGACTCGTGCAAGTAGTGGGTGAATGCGACGTGGATGGAAATCGGCACGCCGTGCGCTGGGACGTCACGATCAGCATCCAGTCGGTCCTCCAATGAGTTGAGCCGCAGCGCGGGTTTTTGACGTCTTCACTCCCGGGGTTGCCAACCGAGGAGAGAAGCATGAACTACAGGACACTTATGGCAGTCGCGCTGCTGGCCGCATTCGCCGCTGACGCGCAGGCACAGATCACAATCCCGACTACCTATTCGGTGACTGGCCAGCAGCCGTATGACCTGGGCACGCTGGGCGGTGACCAAAGCGAGGCGCTGGACATCAACGATGGTGGCGACATCGTCGGCTGGGCGCAGGACGGCGCCAACAAGAAGCGGGCGTTCATCCGGCTGGTCGAACTGGGCTATCCCCTTGCGCTGGACGATGGAACGGTTTCGTTCATTTCGGCGCGCGCCACAGGAATCTCCAACAACCGCGTCGTGGTCGGGTCCTTCTTCGAATACGACTGGCTTGGCGGCCCTTACGACCACGGCTTCTACTACTACCCCGGCATCTGGATGTCGGAAATCTGGAACGATGGCTTCGGGCTCGGACTCCCCTGGACCACTCAACCGCTGGCCATCAACAACCCCGAGTACATCGTGGGACGTGGCAAGGTGCCGGGTGCTTACGTTCCGCCAAACACGACCGGTGTCTGTTACACGGACTGGGTGCCGCTGTTCTGGGATGGCGCCGGCCAGGATCCCTTCGGTCTCAACTGCTACCCGGACCCGGACAACAACCATGTCGGCTACCTCGGTGTGATGCCGGGCGCCAAGGACATCAACGATTCGAACTGGATCGTGGGCGCCGACGGCGGGCATTCCACACTTGCCATGTTCCTGCGCAAGGGTCAGTTCGCCATCGACAACACGCCGGTGCCGAAGCCCTCTGGCAGCCCGAACGGCTTGTTTGGTTCGGCCAACGGCATCAACAATGCCGGCAAGGTGGTGGGTGCCTACGGCTACTCTGCCAGCGGCAGTTCGACGCCCGACTTGCGTGCCTTCTTCTGGGACGCCATCACGAGCTCGTCGACCCCGATCGGCATGCTGTCGGGTGGAAGCTGGAGTGTCGCGAACGAGATCAACGACCAGGACATGGTGGTCGGCACCTCGGACCGGAACTTTGCGCTGGGAGGAGCCGGTGAATCCGCGTACATCTTTCACATCAATTTCGGGATGGTCCGCCTCAAGGCACCCGGTGAGGGGCTCCTGAATAGCGGTATCAAGAATTGCCAGGCGAATTCCCTGAACAATCGGAAGAGCAATGGAGTCGTCGAGGTGGTCGGATCCTGCTTGTTCGGCGCCGTGCGCCACGCGGTGTTGTGGCAGGTCACGGTCGTGAAGAAGGCGGTCATCTTCTAGGCCGGGCACTTCGCTGGAGTGAAGAGGCCGCCTTTCGGCGGCCTCGCGCGTGGTGGCAGAAATTTGCGCGCGGCGGCAGAGACCAGTAGGTCAAAAAAACAAAGGGGGCCTCGTGAACCTGAAACTGACACTGGCGTCGGGCTGCCTGGCACTGTCGCTGGCCTCGATCGCCGCCGCCGAAAATCCGACGATGCAATTCGCCTGCGATACGCCGGCAGGTCACTACTCTTCGTGGTCGCAGTCGATCTCGGCGCACGGACTCGAAATCGAGGGCAAGCTCAAGGTCAACGAGCTGCGCAAGGACAAGAAGTGGATCCCTGCGGCACACATCATTGTGCGGGCAGGCCAGGAAGACAAATCTGCGTACGGGATCAGCATCTTCGCACTCGCCAAGCAACCCGACGTGCTGTTCACCCAGATCGTGGGGGACGGGGATCCGGAGCCGATTGGTCCGCTCGGCGGCATGCTGCCCAGGACCTCGGAGCCGATCGCCTTCAAGCTCAAGCTGGATGCGACAGGCGCGCTGACGGTCAACGTAGGCGGCGGTGAATCAACTGCCCGGATCGGCGCGATAAAGGCGTCGACGTTGGAGCTGAATTGTTCAACGGTGGACATCGAATTCATCGATGTGCGGCTCACGACGATCGACTGATTCGCGCCACACCTGCGCCTGAAAATGAAAAGGCCGCCCCTTCGAGGGCGGCCTTCTCTATCTACTTCGCCTGAAGCTCAGTCTTCGATGAGGAAGCTGCGCAGCTGCTCGCTGCGGCTCGGATGCCGTAATTTACGCAAGGCCTTCGCCTCGATCTGGCGGATGCGCTCGCGCGTCACGTCGAACTGCTTGCCGACCTCTTCCAGCGTGTGGTCGGTGTTCATGTCGATGCCGAAGCGCATGCGAAGTACCTTGGCTTCACGCGGGGTCAGTTGCGCAAGTACCGAGTGGGTGGTCTCGCGCAGCGACTCCATGGTGGCCTGGTCGATCGGGGACGCGACGCTCGTGTCCTCGATGAAGTCGCCGAGGTGTGAGTCCTCGTCGTCGCCGATCGGAGTCTCCATCGAGATGGGCTCCTTGGCGATCTTGAGGACCTTGCGCACCTTGTCTTCCGGCATTTCCATGCGCACGGCCAGTTCTTCCGGCGTCGGCTCGCGGCCCATCTCCTGCAGCATCTGCCGCGAGATGCGGTTCAGCTTGTTGATGGTCTCGATCATGTGCACCGGGATGCGGATGGTGC
>Ga0134122_10002888_pt1 | contig 12666 bp, 10 predicted proteins | sample KB302_FD_96461 | JGI IMG/M metagenome (GOLD analysis project Ga0134122, IMG submission 96461) | Terrestrial soil microbial communities without Nitrogen fertilizer from Kellogg Biological Station, Michigan, USA - KB3-0-2 | ecosystem: Environmental > Terrestrial > Soil > Unclassified ...
CGCGTCATGTTCGGCGGCATGAGTGTCTACCTGCGCCCCGGCATCGGCATTGGCGCCGACCGCCCGCTCGAGTGGAATCTCGAATTCGGGCTCAAGGTAGTGCATTGAACTACTGGGGCAGCAACGCGCAGCGTGGATCAACGTTGCACTTGACCAGTCGCACCACCTCGCCGGTTTGCGGCGCAGTCTCGAGGAACACGCCAATGCCGCGGGCGTAGTACTTGAGCTCGAACGTGTCCGGTTCGAGCTGCGAGAAATTGCGCGTGACCACGCAGTCTCCCTTGCACAGCAACTTCGCCAGCGCGGGCGGTACCAGTTTATCCAGCGCGGGATTCTTGCCGTAGCAGTAGTTGACCGAGAGGACTTCCGAGGCGTCCTCGGCATTTCCCAGGGATGCTTCCTCGATGTAGAACTGCCCGACGGTCGGATTGGCCTGGAAAATGATTCCGGGCCGGTCGCCATCGCGTTCCGCCTTGAACGAACCGTCGATGTTGACCAGCTCGGGCTTGCGAGGCCGATCGCCGCTGAAAGTCTCGTACTCGCCGGTTTCTTCGCCGCAATACCAGACGTTGCCGTCCTTCGCCTGCGCGAACCAGTCGTTGGTTGCCTCCGTAATGACCCCGCCCGCGAAGACCTCGTCGCGCACCACGATGCAACGCACATCGTCGATCAGCTTGGTCGCGTCCTTCACTTCGACCGTGTTGATCTCGTCAGCGCTGCGGAATTCCCACTTACTGCCGACTGTGAGCGGAAAGTAGGGATTGGGATTTGTGAGATTGCGAAAGTTGCTGTCGAAATCCCGCGCCTCGAATTCAGGGTGATAACGGCCTTCGCCCACCTCGGCGCACAGGCTCAAGCGCGCCTCATTCTGATCGGAGCACAGCGCGTTTGCCTCGAGCCGGCCGTCTTCCGCGTCCTGGAGGCACTCTTTGCGGTCGCTCGATTCCGGTTCGTTGATGCAGATGCCTACAGCGATCCAGTAGTCGTCCAGCGATTGATTTGCGCAAGCCTTGATTGCTGCGCGCGCGGTAGCGGAGCAATAACGAGCCTGGCTCACGAGCTCATCGAACTTCGGATCGGTGACGGCGGCCCGTGTTGCCAGCGGCAGCGCCGCGACCAGGACCAATACGGACAGTCTGGAAATGTTCATGACGATTCACTCCCTTGCGGCATGTGAATCCTTAGACACCGTGGCGCGACGAAACCCGTCGCGCTATCGCACCGCACGACGTGCAACTGGCGCTCCGAAGGGACGAGCAGGGCAAGACACCGGTTTCAGCCTGGCGAGGAACCGTCAGAGAATTCCTACTCTTTGCAGATTGAAATATGGGTATTCGGATAGTTAGGAAGGTCGATCAGAAACGTCGGCGTCGGGATTCCTCTTTCGAGCGTGCACTGAGTAGTGCAAAAGTGCGGTGACGTACAGACCGACGACCGAAGATGTCGGAGGCTTGGGCGAAAATTGAAAAACGGAGTTCGCCGTCTGGCGAGGTATTCGCGAATTTACCGGGACTGAGGCTCAGCGCGGGGTTCGACACAGCTATGAAGGACTTGCGACTGGCAGCCAGCGTTGTTTGGCATTCCGTATCTGGCCCATTCAATCGCCTGCGACTCATTGGCATCCCGGCTCCAATGCGATGGGTCGCGATCGCAAATCTCGGCGCATTGGCGCTGCTGAGCATCCTGTTCATCCGGGATGAGCACGGCGTCCCCCGTGAGGTCATACCGGGTGGGCCGCCTGCATATCCCGATGCCATCGTCCTCGTTGTGGTCTGCGCAGGCATCGCGATGACGGCGTTGGGTATCGCGGCGACCCGTGCGTCATCCTGGATGCGGCTCGTGCTGAGCACAGGCGTATTTCTCACCTCTTACGCTGCGCTGTGGCGGCTGCTGCCCGCAATTCCAGCACGCGATGCCTGGGTCATCGCGGGTTTGCTCGCGACGACGTTGGGTCTGATCGAGATCCGCAAGACGGGGCGCCTGTGGTTGCCGTTGCAGATTGCTGCGCTGTCGACACCTTACGTAATCGTGGTCACCGGAATTTTTCTTTACGCCGCAGCGGATGTCGTTTTCTTGTCCAAACTACTGAGTATTGCGCCTCTTGCGGGCATCGCAGCGGGGGTGCTGGCGTTCGCCTCGGTGGCGGAGGTATTGCAGAACCCTCATCCGCGCATGTCCCGATGGATGGGTCGACCTCAGCGAAAACTCTTCATCTTCCTGGTGCTGCTACTGAAGTTGAGTGTGCTCCTGGCCTTGTACAAAGGTATAGGCAGCACATTCGTGGGCGGCGCGGAGCTATGGAATTCTCGCCTTGACCGGCCAATGACCTGGGTGCATGCGCTGGTGGTAGCGGCCACGACTCTGGCTATCGTTGCCGCGAGTGAGCGGTCTCCTTTATCGCTGCAGGGGCGCGAGACCGCGATAGCCTGGATTCTGGCCGCTTCGATTCTGCCCATGACCGCACCCCTGGTGGTCGGAATCACAGGATCGTTCAACGCCGGAAATTGGGTCACCGATAACAGCGGGTTGTTGCAGCTGATCGTGGTCCTGGCCTTCACGACTCTTGCGGTTGCAATGACCTTTCGTCAACGGAGCCTCACCGCAGGCAACGCGCTGTTCCTGCTCGCCGGACTTTGGCTCATTCCCCCGCTGATTGGGATTCTCGCGTACGAAAGAGGTACCAGGCTCGCGGCGTTCTGGGCCACCCCGATTCAGGTCGATGTCGCTCTCACCTGTCTTGTCGGGATCGCAATGTTCGCCCTGCGTCAGCGATACATCGCCCCGCGGACACAACTGCGGCTTCTGCTGTTGCCGGCGCTGCTCATCTATGCCGGAGTGTTTCTCCAAGGCGTCAATGACAGGCTCGAACGTTACCTTCTCGTATTGGCGATCCTCTGGCTGCTGGTGGCACACGCCCCGCGCGTTGCGGCTGATCCGCGCCGCCAGACACGCGTGTTGGGAATACTCCTGGGTGTCCAGGTTTGTACATTGATCGTTTTTTACCTGGCGTTCTTGTTTCCGCATCTCGCCTCCAAGTCGACGCGGATCGGTTGGTTATGGCTCGCCGTCCCCCTGTCGGCCATATTGACCGCGCGAACGAGCGCGTTTACCACCCTGCGAACTGCAGCGCCTGACGTGAGTGCTTCCGCAGTCAGCGGGAGTCCTTGATGTTTCGCGTGCTCTCGATCGATGGGGGCGGCATCCGCGGGATTGTTCCCGCCTGCGTTCTCGTGAGCCTGGAGGCACTGGTCAATCAGCCGCTGGGCGAAGTGTTCGATCTCGTCGTTGGCACCTCGACAGGCGGATTGTTGGCACTCGCGATAGCCGCACCGCGCGGCTCCACGGCTGCGCGAACTTGCTCTCCAGCGGCGCTGTTGGATCTCTATACCGCCAGAGGCTCCGAGATTTTCGGAGCTAACAGGGTCAATATTCGAAGTAATCCACTGATGGGTCTCGTACCGATGATGGGTGGTCCGACAGCCGGCGCCGCGCCGTGGGTGAAGTCGCTCCGCAGTCGTCTCGGTATCGACAAGGCAAGTGACCCCGGGAATGCACGCTATTCGCCTGCCGTGCTCGAAGGGTGCCTTCAGGAAATCTTTGGCGACCTGAAACTGAGTGAAGCGAAACCAGACGTCGTCATAACAAGCTACGACATGTCGGGGCGCCAGCCCGTCCTGTTTCGTTCCTCAGAAGCCAGGGCTGATTCGCGGACGGATGCCTATTTTCGTGACGTCGGCCGTGCCACGTCGGCAGCCCCGACGTTCTTCCCGCCGCACGTATTGCCTGGTGACGATCATCGAGTCCTCGTCGATGGCGGCATGATCGCAAACAACCCGTCGCTCGTTGCGTTGCTGGAGGCATTCCGTATGGCGCGGCCCGATGAACTCATTGTCGTCCTGTCTCTGGGTACGGGATCGCCCGAGCGATTGGCAACAAACGCGCCGTCCGTGGAGGACCTGAAGTCCAGGGCTTGGCCGCTGGTGGGTGTCGATCTCATGCAGATACTCTTCGACGGCGATAGTCAGCTGGCGGATCAATTGCTCACGGGGCTCTCGCACAGCCTTCCAGAACGAATAAACACGCTCAGGCTGCAGGCGAATCTGGGAGCGGTTTCACCTGCGATGGACGATGCGAGCAGCGAACACATCCGCGAGCTCACGGAGATCGGAATGAAGCTGGTGAAAACCAATCAGCCGAAACTCGCGGCGATGGCACGGTTCCTGAGCGCGTCGTGAGTTGCCGTCTGAATGGGTGACCGAACCCATTGATCGCCGGAGTAGTTCGAAGCCGCGCGTCAAGAGCCGCTTGTCGTTTCGGGATACCGACGCGGAAAAGTCAGGCGGAATGTGGTGCCTTCTCCTTCGGACGACTCGAGCTCGATACTTGCATCGAGCATTTCGCACAGCCTCTTCACGATTGATAGTCCGATGCCTTCGCCTGCGGGTACGTGCGCAGGAGGAGCACTGGATTGCGAAGGGAGCGTGGGCGCAGAGTCCGCCTGCGGTTCCGATTCGTCAGCGGGCATGTTCCGCTGTTCCACATCATGTGCTTCATCGGTCGCATGTTTCATCACGCGCGCCAGAGGCGTCGCAGAGCTGTGCTTGAATCCCGGACCCGTATCCTGGACGCACAATGCCCATTGAGGCCGCCGCTCGGTCCCGGCAAGCTCCCAGGTGATTTTCACGCCGCCCCGCTCAGTCGCCTTCAATGCGTTGAGCACGAGGTTCTGCACGATGCGCTGAACCTTCGCGGAGTCGCCTTCGACCACGAGTGGCGTTTCGCCCTTGGCAACAAGAAAGAGATCCTTCTCGGCCGCGATCGGACGCGTCGTATCCGCGAATTCCTTCAGCAGCACTGCCACGTCGAAATTCGCAATCTGGCGCCGCTCGTGGCCGGCTTCCAGCCGCGCCTGATCCATCAAATCAGTCAGCAGCTTGTTGAGCGATTGGACGCCCACTCGAAGCAGTTCTGAAAAACGCGAGCGGTGTTGATCGGGAACCCCTTCCCGGACCAACACCGCCGAGGCGCTGGTGATGGCGTGCGCGCGACCGCGCAGGTCATGAGCTGCCTCACGCCAGGCCTGCGCTCTTTCATGCTCCAGGGCTTTCAATTGCGTCAGGGCGGACTCGAGCTCTCTTGCCCGGCTGGCCGCTTCGCGCTGTTGCAGGTGGCCATAGCGCGTCGCACTTGCGCACATGCCGTCACTGCACAGACGGACGAGTTCGAATCGGGCGGTCTGCATCGCACCACTCTCGACATCGGGAAAGAGGCCTTGATAGACATCGAGTTCCCGCAGGAGACACATATGCAAGTGGCCCCATTCATACATCGTCTCGGGCTGGTTGTATCCCTGTTGCCAACGATGCAAACCGTGTTCCGCAGAGGCTTCCCGCTGCTCCTCGCGCGCTCGAGCACGCTCGGTTTCGGTTTGGGCGGAGAGCCGATACTCGAATGCATCCAGGACCGCCGGAATGTGGTCGATGAATTGTGCGCGCGTAATGGTTGATGCCGTCGAGAGGGCCGGGTCGGAATCAATTGCCTTTCTCCAGGCGGAGAGGACGGTCTCGCGGCGTTGAGTCAGGTAGACCGCAAGCGCTTTGAGTGAATCCGATGAGTGGAAAGTGTTGTGCACGTTTGGTCCTTGAACAAGTGTTCCGCGAGGTTTGACGAAGCACGAACATGGAGCGGGTTCATCCGCGCGGCGGCTGTCTCCAGCCGCGGGCAATCGATTCTTTGATGCCTACGGAAGCTGGTGTCGCGGCAGGTCAATCGTAAAAACGCAGCCCGAGTGCGGAACGTCGCGAACCTGGAGAACTCCATTGTTGGCTTCCACGCTCCGCTGACAGATGGCCAATCCGAGCCCAAGGCCAGATCGGTCTTTGCCGCTCTGCTTGAACGGTAAAAACATTTCCTGCACGGCGCCCGGCGGGAGTCCACCGCAATGATCCTCGACATCGATGCGGATGCGGTCCCCGGCGGCGTAGGCGCTCAGCGTGACTTCGGAATTGTGCCGGGTGAATTTGAATGCGTTTTGCAGCAGGTTCCCGACGGCTGACAGGAGAATTTCCCGGTCGACGTCGAGCGCGAGATCGCGGCTGACACTACCCACGGTAAACGTGCACTCGCGGGTCTGTGCCTCGAGTGAGGCGGCTACTTTCACGTCGGCGACGAAGTCCGCCAATGAAATGAGCTGGGCGCGCGATGGCATCCCCGCTGTAAGGCGCACACCGGCGAGGGTTCGATCGATGATATTGCGCATTCCAATCAGGGACCGATCGAGCAGCGCTCCCGTCGCTCCAGCGGTTCCCACATTTCCCGACTTGATGGCTATGGCCGCGAGCGTCGCCGTGTGAATGTGGTTGCGCAGCTCGTGGGCCAGAAATCCGAGTTGTTCATTCAAGGCCTTCACGTTCTTGCTCTCCAGCGAGGCATCCCGCTGAAAAACGTACTCCGTGACCGCATCCGCAATGCCATTATCCAGGCAGCGGTTCAGGGTTCGAAACTCTTCCGTCTCGATGGGGACGCCGCGTTCGGCCGCGAGTTCCGTTATCGCCTGGCACAGGTCGCCGTAGTCGTGCACCACCTGGTCGACCGTGAATCCCCGCTGTGACAGCTCCCGTCCGTGCAACGCTGCCGTAACGGCAATTTCAGACGCGGCGGGCCCGCCGCCGGACGGACCGGAAATCTTGAGGCTCCGCAAAGGTTCCGAGGTGCGCTCGACCTTAAGGGTCTCGATCAGCTGGGCCAGGAAGGGCGTCACGCCATGGTCGAGTTCCGCAGCGTTGCCATTCGGTGCAACGCGCCTGGCAACCTTGAGGCGACACCGATGTATCAGGTCCGTCTTGTTCGCTGTGAGAAATTCGTGGAGCACGTTGTGAGGCTACTCTTACTTGCGCTGTTTCTCTGTGCGATACCGTACCTTCGCACATCCACCAGGTATGCCCTGGTGACCTTGCATTCGCCGTGAAGCCTGCATGACCTAACTAGCCGATTCGCGCCCTAACAGGTTCGTGACCGCCAAAACCGCCACTGTGCCGCCGAGCGAGACCAGCAGCCCCACGCCGCTGAAATCCGTCTGATCGATCGATCCGCCCCCGACGTGCGGGCCAACGATCAACCAGACGGCCAGGTTCAATTGCCGGTGCCCTGCGAACGCTCGGCCTGACTGATGACGACCTCGACGCGGCGATTCTGCTGGCGCCCGGCCGTGGTCTCGTTGTCGGCGACCGGCGCGTTCTCGCCTCTGCCGCTGCTGCTGAGGCGATCTGACTGCACACCGCGGCCCACGAGATATCGTTTGACCGAGTCTGCGCGATGCTCCGAGAGCGACTGGTTGGCGTCTTCGCTGCCCGTGTTGTCGGTGAAGCCTTCGATCGACGCCGTGCGATCTGGGTATTGGTTGAGGAATGCGCTGAGACGGTCCAGGTTCGCAGTCGCCCCTGACTTCAGCTCCGACTTTCCGGTGGCAAACAGAGTGTCACCCAGCGTGAGCACCAGTCCACGATCCGTCGGTTTGGCCTGCAGGATCTCGAGCTGCCGTTGCAGTTCGGATGCCTGCTGCTCTGACGCGTTGGCGGCGAGCTGCGCTGCATCTGCATCGCTGCGAGCCTGGGTCGCAACGGCCTTCTGCTCCGCATTTTCGGCACGCGCCGTCATGGCATCGGACTTCGCGAGATCCGCCTCGTGCGTGCGCGCATCGAGGCGCGCCTTTTCGCCCTGTTCGGTGAGCGCGGCGCGGTGTTCCTCGGCCGCCTTGGTCTCGGCCTCGGCCCTCGCCGTGTCCACTTTCCGATCGGCGATGTACACCCGGTGCGCCGCCAGCGCGAGGTCGGGTTGGACGATCTCCGCCTGGCTCACCGCGAGCTCGGCGTCCTTGGTCGCGATCGGTGCTTTCGTGGCGAGGTTCGCATCACCCTGCAATGCGGTGAGCTTGGCGCGCACTTCCTGGGAACCCGCGGGCGCCTTGGGCGTAGAGGCACACCCGACGACGAGCGCCGCGGCGACTGCGACGGCGATGAGGGATCGACTGTATTGAATGTTCATCGGCTGTCTCCGGTCTTGCGCTGCATCTCATCGACGAGGGTCGCATTGCTGCGTTCCATGTCGGCATTCACGGCGTTGGCTTTCACGACACTGGTCTTTGCGACGGCCAGCTCCGCTTCTGCGCGTGCTTCGTCGGCAAGCTGCACCGCTGCGACCATCTTCTTCTCAGTCACCGCAGCCTGCGCGGCAGATAGTTTGGCGCGCGCCTCACTGAGCTCCGCGGCGGCATGGGTGCCGGCGTCGACTCGCTCGGCATTGGCGATCGACTGCTGTGCGGCCTGCAGGCTCGGGGCTGGATTGGGAGGCGTGCCGCCGTAGGCGGCGGAGACGAGGAACAATACGGGCACGACGATTGTCAGGCGGCGTCGCAAGACGCGCGCTGATCGGGAAAGGGGATTCATGGGCTTTCTCTACTGGTGACGATGGAGAGCAGCGAAGTGCAATCCACCAGAGCCCGGAGCATGCGCGCGCGGCTTCAGCTTGTCGGTGCGCAGGCGTACATATGCAATTCAGGCGAGTCCCACGGGCAGGGCCACGGTGAGCGTGATATCGAGCCCGATGCGCAGGTTCCGCGATCTGTAGTCCGTGACTGTAGTCAATTCACCCTGGTGAAGGTGGTGCAAACCAGGTCTGAGCGATACCGCACACACCAGCCCCAACGGGCCTACACTGGGTCGGCATGGCCCTCGAGAAGCGAAAGGCGATTTGGGTAAAAAAATGATTCGATCGTTACCCTCTGGCGAGCGTCGCGAGTATCTGATCGATGGATTTCGCGTGGCCTTCCTGCATCAGGCGGAGTGGCAATGTGCGTGCCGGGAGTTCAGCGCAGCCGGTACCTGCCGGCATGTGCGAGAGGCCGCCGGCATGCGCGCAGCGCAGGCAATCATCCAGCGGCGTTTGAGTGCGAGCGTCTCGGACTTTCTGCCACACGCACGAGGTCTGCCTGCGAGGCACGTCGGTACGCAACCGTACAAGCGGCCCGTGGGCGGGTGTTCAGAATTCCGCCCCGCCGTGACGCGGGCCATTCGTCGCGCGGGTATTTCGATGGGTACGGATGCCAGGATAGTTGGTCAAGGTGCCCGGAGTGAGGCACCTGGGCAGCCGGTGTGAATCCCTCTCCCGCTATCTAACTACCAAATTCCGCCATCCCGTGCCTTTGGCTCCCGCCGTCCTCGTCTCCATACCTCTAAGCCACTTCTGCGAGAAGGCGCGCTGGGCGCTCGATCGGGTGGGCTTGCCCTATCGTGAGGAACCGCACGCTCCGTTGCTGAACCGGTTCGCGACGAGGCGCGCCGGACGCGGCACCGTGCCGGTGCTGGTGCATGGAAACAGACGCTTCATCGATTCCACCGACATCCTGGTACATGCAGATGCCACTTGCGGGGGCGACCTTCTATATCCCCGCGACACGACGTTGCGGCAGGAGATCGACGCACTCGAAGAGCGCTTCGACACGGAGCTCGGACCCCACACCCGGCGCTGGGTGTACTCGCAGCTGTTGCCACACGCGACGCTGCTGCGCTCATTGTGGTCGCGCGGCGTGCCACGGGTCGAGGCAAGCATGGTTCCGTTGATGGCGCCCCTGACCCGGTTCCTGGTTCGCAAGGCTTACAAGATCACGGCAGAAAGCGCACAGCGCTCGCTCGAGCGCGTTCACGGCATTTTCAGAATGGTCGACGAACGCCTCAGTGACGGGCGCCGATTCCTGGTTGGCGACCGCTTCACCGCCGCCGACCTGACCTTTGCCGCGCTTGCAGCTCCGGTGTTGCTTCCCGTCGAATGCCGTGCAGTTGCGCCCGCTCTCGATGAAGTGCCGGCCGCGATGCGCGAGGAAGTCGTCAGGCTTCGAGGTACCGCGGCCGGCGCCTTTGCGTTGCGATTGTTCGCGCAAGAACGCGACCGGATGTCATCGGCTAGTTAGTCCGTCAGCCTGCGCATCCGCGCGATGCCGGCCTTGGGCATTCAACACCGCCTGAAATGTCCTCGCGCCGTAGCGCAGGCGCGCCGAAGTCCCGGGAGTGCCATTGAGTTCGAAGTGACGAAGCTCGTTCTTCGACCATCGCATGTCCAATCGCAGGGCTCCCCGCAGGCGTATGCCGCGCACTTCGCCTGCCGACCACGCGGCCGGCAGCGCTGGAAGGAGACGGATCTCACCGCCCCAGGACTGGACCAGCATTTCCATGATTCCCGCCGCGCCGCCGAAATTGCCGTCGATCTGAAAGGGCGGGTGAGCATCGAACATGTTTGGATAGGTCCGCTGCGGACCCAGTAAAGACTTCAGCACCGAATGCGCATGCTCCGCATCGCCCATGCGTGCCCACAGGCACAAGCGCCACGCCGTGCCCCAGCCGGTGGCGAGATCACCTCGCTGTCGCAAGCTGACCTTGGCAGCTTCGACCAATGCCGGTGTATCCCTGACATTGATCTGCGCACTCGGATAGACCGCGTAGAGATGGGAGACGTGCCGATGATGTGGCTCGGGAGCCGCGCCATCCCAATCATCCAGCCACTCTTGTAATTGGCCTTGTTTGCCGATGGTGTCACCGGCAATGCGGGAAGCAGTCTTCACCAGCGTTTCAGCGAACTCGGAATCCCGCCCCAGGTTTCGCGCAGCCTCCGCCGTGTGCGCAAACAGATCACGAATGATTTGCCGATCCATCGCAGGCCCTGCACACAGCGAAGACCCGAATGGATGGGCGTTCTCCGGCGACAGCGAGGGCGAGGTCACCAATCCTCGCCCACCTGGATCCTCTACGAGTGTGTCGAGAAAGAATTGCGACGCCCCCTGCATGAGTGGATAGATGCGTTCCAGCACGCCGGCGTCCCGCGAGTAGTCGTAGTGATCCCACAAGGAATTGCACAGCCACGCCCCGCCGCACGGCCACAGCCCCCAAAAGGGTCCGTCGATGGGTGCGGTGGCGCGCCACAGATCGGTGTTGTGATGAGCGACCCAGCCGCGTGCGCCGTACATGGTCTTGGCGGTGCGCGCGCCGGTCACCGAGAGATCCTCGACCAGCCGGATCAACGGTTCGACGCACTCACCCAGGCCCGCGGCATCCGCCGGCCAGTAGTTCATCTCGGTGTTGATATTGATGGTGTACTTGCTGCCCCAGGGAGGGTTGGTGCCTTCGTTCCAGATGCCTTGCAGGTTCGCGGGCTGGCAACCCGGGCGGGATGACGAAATCATCAAGTAACGCGCGTACTGGAAATAGAGCGCTGCCAGGCCGGGATCGTCGGCGCCAGATGCTGCGACGATGCGCTCATCCGTCGGCAACTCGTGCGCGGGAGATTTTCCGCTTCCCTGTAGCACGATCGATGCCGAGTCGAAGTACCGGCGGTACTCGCCGACGTGTTTGCGCTTCAAAGTGGCATACGGAATCACCGCGGCTGCATCGGTTCGCGCACGAACGATTGCGACCGGATCTGCGCTGACATCGCGGTAGTTGACGTAGCTGGTGGCGCCGGCGATCAGCAGCGTCGCATTCTGGGCGCCGCGTACTTGAAGGCCGGTTCCGCTTTCGGAAATCGAACCATCGCAGACCAGTTTCAATCGCAGTGCGAATCGAAGCCCTGCAGGAGTATCGGGGCCGGCTTCGTTGCTGCCCGTGAGAAGCACGCATCCTGGCGCGTCGAAGGCAGAAGTCACGCCGCCGAGGACAATGTCGGTTTCCGTGAACAACCAGTCGACCGCTGCCGACTCCACGAGCGTGGTCGCCACGCCTTGATAGGCGGGCGAGGTGTATTTCGCTTTCCGGGGACCTCGGTACCTCAGCAGGAATTCGAGCGGCGCTCCGCGAGATTCCAGTCGCAGCACGATCACCTGGTGCGGCGCCGAGGCGAAGGCTTCGCGGCAATGGCGACTGCCTTTGGAGACGTACTCCACCACCGACCTTGCGGTTTCGAGGTCGAGCGAGCGTTCATATTCCTGCGGCGTCGACGTGCCTTTGAAGTCCAGCAGCACGTCTCCCAACGTGCCATACGACATCTGCTGCAAGGGCTTCGCCATGACCTTGGCGCTCGCCAGCGATGTCGCCTCCGCGTACTTGCCGGCGTCGATGAGTCTGCGCACTTCCGGTAACGCCTGCAGCGCATCCGGATTGTCAGGTATATAAGGAGCGCCGGACCACAAGGTCTCCTCGTTGAGCTGCAGACGTTCCTGGGCCACTCGCCCGAATACCATCGCTCCCAACCGCCCATTGCCGATGGGCAATGCTTCTTCCCAGCGGGTGGCAGGGCGCCGGTAGAAGAGACGTTGTCCGGCGGATCGTTCCGGCGCGGCTGAAACATACCTCGTCGTCGCAAGACATGAGGCGCCGACCGAGGTGGCGAGGAAATTGCGCCTGGTAAATTTCATTTCGCCAACCTGCTCAGCGTCCAGTCAGCGCGGCTTCGCCCCAGGTGACTGAAAGCGCCTCGCTCTCGGTGGCGGGACTGCGCGCGACGAGTTCGATCAGCTTGACGCCGGAGACGTCGGCCTCGACCGGCTCGGCCGGCATTCCCCACTTCATCGGGTGGCTTTCAGCCAGGCGTTTGCCGTCTCCATAGACCGTGAAGATCACCGCGCTGGTCTTGTCGGTGGCCGAATCATCGACACCGACCTGGGTAGCGAATCTCCGAAAGCCC
>Ga0134122_10002890_pt1 | contig 12663 bp, 9 predicted proteins | sample KB302_FD_96461 | JGI IMG/M metagenome (GOLD analysis project Ga0134122, IMG submission 96461) | Terrestrial soil microbial communities without Nitrogen fertilizer from Kellogg Biological Station, Michigan, USA - KB3-0-2 | ecosystem: Environmental > Terrestrial > Soil > Unclassified ...
AACTCGGCACGTCGTAGCGATCGACCTCGCCGCGGCCGACCTGGGCGAAATGAGCCTTCACCCGCTCGGGGGCCACCTCATGGCGGGTCACTTCATAGAGCGCGGGCGACGCGGCCACCAGGCCGAAGTTGCGCGCGTCACCCTTGTCTCCCGACCGGGCGTGGGAGATATCGCACAGAAGTAACTTCATGCCTCTTCCACGTAGGCAACGACCTGCTGCGGCTCGGCCTCCGGCAATGCTGGCGCCCGAGCAATCGTGGACGGCGTGGCTTTCGCTCCTCACCGCCAAGTGGAGGTGAAGACCTTCGGGCCGGACGCTTATGTCCAACAGCGCTGCGACCCAACGAAATCCATGACGCATAGCAAAAATCCTCCTAAGAACGAGCGCGATCGCTCCTACCCCCCAATAGGGCGGAGGCCGCTTCTGGAACTGTTGGCTGCGCTCGCTGAGTTAACGCTACGCCCGGGTTCGGCGAAAAGAAAGTAGCCCGACAAATCGAGCAAAAGCTATTGCCAAAAATCTCTTGCCCGGGCAAAAACTTCTCCGCAATCGCCGCTCGGGATGCAAAATATTTTGCGATTCGGGGTCCGGGCGTGAGGTATTCCCAAGGGTTCTCCACTTCGTAGACCAGCTGCTCGCCGACCGTCTCGGTGGTTACCATGCCGCCCGTCTTCGGGTGCTCGGTGACGACGAACGTGCTGTCTGCGGAGGCTTCGGCTAGGGATAGTCCAACGTTCCAGAGGTCGAGGATCTTCCAGAAACGGCTGAAATTACCGCCCATGCACTGGGCGCCGCATTCGAGGCTGTGGCCGGAGATCGTTCCCGCGGCGAGACAATCCCGATCGTCACGGCTCAGCCAAATTCGTGGATCAACTGCCCGAGCGCCAAGGCGGGGTCACTCACCCGGCCGCAGAGATGAACAGCGCCTGCTCATCGAGCGCCTGGGCGACCGGCCGGGCGCAGAGGTAGGCGTTCGCGCTGATCGGCTCCCCGGTGTCCATGTTCGCCATCTTCTGGCCCACTTCGATCAAGAAAACAGGCTAATACGTCCTCCCCTTCGACCACGCCTACCGTCCCGCCCACCCTAGACGCCCAGTTCGTGGACGATCTCGAAGATCCCTCGCGCCAGCTGCGGGGGTTCAATCCTCCCGCCTTGGTGATGATCCGGTTCTTTTTTGGGCTTTGGAAGCACCCTGCTACGAGCGTCGGATTGGTCTTGCCGCCGGAAACGTAGGACCTTGAACTCCCCCTACGGTCCGAACACGACGAACAGGACGAAGGCGAAGATTGACTGCATCTGCGGTCCACCAGTCGGAGTCAAATTCGGGCAGGAGAGAGGTCATGCCTAGCGAGTCGGCGGAAGGAGATCCGCGCTGAACATCCCCGGCGTGTACGCCGTGATCCGGCCGGTAAACGCCGAGGCCGCGACCGTGAGCGGCGAGGCCAGCCAGAGCTTGCCGGGGCCGGAGCGTCCTTTGTAGTTGCGATTGATCGCCGAGATGGTCACCTGGTCGGCGGTGTCCGAGACGCCTGGGCCGCAGCCGATGCAGGCGCCGCAGCCGGGGCGGATCAGGGTCACGCCCGCCTGCTCGAACGCCTTGTCGAGGCCGTGCTCGTGGACGAACTCCTCCACCGCCATCGAGCCGCATTGGATGAGGAATTTGACCCCCGGCGCGACTTTCAGCCCCGCGTCTACCGCTTCCTTCACCACCTGATGGTAGAAGACCAGGTCGTCGATCTTGCCCGCCGTGCAGCTGCCGCCGTAGGCGATCTCGATCGGCACTTGGCCGAGGGCTTCGACCAGCTCGCCGTTGGTCGGATCGGACGGGATGCCGTGATCGGGATCGCCCGGGTGCGCGACCATCGGCCGGATCGCCCCAAGGTCGATCGCGTGGACGCCGCCCGCGTATTCGGCCCCCGGATCGGGAGCCACCGCCTGGGCGCGCAGGCGATCGACGTCGGTCCCCGGCCGCCACTCGGCGATCCAGCGGAAGGTCTCTTCATCCGCGATCACGATCGCGGTGCGCGCCGCGCACTCGGTCGCCATGTTGGTGAGCGTCGCCCGCTCGTCCATCGACAGGGCCGCGACCCCGGGGCCGGTGAACTCCATCACCCGGTTGAGCGTCGCCTCGGGCTTCGCGTAATGGAGCAGGATGTAGAGCATCACGTCTTTCGCCGTGACGCCGGGCACGAGCCGGCCCGTCAGCTCGAAGCGGATCGACTCCGGCACCTCCACCTGGGTGAACCCGGCGTGGGCGAGGTCCGAGTACTCGGTCGTCCCCACTCCCCAGGCGAGCGCATTGTTCACGCCCCCCATGCAGGTGTGGCTGTCGGTCGCCTGGATGAAATCGCCCGGCTCGATCAGCTCCTCGCGGGCGACCTCGTGGCAGATCCCGGGGGAAACGCCGTCCTTCGCCGAGAAATCGCGCACTCCGGTATGGCGCTGAAACTCGCGCTGAAGCTGCCGCAGGGTCTCGATCTTGCCCGAGAAGACGCGCATCTTCGGCACTTCGTCGGCATAGATCAGGTGATCCTCGAACACCGCGAAGCGCTCCGGGTTCTGCACTTGATAGTCGGCGCCGTACTCCTGCTCCAAGAAGTAATGGACCTGGGCGGTGGTGAACTCATGGCTATAGCCGCCGTCCACCCGGACGACCACGGCATCGCCCGGCTTCACGTATTTCTCCCCCTCGCCCAAGGTCTTCGAAGCCAGGATCTTCTCGGCCATGGTCATCGGCCGCGGCCCGGTGTCCGGCTTCGGCAGGTCGATCTCGCCCGCGGCGAGCGCCTTCGAGAACGGGAACAGGCCGCCGTGGCGGATCACCAGCTGGGTGATCGGATCGTGGCCGTCGCAGAACTCGTCGAGAGGGATCCCCTCCCCCGCCTGCAATCGCAGCAACATGTCGTGATCGCCCATCATCACGCCCTGGTTGATGTTGTTGCCCGCATGGATCGGAGCGAACGAGGCGGCCACCGCCAGCCGGATGCCGCTCCACTTCTCGGCCTGGACGGCGGTCTCGCGCGAGCTGCCGACCCCTTTCCGGTGGCCCGAGACGATCACCTCGAAGTTGCCGTGGATCAGGGCGTCCTTTTCGAACAGCCTTTTGCCGTCCACGATCAGCCCGGCGTACGCATCGCGCGCGATGTCCTCCGGCCGGTGGGAAAAGCAGACCCACGCCGGGGTCATCGCGTCGGTATTGATGTCGTCCAGCAGGTCGTCCACCGACAGGTCCGCCATCTGCAAATCGAGATCGCCTGCCAATTGGCGGCGGATCAGGTCCGGATCCTTGGTCAGGAACAGCACCCTCTTGCCGGGCGTGAGGCGAAACGTATCGGCTGGCTTCATCGGGCTCCTCGATCGGGTGGGGAAGGCTCGCCGGACGCGGGAGGGCCGTCGAGGCTCCGCGTCCGGCAGGCGATGGATCGAGGACATTCTACCGCGGAGGAGGTTTAACAGCTCCGAGTTTCGGTCTCGGTACGGGACGGCCCCCCGTGGCCGCCCGGGTAGGTCGAGCGGCAAGAGGGCGGCGACGGGGCGCCGCCCCTACACCAGATGGCCACCCGGCTTCATCGAATTTCGCCTTTACGCGTGCCCCAGCAGCGTGACGACGTTTGCGGTCATGATGGAACCCTCGGCGGTGTAGGTGACCTCCACCTTCTCGCCGACTTTGAGATCGCCGATCGCGATCGGCTTGCCATGGGAGGTGATCTTGGCGGTGGCCGGCACGGTGAAGGTGTCGATCTTGCTCTTCGTTTTGACCACCAGGCTCCCGGCCGCGGCATCGAGGGAGGAGATCGCGCCGATCGCCTTGCCGGGTTTCGTCGTCACGGTCGTCGTGGTGGTCGTCTTGGTGGCCTTGGTGGTGGTCGTCCCGCCGGTGGCGGCAAAGCCGGGGAGCGAGATCGCGGCGAGTGCAAGGGCGGCGGCGAGAGTCGTAACCTTTTTGAACATGGAAAGCTCCTTGTCATTGTAGTTCTCGGACTCTCTCAAGTCCGGTGCCGGTCGGTAGGGCGGCAACCCCTTCAAAGAGCACGGCCTGTGCCAAGGGCTCCCGCGGCGGACGCCGGGAAGCGGCGCCCCTCGCGGCCATGATTTTTCTCGGCCGATGATCCTTCGACTGACCCTTTTGGCGCGCCATCGTGCCGCAGTGCATCGCGTCCGGAGCGCTGCTACCATCCTTCCGTTGCGCGTCCTCTCGTCGTGGAGATTTCCCGCCCCTCATGCCCGCCCGAGCCCCCGGCGTTTCCTTGCGGCACTCCGACACGCGGATCTGGCTGATCGCCGGAGCGGCGCTGCTGGTCACCCTCGCGCTCGCCGCGGGAATCGTGCTCGAAGAGCGGCGCCTCACCGGCGGCGAACAGCTGCTGGTTCGCACCGCGCGAAACGACGGGAGGAACCTCGCGGGACTTCTCGCCGCGGAATTGAAAGGTGGCTGCTCCCGGCTCGCGGAGGCCGCCTCCGAGGATCGCTTCGAACGCAAAGCCGTCAAAGCTCTCGCGGCCTCGCCCGAGATCAGCTATCTGTACGTTTTGAACACGCACGGCGAAATCGTCTGGAGCTCGAACGAACGCACGCTCGGCAGCCTCTGGCGCGGCGGCACGCCGAAGGATTTCTTGAGCGAAGTCGATCAGCGGGCGAGAGTGCCCGAGCTTGGAGACCCAAGCGACGCCGACGTCTTCGTCGAGATGGTCGCCGCGGCCGGCACCACGCCTCGCTGCGGCGCGGTGGTCGTGGGATTGTCGGAGCAGGGGCTCGCCCGGCGGCTGCGGAGCGGCACGTCGCGGATTCTCGCGAGCCTTGCCGGCATCCTCTTTTCGATCCTGATCGCCGTCGGCGGCGCGAGCCTGGCGCTCTCTCATCGAAGGGGGGAAGAGATCCGGCGTAGCGCCCAGGCGGAGCATCTCGCCGAGTTGGGGCTGCTCGCGGCCGGCCTGGCGCACGAGTTGCGCAATCCGCTCAACGCGATCCATTTCGCCTCGGACTCGCTGGCCCTGCGCGCCCGCCAGCTGGAGACGAGCTCATCGAAGGAAATGGTCGAGATCACCCAGGAGATCACCGACGAGATCGGGGAGCTCGACCGCATCGTCCGATCGTTTCTCTCGTACGCCCGACAATCCCGCGACGTGCCGGAGGACCTGGACGTCACGGCGATCGTCCGTTCGGCGCTCCAGATCGCGCGGCCGGAGCTTGCCCGCTCCGAGGCCGACGTCAAGCTCGAAGTCCCCGCCGATCCGGTCGAAGCCCATCTGCCGGCCGGCCCCCTGCGGCAGGTTCTGATCAACCTGATTCAGAACGCCGCCCAAGCCTGTAGCCTGGGCCGCACGATCACCCTCCGGGTGACTGCGGCGGAGCAGTCCGTCCGCGTGGAGATCGAGGACGACGGTCCCGGCGTGCCGGTCGAGCTGCGGCGCACCCTGTTCCAACCGTTTGCGACCGGCCGCAAAGAAGGGACCGGATTGGGCCTGGCCATCTGCCGGCGGCTGGTGACCGCGATGGAAGGAACCATCCGGCTGGAGCCGGTGGAACCTCGCGGCAGCCGGTTCGTCCTCGAACTACGCCGATTCCTGGAGCGCCCCGCATGACGACACGACACCCGATTCATGTGCTCCTGGTGGAAGACGACGAGGCGGGCCGGCGGGCTCTGGCGCGCTACCTCCGCGACGTCGGCTTCGAGGTGACCGCCGTTTCGGACGCCGAAGCCGCGGAGGCCAAGGTGGCCGAAGGTGATTTCTCCGTCCTGCTCACCGACTACAAGCTCCCCGGCATCGACGGCATCGAGCTGGTCCGGCGGGTCAAGGCGCGAGCCCCGAACTGCCCGTGCCTGATGATCACCGCGCACGGCGAAGTGCAGAGCGCCGTCGAGGCGATGCGCGCGGGGGCCAGCCATTTCGTCGAGAAACCGGTCAACTCGGCACTGCTGGTCGAATTGATCAAAGAGGCCTACGAAAAGCACGCGATGCGGCTGGAGCTGGACCTGCTCCGCCGGCAGCTCAACGACCGCTACGGATTCGACGGCCTGGTCGGCAACTCCCCCGCCATGCGCGCGGTCTTGGATCGGATCAAGCTCGCGGCCCCCGCGTCTTCGACGGTATTGATCACCGGCGAGTCCGGGACAGGCAAGGAGTTGGTGGCGCGCGCGCTTCATTTGAACAGCCTGCGGAAAAACGGGCCGTTCCTTGCCGTCAACTGCGCCGCCCTGTCCGAGAGCCTGGTCGAGAGCGAGCTGTTCGGTCATGAAAAAGGCGCCTTCACCGGCGCTCAATCCACCCGCCGCGGCTTCTTCGAGGCGGCCGAGGGCGGAACGCTCTTCATCGACGAAGTCGGGGACCTGCCGCTCGCGCTCCAGCCGAAGATCCTCCGCGCCCTGGAGCTGCGGGCGATCACCCGGGTGGGCTCGACCCGCGAGGCGCCGATCGACGTGCGGATCATCGCGGCCACCCATCAGGACCTGGAGGCGATGATCAAAGAGGGCCGCTTTCGCGCCGACCTCTACTACCGCCTCGCAGTGATCCGCATCGAGCTGCCGGCGCTGGTCAACCGTCGAGGCGACATCCGACTGCTGATTTCGTCCTTCCTGGAGACGCTCGCCGTGGCCGCGGGACGGCCGTCCTGCGAGATCTCCCCCGAGGCGCTCGACGCCCTGGAGTGCTACGACTGGCCGGGCAACGTCCGCGAGCTGAAAAACGTCGTCGAGTCGCTGGTCGTGCTCAACTCCAGAGGGCGCATCGACCTCGAAGATCTGCCGGCCGCCATCCTGCGCGGGCCTTCGAGCCCCATCGTCGGATCCATCGCCGAGCCCGCCGCCGGACCGAACGCTACCCCGCTCGCCCGGCCCGGATCGCTCCCCACGCTGTTCGAGGTGGAAAAGAAGTCCATCCTCGCGACGCTCGAAGCTTGCGGCGGCAACCGAACCCGCGCCGCCCAGGTGCTGGGGATCGGCCTGCGGACGATCCAGCGAAAGCTGCGCGAGTTCGGCTACGACTAACCCCTAATGATCCGGATCGACCTCCAACTCGTTGTCGACTCCGAACACCCCGAACACGCTCCTCGCCTTGAGGGCGGCCACGTTCTTGTCCGCCTCGTGGTCCACCACGCCCATCAAGGTGACCTGACCGTTCTTGACGATGATCGCGATCGGATACTCGCCGAGGGGTTCGAGGCCGGCGAAGATCGGCGACCGGAAGAACCCGAACGGCACCCGGTGGCGGTGGCCCCACAACAGCCCGCCCCCCGGCGCGTAGCGCGACAGGAACGGATCGGAATAGAGCGTGTAGTACAGCTTCCACCTCAACTCGTCGTCGTTGATCGAAACCGGCGAGACTTCGATCTCGTCCACAACGTTCGAAACGCCGGCCACCTGCTTCACCGCATGCTCCGCGGCGATTTTCAACGCCGGCTGATAGGCGTATCCCTTCAAGGTCACCGTGCCGTCCTCGTAACTGAACGCGAGGAAATCGAACACCCCGTAATACGGCAATCGCAGCAGCTTGGCGCGGATGGCGTCTACCGGGGTCATTTCCTTCTTCGTTTTCTGAGCCAGGGCGGGCAAAGCCAAGGCCCCCACCGCCAAGGCGAGGGTGAATGCAGCCAACATCTTGCGCATGACATGCTCCTTCTTGATCCTCACGGTCGAATGCCGTGAAATGCCGGGCCGGAGATGCCTTTACGAAACCTTTACATCCCCGGAATCCACCGCCGAATCGGCGGCGGACGCAAGAAAACATTGCATTCCCCGTGCCGGATCAGATGTCGCAATGCAGACGCGCAATGCCGCACGCTTAGAGACGCCTCAGGGCAGTGGCGGTACGGGCCGAAACACCGGTGCGCTGGCTCAGGGCAGTGGTGATACGAGCCGGAACACCAGTGCGCTGGCCCAGGGCAGTGGTGATAGGGGCCAGAACACCGGTGCCCTGGCCCAGCGCAGTGGTGATACGGGCCAGAACACCGGTGCGCTGGCTCAGGGCAGTGGTGATACGAGCCAGAACACCGGTGCGCTGGCCCAGGGCAGTGGTGATACGGGCCAAAACACCGGTGCGCTGGCCCAGCGCGGTGGTGATACGAGCCAGAACACCAGTGCGCTGGCCCAGAGCAGTGGTGATACGAGCCAGAACACCGGTGCGCCGGCCCAGAGCAGTGGTGAGCTGGACGGAATCACCACCGCCGTGGCCCGGCGAACCGGTGGTCGGAGCCCGAGACGCGCTGTCGCGGACGGAAAAAGGCGTGACCGCGACGGCAGCACTCGCGGGGCGGACCGGAAAACCGGTGATCCGGCTCCGGCGACCGCCCCACGCGAACGACGCGCTGCCGTCCCGGCCTTGGCCGGCTAGCTCGACTTGGTGGGAATCTTCGGCAGCAACCAGCCCAGGAAAGCTTCTTCCGAGCGGCTCTGCATCAGCACGCGGCCCGGGCCGGTCAGGCGGCAGACCAGCCCTTCGCCGCCGAGGATCGTGGATTTCCAGCCGCCGGAGCCTTGCACCGCGAACTGCACGGTCGCGTCCATGCCGACGATGTGCCCGGTGTCCACCACATAGGACTGTCCTGCGGCGAGCGTCCTCTCCTCGATGGCGCCATAGGCGCACGCCAGCACCTGGCCCTGGCCGCTCACCTTGAGCAGCACCAGGCCGCCGCCGCCGAAGAAGCCTTTCGCCCCGCCCCAGCTGGCGTCCATCGCGACGCCCATTTCGCTCGCGACGTAAGCGCCGCTGCGGAGAAGGAATTCGTTGCCCGAGATCTTGAGCGTGATCAGATCTCCGGGCAGGTCGGCCGCCAGCGTGATTTCGCCGCCGTCCGCGGGCGCCTTCCAGGTATTTTGAAAGAAGCTCTCGCCCGCCACCATTCGCTTGAGGCCGCCGAGGAAGCCCCCTTGCGCCTTCGTCTCGGTGGTCAGACCGTCGGTGTGGCTGACCATCGCGCCCGGTTCCACTTTGATCTCTTCGTTGCCGGCCAATTTGACCACGGCGAGCGCGAACGCGGGCTGATGCTTGATCGTTACTTCCATGTTCTCCCCTTTAGATCCTGCGTTGGTGAACTACGATCCTGTACTCAACAAGAAGACGACTACGGCTCAACAGATCGCTTGCCCCGACAGGCCGGCCAGCTCGGCGCGCAGCTTCTCGACCAGGGCGGTGTTGCGCCCCTCGTCGCCGAGCCGGGCGAGCTGGGCTTTTTTGTGCGCCAGCTCGCCGCAGACCTGGTAGAACCTTCGGGTCGGCCGGCGGCCGGCGCCGACCAGGGTGCGAATCCGGGCACCGGTCTGCGCCCAGCTGGAGGTCGCCGTCCGATATTGGGCGTCGGTGAGCCGGCCGAGACCCACCTCCTCGGCGAGGTGGGTGCCCAACAGGCGCCCCTCCCGGCGAATCGAGACGAAAATAAGAATGCAGATCGCGAGCCAGCCGAACCAATCGACGAGGAACATCAGCAGCCCCAGGCCGGGCGTCTGTTCCGCGAACGTCGCGAGCGTGTTGTGCAGCGAATGGAACCCCAAGGCCGCCGCCCAGCCGAGCGGCGACGCGAGCCAGCGGACCCAAGCCCTGGGGCTCAAACGGGAGAGCGCGAGGCCGATGCCCATCCACGCGGTATAGAACGGATGGTTCCAGATCCCTAAGACCACCCGCACGACGAACAGGGTGAGCAGGCCGTCCATCCCGTGCTCGGTGAATTCCCCATAGAGATAGAAGACGTTCTCGGTGGCGGCGAAGCCGAGCGCCACGACCGCGGCGTAGACGATGCCGTCGAGCACCGAGTCGAACTCGCGGCGCAGGATCAGGAAGACCCCGAGGATGGCGATCCCTTTGAGGCTCTCCTCGGTGATCGGCGCGAACAGCGTCGAGCCGGCCACGTCGGCCGCTCTTTCCGAGCCGGTCGCCGCGGTGACCGCCCCGGCGAGGATCAGCTGCGCCACGAGTGCGCCGATCACCGCGACCACGGCGCCCCAGAAGAACACCGCGCCGAGCAGCAACCGCGGCTCTTTTTCGTAGCGGTCCAGCCAGTAGACGAACGCGGCGCAGGCGAATGCCGGCACGAAACTCAAGATCACGGCCAGCAGAAACCCCATGGCAACCCCTTGCTCCGAAAAAGAGGAATCGGTGCCCCTATTGTCGCATACGGGGAAGCGGTTCGATGGGATCCGCGCGCCTCAAGGCGCGTTTCGGCGAGGACCTTCAGCTACAATTCGAATGCTTTTCGCGCGCTGCCGAAATCATGCTCCGGCCGACCCGTAGGCTCGCCGCCTTACCCTTCGACGCGCCCAAGGGCGTGCTCGCGCTGTACGCGTTGATCACCCTGGCCGCCCTTCCGGGCCTCGCCCGCCTGGAGCTGCGCACGGACGGGCACGCCCTGGTTCCGGCGCGCGAACCGGCCGTCGTGTTCGACCTCGAAGCGCGCGCGCATTTCCACTTGCGCGACCCGCTGGTGATTCTGATCGAGAGCCGCGACCGCCAAGGCGTCTTGAACCTCCGTACCCTTTCGTCCGTCCGCGAGATCAGCGATCTCCTCTCCCGCTTGCCACCGGTTCGGCCGGACGACGTGGTGAGCCTCGCTACCGAGCACCGCAATCGGGTTTATACCGGGAGCCTGCGGTTTCGTCCGTTTCTCGATCCGCTGCCCGATACGCCGGAGCTCGCCGCCCTGCTCGCTCAGGATCTTCACGCGGCGAGGGGGGTGATCGACGGCACGTTGATCTCCGCGGACCGCCGGGCGACCACCATCCTGCTCGGCATGCCGCCGGTCGATCCCCTCCACCCTTACGACCGCGCCGCGCTGGTCCGTCGGGTGGTGGCCGCCGTCCGGCCGTTCGAGAACGCCACCGACCGGATCGACGTCGTCGGTCCGCCGGCCGCCGAATCGCTGCTCGGCGAGCACATCCTGGCCGACCTGTCGCTGCTGCTGCCGCTGTCGCTCATGGTGATCGGCCTGGTCGTCTGGCTCGGGACCCGCCGGTGGGCCGCCCTCGCGGTCGCGGCGCTCAAGATCGTCTGCTGCCTGGTCTGGACGTTCGGACTGATGGGCTGGCTCGGCTCGCCCATCTACCTCACGACCGCGGTGCTGCCGGTGATCCTGGTGACCGTGGGCCTCGCCTCGGAGATCCACATCCTCTGGCATTACCAGCGGACGCTCGCACGCCCCGGCGCGCTCGACCTGCCCCCGCCGGAGGCCTTGCGGCAGGCGTTCTCCGAGGTCGGCCGGCCGGTGCTTTGGAGCGCGCTCACCACGGCGTTCGGCTTCTTCTCGTTCGGCTTCTCTCCCCTCGCGCCGGTGCGCGCCTTCGGCTTCTTCGCCGGGCTCGGCGTGCTCTTCTGCCTGGCCGGCTCGCTCACCCTGGTGCCGGCGATCCTCGCCCTGCTCTCCCCCTCGGCCCTCGCGCACCCCGGCCATGGTGCCGGACGCACCGGGCGGAGCGGCGGCCTCGCCCGCGCCGCCTCGCCGTTTCTCGCCCGGCCGCGCGCCACGCTCGGCGCGTTGCTGCTCGCCACGGTCGCGCTGGGACTGGGGACCACCCGCCTGTCGATTCAAGACAGCTGGGTGGACGGCTTCTCGCCGAACAGCCCGTTCCGGCTCGCCACGAACCGGGCGAACGAGCGCCTGTTCGGCACCCACCTGCTGCTCGCCCATCTTCATTTCAAGTCACCGGGTGCGCTGCTCGATCCCGCACGGTTGGAGGCCCTGGGCCGTTTCGAGGCCGAGGTCCGCCGTTTGCCCGGCGTCGGCGGCGTGCTCGGGCCGTATAGCCACATGGCCGCGGTCCAGGCCCTCTGGAAGGGCGAGGGCCAGATCCGCGCGATACCCGCCACCGCCGAGGGGGTCGAGGAGCTGGTGCGCATGTTCGATCTCGGGCGCGGCGCCGAGCGGCGGCGCGAGGTGATCGACGACTCGATGCAGCGCACGGTCGTGACCCTCTTCTTGAAAGACGCGAACTTCCAAGAGACGGCCCGGCTGATGGGCGACCTGCGCGCGGCGTCCGACCGCCTGCTCGGCCGCTACGGCGCCCATCTCGATTTCGCGGGAGACGTGGCGGTCAGCCAGGCGATGATCCCGGCGATCGTAAAGACCCAGGTCTCTTCGGTGGCCGGTTCGCTCCTGGGCTGCCTCGTCGCCCTGTACCTGCTCCACCGCTCGCTCCGCATCGGCCTGATCGCGGTCCTGCCGACCGCCCTATCGACTCTCTGGATTTTCGGGCTGATGGGGTGGCTCGGGATTCCGCTCGGCGTCGCCACCTCGATGTTCTGCGCGATCACGATCGGCATCGGCGACGATTACGCGATCCACTTCATCGATCGCTACCGAGCCGCGCGCGGCGAAGGCGCGGAGAATCCGGCGCTCGAAGCGATCCGCGAGGCGGGACCGGCGATCCTCGTCGATACGCTCGCGATCGCCCTCGGTTTCGGCCTGCTCGCCGCCTCCCGCGTGCCGGCCAACGCCCACCTCGGACTGCTGGTGGCGCTCGCGCTCGTCGCGGGGTGTCTGTTGACGCTGCTGGGTTTGGGCTCGCTGCTCGAAACGAAGCTCGGCCTGCGCTGGCTCGGGAGCGCCTGACCTCAGGCGGGAGCCGACGCCAACCGGATCACGTCCCCCGACTCGCGCAGGGTGGTGCGCGCGCGCCGTTCCGCGACCAGCAGGGGGAGCGCCACCAAAAGCGGCGGATCGAGCGCGGTCATCGGACGCA
>Ga0134122_10002892_pt1 | contig 12661 bp, 12 predicted proteins | sample KB302_FD_96461 | JGI IMG/M metagenome (GOLD analysis project Ga0134122, IMG submission 96461) | Terrestrial soil microbial communities without Nitrogen fertilizer from Kellogg Biological Station, Michigan, USA - KB3-0-2 | ecosystem: Environmental > Terrestrial > Soil > Unclassified ...
AAGATCAACGACCTGATCCTGTCGATTTATCGGGACTTTGGCTTCGAGCACGTCGTGGTCAAGCTTTCGACCCGGCCGGAGAAGCGCGTCGGCGCCGATGCGCTTTGGGACCAGGCAGAGGCCGATATGTCCGAGGTGTTGGACCAGATCGCCCGGCAATCCAGCGGGACCATCAAAACCGGCATCAACCCGGGCGAGGGCGCCTTCTATGGACCCAAGTTCGAGTATGTGCTGCGCGACGCCATCGGGCGCGACTGGCAATGCGGCACGACCCAGGTCGACTTTAACTTACCGGGCCGATTTGGCGCTTTCTACATCGACGCCGACGGGGAAAAGAAAACGCCGGTGATGATTCATCGGGCGATCTTCGGCTCCATGGAGCGCTTCGCCGGCATCCTGCTGGAAAATACCGCCGGTCATCTGCCCTTATGGTTGGCGCCCGTGCAGGTAAAGGTGTTGACCATTGTTTCGGAGGCGGACGCCTATGCCGAGGAGGTGTTGGCGGTCCTGACCAAGGCTGGCCTGCGTGCCGAGGTCGACCTGCGCAACGAGAAGATCAACTACAAGGTGCGCGAGCACTCGCTGGCCAAGGTCCCCGTGCTGCTGGTGGTCGGCAAGCGCGAGGCGGAGGAGCGCACCGTCTCCATCCGCCGCCTCGGCAAGGATCAGCAGCAGGTGCTCGCCGTGGGTCCCGCGGTCGCCGCGCTGGCGCAGGAGGGTGTGCCCCCCGATCTCAAGCGCGAGCTCACTTAGAATCCGCGCGCGAGCCGCGCGAGGCCAGCTGGGCCCGAGGCGTGTTGGGCCAGTAGCCGGGGGTCCAGTAGCCGGGGCCAGTAGCCGGGGCTAGTAGCCGGCTCCGAGCACCGCCAGCGCCGTGAGCTTCCATTCCAAGCCTTTGAGCTCGAAGGTGCTGACATAGCGCCGTTCGGGCTGATAGCGGTCGACGATCTCAACCTCGAAGCGCGTGAGCGAATAAAAGACGGCGCGGCGGACCCGGGCATAAAAGCTGGCGACGCGATCGATCGGCGTGCCGGCGAACAGGGTGCCCGCCAGCCGCGTTGGCGGCTCCTTCATGCCCAAGGCGGGCCGGATCTGATTGCGGTAGGTCTCGCGATAACCGAAGAAGGACGGCAGGTTCTCGGGCGTCACGTAGCGATCGACCGCGCTATCGGCGAGGGTGGGAGCAACGGTGGCCTTGATGCGCTGCCAGAGCGACGGGGCCGGCGCGTTGGGATCCTTCTCGAGGCGGGCTTTGGCCTCGGCCGAAAGCGATCCCTTGAGGCTGGAGCGAACCGACTCCCACTCGATCTTGCGCTCAAGCGTGGCCGTATCCCCCGCGATGATCGCCTCGCGAATTTGCAGCGCCGTCAGCAGCGGCCAGGCCATGTAGGCGACGCCGAGCAGCGCGGCGGCTAGCAAGAGCTTGAGGGCGCGCATGGCCTTGAGGATCCCTGGGCCGCAGAGGAGCTAAGGAGACCCCCGCGATTTTGCCGATCATTGCGGCGGCGTGAGGACGGGCGCCCGCTGCCGACCGCACCAGCCCGTCCGGGGCGCGGCCGAGCAGGGCGGCCAGAGCCGGGGGCCACCCTTGATGTGACGACTGAACTTCGCGGTGGAACTGTTGCTGCATAGCAACGAAATTGGCGGCGTGTGCCACTGTTGGGCCACAAATCCGGATGAAAGTGCGGGCGGATCGCGGTTGCCGGGGTTGGCGTGTTCGAGGGCGAACACGTTCTATTCCCAATAGTATTTCCTTCCGACAACGGAGGGTGCTGACGCAGGCGTGAGCCTGCGGCCAGCGGCTCGCAGTTGGCTTGAAGGGCACGGCTTGAAGGGGCACGGCAGACCGCAGTGATCCGACCGAGAGACCAATGGACGCCAGGACGTTCGAGAACAGCAAGCTGTCCAGCCGTCAGGTGACGGAGCGAGCTCGACGCGTGCCACAGCGGTGCCGTGAGGATGCCACGGTGCGGCCGGGCGTCGGTGAATGCGAGCGCTTGACGGTGGCGATCACCCAGTGCGCACTGGACGCCGACAGGGCTTCGCGCGCTGACCACAAGTCCGTCGCCGGCAAGATCAGCCAGCAAAATCTCGAAAATGTGAAATTCAATATAGATCAAAAGGTTGTCTGGCTCGTTTCGGATCCCATATCGGGTGTGGGTGGAGCTGTGGGGCTGCAGGGTTCGTTGGCGCCGGATGGTGCCCTCGCGAAAGTGGCAGAGATGACCGAGCTCCCGTTTCCCGAACCGGCTTGGGTGTTTGGCAGCGGCAAGGCTGTGCATGCCGTCGCAAAGCGCCGCGACGCCGATCTTGGTATCGGCCTCAGCTGTCAGCGGCAAACAAACAGGCCGCTCGATCTCGACGTCTGTAAAGCAGACGTGGTGCGCCGGCGCGCGGCTTGGAAGGCGCCGGTCAATCTCCATCAAAGCGGTGTGCTGAGGATCTATGCGGATCAAGTCGAACCCGCCCGCGAGGGCGCGGTTTCCCATGCGGGTGGGAGGGCGAAAAGTTGTCTGTGATGCGGAAATTTAGCGGAGCGGCGGCGGTGCTCTGGCTTGCGGGGGCGCTCGGCGGCGCCACGGCGGGCGAGGCGGTGAAATACAAGTCACCCGAGCTTGCGTTCGAACAGGGGCTCGGCGCCTACAAGTCCGGCTTTTACGAGATGGCCATCCCGGCGCTGGAGCAGACGGTCGCGGAGGGCACGGAAGTCGATCGGTTCTTTGCCGAGTTCTATCTGGCGCGGATCTATTCGGGCGCCGGGGCGCTGGCCGATCACGCCAAGGCCTATCGCCTCTACCAAACGCTTGCCAACGAAAATGCCGACACGGATCCCGAGGATGGGCGCCGCGCACCCTTCGTCGCCAAGGCGCTCACGGCCTTGGCCGGCTACCTGCAGCGCGGACTTCCCGAGATCAGCCTGCAGCCCGACCCGCAGCGTGCGGCCGACTATTTGCACCATGCCGCTACCTTCTTCGGCGACAAGGACGCGCAATTCGAGCTTGCCAAGATCTACCTTAACGGCACCGGTACTCCCGACGACGCCAAACGCGGCATGCATTACCTGTCGGTTTTGACGGAGGAAGGCCATCCCGGCGCGCAAGCCTTTCTCGCCGACCTTTTCTGGCGCGGCGTCCATGTCAAGAAGGACGAGCGGCGGGCGCTAGCGCTGATCACCATGGCGGTGGAGAACGCACCGTCGCACGAGCGCATCTGGATCGAGGACATCTATCAAAACATCTTCTGTGCCACCTCGCAGAAGACGCGCAAACAGGCCGATGGCATCGCCGCGATCTGGCGCAAGATGTTCGCCGGCACCCCGGAGCGGCCGCCGCAAATGGCGCTCGGCGCAGGTGACTTGCAGCCCCGACGGGCCTGCGAGAATGGCGAGTTGCTCGATCTGCAAAACACGCCCTTGGTCGCCGGGAAGGATCCGCAGGTGGCAACCCATCCACCGGCAGCGGGAAACACCCCGCCCAAGAGCGTCCAAGGCAATCCGATCGGGTTTGGCAGATAAGCGCCTTTGCAAGGCCCTGAGCGCAAACACAGCGGCCGCTGGCGACCGTTGCATCCAGTGCCCGCGGCGTGGGGGCGAGCCCAACGCTTGCCGCAATCATCCGCCTGCGCACGCTTGTTGCCTGCACACTTTTCCTGAAACTGCGCGCTTTTCCTGAAACGGTTCGCGCGTCCGACCGAACCATCCGCCTGCGCAGCATGCGCCGCCAGCGGCATTTCCAGCTCCCCGTTTGGTCCCGGTGCGGGTGGCCGTCAGGGCCGGCGTGCCGATCCGCGAAGTTCGGAACGCAAGGCTTGCCGCGAACGTTAGCTAGCCAAAGTGAATGAGCCAACTGGAGCTGAACTATGATCAAGCAACTGTGCCTGGCCGGCGCCGCCGTCGCCATGCTGAGCTCGACGGCCGTGGCGGCCGAATATTATATCGTGCAGGAGAAGGCGACCAAGAAATGCAAGGTCGTCGAGGCCCGTCCAACCGAGACGACGTGGGTGCAGGTGGGGCCGTTGGCCTTCAAGACCCGTGACGAGGCCGACAGGCAAGTGGCCGTGGTGTGCAAGGAGAAGCGATAGTCGCGGCCGAAACGGCCGAAGCGACCGAGGCTGCTGGCCGAGCCTGGGCTCGGCCAGCAGCCTGCGTCATGGCGCGCGGCAATTCGATGCTCGCGGTCGGCAAATCATCGGTCTAAATCGTCTGTCCGCTGTTGCAAGCGCCAATCGCGCCTGGCGCGCAGCTCGCCTGTCGTTGAGCGCCGCGCCCGCCGGCTAGCGGCTCAGCACATAATCGCGCAAGGCCTGATAGTTGGGTGCCGCGGGGCTCTCCTCAGCCGTCGGCGCTTGTTGCCTCGACCGGCGCAATCCCGCCGCCGGCATCGGCCGCGTTGGCTCAGTTGGGGCCTCCGCGGCGGCCCCATGGCTGGGTGGGCGCACGACCGGGCGCGGCGGCGCGGCGGCTCCCGCCTCGCCGTTTTCCGGATCGCGGGGCGCCGACGGCGCTTGCCCGCCAGCGGGCGCGGCCGCGGCCGCGCGCGGGGCGGGGGGTGCAACGGCTGCGGAATCGGCCGTCGGGCTGTCTTGAGCGGCCAGCTTGGCCCGCGTTTCCCCGGCCACGGCCTCGATCAGGGCCGCCGTGCGGGTTGTCGGATCCGGGGCAACCTGGGCCGACCAGCGACCGGCCACGACCCCGAGGCCGCCGCAACTGACGGCGATGGCGATGGCACCCAGCAGGCGCGCGCGTTCCGGCCGCGCTGCCGCGCGCCACACGAAGCTGTCGGCTGCCCTAGCGCGAGGCATAGCCGCGAACGTACTTGTAGTCATAAGGCGGCGAGGTGCGGCGCAAGATGAGAATGACGTCCGTGCCGCGCTTCCTGGCGATCCTATCGGCGACGTGGGAGTAGCCGCGTTCACTTTTGAGGTTCGCGACACCTGTTTGCGGGTTCGCTTTGGCCTCGACCCCCTGGCGCGCGCTGGCGCTGCTCGGGGTGGCTCGGCAGGCCTTTGTTCCTGGCACGAAGCTGTTGGCCACGCGGGCGACGATCGGATCGAACATATCGCGCTTGGCGGCCGGATACAGCATGGCGAAGCTGCTGATCAGCTGTCCGCCGCAGCTGAAAATTGCCTTTTCGTAGAAGATCTTGCCATCAGCCTCACCCGACAGCACGAGCCAATCGTCGCCGAGTGGCCGGTAGGTGATTTTGTAGTCCGCGTAGGAATTGCGGGCGAGAAAATCCTGATAACTTTTGGCGCTAAGATGGTCTTCGTTGCGCAGGGCGCCGACCAACAGCCGCGCCTCACCCTCGCGGGCCGCAAACACCCGACCATCTCCCGCTTCCGTCGTTCGCTCGATACGGAAGAGGTTGGCCGGATACTCAAGACCAAAGCCGAAGCGCTCGTTGTGGTAGCGCGTCCACTCGCCGGCGGTTGCCTCCAGCGCCTTAAGGTTGCTCGAGCCGCTGGCGGCGGCCACCAATCCCACCACAACGGCCCCGATAGCCCCGATCCGCACCATACCCAAACTCCTCAACCTGGTAGGGGATCAACCACGACGGGGAGGTCCTGGTTCCGGGCGCGGCGTCGCCGCGCTCGTAGGTCGACGATGCGCTGGGCGCGGGGCGCGCGAGCCAAGCGCGGCTAGCCGTCCTCGAGTTCGACCCAGACAGGGACGTGGTCTGAGGGCTTTTCCCAGCCGCGCGTAAATTTGTCGATGCCGGCTGCGAGCAGGCGATCGGCCGCCTGCGGCGACAGCAAAATATGATCGATGCGAATGCCGTGATCCTTTTGCCAGGCGCCCGCCTGGTAGTCCCAGAAGGTAAAGACGCCGGCCTCGGGTTGGCAGGCGCGCACGGCATCGGTCAGCCCCAGATTGATGAGCGCGCGATAGGCCGCCCGCGTCTCCGGTTGGAACAGGGCGTCCTCGCGCCAGGCGTCGGGGTGCTTGGCGTCGGCGGGTTCCGGGATGACGTTGTAGTCACCCATCAGTAGAAACGGTTCTTCCAGGGACAACAGTTCCCGGGCTCGCGCCTCGAAGCGCCGCATCCAGGCGAGCTTGTAGGCGAAGCGGTCGGTTCCGATCGGATTGCCGTTGGGCAGATAGAGGTTGCCGATGCGAACGGCACCGCTGCCGTTCGGCACCACTACCTCGATGTAGCGCGCATGCGCATCGGCCGCGTCACCCGGCAGCCCGCGGACCACGACCTCGTCGAAGCGGCGTTTGCTCAGTACGGCAACGCCGTTGAAGCCTTTCTGCCCATGCACCGCCAAGTGATAGCCGAGGTCTTCGAAGAACGCGGCGGGAAAGGCCTCGTTACTGGATTTGATCTCCTGGAAACAGGCGACGTCGGGATTGGTCTCCTTGAGCCACGTGAGGGCACCCTCGAGCCGTGCCTTGGCGCCGTTGATGTTCCAGGTCGCGATGCGCATGCCCCCTTTGCACACCAGGGCGCCGTCGGGGTCAAGCGGCGTGCGGCGGACCGCCGGGCCGCGGCCGTCAAGCCCGGCCGGGGCCCGGTCAAAATAGGTTGAACTTTTCCCACTGTGCCTTGGGAATTTCGCGCTCCAGGACGTAGCTGAAGTGGGTTGCCCGCATGCGATCGGTGGTGAGGACGCAACGGTAGCTGAACTTGTACCACTGTCCCCCCGTGCGCACTGCCCCGCCGGCGCCCCGGGCGACGTTGCTCTCCACGGTCGGCTGTGCCAGCGCGTCGATCCGGACCCGATCAACCCTCGCCACCTTCTTGTCCTTGGCGAAGGTTTCCAGACCTGACAGATTGCACAGCTGAATCATGCGCGTGTGCGGCTCGAGCGCTTGCATCCGCTTGTCGAGCGCGGTTTGGGCGCCGGCCGGCGTGCCCAAGACAATGCCAGCCAAGCCAACCCAGCCGCTCAGTCCCCTTATGCGCAACGTCTTTCCCCTTCGCTCAAATTCGCCGTGCCGTGAGGCGCGACCCCCAGGCGGGAAAGACCCTGAAGATGCGGTGAAAAAGTGGCGGCCGCGCACCGCGACGGCCGACCCTTCGACGCGGCCGGGCACGGCGCGCAGCAGCTGGGCGATTAGACGGAAAAACTGGTCCCGCAGCCGCACGAAGCGGTCGCATTCGGATTGATGATCTTGAAGGAGGAGCCGATCAGGTCATCCACGAAGTCGATTTCCGAACCCGCCATGTACTCCAGCGACACCCGATCGATGAGCACGCGCGCACCGCCGCGCTCGATGATAAGATCATCGGCCTCCGAGGCCCCCACCAGATCGAACTTGTATTGAAAGCCCGAGCAGCCACCGCCTTCGACGCTGACCCGCAAAAGCGGCTTGTCGGGCGCGCCGGCGACGATCTCAGTAATCCGCCGCGCCGCACGATCCGACACGGTAACTTTTGGATGTTCCATCACGTTTTGCATCACTTTTTGGGCATCGCTTTTGGCCTGGCGCGGCCTATGCACTCTCCAGGCACTAGGCTGAGGCACGCGTCTAGCCATCTAGATAGGATGGCGCGGAAGCTTGTCAAACCTCGGATGGGCGCATGGCCAAGGCGATGATCGATGAGCCGGCGGCGGTGGGCGATGCCGGCGGGCCTGCCAGGCGCGCGCTGGCCCCCTATGCCACGCGCCCGGAGCTGAGCGCAGGGCGGCTTTATCGCGAACCCGCCTGTCCGATGCGTACCCCCTTCCAGCGCGATCGCGACCGGATCGTGCACGCCACCTCCTTTCGGCGCCTCACCTACAAGACGCAGGTGTTTATTTTTCACGAAGGCGACCACTACCGCACGCGGTTGACCCATAGCCTGGAAGTGGCGCAGATCGCCCGCGCCATCGCGCGCCTGCTCTGGCTCGATGAGGATCTCGCCGAAGCCCTGGCGCTGGCCCATGACCTCGGGCATCCACCGTTTGGTCATGCCGGCGAACGGGCGCTCTCGGCCGCCATGGCAGCCTACGGCGGTTTCGACCACAACGCCCAAAGCTTCAAGGTGGTGACGCGGCTCGAGCGCAAGTATGCGAGTTTCGACGGTCTGAATTTGACCTTCGAGACGCTCGAGGGCTTGGCCAAGCACAATGGACCGTTGCCGGACGGCGGGCGCCAGGCGCCGACCCTGCGTTCGGCCATCGCCGAAAGCGGTCTCGAGAGCAAACTGCATTTGCCTATATTCGCCCCCGCCGAGGCCCAGGTTGCGGCCATTGCCGACGATATCGCCTACGATAGCCACGACCTCGATGACGGCCTGCGCGCGGGCTTGCTCAGGATCGAGGAGTTGGCCACGGTCGCCCTGGTCGGCCGCTTTCTGGACGACGTGCCGCGCAAAAATATCGACACCCAGCGTCTCATCTATGAGATCAACCGGCGCATGATCACGGCCATGATCGACGATGCCGTGACCGAATCGCGGAACCGGCTTGCCCGGTTGCGGCAGCCAAGCCTCGAGAGCGTGCGGACGGCGGATCGCGCCATGGTGGCCCAGTCCGAGCGCGTTGCGACGCAGGCCGAGGGCCTCAAGGCGTACCTTTATGCCAATGTCTACCGCCATCCCCGCGTCATGCGGATCATGCGCGACGCCGAGGCCATCGTCAGCGACCTATTTGCGCGCTACCTGCGCCAACCGGAAGAAATGTCGGGCGCACTGGGGGAGGCCGGGCAGGCCGCCAGTGGCGGCAGCCGCGCCGCGATCGTGGCCGATTTCGTTGCCGGCATGACCGATCGCTACGCCATCAAGGAACACCGTCGGCTGTTTGACGCTACCCCGGAATTGCGATAGTCGGCCCGGGCTCCCAAATGGCAGCACGGAAAGCCCCGGATCGATTGGATTTAGCCATGAACGCCCATGCCCTCGTGCAAAGCCGGATCGTGGCCGCGCTGCAGGCGCTGGAGCGTGAGGGCGCCCTGCCGCCGGGGCTCGATTTCGCCGCCACCGAGGTGGTCCCGCCGCGCGATGCGGCCCACGGCGAGCTTGCCTCCAATGCCGCCATGGTGCTGGCCAAGCCCGCGCGCATGAAGCCGCGTGACATCGCCGAGAAGCTGGCCGCCAAGCTGGCGGAGGCACCGGATCTCGCCAAGGTCGAGATCGCCGGTCCGGGTTTCGTCAATCTGACGTTCGCGCCGCGCTTTTGGCAGGGCGTGGTGGCCCAAATCCTCAAGGAAGGGGCCGCGTATGGGCGCACCGACGTCGGTGAGGGCGAGCGCATCAACATCGAATACGTTTCCGCCAATCCAACCGGACCGATGCACGTGGGCCATTGCCGCGGCGCCGTTTTCGGTGATGCGCTGGCCAGCCTGTTGGCGTTCGTCAACTACGAGGTCACGCGCGAATACTACATCAATGATGCCGGCGCCCAAGTCGACATCCTCGCCCGCTCCGCCTATCTGCGCTATCGCGAAGCCCTCGGTGAAATGGTCGGCCCAATTCCGGCCGGGCTTTATCCTGGCGACTACCTCAAGCCCGTCGGTGTGCGGCTCGCCGCCGAGCACGGCTCCAGCTTGTTGAACCTCTCCGAGGAGCGCTGGCTGCCCATGGTGCGCGAGGAAGCCGTGGCAGCGATGCTGGCCGCCATCAAGGACGATCTGGCGGCGCTCAACATCCAGCACGATGTCTTCTTTTCCGAACGCTCCCTGACGCAGTGCGGTCACGATGAAGTGAAGGTCACCATCGACGAATTGCGCGCCAAGGGCATGATTTTCGAGGGCCGGCTGCCGAAACCCAAGGGCCACGATGAGGCGGACTGGGAGGACCGCGAGCAGACCTTATTCCGGTCGACGTCCTTCGGTGACGATGTCGACCGCGCCCTGCAAAAGTCGGACGGCAGCTACACCTATTTCGCCTCGGACCTCGCCTACCACCACAACAAGTTGGCGCGCGGGTTCCTGCACCTGATCAATGTATTCGGCGCCGATCACGTGGGCTACATCTCCCGCATGCGCGCCGCCGTCACGGCGCTCTCGGAGGGCAAGGCCGACCTCGACATCAAGGTCTGCCAGCTGGTGAAGCTGTTGCGGGCTGGCGAGCCGGTGCGGATGTCGAAGCGCTCGGGCACCTTCGTGACCTTGCGCGAGGTGGTCGATGAGGTGGGCCGCGATCCGGTGCGCTTCATGATGCTTTATCGCAAGAATGACGCCCCGCTCGATTTCGACCTCGCCAAGGTGCTCGAGCAGTCCAAGGACAACCCGGTCTTCTATGTGCAGTACGCACACACGCGGGCCAAGTCGGTGTTTCGCAACGTGAGCGTCGTTTTCCCGCAATTGACCGAAGCCTCCCCGGAATTGGTCCGCGCCGACCTGGCACGGCTCAACGACCCCGGCGAGATCGACCTGATGCGCAAGCTTGCCGCCTTCCCGGTTGTCCTGGCGGCGGCGGCGAAAAGCCACGAGCCGCACCGCCTGGCGTTCTATCTGTATGATTTGGCTTCGGCTTTTCATGCCCAATGGACCAAGGGCAATGAAATGCCACATTTGCGATTTATTCAGGCGGCCGATGGGACACTGACCACCGCGCGCCTTGCGCTTATCCTCGCCAATCAACAGGTGTTGGCGACGGGCTTGGCGATTCTCGGCGTACACGCGCCAGTTGAGATGCGCTAGAGTTGTGATTCGCAGGGGGCGAGCGGGCAACGCGTTGAGGGGAAGCCGCGCATGTCGCGAAACGGTCCAGTTGGACAACCACGGGCACCGGCGCGCCGGTCGGCCGCAGACGAGGATCCCTACGCTGGCGGCCAATCGGGCTGGCCGTCGCCGCCGGGCGCCGATCCACACCAGCAAGGCTATGCCCCGCAGGCTGGCCAGGCGCCGCAGCACAGTCAGGGTTACTACTTTCCGCAGCCCGTCGAGCCCGATCCCAACCAAGGCTATCCCCTGCAGCCGGTGAACCAGGCCTTGCCCTTCGATCGCCTGCCACAAGCGTCCGCGCCACCCGCCACGCAGTGGGATGCCCAGCAGCTGCGCGACGCCGGCCACTATGATCTTGGCAGCTACCTGCCGACCGGCGGCGAGCCCCGCGGCTACGGGCCGGCGGAGGCGCCGCCGTTTGCTGGTTCCGCCGACGGTCCCTTCCGCCACCAGTATGCGCCCCGCGACGGGTACTCAGAATCCGACGGCGAGTATGAGGCGATGGGGGATGAGGAGGGCGATGAACCACGGCGCGGACGGCGCGGGCTGGTGATCGCCGGGGCACTGGTCGGCGCCATCGGCCTTGGCGGGGCCATGGCCTACACCTACAAGACCTTCATTGCCACGCCGACGCGTGCTCCCGTCGTCAAAGTGACCGATGCTGGACCGAGCAAGGTGAAGCCGTCGTTGTCCGGCGGCAAAGAGTTCGCCCATACGGACAAGAAGCTGCTCAACCGCCTCGATGAGGAGGGCGCATCGCAACGGGGCGGTGCCGCCGACGATCGCGCCAACGAGGATCCCAACGCGCCCCGCCGCGTGCGCTCAATTCCAATCTCGCCCGCAGGCCAGGTGGCCGGTGCGGGCGGCCCTCCCGGCGCGGCCGCGCTCGTACCGGGCATCACGCTCGACAATATCGGCGGGGCTCCCCCGCCGCCCTCGCGCGTGCAGATCCCGACGGCGCCGCCGCCACAGGCGACCGTGGCGAGGGCGGAGGCGTCGGTGGGGGCGCCCCCGGTCAGGGTTGTCGCCGCTCCGCCGCCGGCACCAGCCGCGGTTGCCGTCGACGCCGGCCCGCCGCCGGCCCGGAAAGTCGCCGCGATAGCGCCGGCGCCAACGCGGGAGGCGGCCCCGCCCAAGGTATCCTCGGCGGTGGTCACGGCCAGCACAACCGGCTACGTGGCCGTGCTCTCATCGCAAAAATCGCGTATGGATGCCCTCAAGGCCTTCGCCGACCTGCAGCAGAAGTACGGTGACGTGCTCTCAAGCAAGACCCCCGACGTGCAGGAAGCCAATCTCGGCGACAAGGGCGTCTGGTATCGGGCCGTCGTTGGTCCGCCGGTATCGCGCGATGCGGCATCGGGTATATGTTCGCAGCTGAAGGCGGCCGGCTATGCCGGTTGTTGGGTAACGGCCTACTAGCGGCGCGGGAACCAAGCCGGGCGGCGCGGGACCCAAGCCCGCGATGCACGATGGGACCCCGATGCAATCAGCATTCATCACAGGCTTGGCGGGCCAAGAGCTGGCCCCGCGCGAGGCCGCCCTCCTGACGGCGGCGCGGCCTTGCGGTATCATTTTGTTCAAGCGCAACATTCTTGAGCCCGAGCAGGTGCGCCGTCTGGTCGCGGCTGCGCGCGCCGCCGTCGGGTTGCAGGATTTTTTGGTCCTGATCGATCAGGAAGGCGGGCGCGTGCAGCGGTTGACGCCGCCCCACTGGCGCGACCGACCGGCGGCTGCGCGTTACGGAGCGGTGCACGCTCGCGATCCCGCCGGAGCGGTGCGCGCGGCGCGCTTTGCCGCCGGGCTGGCGGCGCGCGAGCTTTCCTCCTTGGGCATCAATACCAGCTGCGCGCCGGTCCTCGACCTCGCCGTTTCGGGCGGCCACGACATCATCGGCGATCGGGCCTATGGCACCGCGCCCGACCGGGTCATTGCGCTCGGCCGTGCCGTTGCCGAGGGCCTGCTTGCCGGTGGCGTGCTGCCGGTCATCAAACACATTCCCGGGCATGGCCGTGCGACCAAGGACAGCCACCTGGAGTTGCCGACCGTGGCGGCGAGCCGCGCGGACCTTGA
>Ga0134122_10002893_pt1 | contig 12655 bp, 8 predicted proteins | sample KB302_FD_96461 | JGI IMG/M metagenome (GOLD analysis project Ga0134122, IMG submission 96461) | Terrestrial soil microbial communities without Nitrogen fertilizer from Kellogg Biological Station, Michigan, USA - KB3-0-2 | ecosystem: Environmental > Terrestrial > Soil > Unclassified ...
CGGTAGTAGCCGCCCAGTCCGAAGCTCTCCTCGCCGCCCAGCATGATGAGCCCGCCGCCCTGGTCACGGACGTAGTCCCGGATGTTCTCCATCTGCTTCTTGGTCATCTTGAGCGACGAGACATTGGAGAGGATGATCCCGTCGTACTTCTGCAGCCCCGCCATGTCCTTGGGGATGCGGTCCGGCTCCACCACCTCCACGTCCACGTGCTGGGCGCGCAGGGCGGCGGCCAGCGTCTGGCCCTGGGCCTTGTCCTTCTCGGCCAGCAGCACCTGGGGCCGGCCGCGCACCACCACCGTGCCCACCGCGCGGTTGTTCTCCTCGATGGTGTCGCCCTCGACCTCGATGGCGGCCTGATAGACGTGGATGCCGCTCTGCTCCAGCGCCTGCCGGTACGTGTAGACGTTCTTGCCCGCGGCCATGCGCACCACCTGCGAGCCGAGGAACTCGCCGTTCCGGTACAGCGACAGGCGGCCCTGGGTGTCGGCCTGGCTCCACGCCACCACCTTGGCCTGGAACGGCTCGCCGAACTTCACCTCCACCGGCAACACCATGGACTCCACCACCACTTCCTGCTTGAAGGTGAGCGGAGCGGGAACGTAGAACACGTCGGCGCCCGCGTCCTTGGCCGCTTGCGCCACCGCGAGGGCATTGCCCGCGTTCTGGCGCCCGTCGGTGAGGAGCACGAAGCGGTTGGCGTGGCCGGGGGGCGCGGTGGCCAGCGCCAGCTGCAGCGCCTGGGCGAGATTGGTGCCTCGCCCGCCCACCTGCACTTGCGGGCGATCGAGCTTGGCGGAGGGCTTCAGCGTCTGATCGACCACCGCCTCCTCGCCGAACACGATGAGGCCGGCCTGATCGCCGGGCTGCAGCGACTGCGCCGCCTGGGCCGCGAAGCGGAAGGCGTTCTCCCGCGCGGCCAGGCTCACGCTGTCCGAGACGTCCAGGAGAAACAGCACGTTCAGGCGGTCCACCCAGCGCGGCACGGTGGGTCGCGCCAGCGCCACCACCAGCACCGCGAGGAGCACGCAGCGCAAGCCCAGCGCCCAGCGCTCGCCGCTGGTGAACGGCAGCACCAGCCGTCCGGCCGTCTGGCGCCGCCAGTAGAGGAAGCCCTCCAGCGCGAACACCGCCAGCGCAAAGAGGACGAAGTACGGCCAGAGCTCGCGCTGCACGGGCACGGGGGCGACCTCGGGACGCGCCCCTTCCACGAAGGAGGGAACGGGCCGCGGGGTGAGATCCGACTCGTCCCCGGTCCCGATATTGACGGCCACGCGGGTCTCGCCGCGGGAAGTGGTCACGCGGTAGACGCCCACCTCGTCCGTTTCCGTGAAGCTGGCGAGGCCGCGGTTGACCTGGGCCTGCACCACTCGCCCCGACGGCGTCTTCACGGTGGCGCTGGTCACCCCGTGCTCGACGGGAAGCAGGATGGGCTGGCCGGTGGCGAGTTGGAGGCTGGCCTGATCCAGCCCCGCGGGGTGCAGCCAGCGCAGGCTCTTCGAGAGCATGAGCGGAAACGCCACGCGCAGCGGAAAGTCCGAGCGGAAGAGGTCGAAGCCGAAGAACACCGCCTTGCGGTCGCGCTCCTCGAGCAGATAGATGAGGGGCCCGCCCACCGCCTCCACCAGGGTCTTGCCGGGAGCCAGGGGGCGGACGCGCATCGCCTCCTCGATGGCGATCTTCGCGAAGTCGATCTGCCGCATGATGGGATGGGTGCGGTCCCAGTCCATCACCACCGGGGACTCCAGGCGGCCCAGCACCTCGATGGGCACGTCGCCGGGGGCGGAGTTGACCAGCACGAAGCGCCCGTTCCCGATGCGGGCCGGATTCGCGCCGTCCACCACCACCACGTCGAAGTTCTCCATGCCGCCCTGGTACGCGTCCGGCGTCCGCACCTCGAGCTTCACCTGCGGGTCGGTCTTCAGCACCTTCTCGAGGAAGAGGTTGCCCGGGCTCACCAGCAGAACGGCGATATCGCGCGGCGGCGGGATCACCGCATAGGCCGCATTGTCGGCCTCGAGGTCGTCGGAGACGTTGAGGCGCGCCCGCACCACGCCGCCGCCGGGATGGCTGAACGGCAGCACCACCGCGCGGCGGACGTTCGGCTCCAGCGTGAGGGACTTCTCGGCGATGAGGTCGTTGTCCAGGTGCAGGGTGAAGGAGAAGGACTGCACCTCGGGGGAGAAGTTCACCACCGAGAGGAAGGCCTGGGAGTCGAACGCCCCGAAGTAGTTCCGCCGGACGGCGAGGTTGGTGATGGCCACGTTGCGCCTGCGCTGTCCCACCCCCGTCCAGCGCACGCGGACGTCGTCCCCCTGGCCCTTCACCGCTTCCGGGTGCGCGCCGTCGGTGAAGACGTGAATCTCCGCGCGCGGATCGGGCCCCACCAGGGCCCGCGCGGTGCGAATGCCGTCTCCCAGTCGGTTCGGCAGGTCCCGGGCGTGCGCGGACCGGATCGCGCCCACCACCTCGGCCCGGTCGCGCGTGAAGGGCGCGAGCACCTTGGGCTGCACTCCCGACTCGATGACCATGACCTCGGCGCCTTCGCCGAGGCGGCTCACCAGCCCGAGCGCCTCGCGCTGGGCGTGCACGAACCGGGAGGGCGAGAGGTCGGTGGCCTTCATGGAGGCCGAGGTGTCCAGCACCAACACTACCCGTTTGGCCCCGTACCCGCTCACCGTCACCGAGGGCCGCGCGATCGCGACCGCCAGCGCGATGAGGGCCAGGATCTGCAGCAGCATCAGCGGGTCGCGCTGGAGGCGCTGGAAGAAGGCGGAAGCTTCGCGGTCGCGGAGCGCGGGATCCCAGAGGAGGAGGCTCGACACGCGCTGCGGCCGGCGCCGCACCTTCAGGAAGTAAAGCAGCATCAGGGGGACGGCGAGCGTCGCCAGCAGCAACGACAGCGGGGAGAGGAAGCTCATCCGACCAGGAAGCCCTTGAGCTGTCGAAGCATGAACTCCTCCACCGGGGTGTCGGTCACCACCCGGTGATAGCCGATCTCGTTGGCGCGGCAGAAGGCCTCGGCCTTCTCGAGAAACTCGTGCAGCCGCTGCCGGTACACGCGCAGCGCGTCCGTGTCGAGGGTGAGATCGCGCATCTCGCCCGTCTCGGCGTCTTCCAGTCGCAGGTCGCCGCCCCAGGACGGATTCATCTCCTCCGCGGCCAGGAGGTGGATCACGTGCACGTCGTGCCGGTGCTCCAGCAATCCCCGGAGGCCGCGCTCGTAGCCGGCCGGATCCATGAGATCCGAGATGAGGACGGCGAGCCCGGCCTCGCGCGTGCGCAGGGTCCACGCGCCCAGCCCCGCATTGAGCGAGGTCCCGCCGCCCGGCCGCACGCGGCGGAGGAAGTCCAGGAGCGGCAGCACCTGCCCACGGCCCCGGGTCGGGTTCCAGCCCTCGGCGATGAGCTCGCGCACCACCCCCACGCCCACGCGCTCGAGATTCACGAGGCCGACCACGCCCAGCGCCGCCGCCAGCCGCGCGCCGTAGTCGAGCTTGCTCGGCTCGCCGAAGCTCATGGAGGCGGAGGCGTCCAGCAGGAGGTTCAGGCAGAGATCCTCCTCGTCCACGAAGAGCTTGACGTAGAGGCGGTCGAGCCGCCCGTAGATGTTCCAGTCCACGTAGCGGAGGTCGTCGCCGTGGCCGTACGGCCGGTAATCGGAGAACTCGACGCTGATGCCCTTGCGGGGGCTGCGCCGCTCACCCTTGACCCGGCCGCGGAAGGACCGCCGCGACAGCAGCGCCAGCCGCTCGAGCTGCGCCAGGAAGTCCGCCGAGAGCAGCTCTTGCCCCCGCGAGGCGATGGGCACGGGGCTACTTCTCGTCCAGCGACTGGAAGTACTGCTTGACCTGGCTCTGGTAGTCGCGCGGCACCTGCTCGCGGGCAATGGCCTCTTCCATCATCTTGCGGTACTGGCCCACGACCCCGAGGTACTGGAGGCGCGAGGGCGTGTTCGCCCCCTTGCCCATCAGGTTGGTGTCCATGCCTTCCTTGCGGCCCGGCCGCGACTGGCCCTCCACGCCTACGTCGAAGGGATTCGCGCGCAGGCGCTGGGTGGGATCGCCCTTCGGGTTGCCGCTCTTCCCCTTGCCGGGGAAGAGCCCCTCGCCCTCGGGGAAGTCACCCTCGTCACCGGGTCCTCCCGGCTGGCCCTGACCCCGCTGATTCCCCCGCTGGGCGCCGCGCCGCTCGTTCTCGCGCCCCCCGCGCAGCCCCTTCCCGTCGGCGCCCCGCTCCTCCATGGAGCGGAGCTTGTTCAGGGCGCGCTCCATGGCATCCATGGCCTTGTCGTTCTGGCCCTGCTCGAGCGCTTCCATCCCCTCGCCGATCTCGCCGCTCCAGGGGTTCTGCGCGCCGCCCTTGCGGCCGAGCTTTTCCATTTCGTTGAGCAGCTCGCGCATCTTGTCGGGCGAGAACTGATTGCCGCCCATGGCGCCGCGCAGCTCCTTGGCCCGCTGGAACATCGCCTTGCTCTGGGACTGGGTGAAGTCGCGCTGGAGGTCGGGGAGCCGGTCCACCTGCTCGAGCATCCGGATCCGTTCGTCGCCCTTCTTGAGGAAGGCGTTGAAGTCGGGGCTCTTGTTGCCCAGCGAGGTGTCCTTGAACACGGCGGCAAGATCGCCGGCCTGGGTGGGACCGCTGCCGCCCTGTCGCGGCGGGACGGTCCGCTCCTGCATGTCCGCTCGCGGGAGCACCTCGCGCCGGGCCGCAACCTTCCGTTCGTCCGACTCGATCTTGCCGCCGCGGTCGGCGGGCTTGGCCTCCTCCTCCTCCGACTTCGCGGTGAAATTCGGCAGGCCGCCCGTGGGCAGCGGGATGGGGGGAGCCAGCGCCAGCACCAGCCCCAGGGCGAGGGGCAGCGGCACGAGCTTCGCTTCGCGAGGAAGGAGCCGCGGCACCACGCGCCGTCTGTCGCGCGCTTCGACGCGCGCCATGGTGTCGGTCACGAGCGCGTCGACCAGCGCCGTACGGTCCGGGTGCTCCGCCCACTCGATCGCGGTGGCGACGCGGTCCTGGAAGCCGAAGCCGCGATCGGCGAGGCGGGCGGCCTCGGCCGGCGTCACCTTCTGGAAGAAGCCCCAGAGGCCTCCCGCGAGGAGGCCCGCGGTCAGGAGCGCGCCGGCGAGGACGAAGGCCAGCACGCCCAGCGACTCACGGAACACCAGCGGCACCGCGGCCGCCATCGCGCCGGCGAACAGGCCGCGAAGCGCCCAGAACTCGGCGCGACGCATGCGCACCTCGCGCATGACCTGCTGCACCAGCCGCTCGAGGACCTTCGGATCGGGCATTCCCCGTCCCTCCCTCGTATGGTGATGGACGCCGGGCGTCCCGCGCTTATCGGACGAACGCGTCCTTGCCGGTGGCGCTCAGCGACTCCGCCGCCTCGACCAGCTGCTCGATCAGGTTGTCGGCGTCCACCCCCTCCGCTTCGCCCTCGAAGTTGAGGATGAGGCGGTGGCGGAGGGCCGGGAGGGCCATCGCGCGGAGGTCGTCCACGCTCACGTTGTAGCGGCCCTCGGACAGGGCGCGCACCTTGGCGCCCAGCACCAGGGCCTGCGCGCCGCGAGGGCTGGAGCCATAGCGGACGAACCGCCGCGCCGCCTCCGGCGCCCGGTCCCACTGCGGGTGGCTCGCCAGGACGATATAGGAGGCGAGCTCGCGCACGTGGGCGGCCAGGGGCACCTCCCGCACGAGCTCCCGGAACTCCATCACCTGGGGCCCGGTCATGACGCGCCGCACCTCGACCACGCGGGGACGGGTGGTGCGGTCGATGATCTCGGTGAGCTCCTCGAGCACGGGATAGCGCACCCGCAGCTTGAAGATGAACCGGTCGAGCTGGGCCTCGGGAAGGGGGTAGGTCCCCTCCATCTCGATGGGGTTCTGGGTGGCGAGGACGAAGAACGGGGCGGGCAGCGGATGCGCCGTGCCCGACACGGTGACATTGCCCTCCTGCATGCCCTCGAGGAGCGCCGACTGCGTCTTGGGCGTGGCGCGATTCACCTCGTCGGCGAGGAGGATGTGGCCGAAGATCGGGCCCCGCTGGAACTGGAAGTGCTTCCGCCCGCCCGTGTCCTCCGCGATGATATTGGTGCCGATGATGTCGCCCGGCATGAGGTCGGGGGTGAACTGGATGCGCGAGAAGGTGAGATCCAGGCACTCCGACAGGGTCTTGATGAGGAGGGTCTTGCCCAATCCCGGCACCCCCTCGAGGAGCACATGGCCGCCGGCGAAGAGCCCGACCAGGACCTGGTTCACGACGTCGTCGTGGCCGACGATCACCTTCTGCATCTCGGCGCGAAGCGTCTGGAACGCCTGGACAAAGACCTCGACGCGCTGCTCCTGCGTTCCGGACGGCTGCGAGGACTGCGCCATGAAGAGCCCCTTTCCCGACAGGTATGATGAGGACGCGTACCGAAATTTGCCCCATCATATGGGTGGTTCCGCGACCCGTCAACCCGACGCCGGGCGGGAGCGAAGAAAAACCTGCCTTTACCGTGCGCCAAGGCGGTGCGAAATCCTCGGCGGCCGGAAGCGTCCTGCCCTCGGCGGGCGTCTCAAGAGGCAGGAACGGGGAACGCAGCCTGTGCTAAGGTGTCAGCCGCGTACACGGGCGCGAACGGGCCGATCGCGGCCCGCGACCCTCAATGGGGAGAGCGATGCCGGAGCAGCCGTCGAACCTGGACTGCCGGGAATGCATGGATCTGCTGTCCGATTTCGTGGACGGGAGCCTTCCAAAGCACCAGGCCGAGCTCCTCGAGTGGCATCTCGAGGGGTGCCCGCCGTGCGTGGCCTTCGTGAATACCTATAAGGGGACGGTAGACGCCGCCCGGCGGCTTCGCGAGACGACGCTCCCGCCCGAGCTGCAGCAGAAGCTGGTCGCCTTCCTCAAGCGCTCCGCCCGCGCCTAGATCCCGCCCCCGGCGCCGCGGCGCCTAGGCGGCGAGCTCGCGCGCCGTCATCTTGTAGATGAACGCATCCGGATCCAGGCTGTCGCGCCGCTTATCGTTCACCTCGGTCTGCGGATACATGAAGAAGCCCACCGCGTCGCCGGTGGAGCCCGGCAGCTTCACGTCATGAGCGTAGTTGTAGGCCAGCCAGTTCATCTCCCACTGTCCGAACAGCTTGCCGCGCGCCTTGAGCACGGTGGGGTCGGTGAGCGGCAGACCGCCCCGCTCCTCCAGGACCACCTTCCGCACGTCCGCGGGGTCCACCGGCACCCAGCCGAAGCCGGTCAGATAGGACTCCGCCCGGCAGTGCTGGGCCCTGGTGATGTCGCCGCTCTTGCCGAGGCTCTTGAACTCCGCCGCGTCGGCCACCCGCACGCCGTAGACATCGCGAGAGGGGATGCCCACCGACCGCGCCAGCCCCACGTAGAGCGCGTTGAGATCGGCGCACTTGCCGCTCAGGTTGCCGGACTCCAGCATGGCGCGGATGTCGCCCACGCCGCAGCCGCGCACCCTGGGATCGCGAAAAGTATTGTCCACGATCCACTCGTACAGTGCGCGCGACTTGTCGAGATCGGACTTCTGGCCCTTGGTGATCTCGCGCGCGGTCTTCTGGACGATGCCGTCGGTGGGCATCAGCCGCGTGGCCTCGACATACCGCGCGAGCACCCGCCGGTCCTCACGCGCGTCGCCGGGACGGGTGAAGTCCACCGCGCGATCGCGAGTGGCGAAGCGCATGGTCACCTCGACCACCGGCGTCGCCTCCCCCGCCTCCCACTGGGCGAAGAAGATGCTCGTGCCGTACTTGTCCTCGCGGATCACGCGGCCCACCTTCGCATTGCCCGTCCAGGTCTGGCCGAGATTCTTGAAGTAGTCGGTGTCCGCGGTGAGCGGCAGCGGCAACCACACGCGCACCGGCCCCGTGGGATTGACAATCTCCGCGCGCGTGACCACCTCGAACGCGCGCCAGCGGATGCCGTCCGACCCGCCCTGCGCGAGGGCGCGGCCCGATCCGAGCGTTCCGACCGCCAGCGCCGCCGTCGCGCCCACTCCCGTCCGCAAGAACGAACGACGCTCCATTGATATGGCCTCCACCGACTTGGCCTCCATCGGCATCACCTCTGACCGACTCTCGGCGGTCATGGTACGGGCTTGGCCGGACAAGTCCAATTGACTGTTTCGATGCGGCGCTCACCGAGGATAGGGAGCGTCTATCCTTCGGGGGCCGGGCGGAGAGGACGCGCGACTAGCGGGCGTCGGCCTCGAGAAAGACCCGGAACGCCTCCGCCACCGGCGACCGCGTCCGGTCTTTTCGAGTGACGACGTGGAATGCGCGGGTGATGGCGAGATCCTTCACCTGGAAGCTCACGAGGGTGCCGGCTCGGCACTCCTCCTCCACCGCCCGCCGAGAGATGATGGTGATGCCCATCCCCGCCTTCACGCCCTGCTTCACCGCCTGGCTCGAGCCCATCTCGCCGACCACCCGGAGCGTGCTCAGGTCCACGCCGGCGCGCTCGAGCGCAGCCTCCAGCGCGGCCCGCGTGCCGGATCCCGGCTCGCGGATGAGCAGGGGCTCGCGCGCCAGCTCGGTCAGCTTGATCTCCCGGCGTCCGGTCCAGGGATGGCCCGCGGGGGCCACCACCACCTCCTCGTCGGGAAGGAGCTCGCGGAACTCGAGTCCGCGCTGCGGCAGCCGCGCGCCCACCACCGCCAGCTCGACCCGCCCCTCCGCCACCCAGCCCGTCACGCCACGGCTGTCGCCGATGAGCAAGATGGTGGAGATGTCCGGGAACTTCTCCTTGAAGCGGCCCAGAATTGCGGGGAGGATGTACTCGCCCGGGATGGTGCTCCCGCCCACGACGAGCTCGCCGCTCATTCGCCCCTGGAACGCGTCCAGCGCCTGACGCGCCTCGCGCGCAAGCGCGAGCATTCGCGACGCGTACGAGAGCAGCAGCCGGCCTGCTTGCGTGACGTCGGCGCCGCGCCCGAGCCGGTCCAGCAGGCGCACGCCGAGCTCGTCCTCGAGAGCGCGAATATGCTCGGAGACCGTGGGCTGGGTGAGGTGCAGCGCCTCGGCGGCGCGAGAGAAGGAGCCGAGCTCGGCGACCTTGGTGAAGATCTCTAGCTGACGGAGATCCATGGCGGGGCGAGTATACCGCGGCCCCCGGCGCGTTCAGCCCCCCGCGCCGTCAGTCCCTCGCGTCATCTGTCCCCACGCCGTCAACCGAGGAGGGACTCGGCGGCCTCCATGAAGCCCTCCGAGAGCGTGGGATGCGCGTGGATGGTCGCGGCCACGTCCTCCGCCAGGAGCGCGTTCTCGACCGCGAGCGCCCCCTCCGCGATGAGCTCCCCCGCCCCGGGCCCCGCGAGCCCCACCCCGATGAGGCGCCCGGTGGCAGCCTCCGCCACCAGCTTGGTCAGCCCGTCCGCGCGCCCGAGCGTGGCGGCGCGCCCGGAGGCGGCCCAGGCGAAGCGCGCCACCTTGACCTCGCGGCCGGCGGCGCGCGCCGCCGCTTCGCTCACGCCGCACCACGCCACCTCGGGATCGGTGAAGACCACCGCGGGCACGACGACATTGTCGAAGGCGGCGGGCCGGCCCGCGATCACCTCCGCGACCACCTTGCCCTGGCGCATGGCGCGGTGAGCGAGCATCGGCTCCCCGGTGACGTCGCCGATGGCGAAGATCCGCGGGTCGTCGGTGCGGCAAGACCCGTCCACGGCGATGAACCCGCGACCGTCCACTCGCGCCCGCGTGGTCTCGAGCCCGAGTCCCGCGCTTCGCGGGCGGCGCCCCACCGCCACCAGCGCACGGTCGAACCGCGCCGGCGGCCCGCCGAAGGCCGCCTCCACCTCCGCGCCCACCTCGCGGAGCCCGTCGATGCGCGTCCCCAGACGAATCTCGGCGAACTGCTTGCCGACGGCACGGGCCAGCGGCTGCACGAGGTCGGGGTCCACGCCGGGGAGCAGGCCGTCGGCCATCTCGACGAGGGTGACGCGGCTGCCCAGCGCGGCATAGACCTGCCCCAGCTCGAGCCCGATATAGCCGCCGCCCACCACCAGCAGCCGCTCCGGCACGTCCGGGACCTCGAGCGCGGCGGTGGAGTCCATGATGCGCTCGCCCGGGGTGACACCGCGTAGGGCGGCCGGCTCGGAGCCGGTGGCCACGATGGCGTGGCCGAACCGGATGGTCTGCGGCGCCTCACCCTCCACCCGCAGCGATCGCGCCCCCTCGAAGACGCCCCGCCCGTTGACCACTTCCACCTTCTTGGCGCGCGCCACGCCGGCCAGGCCCTTGGCGAGCTTCCCCACCACGCGCTCCGCCTTCCACTTCCGCAGCGGGTCGAGCGCCACCTGCGGAGGGCCGAACTCCACCCCGAGCTCGCGCGCGCGCTCCGCTTCCGCGATGACGTGAGCGACATGGAGCAGGGCCTTGGAGGGAATGCAGCCTTCGTGGAGACAGGCCCCGCCGAGACGCCCGTCGCCATCCACGATCAGGGTCTCGAGGCCCAGATCCGCGCAGCGGAACGCGGCGGAGTAGCCGCCGGGACCGCCGCCCACCACGACCACGTCGACCTCGCGTACCAGATCGCCCATCACCATGGCGATTTCGCTCAGAGGCCGAGCAGCAGCCGGCCGGGGCTCTCGAGCAGCGCCACGATCTCCGCGGCGAAGCGCGCCCCGTCGGCGCCGTCGGCGACGCGGTGGTCGAAGGTCAGCGTGAGCGGGAGCATGAGGCGCGGGACGATGGCCCCGGCGCGCACCACCGGCTCGAGCCGCGCGCGCGCCAGCGCCAGGATCGCGACCTCGGGATAGTTGATGATGGGGATGGCGCCGGTGCCCCCCAGCGCGCCGATATTGGTGACGGTGAAGGTGCCGCCGCGGAGGTCGTCCAGCGCGGCCTTGCCCTCGCGCACGCGCTGGGCCAGCGCCGCCAGCTCGCGGGCCAGGTCGAGGACGGGCTTTTGGTCCACGTCGCGCAGTACCGGCACGATGAGGCCGCGGTCCGTGGCCACCGCCACCCCGAGATGGTAGTGGCGCTTGAGGACCAGCTCGCCCGCGCCCGGATCAAGGCTCGCGTTGAAGACGGGGTGCTTGACCAGCGCGGTGGTCACGGCCTTGAGGACAAAGCTCGTGAGCGTGAGGTAGATACCCTTGGCGCGGGCAGGCTCGAAGCCGTCGCGCACCACCGCCTCCAGGTCGGTGATATCGGCGCGGTCGAAGTGCGTCACGTGGGGAATGAGCGCCGCCGAGAGCGCCATGCGCTCCGCGATGGTGCGGCGGAGATGCGAGAGCGGCACGCGCTCCACCGGACCCCACTGCTCGAAGCGCGGCAGGGGCGGCGGCTGCAGCCCCACCGCGGCCAGCGGCCGCGCGGGCCCGGTAGGCGCGGTCCTCTCCGCGGGGGCGCTCGACGCCGCTGGCGTCGCGGCGGCGCGCGAGGTAGCGGCGGAGCCCCCGCCGCCGGCCGCCGCACGCACATCGTCGTCGGTGATGCGCCCGCCGGGTCCGCTGCCCGCCACGGTGGCGAGATCCACCTTTAGCTCGCGCGCGAGCCGGCGCGTGGAGGGAGCCGCCGGCGCCGGCCCGCCGTCCGCGCGGCGCGCGCCGGCGGCGGCGCGCGCGGCGGTAGCGGCGGGCGCGGGCTTCGGGGCCGCGGCGGCCCGCGCCGGGGCCGCGGGGGAGGCCGCCGCGTCGGCGAAGCTGACCAGCACCGCGCCCACCTTCACCGTCTGGCCGGGCTGCACGTGCACCCGCTCCACGCGTCCCGCCATGGGCGACGGGATCTCCACCTGCGCCTTGTCAGTCTCGACCTCGAGGAGCGGCGCGTCCTCGGCGATCACGTCGCCCTCGCGCACGAGTACCTTCACGATCTCGGCTTCGGTGAGCCCCTCGCCGAGATCGGGCAGCGTGAAGTCGCGCGGCATGGGGCGGGGCCGCGTCGCCTAGAAGGCCAGCGTCTCGCGCGCGGCGGCCACCACTCGCGCCGCGTCGGGGACATTCGCCTTCTCGCGCGCGAAGCCGGGGAACGGGATGTCGTAGGCGGTGACGCGCCGGATCGGCGCCTCCAGCGAGAGAAAGGCGCCTTCCTGGATGGAGGCGGCGATCTCCGCTCCGGGGCCGAAGCTCCGGGGCGCCTCGTGCACGATCACCGCCCGCCCCGTCTTTCCCACCGACGCCACCAGGGCCTCGCGATCGAGGGGCGACACCGTGAGGAGATCGAGGATCTCGGCCTGCACCCCGTCCTCCGCCTCGAGCAGGTCCGCCGCCTCCCGCGCCACGCGCACCATGGCGCCGTAGGCCACGAGGGTGAGGTCTCCTCCCTCCCGGTCCACGCGCGCCTTGCCCAGCGGCATGGTCTCCGCCTCGTCCGGCACTTCCTCCTTGGCCGCGTGATAGAGCGCCTTGGCCTCGAAGAAGATGACGGGGTCGGGGTCGCGGATGGCCGCCGCCAGCAGCGCCCGCGCGTTCCGGGGGCTCGAGGGCACCACCATCTTGAGGCCCGGAATATGCGCGTAGAACTGCTCCTCGCTCTCCGAGTGATGCTCGAGCGCGCGCACGCCGCCCCCGTACGGCATGCGCACCACCAGCGGAACCTGGAAGCGCCCCTGGGAGCGCTGCCGGAAGCGCGCGACGTGGTTCTCGATCTGATGAAAGCACTGGAAGGCGAAGCCGGAGAACTGGATCTCGCACACCGGTCGCAGCCCATACAG
>Ga0134122_10002895_pt1 | contig 12647 bp, 11 predicted proteins | sample KB302_FD_96461 | JGI IMG/M metagenome (GOLD analysis project Ga0134122, IMG submission 96461) | Terrestrial soil microbial communities without Nitrogen fertilizer from Kellogg Biological Station, Michigan, USA - KB3-0-2 | ecosystem: Environmental > Terrestrial > Soil > Unclassified ...
GCATTGATGTATTCCATATTCCCAGTTTATTCCTCTCCTAAATCTGTCACCTCAACTGGGGCTTAATATATTGAACCCAGAATTTTTACTTTAAGTGTATTTTTGTTTGTGGTATAATCAAAAGAAATTATTTTTTCAAACCCCTATGTCAGACACTCCTAACAATAGAGTGCTCAGCCAAACTGAAGCTCAAGTAGCTAATTTCCTTGGTATAGCTACAACCTTTCCCGTAATTGTTCCACATGGGACAATCCCTGAAGTATCTTTTAATAGTAGTGCTGTTGGTGGAAGATCTTTTGAAGAGATTGTTGTAGTTATAATGAAAAGAGATAGGTTGAGTGTTGATGAATTGTTTAGACTTTTAAAGGAAGATGAAACTGCTGGTCGTAAGCTCGCCATAGACCTATTAAACAAACAAGAGGAAGTAAGAGCATTATTAGAAAGATGTTTAAGCGCTGGTACAAAATAGAAATGTTTTTTGATTTTTTTTGAAATGGAACTAGCGTGTCACACATCCCTTATATTTTGACTAACAACAGAATTAATTCCACCATCAGTAGAATTGAATGAGAGAAAATTTTCAGCTAAAACTGAAATCATAAAAAATTCATAAAATACCCAAGAAAATGAGGAAAAAGCCATGGTCAAGAAGGGCTTTTTTATGCTACAATAAAGGGATTTTTGCAGCCTTCAAAACAAATATAAAAATTCATGAAAGTGCTCATGCTGGGTTGGGAGTTCCCACCATATCATTCCGGCGGTCTGGGAGTGGCTTCACGCAATATCGCTGAAGCGCTGGCGCAGCAAGGAGTGGAAATTACTCTGGCTTTGCCATTTTTTATCTTCGATAAAGTCGGCACGGCGAACTCTTCCGACAGATCGTTCGCCCTCGCCGGACATGAGCTCCGCAATATTTCCGTGAGCACGTTCCCGACAAGTATCGTTTCGCCCTATACCTCAGCGCAAGAATATCTCAACATTTGCACCGATGCCGGGATTTCCTCAGGATTTTACCTCTACGGGCGCACGCTTTTTGCTGAAGTGGAACGCTATGCGCTGGAAATGGAACATTTCGTGCGCGGCAAAGACTTTGAGCTCATTCACGCCCACGACTGGATCACCTTCGCCGCTGCCTTGCGCGTGAAAGAGCAGCTCGGCATCCCCTTCATCGCCCACGTCCATGCTACGGAATATGACCGCACCGGCGGCAACCCGACTCCCGAGATCTTTGCCCGCGAAAAGATGAGCCTCGAAGCTGCGGAGCAGCTCATCGCCGTGAGCAATTACACGAAAAATATCCTCGTTCAAAAATACAGTATCAATCCGGAGAAAATCAGCGTGGTGCATAACGGCGTGGAACATATTTCCGAAGAGATTCCGTTGCAATTGCAGAATGATGAAAAAACCGTGCTGTTCCTCGGTCGCCTCACGGTGCAGAAGGGGCCGGATTGGTTCTTGAAGATCGCCGAGCGCGTGCTCGCCTATCGCCAGGATGTGCAATTTGTGATCGGTGGCGTCGGCGAAATGCTGCCAACATTGCTGCAAGAGATCGCTCGGAAAAATCTCTCACACCGCATCTTCTGTCTCGGATTTTTAAATGCGCTCGATCGCGAAAAAGCATTCGCGCTCGCCGATGTCTATGTCATGCCCTCGGTCTCCGAACCCTTCGGACTCTCCGCAGTCGAGGCGGCGCAGCGCGGCATCCCGGTGATCTTGAGCCACCAGTCGGGCGTGAAAGAGGTCCTGAGCCATTCGCTCACCGCCGACTTCTGGGATACCGACAAGATGGCAAATCACATTTTGGCAATTTTAGAATACAGCCCGCTGCAAAAAATGCTTTCGGAAAAAGGCGCCGCTGAAATCGCTGAGAAAACGTGGCGCGAGCAGGTCAAAAAAATCCAAGAAATTTACCGCTCCATGCTCGCGACATAAAAAAGTAGAAAGTTCATAAAGTTTGTAAAGTTCTAAAGTAGTAAATAAATTAGTCAATTAGTGAATCAGTACGTCAGAAGCTTCATTCGTAATTCGTAATTCGTAATTCGTAATTTATCATCAGACATTTTTCATTCGACATTTTTCATTTTGAATTTCCCACCCTATGTCCCGAATCAAACACCAAAAATCCGTCTGCTGCTACTTCCAGATCCACCAACCGTATCGCTTGGCGGAGTGCTCATTCTTTGATGAATCTGGCGATCACTTTACCGGACCGCGCAATTGTCGCAATGAAGATATCTTTGAGAAAGTGGCGCTCAAATGCTATCTTCCGACGACCAAGCTCCTGCTGGAACTCTTGAAAAAACATCCGGAATTGCGCCTGAGCTTTTCGCTTTCCGGCACTTTCCTCGATCAGTGCAGTCAGTATCCGAAATACGGTCGCGAAATCATTGAATTGTTTCAGGAAATGGCGGCAAGCGGACAGGTGGAGTTCCTCGCCGAAACCTACTTTCATTCGCTCTCATTCCTGTACTCCAAAGCGGAATATGCCGAGCAGATCAATTTGCACCGCGAGAAGATCGCCTCCTTCTTTGGGCAAAAGCCGCGCATCTTCCGCAATACCGAACTGATCTACTCCAATGAACTCGGCGAATTCATTCGCCGCATGGGCTTTCAGGGCATGCTCTGTGAAGGTTGGGATCATTTTCTCCAGGGCGAGAGTTCAAATTTTGTATACAATGCGAAGACAGTTCCTATGAATGTTGCCGCCGCAAAAATTGCTCAGGAAAATAAAATTTCTGGACGTGGGAAAGCGAAACTTCCACTGCTCTTAAAAAACTACAAACTCTCCGATGACATCGCCTTTCGTTTTGGCAATAAAGAGTGGATCGAGCACCCGCTCACGAGCGAGAAGTTCGCCACTTGGGCGGCGGAAACTCCTGGCGAAACGATCAACCTCTTCATGGATTACGAGACCTTTGGCGAGCACCAATGGTCGGACACCGGCATCTTTGAATTTCTCCGCCATTTACCCGCAGCGCTACTCGCGAAAAATATCGGCTTTCATACGCCTTCAGAAGCACTTAAGAAGCTCAAGGCAGAAAAAGAATACGATGTCCCGACCTATCTCTCTTGGGCGGATACCGAGCGCGACCTCTCAGCTTGGCTCGAGAATGACCTGCAGCGCTCAGCACTCACTGAACTCGCACTCTTCGAACAAGCACTCTACCCGTGGAAAAATGTGAGAACTCCAGAACTCGAAGAAATTCGCCTGACTTTCGGGCGCCTGCAAACCTCCGACCATCTCTACTACATGAGCACAAAATACTGGAGCGACGGCGACGTACATAAATATTTTTCGGCATACGTTTCACCATATGAAGCGTACATTAATTTTATGAATACACTGCGTTTACTCAAAAGGAGATTTGAAGAAAAAAACAGTTACTCAATCAAAAATGAACATAAGTCTTAAGCCTTTTTTATAATATGGGGTCCTTTGATGATTTTCTTGATTGGCAGGAGCGTGAACAAAAAAGGAGTGATCTTTTGAGGAGTGTTCAAGATCCTTGGAATGAAGGTCGAATAATAACTCCTTTTTTACCGCCGAACAAAGTGGTTGAGATTTTCAGTAAAGGTCGAAATAGTAAAAGTAGGCTGCGGGAAGCATGTGAAGAAATGGGAATATTCTATTTTAATGTTGGGCTTTTAATAGCTCAAATAGTAAATGATCCAGAGACACAAGCAGCTATTAAAAGCGCTGCCGATAAAGCTCACCCTGAACGAACAGCACAATTTGATATGGAAACCACAATAGCAAGAGGGATAACGATTTTGGCAAACGCGATATCAAGTCAAAGAGAAGTTCTGCGAAGCATTTTTTTAGTTTCTCCTCCAGTAGCAGAAACAGTAGCCCGTGAATTACAAAAAAGAGGCGTGGAAAGGTTGTCTGTAACACAAGTTCGAGAAAAAGTTTTAGCAGCATTGCTCCTTGCAAATACACCACTTCCTTCTATGGGGCGCAATGTAACTGATGGAGCAGGAAGAGCAATGATAGACGTCTTCGAAGAAGATCGTACTGAATTGTCTAAACTATTTATCGATCTTTTAGCGCAAATCTCTCCATCTTGATTGGTACAAAGATCATATTTTAATTTTTTCACTCATAATTTCGTCATTTTTCCTTTTTCCCGTGCCTCGCTCCCTCGTCCTCGGTAACGGTCACCTCCTCGCCACTTTTGATGAATATCTCCAGTTGCGCGATCTCTACTACCCCTACGTCGGCATGGAGGACCATACTTCCTACGGACATTTTCACCGCATCGGCTTTTGGGTCGAGGGGAAATTCTCATGGCTCAATGATGGGAATTGGAAAATCGTCGTGAAATACCAGAAAAATACCTTGGTGGGCGATTCTATTGCCTTGAATGAACAGCTCGGACTCAAAGTGCTGTTTGAAGATTTCGTCTATACCACTTCGCCGATTTTATTTCGCAAACTCACGATCACGAATTTGAGCGATCATGACCGCGAAATCCGCGTATTTTTCTGCCATGACCTGCATCTCTATGGCGAAAAGATGCAGGATACCGCGCAATACGAACCGGAATTCAACGGCGTGTTGCACTATCGCAAAAATCGCTATTTTTTGATCGGAGGGAAATGGGAAGAAGGCAATGGCATCGATCAGTTCAGCATGGGGAAAAGTGAATACCTGGATAAGGAAGGAACTTTTCGCGATTGCGAGGACGGTCGCCTGGAAGGCAACCCGATCGAGCAGGGTTCCGTGGACTCCGCCGTGCGCTTTTCCAGCACTTTCACTCCCGGTGCCGAAAAAGTGCTCTTTCACTGGCTCATCGCCGGTGAGAAATACGAGGATATTCATTTTTTACACGAACGCATCACCGCCCTCACGCCACAATCGATCATGGCGCACACCGCGCAGTTTTGGGAAAAATGGAGCCAAAAAGAACATTTTGAATTCAAGGGCGTCCCGGAAAAACTAAGTGATCTTTTTTATCGCAGTCTCCTCATCGTGGCAACGCAAACCGATAGCGGCGGGGCGATCATCGCCGCCAATGATTCGGACATCATGAAATTCAACAAAGATACCTACACCTACATGTGGCCGCGTGATGGCGCGCTCATTGCCACGGCCATGAGTGAAGCGGGCTATGAAGCGATCGTGCGCGATTTTCTCTTTTTCTGCCGCAAACTCATCACCAAAGAAGGTTTCGTGCTGCATAAATATAATCCGGACGGTTCACTCGGCTCTTCCTGGCATCCCAAATGGCGCGATGGTGAAGTCCAACTTCCGATTCAGGAGGATGAATCGGCGCTGATCCTGGTTGCCATGCGCAAATATTATGAGGCGTTTCAAAACATCGAAGTGATCCAAAAACTCTTCAATGAGATCGTGCTCCAGATCGGACGCTGGCTCATCGCCTATACCGATAAGAAGACCGGACTTCCCCTCCCGTCCTACGATCTGTGGGAAGAGCAACGCGGCGTTTTCACCTATACCGCTGCCTGCGCTTATGCCGGACTGGAAGCTGCCGCCTTTCTCTCCGCCGAAACCGGTCACGCCAACGATGCCCAGATATTCAGCAAGCAGGCGAAGAAATTACAAAAGGCAATTTGCACCTATCTGTATTCTCCCGAACACGAACGGTTCGTAAAAAAAGTGGTGCTGGAAAATGGGGAAATCACCGGCAAAGATCCGACCGTGGATGCGAGCTTGGCTTTCCTCTGGAAGATGGGCGTACTCCCCGCCGATGATCCGCGCATTCAAAGCACGATGAAAGCGATCCAGACTTCTCTGCACATTCCGACCGTCATCGGTGGATTTGCGCGCTATCAGGGCGACAATTATCACTTTGATTTTTCCGGCATGGCGCGTTCCGAAATCCCGGGAAATCCGTGGATCATCACCACCCTCTGGATGGCGGAGTACGAAATGCTTCTAGCACAAAATCGTGAAGACTTAGCAAAGCCGTTGGAAAAACTCATCTGGGTAAGCGATCGCGCCAACAGTGCCGGCATCCTGCCAGAGCAAGTGCATCCCTTAAATGGACAGCCACTTTCCGTCGCGCCGCTCACTTGGAGTCACGGCGGCTTTGTCTCGGCAATTCTCCTGTTTGAAAAGCGCTGGCGCGAACTGGGAAAATGCAAGGTGACGATCCAGTGCGAATAAAACAAAATTTGACAAGAATTATAAATTCCGTGTTTTTGGTTCAATCGAATTCAAAAACTTTCAAAAAAGAGAAGCTTGAGAATGAGGAAAAATACTTTATAATAAAAATCCTCGGGGCAAGTCCTCGAGGTATTTCGGGAATTTTTTCCATTTCGCAGCAAGCTGCGGGGAATTTACCCGAAAGAGAAATTAAAGTTATTTTTAATCACAATACTCATCACAATATCGGGTATAACATCCATCTCGTGGAAGCCGAGAAGGGTCTATTATATGCCCTCCGAATTGTAATTGGCATCTTGCCACTGCTACTGTGTTTCCTATTCTAGTTTCTCCAAGATCATTGGAATAATCATGCAAATGAAAAAGCGTCTCTTTGTTGAGTGAAAGTTTTCTCATATGATCAGTTCCTGGATTCATATACGAGTTAAAAGCCACTAAAATCTTAGAGAAAAAAATATTTATTGTCAACTTTCAGTCTTCCAGCATTGCAACAATGGAATCAAAAAAAATGCGCTCTGAATTCTGAATGAAAAATCAAACAACTGACTCACTTCTTTGCTGACTGCTGATTGCTTACTGCTGACAACTTACTCCCTACAACTTTTTCCTTGACTCACCTTCAGGAGATCACGTACTATGCTTTGGCGTCTTTTGAAAAAAAGATCGCGGTTAGACCTTTAACAGCTATGGCGTAAAAGAGGAATGAAACTCCGTTTTATATAGTTTTCCGGAGTCTAAATATCAAAAAATTATCTATTTCTATATTATTAAAATAGCTAGCAATCATGAGGTGATGTAAATCACTCATGCAAACTTCTTTGGTCAAGGACTTTACGTCTTTGGCTTTTAACAAGAGAGTTTGATCCTGGCTCAGGATTAACGCTGGCGGGATGCATAACACATGCAAGTCGAGCGCCCAGTCTATTTAGTTCCCAAGCGAATTTTTGATATTGCTTGTTCTTTTAGATCAATTTTTGTTTTAAATTTTCAATTTTTAATTTCAAATGTACAAATAATTTTTTAAAACCTCAATGTTTAAAACTTACAACATTGGGATTTAGAATTTATTTTAAAATTTCCCATTAAAAATTAAAAATTCTCTGCTTAGATTCTTCTGAAGAATAAACATACTGAAAATTGCTTTTGGTGATTAAATTGACTGGGAGCGGCGGACGGCTGAGTAACACGTTGGTACTCACCTCGAACTCAGGGATAACTCCGCGAAAGCGGAGCTAATACCGGATGTCCCAGCAATGGGAAAGCTACGGCGGTTTGAGAGAGGCCTGCGGCGTATCAGGTAGTTGGCGGGGTAATAGCCCACCAAGCCTATGACGCGTACCTGGTGTGAGAGCACGACCAGGCAGAATGGGACTGAGACACGGCCCATACTCCTACGGGAGGCAGCAGTGAGGAATTTTCCGCAATGGGCGAAAGCCTGACGGAGCAATCCCGCGTGGAGGATGACACCCTTCGGGGCGTAAACTCCTTTTCTGAGGGAAGAAATTTTGACGGTACCTCAGGAATAAGCACCGGCAAACTATGTGCCAGCAGCCGCGGTAATACATAGGGTGCAAGCGTTATCCGGAATTATTGGGCGTAAAGCGATCGCAGGTGGACAAGCAGGTCTGGTGTTAAATACCCACGGCTCAACCGGGGTGCCGCATTGGAAACCGCTTGACTAGAGGAAGACAGAGGCAGGTAGAATTTCCATTGTAGGGGTTAAATCCGTAGATAATGGAAGGAATACCAAAAGCGAAAGCATCCTGCTGGGTCTTTCCTGACACTGCTCGATCGAAAGCGTGGGGAGCGAAACGGATTAGATACCCGTGTAGTCCACGCCTTAAACTATGGATACTCGGTGTTCGAAGGTCCAATCCCTTCGAGTGCCTTAGCTAACGCGTTAAGTATCCCGCCTGAGGAGTACGGCCGCAAGGCTAAAACTCAAAGGAATAGACGGGGATCCACACAAGCGGTGGAGCGTGTTGTTTAATTCGACAGTAAGCGAGGAACCTTACCAGGACTTGACATCCTCGGAATCCTGACGAAAGTCGGGAGTGCCTTCGGGAACCGAGTGACAGGTGCTGCATGGTTGTCGTCAGCTCGTGCCTTGAGGTGTTCGGTTAAGTCCGTTAACGAGCGCAACCCTCGTCGTATGTTGTTTTTTCATACGAGACTGCCGGGTTTAACCCGGAGGAAGGTGAGGATGACGTCAAATCAGCATGGCCCTTATGTTCTGGGCGACAAACGCGCTACAATGGCCGGTACAATGCGTAGCCAAGCCGTAAGGCGGAGCCAATCGTATGAAAACCGGTCTCAGTTCGGATTGGGGTCTGAAACTCGACCCCATGAAGTTGGAATCGCTAGTAAACGCCGATCAGCCACGCGGCGTTGAATATGTTCCTGGATCTTGTACTCACCGCCCGTCAAGTCACGAAATCTGGGGGTACCCGAAGTGGGGTTATCCTGTAAAGGAGCCTCCCTAAGGTAAAACCAGTGATTGGGACTAAGTCGTAACAAGGTATCCGTAGGGGAATCTGCGGATGGATTACCTCCTTTTCAGGAGACAGAGCGAAAGCTCTTTCATTCCAAGATTGACCGATCCGCCTCAAGCGGATCGCGGTCATTCCTCTTTTACGCCATGGAAGTTAGAGCAAAATGAAAGGACGAATTTCGAAAGATTCGTTCTTTTTTTGTATACTCTGGGGTGTAGAGATATGAATTCTTATTTTTTCTTCCAAAAAATGACCCCAATTGCCGAGCTTCTTCTGAAACATACAGCTGTCCGCGTATCCCTCGATCCGCCATTTGAGTGGACGAGTGGCATCGTCTCACCGGTCTACTGTGATAATCGCTTGATGACAGGGTTTACCGAACCACGCCAGCAGATTGTCAGCGCTCTTGTACAAAAAATTAGATCAAGTAATTTGAAGCCGGAAGTGATCGCCGGCACGGCCACTGCGGCAATTTCCTGGGCGGCATTTGTCGCCGCCGAGCTGGATCTCCCGATGGTCTACATTCGCCCGGAACCAAAAAAACACGGGTCGAAGAAACAAATCGAGGGCTACTTGGCAGTAAATTCAAAAGTCGTGCTCATTGAGGACTTGATTTCAACCGCCGGCAGCTCGGTGAAATCCGCAGCAGCATTGCGCGATGAAGGACAGAGCGCAGTGCTCGGCATCGTCTCGATCATGAACTGGGAGCTTCCTCAAGCAGAAGCAGCTCTTAGAGCAGCAAATTTGGAAGCGATAAGTCTCACGGGCTTTTCAGAGATCATTCCGCTGGCGGTTGAGCGCGGCGATATTTCTGAGGAAGAGAGTGAACGGATTTTACAATTTCGCGCCGATCCGGAAAATTGGGCAAAGAAATTTCTCTAAATCTAAATTTAAGAAGAGCTTTTATTGATGATAAATTCGCTCATCAACATCTCATAGAGCTTGTGGTCATGCCATTTGCCGTTCTTAAAAAAATCCTCTCGGAGCAGCCCTACGAAATGGAAGCCAAGCTTTTCAATCACCCGTTCTGAACGGACATTCTCCACAAAATGCCGGATCGTAATTTTGTGAAGTCCGAGGATATCAAAAGCAAACTGGAGTACCGCCTGCGCTGCCTCAACGATAATCCCCTGTCCCCAGAACTCTTTTCCAAGCCAATATCCAAGTTCGGCACTATTCACAATAGCTGCTTGCAATGACTTTTGAATGTGATCGAGTCCTATCACTCCGCAAAACTTTTCCTGATAAAATATCGCCCAGCAGATTCCCTCCAGCTTCTGAAGTTTCTTCTGACAATCTTGAAGAAACTCCTTCGTTATATCTTTATTTTCGTGTGCCGACCAGCTCATGTAGAGCGGAATTTCTGGATCGGTGACATACGGCCACAGCATTTCCACGTCATCGATTTGGAGCGGACGAAGGCGCAGACGAGAAATTTGTAATAGGAATTTCTTTTGCGGTGAATTATGCAGCATAAGGTGGAATAAATATTTCCGGAATCGCACTGATCTCCGGATAAGTGCGGAGATGTTCAAAAACAATCTGTTGAATCTCCTGAAGCTGCTCTGCAGAGCCTGCCTCAAAGCGCATGGTGAGATACGGTGAAGTGTTGGAAGGGCGGATAATCCCCCAGCTCCCGGTGTCGAAATCGATGCGAATGCCGTCGATCGTGAGGGCATCAGGGTAGAGCGCGAGAAAGTGCCGTACGATCCTTTCCATGATCGGGAATTTTTGCGCTTCGGAAATCTGCACTTTGAGCTCCGGAGTGATATAGGTGCGCGGCAAATCCGTGAAATGCTGGGCAATCGGTTTCCCGGAATTCCAAAAAATTGTGAGGAGCTTATACGCGGCAACGAGGGCATCATCAAAGCCGTAATAATCCTCCGCGAAAAAGAGATGTCCCGAGACTTCACCGCCAAGCAATGCTTCAGACTCTTGCATGAGCTCTTCAACAAAAGAATGTCCCGTTTTGCACAGGAGCGGCTTGCCGCCGTGTTTGAGAATCTCCTGAGCGAGGACTTGGGTGGATTTCAGATCATAGACGATTGCGGCACCGGCTTTGCGCGAGAGCAGATCGCGCGCCAAGACGAGGAGTAAAAGATCTGCGGAGTAGTGCTGACCACGATCATCGACGATACCGACGCGATCGCCGTCACCGTCAAAGGCAAGTCCGAAATCCGCTTGCTCTGTTTGCACCAATTTTTTGAGTTCGACGAGATTTTCAGCGCGTTCCGGATCGGCATCATGATTCGGAAAATTGCCATCGACAGTGCAGTACAGTTCGATCACTTCACAACCGATTTGTTGAAAAAATTTCGGCGCGAAAGTCCCCATGATACCATTGCCGGCATCAATGACGATTTTCGGCTTTTTATTTTGGGAATGGAATTTCGCTAAACTTTGTACTTTTGCAAAATATTTTTCCGTAACATCTGCTGAACTGACTTTTCCCGGCTCAGAAGCAACCAAGAAATCTTGGCGTTCCAGAATTTGCCAAATCGCTTGGATTTCAGCGCCACCAATCGCATGTGCCGCTTTTTTTTGGAGCTTGAAGCCGTTGTACTGCTTGGGGTTATGACTGGCCGTGATCATGACCCCGCCGGAGAAATCTCCTTCGCAAATGGCGAAATACAGGAGCGGCGAAGGCACTGCTCCAAGCTCCATCACCGCAACTCCGGTGCTGAGAATTCCGCGCAAAAATGCTTGCTGTAAGAGCTCTCCCGAAATTCTGCCGTCGCGCCCCAAGAAGATTTGTAACTCTCCTTGCGGATAGAGTCCGTGTAAATAGGTGCCATAGGCTCTCCCGATGAGCTCCGCTCCGATTTCATCAAAGTCCTGTTCATAGACTCCGCGAATGTCGTAGGCGCGAAAGATGTGCGGGAAAAGCATTTCTGATGCAAAAATTCCGCTCTATTTTTTCACAGGAACCGGGAAAAATGAAGCTCTAAAAACTGTCATTCCCACGTAAGCGGGAATCTCTTTGCGGTGAAATAAAAGCAATAACAAAATCTGTGGAATATTTATCAGGAGATAATTGATATGAGACATGAAGAAGCGGTACAATATTTTTTGTCTTTATTTTAAAAAATATGGTCTTGCTTGAATCCACTCCGATCAGCATGGGAACTCCCGCTCCTGATTTTTCGCTCCTCGGGATTGATGAAAAAACCTATACTCTAAATTCTTTTGCTGAAAAAAAAGTTTTAGCGATAGTTTTCATGTGCAATCACTGTCCGTATGTAAAAGCCGTTTTGGAGCGACTCAACACTCTTGCTGAGGAGTTTCAGGAAAAGGGCGTGCAGTTCGTCGGCATCAACGCCAATGACGTCAGCGACTACCCGGAAGACTCCTTTGAGAATATGCAGCAACTTCCGATCAAGTTCACATACCTCTGGGATGAAACACAGGAAGTGGCAAAAACCTATGGCGCCGTCTGTACTCCCGATATCTTTGTGTACGATAAGGAACGAAAACTTGCCTACCATGGACGGATCGACGATAACTGGAAAGAACCAGGACAAGTGACCAAGCGCGAACTCCAAGAAGCTCTGGAAAAAATCTTGAACGGTGAAAAAATCTCGCCCGCAGAACAAAAACCCAGCATCGGGTGCTCGATCAAGTGGAAGGAATTGTAAATTTCTTTTTAAAATACAGAAATTTACAAAAATTTTGAATTCTAGATTTTGAATTTTGAATTATATTTTCTTTTCTGTTTTCTGATTTCTACTTTCTGTCCTCTATGCATTGGCGATCTGATCTCGAAGAATGGGCTGATGAATATTTTCTCGGAGAAAAAGAATTGGTGAAACGCAAAACCTTCGGCTGTCCCTCGTATTATTCCGGGAAAAAGCTCTTTGCGTTTCTCTACCAAGACAGCTTGGGAATCAAGCTCGATCCTCTAATTGTAAACGAGAAAATTCTTGAAGATCCTGAGCAATATCAGCATTTCAATCCCGGCGACGGCATCATGAAAAACTGGCTGCTCATCACTCTGGCGGAGAAGGAAAACTATGATGAGGAAAAAC
>Ga0134122_10002896_pt1 | contig 12644 bp, 7 predicted proteins | sample KB302_FD_96461 | JGI IMG/M metagenome (GOLD analysis project Ga0134122, IMG submission 96461) | Terrestrial soil microbial communities without Nitrogen fertilizer from Kellogg Biological Station, Michigan, USA - KB3-0-2 | ecosystem: Environmental > Terrestrial > Soil > Unclassified ...
TCCGCCAGCGCCTTCTTCCGCGCCGCCTCGAACTCGTCGCCCGGCTTCCACTCCGGCATCTTCGGGTCGTTGGCGATGCGCAGCCCCGCCAGCAGCAGCAGCTGGGTGTCCTCCACCGCGCCCGCCCAGCTCCACGACGCGTCCACCTCGTCCGAAGGCTGGTGGTAGTGCTTGAGGATGTACTCGTTCTCCTGCTGCTCGCCCCAGTCGGCTGGGCGGCCGGCGTAGGTGGGGCCGCCGTGGAGGTAGATGCCGGGCACGCCGACGCGCGCGAAGCTGAACTGGTCCGAGCGGTAGAACCCGCCCCGCTCCGGGAACGGGTCGCCCTTCACCGTCCGCCCCTGCGCCTTCGCCAGCCCCTCCACCACCCCGTCCAGCGACGACTTCCCGTACCCGATGAACCCCAGGTCCAGCGTCTTGCCGTCCTTGTTGATGGAGTCGATGTTCAGGTCCGCGGCGATCTTCCCCACCGGGACCGTGGGGTGCCGCGCGTACCACTCCGACCCCAAGAGCCCCTGCTCCTCCGCGGTCACCGCGATGAACAGCAGCGTCCGCTTCGGCTTCTCCATCGCCGCCACCCGCGCCAGCTCCAGCAGCGTCGCGGTGCCGGACGCGTTGTCGAGCGCGCCGTTGTAGATGGTGTCCTCTCCCGGCGCGCCCGCCCGCTTCCCCAGGTGGTCGTGGTGCGCGGTGAACACCACCACCTCCTCCTTCAGCTTCGGGTCGGACCCCGGCACCCGGCCGATGACGTTCTCGCTCTCCATCCGCCGGACGCCGTTCTTGAACGCCAGCGACACCTTCACGCCCAGCGGCACCGGCCGGAAGTCCCGCTTCTCCGCCGCCGCCCGCAGCTGGTCCAGGTCCTGTCCGCCCAGCCTGGCGATGGCGCGCGACGCGTCCTCCGTCGCCCACCCGCGCGCCTGGAGCCTGGGCTCGTCCGGCGCGGCGGGCAGCTCGAACCTCTCGTTCACGCCCCAGGAGTTGACCACCACCTTCCACGGGTACGCGGCGGACGGCACGGTGTGGATGATGATCACCCCCGCCGCGCCCTTCTTCTCCGCCTGGAAGTACTTGTAGTCCCACCGCCCGTACCAGAGCCGCGTCTTCCCCGCGAACAGCGCCGGGTCGCTCGACGGGTCGTTGTTCATCACCAGCAGGACCTTCCCCTTCACGTCCACGTCCTTGAAGTCGTCCCACTGGTACTCGGGCGCCACGATGCCGTAGCCGGCGAACACCACCTCCGCCGCGTCCAGCTTCGCCTCCCCGGTCTGGTTGCCTGCTGTTTTGACTATGTCGTTGCCCACCGAGAAGGAGAGCGGCGCGGCCGTCTTCCCCGCGGGCGGCGCGAACGTCACCGACGGCGGCGGCTTCACCTCCATGCCCACCATGGGCACTTTCTGGAAGTACGTCCCGCCCTCGCCGCCCGGCTCCAGCCCGTAGGCGCGGAACTGCGCGGCCACGTACTGCACCGCCAGCTCGTCGCCGCGGGTGCCGGGCAGCCGGCCCTCCAGCAGGTCGTCGGAGAGGAAGCGGGTGTGGGCCTCCAGCGCGGCGGCGGAGACCTTCGCGGAGGCGGCCTTCTCCGCGGCGGAGAGCGGCGCGGCCTTGGGAGCGGGGGCGGCGGAGAGCAGCGAGGTGACGAGGAGGTGGGCGAGCATGTCGGGTCGCGAACGGTACGGCAGATCGCCGCCTGGCGGAACGAAGTAGGCTGTTCGCCGCAATGACCTCCGCCCAGCGCGCCCAGATGAAGAAGGCCCTGCAGGAGCTTGAAGCGCAGCTGCTGGGGAAGGGCGCCCGCAAGGTGGATCCCAACCGCCCCGACGAGAGCGCGGTGGGCAGCGACGAGGACGAACAGCCGCTCAACGAGATGCTCCAGGCCATCGCCTCCAGCCGCAATCGTTCCGACGCGGAGGTGCTGGTCAGGGTGCAGCACGCCCTGGAGAAGCTGGCCTCGGACCCGGACGCCTTCGGCGAGTGCGAGGAGTGCGATGAAGAGATCGCGCTCGGCCGCCTGAAGGCGATGCCCTACGCCGAGCTGTGCGTGAATTGCCAGTCGAAGAAGGACCCGTCGCGAACGCTTCCCACCAGGAAGAGGTTGACCGATTACGTGTAGCGACGCTTCATTGCTCCCGGCGGGGGTCCCGCCAGGAGGAGGAGGCTCGTGGACGCAGCGGAGCTGGCGCGGCGCGCGGAGGCGTGGCGGAGGGCGGACCCGGACCCGGTGACGGCGCAGGAGCTGGAGCGGCTGATCGCCTCCGCCGACGACCGCGACCGCCGCGAGCTCTCCGATCGCTTCGCCGCCGAGCTGGAGTTCGGCACCGCCGGGCTGCGCGGCGTCATCGGCGCCGGGCCCAACCGGATGAACCGCGCGGTGGTCCGGCGCACCACCGCCGGCCTGGCCCGCTACCTCAAGGCGCAGGCCCCGGACGCCGCCGCCCGCGGGGTGGTCATCGGCCGCGACGGGCGGAGGATGAGCGCCGAGCTCGCCGAGGACACCGCGCGCGTGCTCGCCGCCGAGGGCATCCCCGCGCTGGTGCTGCCGCCCCTGGCGCCCACGCCGGTCACCGCCTTCGCCACCCTGAAGCTCCAGGCCGCGGCGGCGGTGATGGTGACCGCCAGCCACAACCCGCCCGAGTACAACGGCTACAAGGTCTACTGGGGTAACGGCGCTCAGATCATCCCGCCCCACGACCAGGGCATCGCCGCCGCCATCGCCAGGGTGGAGCCGGCCAACGAGGTGAAGCTCCTCGACGCGGCGGAGGCGAAGCGGCGCGGCCTCTGGCGCGACGTGGGGGAGGAGATCGCCCGCGCGTACCTGGACGCCATCCTCGCCGAACGCGTGCACCAGAAGGCCGCGGACCTCTGCATCGTCTACACCGCCATGCACGGCGTGGGCGGCAAGTGGGTGGCGCAGGCCCTCCGGGAAGCCGGCTTCACCCGCGTGCACGTGGTGAAGGAGCAGCAGGAGCCGGACGGCGCCTTCCCCACCGTGCGCTTCCCCAACCCCGAGGAGCCCGGGGCCATGGACCTCTCCGTCGCGCTGGCGGAGCAGGTGAAGGCGGACGTGGTGCTGGCCAACGACCCGGACGCGGACCGGCTGGCGGTGATGGCGCGCGACGGCGCCGGGAAGCTGCAGATGCTCTCCGGCAACGAGGTGGGCGTGCTGCTGGGCCACTACCTGCTCACCCGGAAGAAGCCGCGCCCGGCGAAGCCGCTGGTGATCACCACCATCGTCTCCTCCACCCAGCTGGGGGAGATCGCCCGCGCGCTGGGCGCGCTCTACGACGAGCGCCTCACCGGCTTCAAGTGGATCGCCAACCGGGCGCTGGAGCGCGAGGCGCAGGAGGGCGCCACCTTCGTCTTCGGCTACGAGGAGGCGCTGGGGTACACGGTGGGGACGGTGGCGCGCGACAAGGACGGCATCGGCTCCGCGCTGGTGTTCGCGGACCTCGCCTCCTGGTGCGCCTCCCGCGGGACCACCGCCTTCGGCTACCTGGAGGAGATCCAGCGCGAGCACGGCCTCTTCGTGGCCCGGCAGCACAACCTCACCTTCAAGGGCGCCGAGGGCGCGGCCACCATCCGCGGCATCATGGACGGCTTCCGCCGGCAGCCGCCGGCGCGCGTGGGCGACCTCGCGGTGAAGGTCACCAAGGATTACCAGGCCGGCGTGCCGGGCTTCCCGCCCTCCAACGTCATCGCCTACGAGCTGGACGGCGGATCGCGGGTGACGCTCCGCCCCAGCGGCACCGAGCCCAAGATCAAGTACTACTTCGAGCTGCGCGAGCTGGTCCGCGCCGGAGAGCCCATGGCCGGGGCCCGCGGGCGCGCGCTGGGCCGGCTGCAGCAGCTCCAGGATTCATTCCTCGCGCTGGCCAGGGAGCGCGGGCAACCGTAGCCGAGAGGGGAGCGACGCCGATGCGGAGGACATTCGTCGCGCTGCTGCTGCTGCTGGCGTCGCCGGCGGTGGCGGCCGAGCGGAGCTGGCCGGTGATGTCCGGGGGCGCGGTGGGACCCAGCCACCTGGCGCTGCAGTTCCAGGCGGGCTGGCCCGGCCTGTCGCTGGCCGGCCTCTACGGGGTGAACGACAAGCTGGACGCCGGCCTGTCGCTGGCGTTCGCGTACGGGGCGGACGGTTCGCTCGGCTTCGGGCCCGGCCTGGTGCCCGGCTTCCGCCTCCAGCCCACCGTCCGGTACGCGCTGGTGGACACCGGCGCCATCCGGCTGGGCGCGTGGTTCGCCCCCGGCTTCGGGATGGACTACCTGCCCGGCGTCCCCACGCCGCGCATCCTGCTGCCGCTGGGGCTCACGGTGGGCATCGTCCCCAGCGAAGCGCTGGCCTTCCACGTGGGGCTGGACCTGCCCGTCTCCGTCACGCCCGGCACCTTCGGCGGGCTGACCTTCCCCATCCTGGTCGGCGGCGGCGTGGAGTACCACGTGGACCGCGCGCTGGCGCTCACCGCGCAGATGCGCATCGGCCCGGCCATCGAGCTCACCCGCCCCGGCGCTCCAGCCCACCTGGCGCTGGAGATCCTGGGCGGGCTGGCGTACCGGATCTGACCAGGGAGGTGCACATGCACGGCAACGCACGTATCGCGGCGCTCCTCGCGCTCGTCTCGATCACCTCGTGGGCCGCGGAGGAACCCGCGCCCCGAGCAGGCCAGGGCTGGACGCTGCTGGGGGCGCAGACCGTGGGCGACGGGGCCAACGTCGTCGCGGTGGAGGCGGGCTTCCCCGCCCTCGCGGTGACCTTCTTCCACGGCGTCACCTCCATCGAGGACGTCGGCGTCCGGCTGGCCTTCAACTACGGCTTCGAGGGGCTGGTGAGCGCCATCGTCCCCGGGATGCGCGTGGAGGGGCTGGCCCGCCTGCGCCTCCTGGACACCGGCCACGTGAACATCGGCCTGCGGGGCGGAGTGGGCGTGTTCGCCTACTTCACCGGCGCGTTCACGGTCCCCGGCGTCACCATCCCGCTCGGGCTGGACGTGGGCATCCCGGTGGGGAGCGCCTTCGCCATCTCCACCGGCGTGGGCCTCCCGCTGTTCATCACCTTCGGGAACACCGGCGGCCTCACCGCGCCCATCCTCTTCGACGCCGGCCTGGAGTACTGGCTGAGCAAGGCCTGGGAGGCCAACCTCCACGCCCGGATGGGGCCGGCGCTCAACGCCACCAGCCCGTTCGTCCAGGTGGGCTCCGCGCAGATCGCCTTCGAGCTCTCGGTGGGGATGGCCTTCAAGCTCTGAGCGCCCGGCTCAGAGATCGATGATCAGCCGCTCCATCTCGCCCGGCTTGACGTCGATCATCTTGTCCACCGACTTGGCGCCCAGCTTGAAGGTGATCTTGTGCTTGCCGGCCGGGACGTGGAGGGGGTTCGCCGGCGTGGCGGGGGTGGTGCGGCCGGTGGGCTTGCCGTCCACGAAGATCTGCGCGCCCTGCGGCTTGGTGGCGCAGGCCAGCTCCCCCAGCCGCTTCGGCGGGGGCGGGGCCCCGGTCCCGGGCACGGCGGCCACGCCCGGCTCCTTCTCCGCGGCCTTCTCCAGGGTGAGCGGGATGTTGATCTCCGCCTGCCCGTCCGAGCGGAACTTCCCGAAGGCGGTCTTGAAGCCCGCCTTCTTCGCCACGTACGAGTAGTCCTTCCCCACCGTCATCCCGGTCAGCCGCAGCCCGGGCGTCTTCCCCATCGCCTTGCCGCCGATGGAGATCTCCACGTCCGCCTCCTCGGTCTCGAAGACGGCGATGAAGAGCTTCGGGATGGCCGGCGTCGCCCCGCCCGGCGTCGTCGCGCCTCCAGGGGGCGGGTTGGTGGTGGCCATCCCCGGCGGCGGTGGGGGGATGGGGATGGACGGCGCCCCCTTGTTGGGCGTCTGCGGCACGTTCGGCGTGGTGGTCGTGGTGGTGGCCGGGCCCGGGGGCGGGGAGACGTGCGGGGCCTGCGGTGGGGGCGGCGGCTCCGACCCGTCCACGGAGGCCATGAAGTCGGTCACCGGCGGGGTGCGCTTGCTCACGGTGAGGCGGCGCTTGAGCGGGTGGAACCCGGAGGCGATGGCGGTGAGCTCGTGGTCGCCCGGCTTGAGGTTGGCCACCTCGCTGTTCTTCACCGGCTGCCCGTCGACCTGGATGGACGCCTTGGCGGGGGTGATGTTGATCCACACCGGCTCGGTGGAGCTGCCGGTGAAGACCATGGCCAGGGTGATGACCAGCGACAGCGCCGCCACCGCCGCGCCGCCCACCACCAGCAGCTTGCGGCGGTCGATCGGCGCCGGGCCCACCACCAGCGAGCCGCGGGTGGCGCTCGGCCGGTACGGCGGCAGCTCCGGATCGCTCCGCTCCGCCGGGAGGTCCGTCACCACCGACGAGCGCTCCGGGGTTTGGCTCACCGAGCCGTAGGAAGACCGCCCGCCGGGGGGGAGGACGCGCGGCCGCTCCGCGCTGGTGGAGGGTTCGTCCGGCAGCGAATCGTCCATCCGCCCCACCACGAAGTTGCCCGTCTTCGGGCGCGGCGAGCCGGGCGCGGGTGGGCCCTTGGCGGCGCCTCCCCGCAGCGTCCCTGGGCGCTTCTTCGGCGGCGCCACCGGCTGGGGGAGCTCGCCGATGAAGGTCTCGCCGCGGCCCTCCAGCGACGGCCAGGCGGGCGGCTCGTCCTCGTCCGTCATCTCGGCGGTGGTGGAGCCCGGGTTGGTGATGGGGCCGGCGGAGGTGCCGCCCTTCTCGTCCCACCCCTCCACGGGCGTGTGGTTGCGCTGGTGCTGGGCGCCGAGCGTCGCCGGCGGCGCGGTGTCCTCCTCCGGCGCCGACCAGCCCTGGGGCGCGCGCATGTCCGTCTTCGCCCCGCCCCCGCCGAGCGTCTCCTCGTCCTCGGCGTTGGCGCGGCGGCGGATCTCCTCCAGCTCCGGGATGTCGCGCGCCAGCGTCTTCTCGTCCGGGCCCAGCTCCGGCTCCTCGTCGTCGTCCGCCACCCCGCGCAGCGCGGTGGAGGCGAGCGCGGCGGCATCCGAATTCGGGTCCAGGTCCTGCGGCGTCGGCGTCGGCGTCAGGGACTGCTCCTCCAGCGCCGGGATGTCGCGCGGCGCCGTGGAGGGCGCGTCGGTGCTGGTGACCGCGTCCTGGTACGGCGACGGCAGCGGGACGGCCTCGCTGGCGCTCACCTTGGGGAGCGGGATGTCCGGGAGGAGGGGCGCGATCGCGGGGGGCGGCGGGCCCTCGGGGGCCGGGAGCGGGATGGCGGAGGCGGGCAGCGGCACCGCCTGGTCGGTGACCGCCCGCTCCGGCGCCGGGAGCGGGATGGGGATCGAATCGGTGTTGGTCCGGGTGTCGAACTCCTCGCCCGCGGTGGTCTTCGGCTCCGGCTCCAGCCGGGGGATCTCCAGGTTGGTGACGGAGGGGATCTCCGGCCTCGGCGGCTCCGGGAGCGCGTCGTCCCCCAGCCCGCCCCTGGCCTGGGCCCCGCTGACCGCCGGCATCTCCGCCACGGTGCGGCTCATCGCCGGGTCCTCGGCCCACTCTCCCGTCTCGGGCGGGTGGGCGGCACTTCCGTTGACGTCGGTGCTCGAGACCGGCACCTCCGTCAGCATCGGCGGAGAACGCGGGCCGGGCGACGGCGAAGGCGAGGGCTTGGGAGTGGCGTGCCGCCCGGGCCCCTCGCGCCGCGCGGGCGGGCGCGGCGGCGGCCCCTGCTGGATGACGGTCTCGCCGCGGCCCTCCAGGGACGGCCAGGGGGGCGGCTCCTCCCTGGCGTGCTTCCCGTTCACCGGCGCCTGGGCGGGCTTGGCGCTGGCGTACGCGGGGCGCGGGTAGGTGGGCGCGTCGATCAGGTCGTCGCGCTCGGCGCCGATCTCCACCTTCTCGCCGCGGCCCACCCGGCGGTGCTCCTTCTGCGGCTCGGGGGTGATGAAGGTGTCCGTGGCGCCTTGCTTCTCGTTGACCGCGGTGGCGTCCCCGGGCGGGAGCTGGAAGGAGGGGATGCTGGGGTCGACGGAGATCGACGGCTCCTCCACGCCCATCGCCGCCGCCGCCACGTTCGCCGCCGCCACGTTCGCCTGGTGCGGCGAGGGGCCCCGGCGGGCCACCGGCCGCGCGTCGGGCCCCGACTTGAGCGCCGGCGGGCCCCCTCGCGGCGGCGCGGCGAACGGGCTCTGCGTCACCGCGGACGGCTCCAGCTCCGCGGGCTTCTGCATGGAGGTGAAGCGCTCCATCCGCCCGTGCTCGCGCTGGAGGTCCTCGGCGAACGCCTCCTTCATGAACACCGAGAGGTTCTTGGAGGAGTAGATGGTGTCGCCCACCAACTGGAAGCGGAGGAGGTCCTCCTGCATCTCCGACGCCCACTGGTAGCGCTCGGTCGGCTCGCGGGCGAGGGCGCGGTAGAGGATCTGCTCCAGCCCGGTGGGGATCTCCGGGTCGATCTCCCGGACCGACGGCACCTCCGCGTTGCGGACCTTCTCCACCACGGAGAAGTCGGACCCGCCCACGAACAGGCGCTCGCCGGTGAGCATCTCGAAGAGGATGTTGCCCACCGCGAAGATGTCGCTCCGGCGGTCGATCTGGCGGCCCTGGACCTGCTCCGGGCTCATGTACGCGAACTTGCCCTTGAGGATGCCGGCCTGCGTCTGGTGGGTGCGGTTGGCCGCCTTGGCGATGCCGAAGTCGATGATCTTGACCTCGCCCTCGTACGAGATGAGGACGTTCTGGGGCGAGACGTCGCGGTGGATGATGTCCAGGTTCATCCCGCGCCCGTCCTTCTTGCGGTGCGCGTAGTCCAGGCCCTCGCAGATCTTCGAGGCGATGAAGGCGGCCTGCGCGATGGGCATCCGCGCGTTGCCGGCCCGGAACCGGTCCAGGATGGTCCTCAGGTCCGGGCCGGAGACGTACTCCATGGCGATGTAGAAGGAGTCGTCGTGCTTCCCCAGCTCGTGGATGTGCACGATGTTGGCGTGGTTCAGCTGCACGCTGATCCGCGCCTCGTCGATGAACATCGTGATGAACTCCGCGTCCGCCGCCATCGTCGGCAGGATCTTCTTCACGGCCAGGACGCGCTCGAAGCCCTCGATGCCAAAGGCCTTCGCGATGAAGACCTCGGCCATGCCTCCCACGTTGATGCGCTCGAGGAGGAGGTACTTGCCGAAGAGGACGGGTGCTTTCATCGAGCTGGGGCCGGGCGGGGAGTTTCCCCCTGAAGTGCGCGCCTCGCCAAGGGGGGAAGGCACCAGGGGTGCGACATGTGAGGGTTAGCGCGCTTCCGGGTCGTACGCGGTGCCCAGGGCCGCCGGGGCGCCGCTCTGGCGCTGGCGGGTGGACAGCAACAGGAGGGTGAGCACGTAGGGGAGGGCGAGCAGGAAGCCCTGGGGGATCACCTCCAGCACCCCCGGCGCGGAGGACGCCAGGCCGATCCGCAGCGCGTTGCCGGCGGCGAAGAACAGCGCCGCCCCGAAGGCGCCCAGCGGCGTCCAGCGCCCGAAGACGATGGCCGCCACCGCCATGAAGCCCAGGCCGGCGGGCATGTGGTGCTCGAAGCGTTCCAGGGTGGACGTGGAGAGCGCGGCGCCGCCCAGCCCGGCCAGCGTCCCGCTCCCCAGCACGGCCAGGGTGCGCAAGAGCGACACGGAGATCCCCATCGTCGCCACCGCGGCCGGCTTCTCTCCGGCCGAGCGCAGCCGCAGCCCGGCCGCCGTCCGCCAGAGGAAGAGGTGGAAGGCGAAGGGCGCCGCCAGCGCCAGGTAGGTCATCGCCGAGTGGCCGGAGAGCCCGCGCAGGAGCGGGACGGAGGCGAGGCCGGGGATGGTCCAGCGGTGGAGCTGTTCGATGGAGGGGGTGCCGGTGGGCGAGTAGAGCGATTCGAGGAGGAAGGTCATCCCCGCCAGCGCCACCAGGTTGAGCGCCATCCCGCTCACCACCTGGTCCGAACGCCACTTCACGCAGAGGTACGCGTGGATGGCGGCCAGGCCGGCGCCCGCGGCCATGCCTGCCAGCACGCCCACGGGGGTGGGGACCGCGAGCGCCGCCACCGCCGCGGCGAAGGCGCCCACCCGCATCATCCCCTCGACGCCGATGTTGACCACGCCCGAGCGCTCGGAGAGCACCGCGCCCAGCGAGGCGAAGATCAGCGCCGGGGCGTACTCCAGGGTGGAGAAGAGGAGCGCCTCCAGGACCTGGATCACGCCCCACCTCCGGCCGCGGCGGCGGTCGGCGCCGGAGGAGCCGGGGCGGCGGGGGCGGGTGGCGCCGCGGCGGGCGCGCGCTTCTGGCGGCGGGTGAGCGCCCACTGCCAGATCAGCCGGCCGGCGACGAACAGGAGCGCGAGGCCCTGGATCAGCTCGGGGAAGCTCTTGTGCACGCCCAGCAGCTGCATGCGCGTGCCGCCCGCGCGGAGGATGCCGAACAGCAGCGCGGAGGCGCCCACGCCCAGCGGGTGCGTCTCGCCGATGAGGGCGATGGCGATGCCGTCGAACCCGTAGGGCGCGCCGAGGGTGGCGGGGAAGCGCATCTCGGTGCCCTGGACGAGGATGGACCCCGCCACGCCGGCCAGCGCCCCGGCGAGCACCATGGCCTGCACCGCGCGCCGCGCCGAGGGGATGCCCGCCGCGCGGGCCGCCTCCGCGTTCTGGCCCATGGCGCGCGTCTCGAAGCCCAGCCGCGTGCGGAACAGCCAGACCCAGGTGGCGAAGGCGGCCAGCAGCGCCAGCGGGAAGCCGGCGTGCATGCGGGAGCTGTCGCTGAGCAGGCGGGGGAGGACGGCGGTGGGGAGGATCTGGTCCGTGCCGGAGATGGAGTTGACGCCGGTGGCGGTGGCGCGGAGCGGGCCCACCACCAGCCAGTTCTCCACCAGGCTGACGGCGATCCAGTTCAGCATGATGGTGGAGATCACCTCGTGCACGCCGCGGCGGAGCTTGAGCACCGCCGGGAGCACCGCGTAGGCGCCGCCCGCCGCCGCCGCGCCCGCGACGCAGACCGCGGCGTGCAGGCCGGGCGGCAGGGACATCTTGGCGCCCAGCACCGCGGCGGTGATCGCCCCCACCGTCATCTGCCCCTGCGCGCCGATGTTGAACAGGCCGGCGCGGTAGGCCACCGCCACCGAGAGCCCGGTGAAGGTGAGGATGGCCGCCTTGGTCGCCGCCTCGCCCCAGGGGCGGGTGAGCTGCGTCCAACTGCCCGTTTCGGAGAAGGCGTCCCAGTCGCCCAGCCCGCCGCGGAGCATCTCCAGGTACGCGTTCCCCGCCAGCGAGAGGCTGCCCTTGGTGACCGCGATCATCAAAAGGCAGATCAGCAGCGAGAGCCCGACCGAGAGGGCGGAGGGGAGGGAGGCCCAGATCGCCTCGGCGAGCCGGGACCGCGGGGCCTCCGCCTCGGTGACGGTGGCGTTCGGCTCAGCCATGGGCCGCGCCTCCCAGCATCAGCGCGCCCAGCTCGCGCTCGTCGGCGCCGCGGGGCCGCTCGCCCACCACCTTGCCCTCGAACATGACGTAGATGCGGTCCGACAGGGCCAGGACCTCCTCCAGGTCGAGGGAGACGAGGAGCACGCCGGTGCCGCGCGCCTTCTCCTCCACCAGCTTGCGGCGCACCGCGGCCACCGCGGCGATGTCCAGGCCGCGGGTGGGCTGGACGGCGACCAGCAGCTTCGGCTGCGCGTCCAGCTCGCGCGCGAAGACCACCTTCTGCTGGTTGCCGCCGGAGAGCCGGCCGCAGGGGACGGACGGGTCGCGGGGGCGGACGTCGTAGGTCTCCGCCAGCGACTCGGTCCGCTCGCGCCGGCCGGTGAAGTCGATCCACGGGCCCTTCGCGAACGGCGGCTGCTCCTGCCGGCCCAGCGACACGTTCTCGTCCACCCGCATGGGCCCCACGATGGCGTGGAGCAGCCGGTCCTCGGGGACGTGGCTGACGCCGCGGTGGCGCGCCTCGTGCGGGTCGAGCTTCCCGGAGCGCCCCGCCAGCCGCAGCTCGCCGCGCTCCGCCGGCCGCAGCCCGGTCACCACCTCCGCCAGCTCGCGCTGCCCGTTCCCGTCCACCCCGGCGATGCCGACGATCTCCCCCGGCCGCACCTCCAGCGTCGCCCCGGTGAGCTTGGGCCCGGCGCACACGCCGTCCAGCCGGAGGATGGGCTCGGCGGCGGGGGCGGCGATCGGCGCGGCGGCGCCCGGCGCGGCGGTGGGCACCTCGACCGTGGCCTGGAGCGTCCGCGCGCCCGCGCCGCCGCCCTCCTCGCCGGTGATCATCAGGTCCGCCAGCCGCCGGGCGTCCGTGTCCTTCGACGCCACCGAGGCGACCATCTTCCCCCGGCGCATCACGCAGATCCGCTGCGCGAAGGCCAGCACCTCCTTGAGCTTGTGGCTGATGAGGACGACGGTCTTGCCTTCGGCGGCCAGGCCGCGCGCCACGCGGAACAGCTCGTCCGCCTCCTGGGGCGTGAGCACGGCGGTGGGCTCGTCCAGGATGAGCACCTGCGCCCCGCGGTGGAGCGCCTTGACGATCTCCACCTTCTGCTGCGAGCCCACCGTCAGCTCGGAGATGCGCGCCTTCGGGTCCAGCTGGAAGCCGAACCGCTTGCAGGTGGCCTCCACCTCCTGCTGCGCGCGCTTGAGGTCCAGCAGCCCGCGCCGGGTGGGCTCCCGCCCCAGCACCACGTTCTCCGCCACGGTGAGCGTGGGCACGAGCATGAA
>Ga0134122_10002897_pt1 | contig 12643 bp, 12 predicted proteins | sample KB302_FD_96461 | JGI IMG/M metagenome (GOLD analysis project Ga0134122, IMG submission 96461) | Terrestrial soil microbial communities without Nitrogen fertilizer from Kellogg Biological Station, Michigan, USA - KB3-0-2 | ecosystem: Environmental > Terrestrial > Soil > Unclassified ...
CGATGAAAACGAAAACGATGCTGTCGCTTTTGCTGCTATCCGCAGTGTGCGCCACGCCTGCCTCCGCAAATTTCTTTTCAGACCACAGATTGAACATGATGCTGAATGTCGGATCCGCGCCGAACCCTACGCCGCAACAGCTGCGTGCAATTGGCGATTCGCACTATGCGAACGCGCCGCTGCGTCGCGGTCCCGCGGTCCAAAGTCAGGTGGACGTCCCGGCCGTCGATATCGATGAAGAGGCCTACGAGAACGGCGTGTACGATGACGAGGATGTCGTCGGCAGCGTAGCGGTAGCCACACCGACGAAAACTGCCTACGTGCCAAAGAGCACCAAGACAGCTGTGATCCATACAGCCGTCACCAAGAAGACGGTAACGGCCAAGGCGGCAGCGCCGCTGAAGGCGAACTCGCTGGCCAGCATGGAAGGTAAGCCCGTCTTCGGCGTCAGGGGCGAGCGCTTGGGTCACGTGCTCGCGGTCGACCAAAAGTCTCGCCAGCTCGAGCTTCAACTTCCCACTGGAATCGCCATTTCAATGCCGGCGTCGCTTGCCGTCGACAAGGGTAACCGGGTCGTTGCAGCCACAATGACCAAAGCCGACACGATGGCGATGGCAAAATCGCAGACCGGCCGGACCACGGCCATGAATGTGGGCCTCAAGAATTACAAAACCCGCGCATAAGCGGTACTCACTTGAGCAAAGGGCCGTGGCACATAGCCATGGCCCTTTGCGCATATGATTTGCCGTCTTTGAGACGCGGAGGCGAGAATGTGGTGCCCAGGGGCGGAATTGAACCACCGACACGCGGATTTTCAGTCCGCTGCTCTACCAACTGAGCTACCTGGGCAGGCGCTTCTGACGCAGCCGGGCTTTGTAAGAGACACGCCGCCCGCTGTCCACCCTACAGAGGCGATCGCAGGCCTAATGCCGCGGTGACGGATCGCTCGTTCCGTCCTCATTCTCGTCCGAGGGGGCATCGCTATCGGTATTGTCGCTCTCGGCCGTGGGAATGGCGTACCTACCGTTGAGCCATCGGCCGAGATCGATATCGGCGCAGCGTTTGCAACAAAACGGACGGAAGCGTGCCCCTGCCTCATCATCCGGCAGTGCGCGTCGGCAGATTGGACAGGTCCCGAGCTTTGCCATCGGATCATCGTTCCGCCAAACCACGAACCCTACGGTGCGGTTTCAATATAGAAGATCTCCCGTCGCTGTTCCGCCGTCGCCTCGAAGCGAAGTTGTGCCACACCGCGGCGGGAGAGACTGGAGCGGATTTCATCATCATGCGCTTCGAACCAGCGCACCATTACGGGCGCGGCTCGCACAGTCACCAGTTTGCCTGGCGCCGCGGCCGCAGCACGTTCGATCCTACGAAGCACCTCGACCGCCACCGTTTCCACGGTCTTGCGCCGCCCATGGCCGTCACACCGGCGGCAATTTTCTGAGAGGCGTTTCGCCAAGGGGTCGCGTATGCGCTTGCGCGTCATCTCCACAAGACCGAATTCCGACATGCCGAGAATTTGGCTCGGTACCCGGCCTTTGGCGCAGCCCGCCTTTAGCGCATCGAGAAGGCGCGCAATATTTGCCGCGTCGCTCAAATGGATGAAGTCGATGACGATCAGACCGCCGATTCCGCGCAACCGCAATTGCCGGCCTATCGCCTCCGCCGCTTCGAGATTCACTTTGAGGCTTGTCTCCTCGAGCCCGACCGCCTCGATGTAACTTCCAGAGTTGACGTCAATTGCCGTCAACGCCTCCGTTGCTTCGATTGTTATCCAGCCTCCAGACGGAAGCGCAATGCGCGGCGACGACAATGCCTCGATTTCGTCCTCGATGCCGAAATGCTCGAATAGGGGCTCGCGACCATCGTAAAATTCGATACGGTTGCTTATGCCGGGCATCGAACGCATCGCATAGGCTCGAGCGGCCGTCAGCCCTTCGCGATCATCGATGATGATCCTGCCGATCGTGCCATCCACTTCATCGCGCAAAGCACGCTCAATCGGACCCAAATCGGTGTAAAGCATCGCCGGCGGAGCACACGATTTGTGCTTCGCCGCAATATCGAGCCACGTCTCCGACAGCCGCAGGGCGTCTTCCCTCAGCTCCTCTTCGCTGATGCCGATGGCCGCGGTCCTGACGATAAAGCCTACGCCGCCTTCGATCGCGTTGGATCTGTCCATGGCCAACCGTTCGACGATCGAGGTCAACCTGCTGCGTTCGCCTTCGTCCTCAATACGCCGCGACAGAGCGACGCCAGGCGAATTGGCGACAAGAATCAGGAGCCGTCCAGGAATAGTGATGTTGGCTGAAAGTCTCGCACCTTTTTCGCCAATGGGATCTTTGACGACCTGCACTAGGATTTCATCGCCTTCGCGGACAAAGTCTCCAATCTGCAGCTTGCGGTCTTCTTCTGTGTAGGGGTCGTCGCGAAAAATGGCGGTGCGCGGCCGGGCTTCGCGGGCCGCAAGGAACCCGGCCCGGTCAAGGCCTATATTGACGAAAGCCGCCTGCATGGCCGGCAGTACGCGCTGGACGCGGCCCAAAATAATGTCACCGACGAGATTGCGGTGGCCGCCGTTTCCCGCCCGTTTGCCGACATCATCCGTGCCGATGGTCCGTTCGAGCCAAAGCTGATCCAGCACGCCGCCGTCCAGCACGGCCACGCGAACTTCACCAGCGCCGGCATTGACCAGCACGTCCTTCGCCATCGGGCGACCCTTTCCCAGATGGAGCCTAGCACAGGCACAAATATTTGGCCGCTCACGCGACTGCGTTTGATAGTACAGTCCGCAAATGGGTATTATTGGGGCAAAATCGCGGTGTTATCGCGGAACTTTCTGCGGAGGGAGTGATTCCACCGCCGATTCGGGGTCTCGGGCAATAGATTCAGGGAGGATGATCATGAACTTTCGCAGCAGGCTGTTTGTTTCTGTGTTTGCGTCCATGGCTGTTTTCGCAGCACTGCCGGCGGCCGCGGAGGGCCCCGAATTCAAAGTCGACCCAAGCTGGCCAAAGCAGCTCCCCAACAATTGGATCATCGGCCAGATCGGGGGGATGACGGTTGATGCTCAAGACCATATCTGGGTCTTCCAGCGGCCTCGCTCGTTGAATGAAGCCGATCGCGGCGCCACGTTGACGCCAAAGCGCTCGAAGTGCTGTGTGCCGGCGCCATCGGTTGTCGAGTTCGACCCAGCGGGAAACGTCGTTCAGGCGTGGGGCGGACCGGGATTCACTCCTGACTGGCCGGAGTCAGAACATGGGATCATGGTCGATGCCAAAAACCAAGTCTGGCTCACAGGCAACAGCAACAAGGATGGGTCGCTGCTAAAATTCACGCGCGACGGGAAATTCTTGGCAAAATTCGGCAAGCAGGGGCCAATCACCAACAGCCAGGACACCACTCAGCTGGGAAGCACTGCCAGCATAGCGCTCGATGCGGCCGCGAATGAGCTCTTCCTCGCCGATGGTTATGGCAACCACCGCGTCTTCGTTTTGAACGCTGACTCCCTCGCCTACAAGCGCATGTGGGGCGCCTACGGAAAACCGCCGACGGACATGAAGCTCGAGAACTACAACCCCGCCGCGCAGCAGTTCACCAATCCCGTCCATTGCGTAAAGATTGCCAATGATGGTCTCGTCTATGTCTGCGACCGCACCAATGACAGGGTCCAGGTGTTTCAGAAAAACGGCACGTTCGTGAAGGAATTCGTGATCAGGCCGGAAACGCGGGGGACCGGCTCATCGTACGATCTCGCCTTCTGGCCCGACCGGAACCAGACATACTTGATCATCGCCGACGGTGCGGATGGCGAGGCGGTCATTGTGCGTCGGGCCGACGGCAAAGAAGTCGGCGCATTCGGCCACTACGGCAAACAAGCCGGGCAATTCCACAACATTCATCAAATCGTCAGCGACTCGAAGGGGAATATCTATACCGGCGAAGTCGACACCGGTATGCGGGTACAGAAATTCACCCCTAACGCGCCGCCGGTGAAATGAAAAGCGCGAACGGCGAGAACGAGCAAAACTCTACTCGCCGTTCGCCACTGCTATTCGTTATTTAACCGCCCGCATCCCTGTAACATCGCCACGGTTTCATACAACGGGAGGCCAACCACGTTGCTGTACGATCCGTTGATGAAACGCACGAAGGTTTCAGCTCGGCCCTGAATGGCGTAGCCGCCGGCTTTGTCGATGCCCTCGCCGCTTCTTGCATAGGCGGCGATCTCCCTCGCGCTCAAGACCTTGAAGGCAACACGAGTTGTCACAAGGCGGGTTCGCATCTTCGTCCCGGGCACCGCCAGTGCCACCGCGGTCAGAACCTGATGCCGCCGCCCCGACAAGAGCCCAAGACACTTCTCGACTTCACTTGCAGTCCGGGCTTTGGGCAGAATGCGACGGCCTAGGCTGACCACGGTATCCGCGGCAAGCACGACGGAGGGCTGATGTGTTCCGGCCACGAGCCTCAACTTCGCGAGAGCCAATCGAAGAGCATAGTCGCGGGGCAACTCGGCCTTTTTCGGACTTTCGTCGATGTCTGGTGCAACAATTCGGCCAATTGCTATGCCGGCCTGTCTAAGCAGCGCTTCTCGTCTTGGACTCGCGCTCGCCAGCACCAGCACGTCATTTCGCTCTCCCTGCAAGGGCGAGGCAGGGAGTACGCGCGGCGGCGAGTTCATCGCTATTTGAACCGGTAGGTGATGCGGCCCTTGGTCAAATCATAGGGCGTCATCTCGACCAATACTTTGTCCCCAACAAGGACACGTATGCGATTTTTGCGCATTTTGCCCGCCGTGTGGGCGATGATCTCGTGTCCATTCTCGAGCTTCACCCGGAAGGTGGCATTGGGCAGCAATTCCGAAACCATTCCCGGAAATTCCAGCAGTTCTTCCTTTGCCATTCGGTTCCTTTATCGACTCAGGTTCCTCGACCGAGAAGGTTCTGGTCGGGCGGGAGGATGCACTTGAGCAGGCGAAAATCAAGCCGTTCTGGGCAATACTTCTAAAGAGACAGCGCGCAGAGCAACGTGAAAAGTCGGCGGGCGGTCAAAAAGTCGATTGAAATCTTACCCTCCAGACGTTCGCGCAACAGTTGGGCCCCGTCGTCGTGCATGCCGCGGCGGCCCATATCGATGGCCTCGAGCCGCGCCGGAGCCTCATGCAAGGCCGCATAGTAGGACTCGCACAATGCAATGTAGTCCTTCAGCAATCGCCTAAAGGGCGTCAGCGAAAGCATGACACGGCCGTGCTCGCTGCCGTCGCTTAAACGCACGTCAAAGACGAGACGATTGTCGGCGACCCCGAGAATGAGGTGGTAGGGCCCGCCGCGCGAGCCCTTGGGGTGAAAATGGTTCTCGCCGAGAAGGTCGTAAATCGCGACCTTCCGCTCCTGCTCGATTTGGGGAGATCGCCGCGCAAGCGTTGCGTCATCGAGGGTGACGCCATCGATGCGAAAATTGAAGTCTTTTCGTGGCGAGCTGGGCATCCTTCAGCGCGAACGGTTGAGCCGAATTGCGATCGACCGGGCGTGCGCACCAAGGCCCTCCGCTTCCGCAAGCTTCACGGCGGCAGAGCCGAGTTTTGCCAAGGCGTCGGGGTTACAAGCGATCACGCTTGTTCTCTTCATGAAGTCGAGTGCGGATAGGCCCGATGAGAACCGCGCGGTACGCGAAGTCGGCAGCACGTGATTTGGACCTGCCACATAATCACCGATCGCTTCAGGTGTGTAGCGCCCAAGAAACACCGCGCCCGCATTCCTAATGCGATCGAAGAGAGCCTGCGGATTTGCCGTCGCAATTTCGAGATGTTCGGGTGCAATCCTGTCGACAAGGGCACAGCCGGCTTCGAGGCTTGCTACGACGATAATGGCGCCGTTGTCCTGCCACGATCTTGCGGCGATTTCGCGGCGAGCAAGCATGGACAATTCGCGCGCGATTGCTCCAGCAACTTGATCCGCAAAGTTCGCATCATCCGTAATCAGTATCGACTGAGACGATGGGTCATGCTCGGCTTGTGACAGGAGATCGGCGGCGATCCAGGCCGGATCATTCGCGCCGTCGGCAAGCACAAGGATCTCCGACGGACCCGCAATAGAATCAATTCCGACGGTACCAAAAACTTGCCGCTTTGCGGCGGCAACATAAGCATTGCCGGGACCGACGATCTTATCGACCGGTGTGATAGTTTGTGTTCCATAGGCGAGCGCGGCAATGGCTTGCGCTCCACCGATGCGATAGATCTCCGAAATGCCGGCTATCTTCGCCGCGGCAAGCGTCAGAGAATTGATGGTTCCTCCGGTCGCGGGTGTCGTCATGACGAGACGTGATACGCCTGCGACACGCGCTGGAACTGTGTTCATCAGGAGCGAGCTGGGGTAGAACGCGGTCCCGCCCGGGACATAGAGTCCGACGGATTGGATTGCGTTCCAGCGCCATCCCAGCGTGGCTCCCGTATCGTCCGTGAAACTGTGATCCGTTGGCAATTGCCGGCGATGGTATGCATCGATCCGTGATGCCGCATACCGAAGGGCGTCCTTGACGTCGGCAGGTGCTGCATCGTAGGCGCGCTCAATCTCGTCGGCGGAAACACGGATACTCTCCGGGGTCAGTGCAGCCCGGTCGAAGCGCGCAGACAATTCGACGATCGCTACGTCGCCGCGGGCGCGAACATCATCGATTATGGCCGAAACGGCGCGCGAAACGTCTTCCTCGGCATCACGCATTGCATCGATCAGCGCAGCAAACTGCGTTTCAAAATCGGCGCTGCGTGCGTCCAATCGGCGTGTCATGAAAAACGTCCTGCCATTGCGGCTGCGCGGCCTCCGAAAGAGGGTCATCGCAACGACGGGCCGTACCACAAGCCGAAATCTGCCGCTAGGGCTTAGGCCGCGGCGACCTTCGCGATTGCCGGCTTTGCGTCCCCTATCGGCAAAGGCAGGAAAACCGTGACGTAAGTTCCCTTTGCGACTTCGCTCTCAATCCGGCAGTGGCCACCATGCAACTCGCTCAATGCCCGCACCAGAGTCAGCCCCAGACCCGTTCCGCCATTGGCACGGCCGTACCGATTATCGAGCTGTTCGAAGGGTTGAAACATCCTCGCGAGCTGGTCTGCAGGTATGCCGCATCCGGTGTCGCGAACCGAAAGGCTTATCCCCCCTTGATGCGCACAGACTGCAGCTTCAATGCGTCCGCCCTCGGGAGTGTATTTAACGGCGTTCGACAAGAGATTGATGGCCATTTGCCGGAAGGCCCGCTCGTCGGCGTAAATTCGCAAATCTTGGGGCACCGCTTCGCTTTTTAGCGTGACCCCGTTGGCTTGCGCCCGTTCCGCGAAGATGGAGGCGCAATCTCCCATAATTGCGTTGGCATCGAGCCATTGCCGGTCAAGCTCCAGTTTTCCGGCTTCGATCTTGGCTATCTCCAGCACATCGTTGATCAAGCCAAGGAGATGACGTCCGCTGCGCAGAATATCGCCGGCGTACTCGCTGTATCGATCTTCGGCGTCTTTTCCCAACGACCTTCGCATGATGACTTCGGAGAATCCAAGAATCGCATTCAGTGGCGTGCGGAGTTCGTGACTCATATTGGCCAGGAACAGGCTTTTTGCCTTGTTGGCACGCGCAGCCTCGTCCCTCGCAAAAGCGAGCTCGGTTACCAAGGCCTCCATCTCGAGACGAGTGCGATGCGCCACGGCTATGGCTTTACACGCCCGCCAAGAATCCAGATGGAGTTGAATAGCCCAAATCGGGAGGACGACCGCGAGAACCGTATCGAACCACAGCTCTTGACGCAGGAATTGCACCCAGACCATGCCGAGGTTCGGTAAGGTCGCGGCGATGACCATCACGAATTGGCCGCTTCGCGAAGTAAGAAAAAGCGATACCGCGGCAATAGCAACGAGCAGTAGAAAGCAATGATTGGCAATATTCCCCGGCTGCCAAAAGATCAGGCTGACCAGACTCCACGTTGCCGCGACGAGAAAATAGGCCGCAACAACCAAAGGCCGCCAATAGCCCCCTTCAAGACCGTTCACCAGAACCTTGGATTTGATGATTCGGGAAAGAACGAAGACGTTGATGGCTACGACCGCACAGAGCGCAATCCACGGCCATGACCGAGCGAACGACGTGTTGCCGAGATCGGGCAAAATGCCGCCGAACAGGGCCACCATGATCAGGGCCCAAAGGGGCGATGACAAAGCGGTGTCGCGAATTGCTTCAACTGAGAGAGAGATTTGGAACGCGCGCAGTCGCTGCCCAAGTTCTCCGTAAGGCGGAAACATCTCGGTCGCAGCTGCCGACGGCGCATGGTAAGCGGTCATAAAGGCGAGCAATAGCCGGGCCTGGTTAATGGCTGGCAAACGATGCGATCAGACAGTTCAGCTAAACACTGAAAAATAAACAAAAATCGCCGATCTAAGGAGTTTCCACTCCGTGCCTGGGACGCGCGGCGGCTGGCCAGTGCTCTTCCATGTCCCGCAACACTCCATCGATGGCTTCAACTTCCAGCCGGATGCATCCTCCCCCGGCCAACAAGATATCGATTGTCCCAGCCCCATCGGTCATCGGGGTAAACTTGATCATCAGCATTTCGACGACCGCGTTTGGATCGTTTTGGCGGACATTGAGCGCCTTTACCTTGAGCACGCCGTTGAAGTGCAAGCCCGCGCGACGGCGCTCGCCAATGGCGTTGTCACCGCACCCTTCCCAGCAGTACCGATTGATAAGGGCGGCAAAGCGGCGATTTTTGGGTAAGTAGACAAGATCGCCAATCCGCGTAATCGCGTCTTGCACATGCGCGGAAATGATTCCGAGGTCCTCTTCATCCTCCGCAAGAAGCTTCAATCCATCAGTCATCCCTTAAGCCGTTCGATATCGGCGCCACAGCGCCGAAGTTTCTCTTCGATGCGTTCAAATCCACGGTCGAGATGGTAAACGCGATTGACAATGGTTTCACCCTCTGCTGCCAGGCCGGCCAACACCAAACTGACGGAGGCCCGCAGATCGGTCGCCATTACCGGAGCACCTTTCAAGAACTTTGAGCCATGCACAACAGCAGTGTCGCCGTCTACCTTTATGTCTGCACCCATGCGAACAAGCTCCGGCACATGCATGAAGCGATTTTCGAAAATCGTCTCGCGTATGCGCGACTCTCCTCGAGCGACGGTCATCAGGGCCATGTATTGGGCTTGCAAATCCGTGGGAAAACCCGGGAACGGCGAGGTCGTCACGTCGCAGGCGAGCGGTTGCGCGTCGTCGCGCGCGACCATGAGCCCGCGAGGCGTCTCGGCGATGTCGGCGCCGACTCGACGCAGTTGGTCAACGAGGGCACCAACCAACGTCGTGCGACCGCCGAGCAGCTCTATCTCTCCACCGGCAATTGCCGCCGCTATGGCATAAGTTCCGGTTTCGATGCGGTCAGGCAGCACAGGATGGGTGGCGGAGTGCAACTCCTTTACGCCGTCTATAACGATCGTTGACGTGCCGAGACCTTGAATCTGCGCACCCATGGAAATGAGGCATGCCCCAAGGTCACCGATTTCGGGTTCGCGCGCGGAGTTTTTCAGCACTGTGCGGCCCTGAGCCAACGACGCCGCCATCAGGAGATTCTCGGTGCCCCCAACTGAAACAGTGGAGAATTCGAATTCCGCACCCTTAAGTCCCGTAGGCGCGCGAGCGAGCACGTAACCGCCCGCCAATTCTATTTCGGCGCCCAGCGCTGCAAGCCCCTTAAGATGCAAATCCACCGGTCGCGCGCCGATTGCACAGCCTCCGGGAAGAGATACCGTCGCCTCCCGCACGCGAGCCAGCAACGGACCGAGCACAAAGAAGCTGGCGCGCATTTTGCGGACTGTGTCGTAAGGCGCCAGACTTTGCGGCCGCGACGGCGACCGCAGCTCGATCGTTCCGCCCTCGCCCACCGCGCTCGTCATGCGCCACGCGACGCCGACGCCGAGCTGTCGCAGGATTTCCGCCATGAAAACGACATCGGCGAGGTTCGGAACATTTGTCAAATTGAGCGGAGCTTCAGTGAGGAGACTGGCCGCCATGAGAGGAAGTGCGGCGTTCTTCGCGCCGCTGATGGGCACTTCGCCCTTCAGCCGATGGCCGCCACCGATGCGAATTCGATCCATGAGCCTCCTTCTAGCCCGCGTCGCCAAGGACGCAACAGCGTTGCGACCAAATCTATCTAATTTTGCTTTGGGACGGCTTTGGGGCAGGCGTTTCTTCTTCGAATCCGGCCTGCGGAGCCGCACCGAGAATGCCGGCGGAGGGGCTCTGCGGCCCGGCTTTGGCTTTCGCTTGGGCCTTACGGCGCTTGAGGTTTTCCCTCAGAGCCGCAGCCAATCGCATCTCGCGAGCAGTGTCCGCTTTGGAATGCATCGCGCCTCTCTTTCGCCTGGCGAAGCCATGGGTTATAGCAGCGGTCCCCGCGGGCTAACCCGGATTGTGCCGCAGTAGCGTAGTGGTAGCGCAACCCCTTGGTAAGGGGTAGGTCGACAGTTCAATTCTGTCCTGCGGCACCATCAACCCGAATCATCGCAAGGTTTGGTTTGATCATCGGGTCCTGAGAATCGAACAAGGCAGAATTTTACAGTAAGAACGGAAGGCGGATTTCACGGGTGTTCCGGACAAAATCCGTGCAGTGAGTGCTCTTAGCGCCCTGCCCTGCCCGTCCTTGCTACGTATGCGGCCGAAGAACCAGAAGATGCCCGTTTCCGGATGAACCTGCTGCGCGCTGATGTCCGATTAGCATCTTGGGATGACGCCGCCCACATTGGGGACAATTTTGAGTAACAGCGGCTTCATGCTTCGCGAACGACAGAACGTCGTCGCATTCTGGCTGGGTTCGGCCATCGTGACCTTTGGCGTCGTTCTGCACATTCCCATGTTCTGGATGGGCCGAAATATGGGCTTTCGCCTTGTCGGGATGCCTATGGACACGGGCATGCTTGTAGGAATGGGCCTTATCATTCTCGGCGTTATCGTCGCTGGGTATGGTCTCCTTCCGAGTAACGGAGACGGCAAGAGAGTCACCGATACGATCAGAATACTCGTCCCGCCCGAAGACGCTCCACTAAGGACTCCTCATTGGACGCTGATTGCCGTCCTCGCGGCTGCATTGATCATCGATATCATGAAACCTGCCAGCTTGGGCTTTGTGACTCCGGGCATGCGGGTCGAGTATGGAGTGAGCGCAGCCACTGTGTCGCTGCTGCCGCTTTCCGCCTTGATCGGCACGACGGTGGGGTCCTTTGTGTGGGGCGCGCTTGCCGACCGCTATGGAAGGCGCGCCTCCATTCTGCTTTCATCGGTGATGTTCATTGGAACGTCCATCTGCGGGGCAATGCCCTCGCTTTGGTGGAACGTATTCATGTGCTTCCTGATGGGAGCGGCGGCGGGTGGCATGCTTCCCGTGGCGTACGCATTGCTCGCCGAACTCATGCCGACGAAACACCGGGGTTGGAGCCTGGTTCTCGTGGGTGGTATTGGAGCTATAGGCGGTTATTTCGCGGCTAGCACCTTTTCCTCGATGCTTCAGCCCATGTTCGGGTGGCGCATCATGTGGTTTCTGAATCTGCCAACCGGCCTTGCCATGATCGCGTTGAGTCCCTTGCTGCCCGAGTCAGCCCGGTTCCTGCAGCATATGGGACGTCTAGATGAAGCACGGGCTGTACTGGCGAAGTTTGGTACTGTCGCGGTTACAACGGAAGAGACTGAGAAGCATAGCCACGAGCATATTCCTCTATCGGTGGTCACGCCGGAATACGTAGGCACGACGATTGCGTTGACTGTCGTTGCCCTGACTTGGAGCCTCGTCAACTTTGGCTTGTTGCTGTGGTTGCCGAGCGCCTTGGTCGCTGAAGGCAACAGCGTGGGACTGGCAAGCGCGATCATAGCTCGATCAACGTTGATTGCAGCGCCCACGATTTTGGTAGCGGCTTACCTCTACAGCGCATGGAGCACCAAAGGGGCCTTAATGGGCATGACGGCAGTAACCGCCGTTGGACTGCTCGTGTTGTTGGTCCGAGACACAGGGACAATTCCTTGGCTCGAAAGCCCCGTCCTCCCGCTCGTGCTTATAATTATCGGATCGACGGGAGTGATTTCGATGCTGCTACCCTACGCCGCTGAAACATATCCGGTAAAAATTCGCGGCCGCGCGACCGGCTGGATTGCCGGCTGGAGCAAACTCGGCGGTTTGATGGCGCAGGGCCTCAGTGCGCTCGCCCTGGTTCCCGGTATTGGGGCCACAGCTGGCGGAATTGCTGTTCTGTCGTTCTTGTCGCTTGGCCTTCTCGCCGTGTTCGGTCGCGAAACTCGTGGCCGCGACCTGCGACAGCTGGAAACGGTTACAGACCGGGCTTAGGCGGAACTCCGCCTTCGCATTGTCCGATCATCGAAGCGTTGCGTCGGTCGCCCGCTATGCCCCATGTGGTGCCAGGTGAAAGCGTTCCCCGCCGTAAACAAGCTTGCCTGCTCTGCAAATTTCGAGCACTTCTAGCGTAAAGCCCGTTAAGGATCAGCGGATACGAAGGAAAATCGCTTGAAGAGGTGCCTTGGTAAGGGGTAGGTCGACAGTTCAATTCTGTCCTGCGGCACCAGTTCCTCGCCGGTTGCGAGGTCAACAGAGGACAAGA
>Ga0134122_10002898_pt1 | contig 12637 bp, 7 predicted proteins | sample KB302_FD_96461 | JGI IMG/M metagenome (GOLD analysis project Ga0134122, IMG submission 96461) | Terrestrial soil microbial communities without Nitrogen fertilizer from Kellogg Biological Station, Michigan, USA - KB3-0-2 | ecosystem: Environmental > Terrestrial > Soil > Unclassified ...
CTGTACCGGCCGGTCTACGACACCGACGAGATCCCGCTGGTGAAGATCGCCACCGACGACGCCCACCGCCCGCCGCACTTCGGCCGCGCGTGGATCGAAGTCGAGGCGGCGCGAGACCGCGACGCGATCATCCGCGCCATCCGCGCCGCCGATTTCCGTATCGCGTTCAGCGATCGCTGATCGACCGTCTCCAGCCCGCCTCCACCATCCCCATCACCGCGCCCGCGCTCGACGGGCGGTGCGCCCCACGCCGAGCGACTGGCGCGCGAGGATCTCTCGCGCGATGAGCTCGGTATGGCGGGTGACGATCGTGTGGTGGTCGCCGGGAACGCGTACGACCTCGAGGTGCTCCACGAGTGATCCCCAGCCGAGCGTGGGGTCGTTCGGTCGGCGCAACGGTTCCTGCGTGGGCCAGAACGCCAGCACCGGCCCCTGAAACGTCCCCGGCACGTACGCCATCACGGCGGTGAAGTGGCGCTCGTACGTCTCCACTGGGACGAGGCCATCGTCGACTCGCGCGGCGGCACCGGCGTCGGCGAGCATCACCGACCGCGCGAAGAAAGATCGCCGGGCGACGCCCAGCCGGGCGAGGTTCTCGACCGCGAACCGCAGCGCGCTGGCCGTCCCGATCCGCAGTTTCCCGCCTAGACTCGCCGCGGCCAGCCGATCGGCCAGGTAGCGGACACGGCCGAACAGGTCGACGCGGTCGGTCTCGCTCAGGCCCAGCCGGCCGGCCAGTCGATCGAGGAGCCGTCGCAGGAGCGCGAAGCGCATGTCGGCGGCCGCCGCGACGAGCACGACCAGCTCGACGCGCTCACCGCTGAGCGCGAGACGACGCGCGACCTCGTACGCGATCAGGCCCCCATTGCAGTACCCGCCGAGAACGTACGGACCGTGTGGCTGCAGCTCCCGGACCACGGTCAGGTGCGCCGCCGCCATGGCCTCGATCGTCGCCGGCACCGGCCGGTCGTCGAGCCCGAGTGGGTGGATCGCCAGGACCGGCTGTTCGGGGCCGAGGTGATGGGCCAGCTCGCGGCAGTAGAATCCGCCGCCGTTGAGATCCCCGTGGAAGAAGAGAAGCGGCCGCCGGCGGCCGTGAGCCTGCAGGCTCAGGACTGGCTGCGCGAACTGATCGCGGTTGCGAGCCAGGAGCACCCGGGCCAGGCTCTCCACCGTCGGATTGGCATGCAGGACGCTCAGCGGCAGACGCTGACCGAAGAGGCGCTCGACCTGCTGGACCACGCGGACGGCGCCCAGCGAATGGCCACCGAGAGCGAAGAAATCGCCCTGCACGCCGACGGGGTGCACGCCGAGGATCTCTTCCCAGACCGCCACCAGGCGAGCCTCCAGCGGATCGCGAGCCGACAACGACGCGGCCCTGATGCTGGGAAGCTCGAGTGCGGCGAGCGCCGCCTGGTCCACCTTGCCGATCGGCGTGAGCGGCATTGCGGCGAGCGTGACGAAGCGCGCCGGGACCATGAACGACGGGAGCCGGTGCCCAAGATAGTCGGCCAGCCCCATCGGCGTGCGCGCGGGACTCCGGGGAACGACGTAGGCGACGAGCTCCCGGTCGCCGGGACCGCGCTCACGGGCCAGCACCGCGGCGTCGCGGATGTCGGGATGTCCGGCGAGGATGGCCTCGACCTCACCGGGCTCGATGCGGAAGCCGCGAATCTTCACCTGGCTATCGGTCCGGCCCACGAAGTCGAGCAGGCCGTCCGATCGCCACCGCACGAGATCGCCGGTCCGGTACAGGCGGGCGCCGGGGGTCGGGTCGAACGGGTGGGCCACGAAACGCTCGGCCGTGAGATCCGGACGATTGATGTAGCCGCGGGCCAGACCGGGGCCGCCCAGGTACAGCTCGCCGAGGACACCGATCGGCACGAGCGTGCGGTTGGGCGCCAGGACCCACGCCTCGGTGTTCGCAATCGGCGCGCCGATCGGCACCGAGTGGGCGTCCGGCTCGGGCGGTCCGCTGAGACGGTGGGCGCACGCGAAGGTCGCGCACTCGGTAGGCCCGTATCCGTTGACGATCGTGACGCCGGGCAGGTGTGCGTACGCCCGTCGCACGTGAGGCGCGGAGACCGCCTCGCCGCCCACCAGGACCTCCTCGACCCCGTCCAGTGCCTGGGGCGCCTCATCGATCACCGTGTTGAACAGCGCTGCCGTCAGCCACATCGTGGTGACCCGGTGGCGGCGGACCAGCTCGCCGATCCGTGTCGGCGTGAGGTCGCCCGGCGGCGGTAGCACGCAGCGCCCGCCGTGGAGGAGCGGCCCCCACAGCTCGAACATCACGACATCGAACGAGATCGCGGAGCTCAGCAGGAACACTCGATCGGCACCGAGGCGCGCGTACGTCTGTCCGAAGAGCATCCGCAGAACGGCTCGATGTGGAACCGCGACGCCTTTGGGCCGACCTGTCGACCCCGAGGTGAACATGATGTAGGCGAGATGGTCAGGCCCGGTCGCGATGTGCGGGGCATCTCGAGGAGGTGGGTGGCTCTCGAGGTCGCCATCGAGCAGCACCGTGCGTGCGGCGGGCCATGCCAGACGCTGGCGCAGCGCCGCGCGGGTCAGTACAACCGCGGCGCCGGTCGCCTCGAGCATGAACCGGAGCCGCTCGGCTGGATAGTCGACGTCGAGCGGAACGAAGGCGCCACCCGCCTTCAGCACGGCGAGCACGGCCACCACGAAATCGAGCGAGCGCGGCAGGCACACGCCGACGGGCACATCCGGTCCCACGCCGAGCGCCCGCAGCACCGCCGCGAGCCGCTCGCTGCGGTGGGCCAGCTTGCCGTAGGTCAGCTGCTCATCGCCGCTGACGACCGCCACCGCGTCCGGCGTCGTCGCCGCGACCTCGTCGAAGCGTTCGTGGATCGTGGCGCCGTCCGGGTACGAGGCGCGCGCCACGCTCCACGCGAGGATCTGGCGGCGCTCACCGTCCCCGATCATCGGCAGCGCGGACAGGCGCTGCCGCGGATCGGCGACGGCCGCGTCGACCAGCGACTGGAAGTGACCGACCATCCGGCGGATCGTTGCGCTCTCGAAGAGATCGGTGCGATACCGAAAGCGACCGATCAGCCCGTCGGGCCGATCGTCCAGCTCGAGGTACAGGTCGAACTTGGCGATGGCCGTGTCGACGTCGAGCTGGGTGAGCCTCCAGGCCGCCGGCAGTGGCGGTAGCGGCGGCTCCAACGAGAAGATGACCTGGAACAGCGGGTTGCGGCGGCGGTCGCGATGCGGCTCGAGGGCGTCGGCGACCAGCTCGAACGGCACCTCGTCGTTGCCGAGGGCGTCCAGCACCACGTCGCGCGTGCGGGCCAGGAGCTCGAGGAACGTCGGATCGTCCGAGCAGTCGATGCGCAGGGCCAGCGGGTTCAAGAAGTAGCCGAGTAGCCGCTCGAGCTCCGGCCGCTTCCGCCCGTCCGTCACGGTACCGACGAGGAATTCATCCTGCCCTGAGTAGCGATGCAGGAGCGTCGCGAACACCGCGAGCAGGGTCATGTAGAGACTGGCCTGCCCACGAACGCCGAGCCGCTTCAGCGCCGCCGTACTGAACGCCGACAGCGCGATGCGCTCCATGGCCCCGCGGAACGAGAGCTCGCCGGTGCGGGGCCGATCGGTGGGGAGCTGCAACGGCGCCGCCCCGTCGAGCTGCTGCTGCCAGTAGATCAGCTGGCGGGTCCACACCGCGCTGCCCGGCTGGGTCTGCCGCTGCCAGTGGGCGAAATCAGCGTTCTGGATGACCGGCTCCGGCAGCGGCGAGGTCCGCCCCGCCGTGTAGGCGTCGTACAGCGTCACCAGCTCCGGCAGGAACACGCGATAGAGCGCGACGCCGTCGAAGATGATGTGGTGCAGGGTCAAGTACAGTCGGTGTCGAGTGTCGGCCATGTGCACCAGAGTGGCGCGTAGCAGAGGGCCCCGCTCGAGGTCGAAGGGCTGCCGCGCCTGCTCGGTGGCCATCCGCAGCGCTTCGTCCTCGCGGGCCGCGTCGGGCACGGAGCGCAGATCCACCACCGGAAGCACGATCGCCCGCGGAGACTGGATCACCTGCTGGACGTCCCCGTCCCACATGCGGAAGGTCGTACGCCAGGCTTCGTGGCGGCGGACGATCTCCGTCAGGCTGCGCTCGAGGGCGGCGACGTCCAGGTTCCCGGTGTAGTGGATCGTGACCGGTTCGTTGTACACGGGGACGTTCGGCTCGCGGCGTGCGTGGAGCCACAACTGCTGCTGGGCGAACGACACGGGTGCCACCGGGCTCTTGTCCGCGCGGGCCCCGAGACGGCCTTCCATCGCATGACCCGTCAGGCCGACCGCCGAACGATCTCGCGACCTGCCGCCGACGCGCGTCTCATGCCGGCCGCGTGTCACCGGCATCAGCCGCGAACGTGATCGGCAGAGCGGTGAGGCCGCGGAGTCCGAGATTCGTGCGCCAGGCGAGCCGCGACGGTTCGAGGCGTACGTCGCGCAGACGCCGCAGCACGGTTGACAAGGCGATCTGGCCCTCCAGACGGGCCAGCGGCGCGCCGAAGCAAAAGTGCGCCGCCCAGCCGAAGGCCAGATGGCGGTTGTCGGGCCGGGTCAGGTCCAGTCGATCCGGATCCGGGAAGCGCTCGGGATCGCGGTTGCCCGCCGCCATCACGGCGATGACGGCCTGCCGACGGCGGATCCGCTGGCCGCCGAGCACCGTGTCCTCGGGCGCCAGGCGCGCCGTGTGCTGGCTCGGGCTCTCGAAGCGCAGCAGCTCCTCGATGGCCGGAGCGATCAGTGAAGGCTCGCCGAGCAGCCGCGCCAGCTGATCTGGGTGGCGGAGCAGCGTGAGCACGCCGTTGCCGATCAGGTTGGTGGTGGTCTCCTGGCCGCCGACCATGGTGACGATACAGTTGGCGATCACCTCGTCCTCGGTGAAGCGGTCGCCGTCGATCTCCGCCTGCAGCAGCGCGCTCACCAGGCCTTGCCGAGGCCGGGCGCGCTGCTCGCGGACCGCCGCGCGGAAGTAGTCCAGCATGGCCTCGGTGCTCCGGAGCACGCGTGCGGCTCCGTCCGGGTTGTGCTGGAAATTGCCCAGCATCTCGGCGAAGTCGGCGGACCACGTCTTGAGCTGCCGATGGTCGGCGACGGGCACGCCGAGCATCTCCGCCGTCACGATGGCCGGCAACGGCTCCGCCAGATCGCCGATCACGTCCATCCGGCCGCAGGGCAGGACCGCCTCGAGGAGCGTGTCGGTGATCTGCTGGATGTGCTGGTGCAGCGCCGCCACTCGGCGGGGCGTGAAGGCCTGCGCGGCCAGGCTACGGATGCGTGTGTGCGCGGGCGGGTCGAGGAACAGCATCTGGCGCACCATGACGGCGGCGAGCGGCGCCAGCGCCGACAGGCCGATGGCGTCCAGCTGCTCCGGCGTCGGCGTGCGCGCGGCCGAGAAGCGATGCAGGACGGTCACGACGTCGGCGTAGCGCGTGACGACCCAGGCATGGAGGAACGGGTCCCAGTGCACCGGGCTTTCCGTCCGCAGCCGCCGGTAGAGCGGGTACGGGTCGGCCAGCACCTCGGGATCGAGGAGGTGATAGAGGCTGAGCGGGGCTTCGGCTGCCACGTTCATGCGGTATTCCGCTGCGGACGGAGCGCGCGCTCCACTTCGCGGGCCAGGTCGGCCAGCGTCGGGTGATCGAACACGGCGCGCAGCGACAGCTCCACGCCGAACGCGTCATGCACGCGGACGATCAGCTGCGTGCCGAGCAGGGAGTGGCCGCCGAGCAGGAAGAAGTTGTCGCCGACGCCGATGGGGTGCACGCCGAGGAGGTCGCCCACCAGCTCGGCGAGCTGGATCTCGATGTCGGATCGCGGCGCGATGAACTCCGGATCGCGCAGCGCCTCGACCGTCTCCACGGCCGGCAACCGTGCGCGGTCGATCTTGCCGCTGGGTGTCAGCGGCAGTGCATCGAGGGCCACGAACGTCGACGGCAGCATGTGAACGGGCAGGCGGGTTTCGAGCGCCGCCCGGAGCGCCGCGGGAGACAGGGCAGCACCGGCGGCGGCGACAACGAAGGCCACGAGGCTCAGCTCGCCGTCCGGGCCCGGCTGGGCCGTCACCGCCGCTTGCTCCACGTCCGGATGCGCAGCCAGCGTCGCGACGATCTCGTCGAGCTCGATGCGGTGACCGCGAATCTTCACCTGATCGTCGAGGCGGCCGAGGAAGGCGAGGCTTCCGTCGGCAAGCCAGCGCGCCTTGTCTCCCGTCCGATAGAGCCGCTCACCCGTGGCGATGAGCGGGCTGGTGAGGAACCGCTCGGCCGTCAGCTCGGGCTGGTTGCGGTACCCGCGCGCGATGCCAACCCCGCCCAGATAGAGCTCGCCCTCGGCACCGCTGGCGACCGGCTGACGCCGCTCGTCCAGCACGTAGGCGTTTACGTTGGGGATCGGCCGGCCAATGGAGGGCGGCCCGTCAGCGAGCGGGTCGGGTGCTACGGCGCCCGACGTCGCCACCACGGTGGCTTCGGTCGGTCCGTAGTTGTTCACGAGCTCGAACGGCAACCCGGATGGGGGCCGGCGATGCAGCGTGTCGGCCCCGGTCAGCAGAGTTCGCAGGCAAGTACGCGGCGGCCACGGCAGAGCCAGGAGCCGCTCGGCCATCGGCGTGGCGACGAAGGCCAGGGTGATCCCCCGCGAGACGAGCCAGTCGCGCAGCGCTGCCGCGTCCATGCGCGTGTCGTCGTCGGCAACGTACAGGCTGGCGCCCGCCGAGAGGTAAGGCCACATCTCCCATACCGAGGCGTCGAAGCCGGGGCTAGCCAGCAGCGCCGCGCGATCGGACGAGGTGACCCCGAAGGTACCCGTGTGCCATTGCAAAAGATTCAGCAGGCCGGCATGCGGGATCTCCACACCTTTAGGACGTCCTGTCGAGCCGGACGTGTAGATGATGTACGCCAGACTCGCCAGGGCGTCGCCCAGGGGGGGCTCCTGAGCCGATGCCGGGTCTATAGACTCGGCATCAGACTCGGCATCGGCAGACTCGGCCTCGGCGTCCAGCGTGACCACGGGCCAGCCGGCCGCCGGCAGAGCCGACGCGAGCTTGCCGTGCGTGACGAGGACGGCCGGTTGCAGATCGTCGAGCATCTCGGCCAGCCGGGCGACCGGGGTGGACGGATCAAATGGCGCGTAGGCGGCGCCGGCTCGCCAGGTTGCCAGGGCGGCGACGACCAGATCGGCGGATCGCGGCAAAAGGATGGCGACGACCTGCTCGCGGTCGGCTCCCAGCGCTCTCAGGCGTCCAGCCAGGCGGCGGGCGCGAGCGTCGAGCATCCCATATGTCAGCGCGGACCCGGTGTCCTCGACGATCGCCGGACTGAACGGTGATGAGATCGCATGGGCTGCGATCCATCCCGCGATGAAACGACCGGAGGTCACATGGGCACCTCCTACCCGGCCGAGTTCCCGACGTGACGGGTGTCTGGCCCCGTAGGGTGGCAATCCAGGTGCCAGTGGGTCAGCGTCCACCCAGGGCCAGGCGCTGCTCACCGCCCTGCCGCTATGGTAGCCTGTGCGCGCAATGACCCAGACGATACGCATCGGCCACAGCCCCGATCCCGACGACGCCTTCATGTTCTACGCGCTGACGGCGGGGAAGGTGACGATCCCCGGCGTGCGGATCGAGCACGTGCTAGAGGACATCGAGAACCTCAACCGTCGCTCGCGCACGGGCGAGCTGGAGGTCACCGCGGTCTCCTTTGCCACGTATCTGCTGATCGCCGAGCAGTACCGGATGATGGATCCCGGCGCCTCGATGGGGAAGGGCTACGGCCCGATCCTGGTCGCCCGCGAGCCGATCCCCACCAGTGAGCTGTCCACGCGGGTGACGGCCATCGCCGGCAAGCACACGACCTCGGCGTTGCTCCTGCGCCTGTACGTCGGTGATCCGCCGCTGATCGAGGTGGCCTTCGACAAGATCCCGCACGCGGTGCAGGAGGGCCAGGCCGACCTCGGCCTGCTCATCCACGAGGGCCAGATCACCTACCAGAAGATGGGGCTGACGAAGGTGCTCGACCTCGGCGAGAGCTGGCAGCGCGATACCGGCCTGCCGCTGCCGCTGGGCTGCAACGTCATGCGCCGCGACCTGGGCGACGCCACCCACCGCGCACTTTCGCAGGCCCTGCGCGATTCGATCGCCTGGGCTTACGCCAACGTCGACGAGGCGCTGGAGTACGCGATGCGCTACGGGCGCGGGATCGACAAAGAAACCTGCCGGCGGTTTGTCCTGATGTACGTCAACGACTTCACGCTGGCGCTCGGCGTCGAGGGGCGCGCGGCGATCGAGCGCCTGTTCGCCCTTGCGCACCAGAAGGGTCTGATTCCCGCCGTACCTCAGATCGATCCCGTCTAGGCTCGCCCTTCACCCCGCGGAGGTCGGCGGATGGGGCAGGGCCTAGGAGACCACGTGCGTGGTGGCCGACTCGGGCCATCCCCCGACCTCCGCCGGGTGGCGGTGTGACTACGCGGGGCGTGCTCTTCTAACGACCAGCCGCTCTAGCGGCAACGACCCGTCTCTCCGGCGACGGCCTCGGCGACGAATCGGAACTCAGTAGCGCTGGAGGATTTCGTATTCCGTGGTGCGTTGGGCGGGGGTGAAGCCGGCTTCTTTGATCAGGGTGATGATTTCTTCGACGGTGACTTTGTTGACGTAGTCGGCGGCCTTGTGGACGTTTTCTTCGAAGATCGTGCCGCCCCAGTCGTCGGCGCCGAAGTGGAGGGCGACCTGGCCGGTCGGTTTGCCTTCGGAGAACCATGAGGCCTGGATGTGGGGGAAGTTGTCCAGGTAGAGGCGTGAGACGGCGAGCATTCTCAAATAAGGGTTGGGGCCCTGGTAGTGCTTGATCCATTTCTCCAGCAGGGTGTTGCCGGGCTTGAAGGACCAGGGGACGAAAGCGGTGAAGCCGGCGTGTTCGTCCTGGAGAGTCCGGATCGAGTCGAAGTGATCCAGCAGATCGTCGACCGTCTCCACGTGGCCGTACATCATCGTGGCGGTGCTCTTGAAGCCGCGGCTGTGGGCGGCGCGATGGACGCTTAGCCAGGCCTCGGGGCCGCCCTTCTTGGGCTCGATGCGCTGGCGGACCTTTTCGGAGAGGACCTCCGCGCCGCCGCCGGGGATCGTGCGCTGGCCGGCGTCCCACAGGCGGTCGAGGACGTCCTCGACCGTGAGGCTCGACACCTGGGCCATGGTGCGGATCTCGGAGGCGGTGAAGAAGTGCGGCGTGATCTGCGGGAAGCGAGCGCGCGTCTCGCGGACGAGCGTGATGTAGTAGTCGAGCGGCAGGGCGGGGTTGTGGCCGCCCTGAAGCAGCACCGTCGTCGCGCCCTTGGAGGCCGCGAACTCGACCTTGGCCAGCACCTCGTCGACCGTGAGCGTCCACGCTTCCTTGTCGCCGGGCTTGCGGTAGAAGGCGCAGAACTGACAGTCGGTGATGCAGACGTTCGTGTAGTTGGGATTGGTGTCGATCACGAACGTGACGACGCGCTCGGGCAGGCGCGCGAAGCGGACCTCGTTGGCGACCGCGCCCACCTCGAGCAGCGGCGCCTCGGCCAGCAGGTAGCGTCCCTCCGCGCGGTCGAGGCGCGTGCCGTTGAGCGCCTTGTCGCGAATCTGATCGAGCACTAGTTGAAAACCTGCACGACGTTGTAGAGCGCGTCGCGTTCGACAGGAACCTTGCCGGCGTCGCGGATCATCCGGAACAGCTGCTCGCGGGCCAGGCCGGCCGGCGTCTGCGCACCCGACAGATGCTGGATGCGCTCGTCCTCCAGCGTGCCGTTGACGTCGTCGGCGCCGAAGTGCAGCGCGATCGACGCCGTTTCCTGCCCGAGCGTGACCCAGTACGCCTCGATGTGCGCGAAGTTGTCCAGCAGCAGGCGCGCTGCGGCGATCGTGCGCAGGCTGTCGGCGGGTGGCGTCTGCCGCGGCACCAGCTTGGTGGTGGCGGTCTGGTAGGCCAGGGGCACGAAGGTGACGAAGCCCCCGCTGGCGTCCTGCTGGGCGCGCAGACGCAGCATGTGGTCCACGCGCTCGGCCAGCGTTTCCACGTGGCCGTACAGCATCGTGGCGTTGGTCTTCAGCCCGAGCTCGTGCGCGATGCCGTGGATCTCGCACCAGCGATCGGGGTCGGCCTTGCCGGTGTACTTGAGCAGCTTGGCCAGCCGCGGCGAGAAGATCTCCGCCCCGCCGCCCGGCATCGACTGCAGACCGGCGGCCTTCAGCCGCGTGAGGGCCTCGCGCGGCTCGAGCTTCCAGCGGCGCCAGAAGTAGTCGATCTCGGCGGCGGTGAAGCCCTTGATCTGCACCTCGGGGCGGGCGGCGTGGATGGCTCCGATCATCCGCTCGTAGTACTCGAAGGGCCAGTCGGGATGGTGGCCGCCGACGATGTGCACCTCGCGCATGTCGTCCTTCACCATGCCCACCATGTCCTCGATGGTGTGCTCGTAGGCTCCGGCCTGGCCGGGCTTGCGGGCGAAGCCGCAGAACGAGCAGGACAGCACGCAGAGGTTGGTCGGCGTGATGTGGCGGTTGATGACGAAGTAGACGCGATCGCCCTCGCGCTGGGACTTCACGTGGTCGGCCAGACGGCCCACGCCCAGGAGGTCGTCGGTCTCGAGCAGGGCCAAGCCGTCGTCGCGTTCCAGCCGCTGGCCGGCGTGGATCTTTTCCCAGATCGGCTCGAGCCGGCCATCGCTGAAGCGCACGCGTATCCCTCCTCGGGGTGGTGGAACCGCAGCCGACCTGGACGGTTTGACTCTACGGTTCGCGGTCGGAAAGTGTCAAGGCGGCGGCGCCCGCCGGTGGCTCCTTGACAGGTGTCGTTTGATGTCGTATCAGGCATCTATCGGGGAACGTGGATGCGGGACGGCAGCTGGGGCGCTCTCGAGCTCCGGTGCGCGGCCTCGAGTCCACTGAGATATCGCCAGGAGGACGCTCCTAGCCGGGTCAACTTTCGACAATTGAGAGGAGGCGACCGTGTCCTATCTCACTAGGCGCTCGATGCTGCGTGGAACCCTGGCCTTGGCCGCCGCTCGTCCCATTGCGGCCCCTTACATCGCCAGGGCGGCCGCCACCACCGCCAGCGTGTGGTTCGCGCAGGGGTTCGTCCAGGACGAGGATGTCGCCCTCCGCAAAGCGGTTGCCGACTACGAGAAGGCCAGCGGCAACAAGATCGAGCTCAGCATCATTCCCTTCGCGCCGGAGCGGCAGAAGATCATCTCGGCGCTCACGAGCGGCGTCGTCCCCGACCTGATGGATTCGAACCCGAACGAGCTTCTGCAGATCTACGCCTGGCAGGACCGGTGGGTCGACGTCAGCGACGTCGTGGCGACCCAGAAGGCCCAGTTCAGCGAGACCGCGCTGCAGTCCACCCAGGCCTACAACAACGTCACCAAGAAGCGGGGGACCTATGGTGTGCCGTTGCGGGCGGCCGTGGTGCCTTGCCACATCTGGCGGCCCCTGGTGGAGAAGGCCGGTTTCAAGATCGAAGACATTCCCAAGACGTGGGATGCCTACTTCGACTTCTTCAAGAAGGTGCAAGACAACCTGCGCAAGCAGGGCGAGCGCAAGGTGTATGGCCTGGGCTTCCAGGTGACGGCGAACGGGGTCGATCCCTACAACCTCTTCACCGCGTTTCTCATTGCCCACGGGGGCCAGGACATCGTCACCCGGGACGGCAAGCTGCACCTCGACGACCCGAAGGTCAAGCAGGCGGCGATCAAGGCGACGGCCTACCTCGGAGGCGCCTACCGCGACGGCTACGTCCCGCCGAGCGCGATCAACTGGAACGACGCGGACGACAACAATGCCTTCCACGCCAAGCTCATGGTGATGGACGTCGACGGGACGCTCTCCACCGAGGTGGCGATGAAGGAGAAGCACCCCGAGTGGTACTTCAAGGACATGGTGACGCACGGCATCGGCTATCCGACCGACAACGCCGGCAAGCCCGTGCCAAGCGTCGTCGGCGTCACGCAGGGGCTGATCCCGAAGGGGGCCAAGAACGTCACGGTGGCGAAGGAGTTCCTCACGTACTTCATCCAGCCCAAGGTCATCGGTGAGTTCGTCGAGCTGGGGCTGGGGCGCTGGCTGCCGGTCATGCCCTCACTCGCCAAGAGCCCCTTCTGGCAGGACCCCAAAGACCCACATCTGCGCGGCTACGTCCAGCAGGGACTCCTCGGTCCGACCGTGCCGGACTACTACGTGTTCAACCTCGCGATGGCGGAAGTCCGCACCCAGCACGTGTGGAGTCTGGCGATGATCGACGTGGCCAAGGAGGGCGTGAAGCCGGAGGTGGCGGTCGACAAAGCGTTCAAGCGCATCGAGGAGATCTTCGCGAAGTACAAGACCGCGTAAGAGCAGGAGGCGATCGATGAACAGCGCCACAGCCGTTGATGCCAGCCGCCCGGCCCTCCACCGGCGTCCGCTGTCCCGCTCCCTGCGCGGCAGCCTGAAGGGCGGGGAGTACACGTGGGCCGTCGCCTTCGTCGTGCCCTACGTCGCGGTGTTCCTCGCCTTCGTCGCCTACCCGGTGGTCTACGGGCTGTGGATGGGGAGTGAGGCAAGCCTGTACCGGGAGCTGTTCGCCGATCCCATCTACCAGACCACGGTGGTGAA
>Ga0134122_10002901_pt1 | contig 12634 bp, 12 predicted proteins | sample KB302_FD_96461 | JGI IMG/M metagenome (GOLD analysis project Ga0134122, IMG submission 96461) | Terrestrial soil microbial communities without Nitrogen fertilizer from Kellogg Biological Station, Michigan, USA - KB3-0-2 | ecosystem: Environmental > Terrestrial > Soil > Unclassified ...
GCGCCGAGCCCAACAGTGCGGCGAGACCCAGGGCTTCGGCCAGAATGCGCTGCGCCGCTTCGGGCAAGGGATGCGTGACAAGTGCGCGGCTTGAAACCGAATCGAGCCGAACCATGCGGCCGCGCATACCCACTTCGGCAAGATCAAACGGCAGAACAAAGTCGGCGGACGGCGCAGGTATATAGCTGGATGTGGGAGCCATAGGCCTATCTGGGCGCAACATCCCGCACATGCAAGAGGCGACGGCTAGGCGCGATCAAGCCAAGCACCAGACGAGGATCGCCTTCTGCACATGAAGCCGGTTTTCGGCTTCATCGAACACGACCGATTGCGGACCGTCGATGATTTCGTCGGTGACTTCATCCCCGCGATGGGCGGGCAGGCAATGCATGAACACCGCATCGCGCGCGGCGCGCGCCATCAGTGCGCGGTTGACCTGATAGGGCTTCAGCAAAGCGCGCCGCTTGTTCGCTTCCTTGTCGCCCATCGACACCCAGGTGTCCGTGACGATGCAGTCGGCGCCTTTGACGGCTTCCTCCGGATCGGTGGTGAAGATTACCTTGGCGCGCGCGCCTTCGGCCCATTTCCTCAAGGCGGGACGCGGCGGCAGCGCTTCGGGCGAAGCGATGCGCAAGGCAAAATCGAAGCGCGCAGCGGCGTGGACCCAGGATGCGCAGACATTGTTGACATCGCCCGTCCAAGCAACGGTACGGCCGCGAATGGGGCCTTTCTTTTCCTCGAAGGTCATCACGTCGGCGAGCACTTGGCAGGGATGGGACTGCTTGGTGAGACCGTTGACGACGGGAACGGCAGCGTGCTCGGCCAACTCGATCAGCATATTATGATCGAGCGTACGGATCATAATGGAATCGACGTAGCGCGACAGCACGCGCGCGGTGTCCGCGATGGTCTCGCCGCGGCCCAACTGCATTTCCGCTCCGGTCAGCATGATGCAGCGCCCGCCCAATTCCTGCATGCCGACGTCAAAAGAAATGCGCGTGCGCGTGGATGGGCGCTCGAAAATCAGTGCGAGAATCTTGCCCTCGAGCGGCTTGTCGGCATCGACGGCGCCCCGCGAGAGACCAGCACGAGCTTTCTTGCGCTGACGCGCGGCCGAGATGAGCGCACGCAACGTTTCTGAATCGAAATCGCTGAGATCGAGAAAATGGCGCATGACCGGCGCGACCGGCTTGCGCGTTTGCGAAACCCGGGAAACGCTCATACGGCTTTCCTTTCGGTTCCGAAGCTTGCGCAAGCGTCGTGCAGCGCCGTCATCGCTTCCTTGACGTGGTGCTCCTCGATGTTCAGGGGCGGCGAAAGACGGGCTACGTTCTCGGTGGCTACCACGCTCAAGAGGCGATTCTCGCGCAGTCGCGCGAGGAAAGCCGCACTTGGCACATTGAGCTTGAGGCCCAAGAGCAGGCCGCGGCCGCGGACTTCGGCGATGATGTTGGGATGCTCGGCTTGCAGCATGGCGAGGTGCTGCTGCATCGAACCGGCGATTTTGCGCACGTGATCGAGGAAGCCGGGCGCCAAGACGACGTCGAGCACCGCGTTGCCCGCGGCCATCGCGAGAGGATTGCCGCCGTAGGTCGAGCCGTGCGTTGCCGGTGTCATGCCTTTCGAAGCGCGCTCCGTGGCAAGACAGCCCCCCAGCGGGAAACCGCCGCCCGCGCCCTTGCCAATCGCCATGATGTCGGGCGTGACGCCGACATCTTCGTAGGCGAAAAGGCGCCCGAGCCGCGCGATGCCGGTTTGCACTTCGTCGAAAACGAGCAGCAGGCCGCGCGCGTCGCAAAATTCCCGCAGCCGTTTCAGGAATCCCGGCGGCGGCACGCGAATGCCGACCTCCCCCTGAATCGGCTCGACGAGGATGCCGGCGGTTTGCGGAGTCGCCGCGCGAACAACCGCGTCAAAATCACCGTAAGCAACCTGGTCGAAGCCGTCGACCTTGGGACCGAAGCCCTCAAGATATTTCGGGCTGCCGCCGGCGGCGATGGTGGCTAGCGTGCGGCCGTGGAAGGCGCCTTCGAACGTGATCAGGCGGTAGCGTTCGGGAGCCCCATTCACGTAGTGATAGCGGCGCGCCATCTTGATCGCGCACTCCACCCCTTCCGCACCGGAATTGGCAAAGAACGCGGTGTCGGCGAAGGTCGCGTCAACGAACCGGCGGGCCAATCTCTCCTGTCCGGGAATGCGGTAGAGGTTGGACGTGTGCCAGAGCTTGGCCGCCTGTTCTTGAAGAGCCGCGACAAGATGGGGATGCGCATGGCCCAGGGCCGAGACCGCAATGCCTGTACCGAAATCGAGATATCGCTCGCCCTTCTCGTCAAAAAGATAGGGGCCCTCGCCGCGGACGAACGCAATGTCCGCCCGGTTGTAGGTCGGCAGAAGCGGCGAAATCACGACTGTCTCCTTCCAGAATCGAAAAAGGGAAACGGCGTTTATACCGGAAGACGGAAATTGGAAGCCAGAATTCGGACATCCTAATGAACGTTGCGGACCTTCAACTTCGGTTTTCTGAATCTGTGGACAAGGGGTAGGGCTGAACGCGCGCTTCTTGTGCAGCTATGCTGCTCTGATACGATATCTTGTGGCATGGAGCTCAGGAGAGAGCTATGGGTTGGACCGAAGAACGGGTGGAACAGCTGAAAAGCCTTTGGACCGAAGGACTTTCCGCTAGCCAGATTGCCCGTGTCTTAGGCGGTGTCACCCGCAATGCGGTCATCGGCAAGGTCCACCGGCTGGGGCTAGCTGGCCGGGCGGGACCGGCCCGCGCCGAGCGCCCGCGTTCAATGTCGCCACGCTCGGTTGTGCGCATGGCCGCTCCCGAACCGGAGATCATCGAAGAGGATCCCGTCGTGCTGGAGGATGGCCGGTTCGCCACCGTGCTTACGATCAACGACCGGATGTGCCGGTGGCCGATCGGCGATCCCGCGGAAAGCGAGTTCCACTTCTGCGGCCGCAAGCCGAAAACGGGATCGCCCTATTGCGAGGCGCACGCCCGCAAGGCGTATCAGCCGCAGCAGCAGCGCCGCGACCGCCGCGCAGCGCAATAGCGCGGCCTAATAGAACACGTCGTAGACGACGTCGGCGATGCGGCCGTCATAAATGTTCACGAGCAGCGCATCGGGTCCGTAGCGTACCCATTCATAGGCGGGCGGCGGCGGCGGCAATCCGATCCAAGAGTAATCGACGAAGAACGGATCGGCGATGAACAGTGCCGGCAGGATCGCGCCGCGCGTCCAGTGCCGGTAGGTGAAGCCGCGCGGATATGAGAAGGCGGGCGCATCAACGGCTGCGTAGATTCGTCCCTTGTATTTGAACTTCTTACCGTTGGCGGCGCGTTGATAGCCGAAGTCACGCGACGATTTGTAGGCACGGCGTTCGACACCACGATTTTCCTTGAAGCCGTGCTCGGCCCGCGCGTTGTGCGCCCCACGATTTTCATGTTTCTCGCCGCGACCATTGTCGCGTGCGCCGGCGGCGCCCAGCGGCGAAAAGGACAGGACCAACGCGGCGGCGATAAGCAAGACGCGCTTCATGACGGTCTCCACGGAACCATGCCATGGAAAAACGCATTGACGGCCTCAAAGTTGCCGCCACGCCAAGGGTTGCCAGGCAGGTGAGCTCTATTCCGCGAAAGTTTCGTCGAAGGAATAGCCGGCGGAACGCACCGTGCGGATCGGGTCTTTCTCGCCTGACTCGTTCAGCGCCTTGCGCAGACGGCCGACATGAACGTCGACAGTGCGCGCTTCGACATAGACATCGGAGCCCCACACGGTGTCGAGAAGCTGCTCGCGCGAAAAGACACGGCCAGGATGCTGCATGAGCTGATCGAGCAGGCGATATTCCGTGGGCCCAAGATGAATGTCGCGGTCGGCGCGTCTGACCCGGTGACTGCTGCGATCGATGGTGATTTCGCCGACGGTGACGACATTCTCAACAAGGCTCGGGCGCACGCGCCGCATGACGGCGCGCACCCGCGCCAAAAGCTCGCTCATGGAAAAGGGCTTTACGATGTAATCGTCTGCGCCGGTGTCCAGTCCACGGATGCGGTCCGGTTCTTCGCCGCGCGCGGTCAGCATCACGATGGGAACGTTGCGCAGATGGCCCCGGCCCCGGAGCCGCCGGCACACCTCGATGCCGGAGAGCTGCGGCAACATCCAATCGAGCAGCACGAGATCAGGATTGGTTTCATCGGCGAGAAGCAGAGCCTCTTCGCCGTCCTTTGCTTCGAAGACCCGATATCCCTCGCGCTCAAGATTGTAGCGCAGCAGCGTTGACAGCGCAGACTCATCTTCGACCACCAGAACTGTTGGTTCGGCGCTGACTTTCATGTCGCAATCCGTGGGTGTTTATTTGGTTTCATGCGGTATCGGGGTCGTCGAGGTGACGTCGGCTTTTGGGCGATCGACGCGCAGATATGTGCCGCTCACCATGTGGTAGACGGTCTCGGCGATATTGGTTGCGTGATCGCCGGCGCGCTCGATGTTCTTGGCGACGAAAAGCAGGTGCGTGCAAAGGCCTATCGTGCGCGGATCTTCCATCATGTAGGTCAAAAGTTCGCGGAACAGGCTGTTGTAGAGTTCGTCGATCTCCTCATCATGCCGCCAGACGGTTTTCGCCGCCTCGGCGTCACGGTCGGAATAGGCGTCAAGCACCGTCTTCAGCTGCATCAGAGATTGGCGCCCCATGCGTGCAAGACTCTGGGTCAGGCGAATCGGAGGCTCGCGGTTCAAGACCAACGCGCGCTTGCCGATGTTCTTGGCGAGATCGCCGATGCGCTCGAGTTCATAGGCGATCTTGATGGCAGCGAGCGTCGTGCGGAGGTCCACCGCCATAGGTTGACGCAGGGCCAACAGCTTCAACGCCTGATCCTCGATTGTCTGTTGAATACGGTCGACACGGTCGTCGGTCCCGATGGCGGTCTCGGCCAACTTGGTGTCGCGCTTGGCGATGGCTTCGATCGCGTTGGCGAACTGGGCTTCGGCAAGACCGCCCATTTGGGCGACCGAATTCGCCAATGCGTCCAGCTGTTCGGTAAAGGATTTCACGATGTGCTCGCTCATGTCCCGCTCTTCGGCGCTCGCACCGGCCCGCCCGCCCTCCGATTAGGACGGTTCGATCAATGCGTTGTGACAGTTATATAACAGTTTCGTGACGCCGCCCGCGCGTGAACGTCAGGAAGCCGCCGAGTCCGCGGCGGCCGCAGGCAAGAACACGGTGAAGGTGCTGCCTGCTCCCGGCGTGCTCTCCACCTGAAGACGCCCGTGATGCCGGTTGAGGATGTGCTTGACGATGGCGAGGCCGAGTCCCGTGCCGCCACGTTCGCGACTGCGTTTAACGTCGACCCGATAGAAGCGTTCGGTAAGGCGCGGGATCGCTTCGCGCGGAATGCCTTCGCCTTCATCCTCGATCGCGACAAACACTTGTCCGGCGCCACCCCGTTTGCTTCCGGTGGCGGCGCGCCCGAAGCGCACGCGCACCTCGCCCTTGTCGCGGCCGTATTTGATCGCGTTGTGAATGAGGTTTTGAAACACCTGGGTCAGTTCGTCCTTGTCACCGATGACGAGATGAGGTTGCGCCGGCCCGATCGACACTGCGATGCCATCGGCCTGAGCAATAGGACTCAAAACCAAGGAGGCATCCCGAACGACGGAGACGACATCGAGAACCCCGGCGGGAGGATTGTGCTCGTTGAGCTCAATGCGCGTCAGCGACAGCAGATCATCGATGAGCCGGCGCATGCGCCGAGCTTCCTGATTCATGATTTCGAGGAATTTTTCCCGCGCATCGGGATCGTTCTTGGCGTGCCCGCGCAGTGTATCGATGAAGCCGGAAACGGCCGCCAAGGGCGTGCGCAATTCGTGACTTGCATTGGCGACGAAATCGGCCCGCAACTCCTCGGCGCGGCGCGTCGCAGTCAAATCGCGGACTTGAACGAGAATAGGAGCCGATCGCCGATCGCCCGAGCCCGTCCGTCCGACCGACGCTTCGTAATGACGCTGTACGGGCACGGGAATGCTGAAGGCGATGGTTTCAGCGTCGGCGCCGTCAAGAATCCGTTCTACCGCTTCGAGAAGCTCGGGGGTTCGCAGCACAGCGGAGATGTGCTTGCGCTCCGGGCCCGCGCCCACGAACGCGGCCGACGAGCGATTGGCGAAGATCACGCGGCCACCAGCGTCCAGGAGCAGCAGTGGATCATCCAAGCATTCGAGAACTTCGCGCGCGGCATCGGGGAGAACCGGCTGCACTTGCGGCTCCGCGCGCAGGGTGCCGGCGCGATTGCGGCGCGGGGCCGCGAAGTAAAGACCGAAGCCAGCGATGAAGATGCCCGAGAGAATCGCAAGGATGCCGGTTGCCACTCCGGCCGCGGCGGCGCCTGCGAGAAGCAAAACCGCGGCGACCGCCGCGGCGAGAGCGTCTAAGCGCCAAACATTCGCATCCGCGCGGGTGCTATCGCTCATGGACGGTCCGGATCATGTGCGCGCTTATAGCACGCGCACAAAACGGATCAGCGATTCGTGGCCGACGCGTTGAGAAACAGTCCGGGCGGGATGCCGAGATAGCCGTAGCCGAACACGGGATCGCGTCCAGGCGCTCCCAAGTCGACGGCTTCGACTTGCAGGCTCTGCTCCGCGCGCGCCGCCCCCGCCGCATCGGGTTTAGGGATGAGCAGTGCAAAACGGGCAGCGACCAATGGCGCGGCAAACGAAGTTCCGGTGGCGGCGCCGTAGGTCTTGTTGAGGGTTGCGACCGCCACATCGACGCCACGCGCGGCAAAAGCAATTTCGGGACCGCGATTGGCATCGACCTGGATGCGCCGATCCGCATCGACGGAGGTTACGGCAATAACACCGGCATAAGCGGCGGGATACTCGACAGGGCGTGCCGGACCGTCATTGCCGACCGCTGCGACAATGATATTGCCGCGCGCGATCAGCGCTTTGATCACCGCCTCCAGCGTTCGATTGGGCGGACCAACGAGACTGACATTGATGACGGTGGCGCCCTTTTCAGCCACCCACGCGAGGCCTTGCGCGATCGCATCGGCCGAGCCGCCAGTGCCTTTGCCACCGTAGACGTCCGCCGCGTAAAGCGTTGCGCCGGGCAGCACCCCTTTCACCGAGTCGCTTTGCGCAACAAGGAGCGAGGCGACTGCGGTGCCATGCGCGGCGGGCGGACTTTTTTCCCGCCCGGCGAAATTCTTGGTCAGGATGTCGGCGCGCCGGAGTGCGGGATGCGTCAGCTCGACACCGGCATCGACGATGCCGATGGAGACGTCGCGCGCATCGGGCACGTTGGTATCGCGCTTGAAGATGGAGCCGACGCCGGACAGAACTCCGCCCGACGGATCGTAGATATGATTGTAATCGTAGACGCCCTGAGGATCTGCCATGCGCAACGCAGCCACCGCGTCGCTGAGACTCATGTTTTGCGGGGGACGCAAAACCGTAACTCCGATGCCAAGGCGCCCGAGCGCCGACTGCCGGACCACCTGAAAATTGAGCGCGCGCGCGGCGGCAAGCGCGGCGGCCGACGGCGACAGCGCCAGTACCTCGCCCCTGACTGCGCGAGCACCGCTGATATCGTTGTCGAGGAGTTCAGGCTGCGCGGGCCGGCCAACGCTGTCGACAACCCGAACGGCGTTTTGGGTCACCCCGTTCACGGTGCGGGTTGCGGTGCCGACCGTTCGATCCACGGTGGGCGGAATGCGGCCCGGCAAATTCCCCGGCAAGCCCCCGACCCCGCCCAAGCCGCCCAGGCCGCCAAGCCCCTGGGCGCCCGCCGAAGTGCCAAAGAACGTAATGAGGCCAAGGACTAAGGCCAAACGCATGGGCGTCATCGGGGCACCAATGGTCTCGCTGCGGTCAAAGCTTTCTCAGCTATAACGTGGCAGAAACGTAAAAATTCCCCTCGCCTGCATATTTTGGGGTGGTTTACGGCATTTTTTCGGCTTGAGGGAAGAATTCAGGCTCGGGCCCGTTGTCGAGGCGAGGATGAAGGCTGAGGACCAGCTTCGAGGTCAGATGATGGCGGTCTTGCCGCGATTGCGGCGGTTCGCCCTTGCTTTGACCGGACGCTCCGCCGACGCCGATGATCTGGTGCAGGACACCGTGGAACGCGCGCTTCGCAGTCTCAGCCAATTCGTACCCGACACGCGAATGGATTCGTGGATGTTCCGCATCGCGCAAAATCTTTGGATCGACAAAATGCGTGCGAACAAAGTCCGCTCCGGCACGGTGAACGACATGGAGGCAGCCGAGAACGTCGCTGTCGATGGGGTCCGCGCGACCGAAGCGCACATGCTGCTGAAATCGACGCTGTGCGCCCTTGCCGAGCTGCCGGCGGAGCAGCGTGAGGTTGTAGCGCTGGTTTTGATCGACGGAATTTCTTATCGCGAAGCGGCGGCGATTCTGGATGTGCCGATCGGGACGGTGACGAGCCGACTAGCGCGTGCGCGCGAAGCCCTGTCGACGCGGGTCTTCGGCGCGGGCAACCCCGAGGATGCACTGTCGTGACCGTAACGCCCGAAACCTTGATGGCCTTTGTCGACGGCGAACTCCCGGCGGACGAAGCCCGGCGCGTGGCAGCGGAGGTCGCGAGCGATCCCAAGCTCACAGCTTATGTTGAGCAGCAGAAGCAGCTCTCCGCGCGGCTGCAGTCGGCCTTCGTGCCGGTTATCGAGCAACAGATACCTGAGCGGCTGGAACGCGCCGTGTGGGATACGCCAGTGCCCGCAGAGAAGAATTTCGCGACGCCATGGATGGCGCGGCTGAGCGGAATCTGGCGCGAGCAAACCTCGCGGGCCGGCCGGACGTGGATTCCGGCGGGCGCAATGGCCACAGGTATCGCCCTCGGCGTGGTGCTTGCCGGTACATTCGGTATCGGCACACTGATGCGCAGCGACGGCGGCGCGTTGATCGCGCAAGGAGAACTCGCACGGACTCTCACTGTCGCACTGGCATCCGAACAAAGCGCGCCCGGCGCCGCACGCATCGGCGTCAGCTTCTGGAGCAAGGACGGCTCGTTCTGCCGCAGCTTCACGACCCAGGGCGGCACAGGCGGTTCTCTTGCGGGGATTGCCTGTAGAGAAAATGGCAGTTGGCGGATTGCCGCGCTTGCCGCAACCGAAGCGAAAGCGGGCGGCGGCTTTGAGACCGCAGGCGCCGACATGCCACCGGTCGTACGCGGCGCGCTGAATGACATGATCGCAGGCGATCCCCTCGATGCCGATCAGGAGCGCGCGGCACGCAACCAGGGCTGGCGTACGCAATAGTTGTAGCGCATGCCGGTTCCACGCCGGCCTCAATTTGTCTCAAGAATTTTGCGCCGACCGCGGGAAACAGAATTTCACCGCAGGCGTTGTCTCGACCTGGAGAAACCTGGCTCAGGCGGCTCCGGCTATTTCGTCCTTATACGGAATATTTACCTTGATTCATGCGCAAAAATTTTCATGGAAGAAAGTACCGCGCCCACCCGTTGTCAGGGCATAGAGCGAAAGAGCCGGGTAACGGCCGCATTTGAACTGCAACAAAAGGAGTGAGCGATGAGTAAGTCTCGGATGATCTTTGCGACGGTTTTGATGTGCAGCACGCTTGGATTTGCCAACCCCGGCTTTGCCCAATTGGGCGGACTGGGATTGGGCGGCATCGGCGGAATGGCCGGTGGAATCGGCGGCGGCTTTGGCGGCGGTGTCGGCAGCGGCATCGGCGGTGTGACCGGCAATGCAGCTTCGCAGGCAACCGGCACCGTAAACGGAAGCACGCGGTCGATCGACGCCTCTGCCAAAGGCAACGCGAATGCCAGCGGCAATCTGAGCGGCGCCGCGTCCCGCGCAACCGGCGCGGCGAACAACGCCACCAACCGCGCGAATGGCGCGGCTGACACGGCCACATCCCGCGCGCAGTCTGCCTCGGGTACGGCGACCAACACCGTCGGCAACGTACCAGCGACGGCAAGCGGCAACGCGTCGGGCGCAGGCAATGTCGCGACACCGCTCGCTTCGGCCGCCGGCAACGCGTCGGGCAACGCCACTGCGGACACAGGCGGCGCAGCGAGCACGGTTGGAAACGCGGCCAGCGGCGCATCGAACAGCGCCTTCTCGGCCGCAGGCAACGCTCGCTCCGCAGCCAATGCGGCGCAGCAAGGTGCCACTAATCAGGTGAACCAGGCGAGCGCTTCTGGCGCCGGCAATGGCGATGCGTCAGGACAAGCTTCGCTTAATCCGACCGCGCCGTCGGCGAACGGCTCGGTCAATGGTGGCGCCTCGTTCGGGACGCCGTAAAGGGGGGATTCACAGCGTGCCGATCAGCACGCCCTCAGCATGATCCAGCTGCAAGCTTCATAACAATCACAATTGCAGCCGGATTACTTGGCCGGTACAGGGACGTCAGCCCCGCTCCTGTATCCGGCCGATTTTTTTGAGCCGTCACGAAACCGAGCGCCGTCAAGGAAAAGTTCGACGGCACGATCAGCTCGGGCATCGATCGCAGCCTCGTCCGGCTCGCGGATTTGGCCGATCAAGAGCCGCATTTGTTGCTCCGCCACCACCATGCTGAAGAGCATTCTCGCTGCCACAGTCGGGTCGGGAACGAACAACGTATTGCGCTCGTGCTGGACGGCGAGCCAGTTGCTCAATCCGGAGCATGCCTTGTTGGGGCCTTCTTGGTAGAACGCGTTGGCGAGCTCCGGCGCACGCTGCGATTCCGCAATCACCAGACGATAAAGAGCCGCCTGTCGCGGAGCCAAGACGAAGCGCGCCATCTGCTTAAGAAAGCGGCGTAGCGCGTCGTCCGGTGAGCGTGCCTCATCGTTACGTTCCAAATCGATCATGGCCGAAAGGACGGCCCGGCGTGATTCAATGACCGCCGCGAACAAGGATTCCTTGGTTGGAAAGACCTGATACAGCGTTTTCTTCGACATCGCCGCGCGCCGCGCAATGTCGTCGACATTGGCCGCGCCATAACCCAATTCCACGAAAACCTTTTCCGCAGCTTCGATCAGGCGCTTGCGGCGCTCCGATTCCTCAAGCTGCCGCGGACGCCCGCGAGCCGACGCGACGCGTACGGGGCAGACGAGCGTGCCATGACCCGCACTCTTGCGGAGCCTCTTTTTCTTCATCGCGCGGGGAGCAAGACGTCGCGCGCGAGTCGACAGAACGGGGAACCACTCGATGCCGACAACGTTGCTGCCTCGCGGGGTTGACAGAGATTAGGGAACTTACTAGTTTCCAAACTCTACGACAAGCTGGTTGGCGTCGCATCGCGTGCCCAAATCGCTACCCTCGCTTTGAATTCATCTCTATCTTTCTGGATATCGGCTATAGACGAAGCGGAGTGAAGGGCCAGCGGCGTGAACAGGGCAAAACGGCTTTCTTTTCTGTTGGCGGCATCGGCTACCGGGCTCGGGCTATTCGGCTGCGTGCAAGGTCCCAACTTCGTGCGCCCAATGGCGCCGACCGTCATGGGTTATACCGCCCAACCTCTGCCGCCGGAGACGGCGTCGGCGGCGACCATCGGCGGCGATGCGCAGCGTTTTTTGCAGGATGCCGACGTTCCCGGCCAGTGGTGGACGTTGTTCGGCTCGGCGGCGCTCAATAATCTGGTCGAACAAGCGCTCAGAGCAAATCCCGATCTCGAGGCAGCGCAAGCGGCGCTGCGCCAGGCCGGCGAAAACTATCTGGCCACAGCGGGCACGCTGCAGCCTCAAGTCAATGGCAGCGGATCGGTGTCGCGGCAAAAGTCGACAAGCACCGGCTCAACGTTTGACTTGTTCAGCAGCTCAGTCAGCGTCTCCTATGTGGTGGATGCCTTCGGCGCTTTGCGCCGCACGCTCGAAGCCTCCGGCGCGCTGGAAGAAAATTCGCGCTTTCAGCTCGAGGCGACCTACCTCACACTGACTTCCAACGTCATCATCACCGCGATCCAGCAGGCGTCCTTAAACGCGCAGATTGCCGCGATTCAAGACATCATTACCGCGCAGAGCCAGCAGCTGGATCTGTTGAACCAGCAATTCGAGCTCGGCGCCGTGGCGCGGGGAGACGTACTGGCTCAGCAGTCCCAATTAGCACAGACTCAAGCGAGCCTGCCGCCGCTTCAGCGCCAGTTGGAGCAGACGCGCAATTCGCTGGCGGTCTTGCTGGGTCGCTACCCCTCGGAAGGCCAAATCCCGAACATCGAGCTTGCCGATCTGGTGCTGCCGAGCGAATTGCCGCTTAGCCTGCCATCGAAGCTGGTCGAGCAGCGGCCCGATGTGCGCGCCTCCGAAGCACTGCTGCATCAGGCGAGCGCTCAGATCGGTGTGGCGACGGCCAATCTGTTTCCGCAAATCACGTTATCCGGCAGCTTGAGCAACTCCTCCGGCACATTTCCGGAATTCGTGACGTTGGAAAACACCGGCTTCAACATTGCCGCCGGCCTGACGCAGCCGATCTTCCGCGGCGGTACCCTGCGCGCGCAACAACGCGCCGCCGTCGATGCCTTCGACCGGGCTTCGGCGCAGTATCGCAGCACGGTGCTGACCGCGTTTGCCAACGTCGCCAACGTGCTGGCCGCTCTGCAACACGACGCCGAGACGCTCCAGGTGCAGCTCTTCGCCGAACAGACGGCGGAACAGAGCCTGGAAATCA
>Ga0134122_10002902_pt1 | contig 12634 bp, 11 predicted proteins | sample KB302_FD_96461 | JGI IMG/M metagenome (GOLD analysis project Ga0134122, IMG submission 96461) | Terrestrial soil microbial communities without Nitrogen fertilizer from Kellogg Biological Station, Michigan, USA - KB3-0-2 | ecosystem: Environmental > Terrestrial > Soil > Unclassified ...
CCCCTGCTCCGGGCAGATGCCCGCGTGGGCCGCGAGGCCGTGGACGTTGAAGGTCATGCGATTCGCGGCGGGCGCGCGGGTGATCAGCTCGCAGACCCCGTCCACGTCCAGCACCAGGCCCCGCTTCGCGCGCAGGCGGCCGGTGTCGAAGTTCTTGGCGCCGAGCAGCCCGTTCTCCTCGCAGATCGTGAGCACGACCTCGAGATCGCCGTGCGGGACGCGGCCCTCGCGGAGGACACGCACCGCCTCCAGGATCGCCACCACCCCCGCCTTGTCGTCGCCGCCCAGCACGCTGGTGCCGTCGGTGCGGATCACGTCGCCCTCGACCACCGGGTGGATGGCCTCGGCCGGTCCCACCGTGTCCATGTGGCCCGAGAGCAGGAAGGGCGGAGCGCCCGGCGTGTTGCCCGGGAAGCGCGCGAGCAGGTTGCCGGTGTCGCCGCCGACCTTCTCCCCCGCGCCGTCCACCTCGACGCTCGCGCCCATCGCCTTGAGAATGCTCTCGAGCCGCCGCGCGATCGTGCCCTCGCGCCGGGAGAGGCTCGAGATCGACACCAGCTCCAGAAACTCGTCCTTGAGTCTCGCCGCGTTGATCATCGGGTCCTTCCTGTCGGGACGGTCCGGCCCGCGGGGGCCGCGTGGGGCAGATGGGCGAGCAGCCAGCGGAGGCTCTCCTCGATCGCTTCCTGGCGGTGTGCCGGCTCGCTGAGCCGGTGATCGGCGCCCGCGATCACGTGCAGGCGCTTCGGGTCGCGGGCGCGGTCGAAGAGCATGCGTCCGTGCGCGGGCGGCACCACCTCGTCGCGGTCGGCCTGGATGACGAGCACGCGCGGGACGCCCGCAGGCGCCTCGGCCCGGAGACCGCGCCGGACCTCGGTGACGAGGGCCGCGCCCGCCTCGCCCGGATCGGCGTGGGCCAGATCACGGAGCGCCGCGGGGGCGTTCCAGGTGACCACCGGCCGCGGGGTGCCCGCCGCCACGCGGCTCGCGGCCCAGAGGGCGACGTAGCCGCCGAGGCTCGATCCGAGCAGCCCGAAGCGGCCGTCGAGCTCCGGCCGGGTGGCGAGATGGGCGAGGACCGCGTTCAGATCGGCGATCCGGCTCTCGATGGTGGCGTCACGCGGCAGGCCGGCAGACTCCCCGCTCCCGCGGAAGTCGAAGCGCGCGAGCGCGAGGCCGGCCGCGGGCACCTCGCGTCCAAGCTGCAGGTACTTGTCGCTGTCCTTGGAGGCGCCCATGCCGTGACACGCGATCACGCAGGGGCCGGGGAGATCGTCGGGCAGGTGCAGGACGCCGGCCACGTCGGCGGCGCCGACGGGCACCGTGAAGCGGTGCTCGCTCACGCCCAGACGATGTCGAAGACGCGGCAGGTGTTGACGGTGAGCTCGTACATCGCCTCGTCCACCGGCAGCCGCTTGATCTTCGCCACTTCTTCGGCCACCCGCGCGACCAGCCACGGTCCTGAGGTGACGTTCTCGAACTCGCCCTGGTATTGCCAGGGCGCGTCGCTCTCCACCAGCAGCGACTCGATCGGGACCGCCTCGACCATCTCGCGATCCCGGTCGCGGTAGACCAGGTCGGGGGTGACCGAGACCATGAAGCCCGCCTCCACGATCTCGCGGGTGACCTCGGTGGTGGCCTTGTGCCAGTGGAACACCGCGCGCTCCACCCCGCGGCGCTTGAGGATCGAGAGCGCGTCCGCGGCCGACCCGTGGGGCGCGTGCAGGATGAGCGGCAGGTCGTAGCGGCCGGCGAGGTCGGTCAGGCGCTCGAGGCGCTCCCGCGCCTCGCGGCGCACCGCGTCGGCGTCGGAGGCCGCGCCGAGGCCGTACCACGGCAGCCCCACCTCGCCGACCGCCACGAGCCGCGCGTGATTGGCGTGGATCTGCGCCTCCACCGCCTCCAGGTCCTCGCGGGTGAGCTTCCACTCGGGATGAAAGCCGAGGGCGGGCCACACCGCCTTGGCGTTCTCCGCGGCGGCCCGAAGAGTCCGCTCGTTGGTGGCCTGGTCGCAGCCGACCGCGACCGCGCCCCACACGTTGTGCTCGGTGGCGCGGATGACGGTGCCGCGGACGTCGGCGAAGGCCGGATCGTGCAGGTGGCAGTGGCTGTCGATGATCACGAGCCGGCCACCGTCATCCGGCCGATCAGCAGCGTGGGGGCGGAGGTGCGGTCGCGGAATACCAGATCGTTGCCGATACCCTCCACCGCGTGGAACATGTCGAGCAGGTTGCCCGCGATGGTGATCTCCTCCACCGGGTAGGCCAGCTCGCCGTTCTCGATCCAGAGGCCGGCGGCGCCGCGCGAGTAGTCCCCGGTGACCCCGTTGACCCCGAAGCCGATCAGCTCGGTGACGTAGAGGCCGTTCTTCACGCTCCGGATCAGGTCCGCCGGATCCCGATCGCCCGCCTGGAGATGGAGGTTGGTGGTGGACACGCTCACTCCGCTGCCGTCGCGAGCCGCGTGGTGGGTGGACGGCAGGCCCAGCTTCCGGCCGCTGTAGGTGTCGAGCAGGTACGAGCGCAGCACACCCTGCTCAACGACCACGGTGCGCCGGACCGGCAGCCCCTCGCCGTCGAACGGGCGCGAGCCGAGAGCCCCCGGGATGGTGCCGTCGTCCACGATGGTCACCGACGGGGCCGCGATGCGCTCGCCCAGCTTGCCCACCAGGAACGAGGCGCGCCGGTAGAGGGCGGGGCCGGCGGCGGCGCCCGCGATGTGCCGCACGAGGCCGGCCGCCATCTCCGGGTCGAAGATCACCGGCACCTCCGCGGTCTTCACCTGCCGCGCTCCGAGCCGGCGCACCGCGCGGCGGGCCGCGGTGCGGCCGATCTCCTCCGGGGCCTCGAGCAGCGCGCGCTTGCGGGTGACGTGGTACCAGGAGTCGCGCTGCATCTCGCCGTTCTCGCTCGCCACCGGGGAGACCGCGAGGCTGAACGAGGACGTCTCGTACTCGCCCGCGAAGCCGTGACTGGTGGCGTAGGCATAGCGCGCGCGCCGATCGCTGAAGTCGCCGCCCTCGGAGTTGGTGATGCGGGGATCGGTCTCGAGCGCGGCCGCCTCGCAGCGGCGGGCCAGCTCGATCTTCTCCTCGGGACTGAGATCGTGGCCGCGCGCGTCGTGGAGATCGAGCTGGGGCACCTGCCGCGCCAGATCCGCGGCGTCGGGCAGGCCACCCATCTCGTCCGGGCTCGTGATGCGGGCCAGCGACACCGCCTCGTCCACCAGGCGCACCATCGAATCGGGGGTGAGATCGGACGTGGAGGCGGCCGCCACCGACTTGCCCACGAAGACCCGGAGCGCCATGTGCTGCTCGCGCGCGTGCTTGACCGTATCCACCTGACCCAGGCGCACCTGGGCCGAGAACGACTGGTCCGCCACCACGAAGGCGTCGGCGGCGGTCGCGCCCCGGCGCGTGGCCTGCTGCAGGAGATCCGCGAGCAGCTCGCGCATGCCGCTCAGACCTGGGTCCCGCCGACCGTCATCCGGTCGATGCGGATCGTGGGGAGGCCCACGCCCACCGGGACCGACTGGCCGTCCTTGCCGCAGGTGCCGACGCCCTCGTCGAGCATGAGGTCGTGGCCGACCCGGCTCACCCGGGTGAGCGCCTCGGGCCCGTTGCCGATCAGGGTCGCGCCTTTCACGGGGCGGGTCACGCGGCCGTCCTCGATGAGGTAGGCCTCGCTCGCCGAGAACACGAAGCGGCCGTTGGTGATGTCCACCTGCCCGCCGCCGAAGTTCACCGCGTAGAGCCCCTTGGTCACTCCGCGGATGATGTCGGCAGGCTCGTCCTCTCCCGCCAGCATGAAGGTATTGGTCATGCGCGGCATCGGCGGGTGCGCGTAGGACTCGCGCCGGCCGTTGCCGGTGACCTCCATGCCCATGAGCCGCGAGTTGAGCCGGTCTTGCAGATACCCGCGGAGGACGCCCTTCTCGATGAGCACGTTTCGCCGCGTCGGCACGCCCTCGTCGTCCACGTTGAGCGAGCCGCGGCGATTCTGGATGGTGCCGTCGTCCACCACCGTCACCAGCTCCGAGGCCACCGACTGGCCGAGCCGTCCCGAGAACGCGGAGGTCTTCTTGCGGTTGAAATCGCCCTCGAGGCCGTGGCCCACCGCCTCGTGGAGCAGGATGCCGGGCCAGCCCGGTCCCAGCACCACCGTCATCTCGCCCGCGGGTGCGTCCACCGCGTCGAGCTTCATGAGGGCCTGCCGTACCGCTTCGCCGGTGAAGCGCTTCCAGCGGTCCTGCTCGAGGAAGAAGTCGAAGGCGACGCGCCCGCCGCCGCCGAAGCTGCCGATCTCGCGCTTGGCGCCGTCCTCCACGATCACCGTGACGTTGAGCCGGGTCAGCGGGCGCACGTCGCCCACCGTCCAGCCCGACGGCGTCGCGATCATCACCACCACTTCCTCGCTGCCCAGGGTCGCGATGACCTGCCGTACGCGCGGATCGAGGGCACGGGCCTCCGCGTCCATCCGGCCCAGTAGCTTGAGCTTGCGGTCCAGGTCGGCGGAGGTGGGGGGCTCGGCCAGCGTGTAGAGATCGTGCGGCGGGCCATCCCCGCCCACCGCCACCACCGCCGAGGTCGAGGCGCGGTCCGCGATGGCGCGCGCCTGGCGCGCGGCTTCCTCGAGATTCGGCAGCGCCAGGTCGTCGGTGTGGGCGTAGCCGGTGCGCTCGCCGGACTGGGCGCGGAGGCCGGCTCCCTGGCTCACGTGCCGGGCCGCCTTCTTCACCGAGCCCTCCTCCAGGACCAGCTCCTCGCTGATCCGGTACTCCAGGAAGAGGTCCGCGTGGTCCACGCGGCCGGCCAGGGTCGAGCCGAGCAGCCGCTCCATGGTCCCCGCGTTGAGACCGAACCGGTCCGCGAAAAAGCGCTCGGGGCGCGCTAGCATTGCCGTCTCCTTGGAGGTCTCAAAGGGGCTTCATCCTAGCATCGGCTCCGGGAGGGACCCCCATGTTTAGTGCTGCTCCTTCCCGCGTGGAACGTCGAGTACGACTGTTTCGATTATCTCAGATGTGTCCACGTCTTGTGCGCGCGGGCTTCGGACGCGAGTCGAGATCAGTCGCGCGCGTCGAGGGCGTCCTGCACCAGCTCGTGCAGGCGCCTCAGCCCGATCAGGAGCGACGGGCCCGGGCTCAGGATGTCGGCGCCGTCCATCTCGTGGATGCGGCCGCCCCGCACCGCGCTGATCCGCTCCCAGCCCGGGCGCGCCGCGATCGCGGCGAGATCGGCCGGCTTGCCACACCAGGACGCGACGATCACCTGGGGATCCCGCCGGGCGACCTCGGCCGGATCCACCACCCGCTCGCGCGCGCTCTTGCGGTCGCGGAGGTCGGCGAACACGTCACGCCCGCCCGCCGCCTCGATCAGCTCGGAGACCCAGCGGATGCCCGCGATGAGCGGCTCGTGCCACTCCTCGAAGTAGACCCGCGGCCGATCCGGCCACACCCGCGAGAACTCCCGCACCTGGGTGATCTCGTCGCGCATGTCGAGAACGAGGTCGCGCGCCGCGGGCTCCGCCCCGAGCAGGCCCCCCACGGTGAGGATCGTCTGCATGACCTCCTCGACCGAGCGCGGGTTGGCGCAGAACACCGGCAGCCCCGCCCGGATCAGCTCCGCGCTCACGTCGGCCTGCAGATCGGAGAACGCGAGGATCAGGTCGGGTCGGAGATCGAGGATGCGGTCCACTCGAAAGGTCGTGAAGCCGCCGACCCGCGGCTTGGCCGCGGCCTCCGCGGGCCGCCGCGCGGTGCCCGGCACGCCCACCACCCGGTCGCCCGCGCCGAGCGCGTAGCAGATCTCGACGTGCTCCGCGCTCAGGCAGACGATGCGGCGCGGGAACTCGACCGGTGACTTGCCGTACATGAAGCCCGGTCGGGGCTACTTGCTCCCGTCGTAGAGCTCGGTCTTCGCGGTGCCTCGCTGGAAGGAGAGGTACTCCTCCTTGGTCATCCGCGGCTTCCAGGCCTTGAGGATTTCGCGCGCGGCGCCCGCGTCGTCCCAGAGCATGTCCACCGCCATCAGCGCGAGCTGCTTGGCCGGCTCCACGTAGGCGAGCTTCGGATCGGCGATCGCGTAGTCGGCTCCGTGCCCGCCGCCGGTGGCTCCGCCCATGTACGGATGCAGGGTCGGCATCACGTGCGAGATATCGCCCATGTCGGTCGAGCCGCTGCGGTGGCCGGACTCGGTGACCTGGTCGACGCCGAGCAGCGCCGCCGCGTTGACCTTGAACTGCTCGGCCATGCCCATGTGGTTGAAGAGCGGCAGGTAGCCGGGCAGCGTCTCGATCTCCACCTGGGCCCCGAGCGCGAGGGCCCCCGCGCGGAGCGCGCGGTCCACCCGGCGGTTGGCCTCCAGGATCGCCTCCACCGTCTTGCCGCGGACGTAGGTTTCGAGGCGGACCTCGCCGGGGATCACGTTCACCTGGCTGCCGCCGTGGGTGATGATCGGGTGCACGCGGATGGAGTCCTCGTCGCGGAACGTCTCCCGCAGCGCGTTGATCGCGGAGAGGCCGATGTTGGCCGCGTAGAGCGCGTTGACCCCCATGTGCGGGGCGCCGCCCGCGTGGGAGGCGCGCCCGATGTAGCGCACCGTCTTCACGAGGCAGCCGTTGTTGGAGGCGGCTACTCCCGCCTTCTTCATGTCGGGCTGGGACGTGGTGTGGATCATCATCGCCATGTCCACGTCGTCGAAGTGGCCGAGGCGGAGCAGCTCGGGCTTGCCGCCCAGGAACTCGAGACGGCCCGCGCGCGCCTGCTGCACCCGCCACTCGACGTCGCCGTATTCCTCCGCGGGCACCGCGAAGAACACCACGCGGCCGGCCAGGTGCTCGAAGGCGCGCGCCTCGCAGAGGCCCAGGGCAGCGCCCAGGAGCCCCGCCATCTGGGCATTGTGGCCGCAGGCGTGCGCGGCGCCGGTCTCCGGATCGGCGATCGGATGTCCCGCGACCACCAGGCCGTCCAGCTCGCCCAGCAGCGCGAAGGTCGGGCCGTCCTTGACGCCCGCGGCCTCGGCCCGCACGCCGGTGAGCGCGAGGCCGCCCCGGGGTTTGAGCCCGAGCTCGCCGAGCGTCTCCTCGGCCAGCCGCGCGGTCTTGAACTCCTTGAAGCCGAGCTCGGGCTGGCGGCGGATACGCTCGCCCAGACCGATGATGCGCTCCCGGTTGCGATCGATCGCCTCGCACACCGCATTCTTGAGCTCTTGCTTGGTCGCCACGAAAGCCTCCTAGGAAAGAAAACGCGAGGGGAGAAACGAGGTGATCGACTCGGGGATCTCGCCGTCGACGATGCAGCGGGTCAGCAGCGCCGCGGTGATGGGCGCCATGAGGATGCCGTTTCGATAGTGCGCGGTGGCCGCGAAGAGGCCGGCCACGTCGGGCCAGGGTCCGAGCACCGGCTGGCCGTCGGGGACCCAGGGCCGGAACCCGCACCAGGAGCGCGTGACCGACCGGCGGCCGATCTCGGGGACAAGGGCGACCGCATCGGCGATGAGCGAGCCGAGGCCGTCGGGCGTGACCTCGCGCAGGAAGCCGGCGTGCTCGACAGTGGCCCCGATGAGGATCTCCCCCGAGGGCCGCGGCACCACGTAGATCTCGTCGCCGTGCATGGCGTGGGTGATCAGCGGCGGAACATTGCTCACCGCCAGCATCTGGCCGCGCACCGGCGCCACCGGCAGCCGGAGACCGATGGAGGTGGCCAGCGCGCCCGACCAGGCGCCCGCCGCGAGCAGCACCGCGTCGGCTTGGATCGCCTCGTCGTCCACCTGGACCCCGCGGGCGCGCCCACCCTCGATCAGGATGCGGCTCGCCTCCGCGCCGGTGCGCACCGTGACGCCTAGGGCCGCGGCGGCCGCCGCGTACGCGGTCACCAGGCGCTGGTTGTTCACCCAGTGATCGCCGCGGACGAACCGGGCCGCGCTCACGTCCTTGGAGAGCGCCGGCTCGAGCGCGCGCAGATCGCTTCCCTCCACCACCTCGATGCCGAACTCCTCGGCCAGCGGCCAGGTCTGGCGGAGGCGGGCCGCCTCGATCTCCTGCGGCGTGTGGAGCGGGTAGAGCGTGCCCGCGGTCATGTGCTCGACGTCCACGCCGGTCAGCTCCCGGAGATCGGCGGCCACGCGGGGGTAGAGGCGCCAGCTCTCGATGGCCAGCCGATGGAAGGGGCCGGGCTCCGGCGACGGACCCAGCGGGGCCAGCAGGCCCGCCGCCGCGCTCGAGGCCTCGGCCCCCGGGCTCGCGCGTTCGAGCAGGGTGACGCGGCAGCCGCGCCGGGCCAGATCCGCCGCGGTGGCGCACCCGATGATTCCGCCGCCGATCACCGCGACCGAGAGCGCGGCCATCACGCTTTCCCCAGCGCGTCGAGAAACGCCTTCGTGGCGTCGGCCGGCCGCGGGGCCCCGTAGATCGCGCCGATCACCGCGACGCCCGCGGCGCCGGCCGCGAGCACCTCGGTCACGCGCTCGGGAGTGAGCCCGCCCACCGCCAGGATCGGGCGGTCCACCGCGCGGGCGACCGCCTCGAGCGCGGCGAGGCCCTGCGGCGGACCGTACCGCCGCTTGGACGCGGTCTCGTAGACCGGCCCGAAGACGATGAAGTCGGCGCCCTCGGCGGCGGCGCCGCGCGCCTCCGCTTCCGAGTGCACGGAGGCGCCCACGAGAAAGCCGGGCGGCGTGATCCCGCGGAGGGCCGACACCGGCAGCGAAGAATGGGTACGCTGGACGCCGTCGGCCGAGGCGGCGAGCGCCACGTCGGTCCGGTCGTTCACGATGAGGCGCGCGCGGTGCCGCTGGGTGGCCTCGCGGAGGGTGTCGGCCAGTGTGAGCAGCTCCCGCGCCGCGAGATCCTTCTCGCGGAGCTGCACCGCGCGCAGGCCCGCGGCCAGGCATTCCTCCACCACGTCGACGGGCGGGCGGGGCGCCGCCGCGCGGTCGGTGATCAGGTAGAGGGAGAAGCCTAGCTGGTCCACTCGGGCACGCCCTCCAGCGGGGAGGACGCGGTGGCGTAGAGCTTCTTGCCGATCCGCCCGGCCTTGAAGGCGAGGCGGCCGGCCTCGATGGCCAGGCGCATGGCGGTGGCCATGGCCACCGGATCCTTGGCGGACGCGATGGCGGTGTTCATCAGCACGCCGTCGCAGCCGAGCTCCATGGCGATGGCCGCGTCGGAGGCGGTGCCCACCCCCGCGTCGACGAGCACGGGGACCGTGACCGCCTCCAGGATCAGCTTGATGTTGTACGGGTTGCGGATGCCGAGGCCGGAGCCGATCGGGGCGCCCAGCGGCATGACCGCGGCCGCGCCGGCGTCCTCCAGCTTCTTGGCCATGACCGGGTCGTCGTTGGTATACGGCAGCACCGTGAAGCCCTCGCGGGAGAGCGTGCGGGTCGCCTCGAGCAGGCCGATGACGTCGGGGAACAGGGTGCGCGAGTCGCCGATGACCTCGAGCTTCACCAGGGTGCCCAGGCCCGCCTCGCGGGCCAGGTAGCAGGTCCGGACGGCCTCGTCGGCGGTGTAGCAGCCCGCGGTGTTCGGCAGCAGCGTGTACTTCTTCGGGTCCACGAAGTCGAGAAGCGACTCCCCCTGCCCCGGCAGACTGACCCGTCGCACCGCGACCGTGACGATCTCGGCGCCCGAGGCCTCGATGGCCTCCCGCATGTTCTCGAACGAGGGGTACTTTCCCGTCCCGACGATCAGACGTGACTTGAACTCTTTCCCGCCCAGCCACAGTGATGTGTCGTACATGGTTTATCCTCCGCCCATCGGATGCACGATCTCTACTTTGTCGCCGTCCGCGAGGACGGTTTCCGCGTAGCGGGCGCGCTGGGTGACCTCTCGGTTCAGGGCGACCGCGGTGAACTCACGGCGGATCTTCAGCGTGGTGAGCAGGCCCTCGACGCTGAGCCCCTCGGGCAGCTCCATCGGCTTGCCGTTGACAGTGACCGTCATGAAAAAACCGCACACCTTTCCAGGAAAGGGTGCGGTCCAGTGCTCGTGCGCCGCGTCGCGTTCCCTTCGCTGGAATTACCCAGTGCAGGTTCGAGGGGTCCCGGGCCGCACCCGGTTCTCAGGAGACCTCCCCCAGCGACGCGTCCGGATTATACCCCAGCGTCGAGCTGCCGTGCGAGCGCGTCCGGCTCGGTCACCGGGAGCTGGCAGACGTAACGCCGGCACACGTATGCGGCCGGCTTGCCGTCCACCACGCCGCGGTCGGCCAGGAGCGGGAGCCCCGCCGCCTCCGGCGCGCCCGCCGCGGCCCCGACCACCACCCGGTTCGGCCGGTAGCCGCGGAAGATGGTCTCGATGAGCGGCGCGGCGGCGCGCTCGGCACCCGCCGGCCATACCAGGGCCACCTCGGCCACCGGCCCGAGGTGGAAGTCGAGGGCGGAGAGGTAGCGGCCGAATCCGGAGGGGTACTTCTGCATCACGTCGGCCATGGGCCGGAGCGCCTGCAGCGCGATGGCCTCGTAGCGCTCCTCGCCGGTGACGATCGCGAGCCTCAGCAGCCACTCGATGGTCACCGAGGTGCCGCTCGGCACCGCGTTGTCGAAGATGTTCCGCGGCCGGACCACGAGGCTCTCCTGGTCGTGGCCGGTGTCGAAGAAGATCTCGCGCTCGGCGTTCCAGAAGAGGCGCAGCGTCTCCTCGGCGAGGCGGCGCGACTCGTCGAGCCAGCGCCGGTCGAAGGTGGCCTCGTACAGCGCGAGCAGCCCCGCGCCCACCATCGCGTGATCCTCGAGGTAGGCCGTGATCCGGGCCTGGCCGTCCTTCCAGGAGCGCAGCAGCCGGCCGTCCCGCACCATCGAGGACGTCAGGAACTCCGCGTTGCGAACGCCCGCGGCCAGATAGTCGAGCCGGCCGAGCGTGGAGGCGGCCTCCGCGAATGCCGACAGCATGAGGCCGTTCCAGGAGGCCAGCACCTTGTCGTCGAGCCCCGGATGGACGCGCTTCTCCCGGTGTGTGTAGAGGGTCTGGCGCGCGCGGGCCAGCCGGGCCGCGAGCTCGTCGGGAGGCACCGAGAGCGCCCGGCCGACCTCCGCCGGCTCGCGCGGCACGAACAGGATGCTGTGGCCCTCGAAGTTCGGCCCGTCGTCGACCCCCCAGTAGGCCAGGACGGTGCGCGCGAGCGTCTCGTCGCCCAGGACCGCGCGGATCTCCTCGGGCGACCAGACGAAGAACTTGCCCTCGACGCCCTCGGAGTCGGCGTCCTGGGCCGAGTAGAAGCCTCCCGCCGGATGCGTCATCTCGCGCAGGACGTAGTCGAGGGTCTCCTCGGTCACGCGCCGGTATTCGGCCTCGCCGGTGGCCAGCCAGCCGTGGAGGTAGAGCGAGGCGAGCTGGGCATTGTCGTAGAGCATCTTCTCGAAGTGCGGCACCAGCCACTGCCCGTCGACCGAGTAGCGATGGAAGCCGCCGCCGAGCTGATCGTACATGCCGCCGCGGGCCATGCGGGTGAGCGTGTGGCGCAGCATCTCGAGCGCGCGGGGGTCGCCGGTGCGCTTCCAGACGCGGAGGATCGCTTCCCAGGCCATCGGCTGCGGGAACTTGGGCGCCTGGCCGAGGCCGCCGTCGCGCTCGTCGAACTCGCCGGAAAGGCCCACATAGGCACGTACCAGTACGTCCTTCGAGAGCACGCTGGCCGAGCGGGTGAGGCGCTCGGACTGCTGCATGCTCTCAACCAGCTGGCGGCCCGCCTCGAGCACCTCGCCGCGGCGGCCGTGATAGGCGTCCGCGATGGACTGCAACAGCCGCGGGAAAGCGGGCATGCCGTGCCGGTCCACCGGCGGGAAGTAGGTGCCGCCGTAGAACGGCACGCCGTCCGGCGTGAGGAACACGGTCATCGGCCAGCCGCCCCGGCCGGTCATGGACTGCACCGCCTGCATGTAGATCTGGTCCACGTCGGGGCGCTCCTCGCGATCCACCTTGATGGAGACGAAGAGGCGGTTCATGAGCGCGGCGATCTCGTCGTTCTCGAACGACTCGCGCTCCATCACGTGACACCAGTGGCAGGCCGAGTAACCCACCGACAGCAGCACCGGCCGGTCCTCGCGGCGGGCCAGCTCGAAGGCCTCCGGGCCCCACGGGTACCAGTCCACCGGGTTGTGGGCGTGCTGGAGGAGGTAGGGGCTGGTCTCGGAGGCGAGGCGGTTCGCGGGATGGGACGAGGAGGACATGCGCGAGAGCCCGATCAGGCCTGCGGGGCCGCGACGAACGGAAGGGCGGCGACGTGGGCCGGCTGCTCGCCGGCTCCATCCACCACCGTGACCGCGGTGCCCGGCGCGAAGTGCTCGCGGCGAACGTAGCCGAGCGCGATCGGCCGGCCCAGCGCGATGGACCGTACCGCCGAGGTCACGCGGCCGACCTCCTTGCCGTCCACCGTGACCTGCGCGCCCTCGCCGGGGACTCGCTCGCCCTCGATGACGAGGCCGCTCAGCGCGCGGTTCACGTGCCCGCGGTACTTCACGCGCGCCACCGTCTCCTGACCGATGTAGCAGCCCTTCGTATAGCTCACCAGCGCGTCGAGCCGCGTTTCGGGCAGGATGACCGAGTCGTCCACGTCTTGCGGATACCACGGCTGGCCCGCCTCGATCCGCAGCACCGCGAGCGTCTCGTCTCCTGCCGGCACCGCGCCCGCCGACTCG
>Ga0134122_10002903_pt1 | contig 12632 bp, 11 predicted proteins | sample KB302_FD_96461 | JGI IMG/M metagenome (GOLD analysis project Ga0134122, IMG submission 96461) | Terrestrial soil microbial communities without Nitrogen fertilizer from Kellogg Biological Station, Michigan, USA - KB3-0-2 | ecosystem: Environmental > Terrestrial > Soil > Unclassified ...
CCGGCGCGCGAACGCAAGAGCGCCCGCGAAACGATCGCCTCGGGTGAAGTGCGCATCGTCGTCGGCACTCATGCGCTGTTCCAGGAAGGCATCGACTTCGCGAATCTCGCGTTGATCATCGTCGATGAACAGCACCGCTTCGGCGTGCAGCAGCGCCTGCGCCTGCAGGAGAAGGGCCGCAAGCTCGGCCGCTTCCCGCATCAGCTGATCATGACGGCGACGCCGATCCCGCGGACGCTCGCGATGACCGCGTACGCAGACCTCGACATCTCGGTCATCGACGAGCTTCCGCCCGGCCGCACGCCGGTCAAGACTGTGGTCGTGCCCGAAGAGCGCCGCAGCGAAGTAGTCGCGCGGATCACGCAGGCGTGCCGCGCCGGTCGGCAGGTCTATTGGGTGTGCCCGTTGATCGAGGAATCCGACGAGCTGCGCTCGCAAGCCGCGGAAGAAACCGCCGCGTCGCTCGCAGAAGCGTTGCCCGAGGTGAAGGTCGGGATCGTGCACGGGCGCATGCCGCCCGCGAAGAAAGACCAGGCGATGCTCGCGTTCAAGGCGGGCAAGATTCAGCTGCTCGTTGCCACGACCGTCATCGAGGTGGGCGTGGATGTCCCGAACGCCACGCTGATGGTCATCGAAAACGCCGAGCGCATGGGGCTCGCGCAGCTCCATCAGTTGCGCGGCCGGGTGGGCCGCGGCTCCGAGGCGAGCACTTGCGTGCTGCTCTATCGCAGCCCGTTGTCGGAGCTCGCACGCGAACGGCTAAAGGTGATCCGCGAGACCAACGACGGATTCGAGATCGCCCGATGCGACCTCGAGCTGCGAGGCCCCGGTGAGCTGCTCGGGACGCGCCAGACGGGGCTTGCGCAGCTGCGCGTCGCCGATCTGATGCGCGACGCCGACCTCCTCCCGCGGGTTCAGCAAGCGGCCGAGCTGATGCTCGGCGCGTACCCGGATAATATTGCGCCGCTCGCCGCCCGCTGGATCGGGACCGGCGAACGTTATGGAAGAGTAGGTTAGAAAATGATCGGCCCGGGCGTAGCTACGCGGCGCGGCAGGCGGCAAAAACCACGCTTTTTGCCGCCGCAAACAAGCCGCGGTGTCGAAAAAATCGCTTGCGATTTTTTCCGATGAACGCAGTCGAGCAATTGTCCTTCGAGCTGAAGCATCGGGAGGCGCCGTTCCTGTACCGGTTCGGCCGGCGCGTGCAGGAATGGGTGCGGCTCATGCGGCTCGACCGCCCCATCGGCATCTGGCTGCTGCTGTGGCCCGAGCTCTGGGCGTTGTGGATCGCGAGCGGCGGGCGTCCGACGCCGCGCGTCCTGATCATCTTCATCGTTGGCACGGTGGTCACACGCTCGGCGGGCTGCGTCATCAACGACTTCGCGGATCGCAACGTCGACCCCTACATTCGCCGCACCCGCGACCGCCCGCTCGCGGCACGTCGCATCGGCCCGCGTGAAGCGCTGGTGCTGTTCACCGTGCTTGGCCTGATCGCGATCTATCTCGCCACGCTGCTGGATACGTACACGCTCAAGCTCGCGGCCATCGGCGCGGCATTGACGATGTCCTACCCGTTCCTCAAGCGATTCTTCCCGCTGCCGCAGTTCTACCTGGGGCTCGCATTCGGGTGGGCTGTCCCGATGGCCTTCGCCGCGCAGGCAGGAGCGCTGCCGCGCGTCGCCTGGGTGCTGTTCATGACGGCCGTGCTGTGGGCATGCGTGTACGACACGCTCTACGCAATGGTCGACCGCGAGGACGACGTGAAGATCGGCGTGAAATCGAGCGCCATCCTTTTCGCGGACATGGATCGGCTCATCGTCGGCATCATGCAGGCGATGATGCTGTTCGCGCTCGTGCTGGTGGGCCGCGCCATGAAATTCGGGAACTGGTATCTCACGGGCGTCATCGCGGCGGCGATCTTCTTCGTCTACCAGCAATGGCTCATCCGGGAACGCGACCCGGCGAAATGTTTCCGCGCCTTCGTGAACAATCAGTACGTAGGACTCTCCATTTTCATCGGCATCCTCCTCGAATACGTCTACGCCCGGTGAGCCATCTGTGGCGTCGACGCATCGTTCGCGCTTTTCGCGAATACTGCTCGCGCGCTGAAACGGATTCCAGCAGTGAAAAGCCACTGCTAGCATCGAGTTGAAGTGGCACGGATTGAGGGCGTGTCACACCGCGAAAAAATGGCCACCGGCCATTTTTTCCAATCGAAAGAGGGGAAAAATGCCACGCTTCTCGCTGCGCTCCGCGCGCCCTTTGTTTGCGCGCTCGCCACGTTCTGCCCATCGCCAGATTTCACTCGTGTCCGCGGCGGTCGCCGCGGCCATCGCCAACTCGATGGCGGCGCCTGCATTGGCGCAGGACTCGACGAGTCAGCAGCCCGTCGAGGAAGTCACGATCACCGGTTCGCGCATCACCACGGACAGCGGCTTCACGGCGCCCACTCCCGTGAGCGTCGTCGGCGCGGAGCGCATCGAGCAGCGCGCCGCGACGAACATCGGCGACCTGCTGAACGAGCTGCCTTCGTTCCGCGGCACGCAAACACCTGCGGCGCAGGGTTTGAGCGGCGGCTATGTCGGCGGCCGCGTGCTGGACCTTCGCGGTCTCGGCCCCGTGCGCACCCTGGTGCTGCTCGATGGCAAGCGCATCGCGCCCTCCACGCCGCAGGGCACCGTCGACACGAACATGATCCCGAGCGTGCTCGTCGATCGGGTCGACGTCGTCACCGGCGGCGCGTCCGCGGCCTACGGCTCGGATGCGGTCGCGGGCGTCGTCAACTTCATCCTGAACGAGAAGCTGAGCGGCATGCGCAGCTCGATCTCCTACGGCGAAGCCGAGGAGGGTGATGCGCAAAACACCGCCGCCAGCGTCGCGGGCGGCACCGACCTTTTCGGCGGCCGCGGTCACATCGTGGCCGGCGCGGAATACGAGCGCAACACGGGTATCGGCACGTGCATCGAGCGCGCCTGGTGCGCTTCGGAAACGCTGAACTTCGGCCGGCCGACACCGACGTCGCCTCTGCCGGCGAACAACATTCTGTCGGGCGTGCGGCCTTCGACGATCTCGCCCACCGGCGTCATCAACACGAACACCTCGCCGACGACGGGTGCCGCGGTCTCCGGCCCGCTCACCGGGCTCACGTTCAACCCGGACGGCACGACCCGCCGCTTCCAGTACGGCAGCCTGGTCAACTCGCTGTTCATGGTCGGCGGCGAAGGCCAGGGGCAGGACGGCTACTTCGAAGGCATTCCGATCATGTCGCCGACGAAGCGCTACACGCTCTTCACCCGCACGCGCCTCGAGCTCACCGACAACATCACCGGGCGCGTCGAGCTCGGTTACGGCTATCTGAACGGCATCCACGCGGGCGCGGAATACCGGAGCATCGGTGCGACGGTGCTCAACATCCAACGCGACAATCCGTTCATCCCGACCTCGGCCGATCCGACGCTCGACATCCGCACCATCATGGATGCGAACGGCATCACGCGCTTCCAGATGGGCCGCAACTACGCCGACATCGGCAACCCGCCGCTCGATTCGGTGAACAAGCTGTGGCAGTTCTTCGGCTCGCTGGACGGCAAGCTCGGCCAGTCGAGCTGGAAGTAGGATGCGCACTACGGCTTCGGCCGCAACCAGTTCACGCTCGATGTGCCGAATCTGGTGATCACGGCGAACGCGCTGAAGGCCAGTGACGCCGTGCGCAACGGCGCCGGTCAGATCGTGTGCCGCGTGAATGCCGACGCCAGCGCGACCAATGACGATCCGGCGTGCGTGCCGCTGAATCCGTTCGGCAATCAGATCTCGCCGGCGGCTGTCGACTACATCACCGACCAGTCCTCGCAACACACGCGCACGACGGAGAACACGCTCGCCGCCAACCTGCAGGGCGAGGTCTTCAACACCTGGGCAGGACCTGTGTCCGTGGCGTTCGGCGCCGAGTATCGCGATGACAAGATCAGCGGCTCGGCCGATCCCATTTCGCTGCTGCCGCCGGCAGGCGGCTTCTTCACGAACAACGCGCAGAATCTGCAGGCGAAGATCAAGACCACCGAAGGCTACGTCGAGACCGCCGTACCGCTCGCGCGCGACCTGCCGTTTGCGAAGAACCTCGACCTCAATGGCGCGGTCCGCCGCACGAACTACGATCGCGACGGCGCAGGCACCTCCTCGAGCGTCGACGCCACCACGTTCAAGTACGGCCTCGTGTGGCAGCCGCTCGAGTGGCTGCGTCTGCGCGGCACGAAGTCGCGGGACATTCGCGCGCCGAACGTGAGCGAGTTGTTCGGGCCCGTGACTTCCGGGTTCGGCATCCTGAACGACCCGCAGCGCGGCGGTGCGCAGACCAATCCGACGGTGCAATCCGGCTCGAACGCGACACTGCTGCCCGAGGTCGCCGATACGAAGACCGCCGGCATCGTGTTCACGCCCGTGGCCGACAACTGGCTGGGGCGCATCCAGGCCTCGTTCGACTACTACACGATCGACATCGACAAGGCGATCGGCACGCTCGGTGCGCAGACGATCGCCACGCGCTGCTTCCAGGGCGCCACCGAGTTCTGCGCGCTCATCACGCGCGATGCGAATCAGGTGATCACGAACATCGTCGACGTGCAGCAGAACGTGAACAAGCTGAACACGAGCGGCGTGGACGCGGAGATTTCCTATCGGCAGCCGTCGGAACGGTATGGCGACGTCACGTTCCGCCTGCTCGACACGCGCGTGTTCCATCTCGTGACGGTCGATTCCGCGGGGCCGCTCGATCGCGCGGGCCAGACGGGCCTGCGCGGCGGCACGCTGCCGGGCATCCCGAAGAATACGGTCGACCTGCTCGTCGACTGGGACAAGGGGCCGCTCAATCTCTCCGTGCACGGCCGCCATATTCCGTCGGGCATCTACAACGCCGCGTTCATCGGGCCGGAGCAGAGCGGCTACAGCATCACGCTGCCCAACAGCTCGAACACGAATGCGATGCCCTCGCGCACCTACGTCGATCTGGTCGGGCAGTACTCGTTCAGCCTCGGCGGCGGCGAGCACAACCTGCAGGTGTTCGCGGGCGTGAACAATCTGACGAATGCGGAGAATCCGCGCTTCCCGGGTGCGAACGGCAGCGGCAACAACGTGCTCTTCGACCCGGTGGGCCGCACCTACAAGCTCGGCTTCCGCTTCAAGGAGTAGGTTCTAGGGAGTGGCCAGAATGCCTGCGCCGTTTCGGGCGTGCGGCGCGGGCAGATGGGCCTTCAGGAACGCGAGCGCCTCGCGCACGAGCGGACTGTTGATCTTCGTGCAAGGAACCAGCGCTTTCAGGTGCAGGCGCGTCACCGGAAACTCGGTGAGTAGCTGCACGAGCGTGCCCTTGCGGAGATCTTCCTCGACGAGATCGCGCGGCAGGATCGAAATGCCGAGCCCGCGCAGCGTCGCCGCTCGAAGCGTGCGGCTGTCGCTGGCCTCCACGCGAGGATGCACCTGAGCGCTGATCGGCCCGGTAGGTCCGTCGAAGGACCAGGTGCGGCTGTACGCCACCGACGTCAGCACGTCGTGAAACGCGAGCTCGCCGGGATTCTGCGGCGCCGCGTTGTCGTCGAGATAAGCGGGCGCGCAGCACGTGACCTGCTCGTACGGGCACAACGGCACTTCGACGAGATTCGGGTACGACACGGGCAGCGCGCCGATGGAAAAGTCGAAGCCCTCCTCCATCGGATTCACCGAACGGTCGATCAGCACGATCTCGAGGCTCACGCCGGGGTGCTCGGCGAGAAACTCCGCCAGCACATCGCCGATAACCATGGAGCTCACGGTCGTGGGTGTCTTGATGCGCAGATGGCCGGTGAGCCGTTCGTCTTCGTTCGTCGCCGGCGCGAACAGCTCCTCGAGCTCCGCGACGAAACGAACGAATCGCGGCAGATAGCGCTCGCCCGCCTGCGTGAGCGTGAGCCCGCGCGTCGAGCGCACGAGCAGCTTCGTTCCGAGGCTGCGCTCGAGCTGCCCGATGCGCTTCGTGATGACCGAAGGCACGAGACCGAGCTGACGCGCGGCGCCGGAAAAGCTCCCGAGCCGTGCGACGCGGACGAACGCGGTGATGTTGCTGAGGGTGTCGATGGCGTCGTTATAGCTGGCGTCCGGGCGCCTGTATAGAAGAGTGGCGCGGGGATTGATTCAAGGCTGCGTCATTAGGCGCTGTTGACCGCCCGTTCGACGCGCCGGAGTGAGCACTGCTTGGGCGGCGGCCCACACCTCCACTTGTCGAACGCCGCAATCCGCGAGCGCGCGTGTCGCTGCGCGCGCCGTGCTGCCGGTCGTCACGACGTCATCGACGAGAGCGACCTGTACTGCGGAAATCGCCCGAATACCGGCGAATGCATGGCGCACGTTTCTGCGACGGTTCCTCACGCTGAGGCCGCTTTGCTCGCGCGTGGCGATTCGTCGAACCAGCGCGTGCGCCTCGACCGGGATTCGAAGCGCTCGTCCGGCGACGCGCGCGATCTCCTCCGCTTGATTGAATCCGCGCTCACGGTAGCGTGCGGCGTGGAGAGGCACCGGCACGATGAGAGTCGGCAGCGTCGCGAGCTCGGGGATCTGCGCCTGCAGCGCGGTGCGAGCACGCGCGAGCAACACACCGAGCACTCGCGCGTAGACGCGCTCACCACCGAATTTGAGCGCGCGCACCCACGCATCGACGGGATACGCATACTCGAACGGCGCGATCAGTCTCGCGGCACCGTGCGATTCGGGGTTGATCGGCAGAAGCGTCGTACAGACGCGGCACAGATCCAACTCCGGAGACTCACCGCGCGAGCCGCAAAGGCAGCAGGTCGGCGGCAGCAGCACGCTCGAAACCGCGCGCCAGAGCGTCTCCAGGGGTGACGAACCAATTGTCGACATGATTTCGCCCTTCAGGTTGACAGCGCCGCGGGGTGTCCGGAACATCCGGCCCGCCGGCCAGCATCGCGCGATGGGCGTCGCCCGCGGCCGAGCGTTTCCGCGGCAACCATCGAGAAATGCATGCCATCGACCCTGACCGGCCTCATCCGTCACGACTGGACCCTGTCCGAAGTGGAGTCGCTCTTCGCGATGCCCTTCGTCGATCTGCTGTTTCACGCGCAGCGCATCCACCGCGCGCATCACGAGCCGAGCACCGTGCAGATGAGCACGCTGCTCTCGATCAAGACCGGTGCGTGTCCCGAGGACTGCGCGTATTGCCCGCAGAGCGTGCGCTACGACACGGGGCTCGAGCGCGAAACATTGATGGAGATATCCGCAGTGCGCGACGCCGCGCAGCGTGCGAAGGAGGCGGGCGCAACGCGCTTCTGCATGGGCGCCGCCTACCGCTCACCGAAACCGAAGCAGCTCGCCATGATCGCAGAGATGGTTCGCGAGGTGCGCGCGCTGGGCATGGAGACGTGCGCGACGCTGGGCATGCTGACACCCGCGCAGGCCGAAGAGCTGAAGGATGCGGGCCTCGACTACTACAACCACAACCTCGATACGTCGCCGGAGTTCTATGGCGAGATCATCACGACCCGCACATATCAGGATCGTCTCGATACGCTGGACGCGGTGCGTGACGCTGGCTTGAAGGTGTGCTGCGGTGGCATCGTCGGCATGGGTGAGACGATCACCGATCGCGCGAAGCTGCTGCTCACTCTCGCGAATCTACCCGCACACCCGGAGAGCGTGTCGATCAACCAGCTCGTGCAGGTCCCGGGCACGCCGTTGCATGGTGTCGAGCAAGTGGACCCGTTCGACTTCGTGCGCACCATCGCGGTCGCACGCGTGATGATGCCCGCCGCGCACGTGCGCCTGTCAGCAGGCCGCGAAGACATGAGCGATGAGTTGCAGGCGCTCTGCTTCATCGCCGGTGCGAACTCCATGTTCTACGGCGAGAAGCTGCTGACCACTGGGAACCCCGACGTCGAGCGCGATCAGCGGCTCTTCGCGCGCCTGGGACTGAAGGCGGAAACGCCGGCGCCGGACGCTGCGAAGGGCGCGGCTGTCGAAACGTCGCAGGCTGCATCCGTCGCTTGAGGCCGTGAGAAGAGACGACGCAGGGCTGAAGCACGCGCTGGCAGAGATCGATCGCCAGCATTTGCGTCGCGCACGTCGCACGATCGCAGCGTTCACTGCGCCGGACCGGCGCTGCGAAGTAGTGGTCGATGGCCGGCGCCTCGTCGACTTCTGCAGCAACGACTACCTCGGCCTCGCGCGGCACCCTGAGATCGCAGCAGCGATGGCCGAGAGTGCCGCCGCGCTCGGTAGTGGGACCGGCGCCGCCCATCTCGTAACGGGGCACGGCATCGAGCACGAGCGCCTCGAAGAAGAGCTCGCCGAGTTCACCGGACGCGAGCGAGCGCTGCTCTTTTCGACAGGCTACATGGCGAATCTCGCTGCCGTCGCCACCCTGGCCGACCGCGGCGAAGTCGTCGTGATGGACCGCCTCAATCACGCCTCACTCATCGACGGCACGCTCCTTTCCGGCGCGAGATTCAGCCGCTATGCGCACGCCGACCCGGGTGACGCGGAGCACTTGCTGAAGGACCTCGCGGGCGCTGCGACAGTGGTCGCGACGGACGGCGTCTTCAGCATGGACGGCGACATCGCGCGGCTGCCCACGCTGGCGCGCATCTCGCGTGCTCATCGCGCGTGGTTGATCGTCGACGACGCGCACGGGCTCGGCGTGCTCGGCGCCACCGGCCGCGGAACGCTCGAGCACTTCGAGCTCGGCGAATTCGATGTGCCGGTGCTCGTCGGCACGCTGGGAAAGGCGTTCGGCAGCTTCGGCGCGTTCATCGCCGGGTCTGCGGACCTCATCGAGCTGCTGATGCAGAAGGCGCGCACGTACGTGTACACCACGGCGTCGCCGCAGCCGGTCGCTGCCGCTACGCGCAAAGCGCTCGTCATCGCGCAGCGTGAGTCGTGGCGGCGCGAACGCGTGCTCGCACTCACCGCGCGCTTCCGCGCGGCTGCGCGACAGCTCGACCTGCATCTCGGACCATCCGAAACGCCCATCCAGCCCGTAATTTTCGGCACCGCCGACGCGGCGGTGCGCGCGCAGAACTCCCTGCTGGAAGCGGGATTCCTCGTCGTCGCGATCCGCCCGCCCACTGTGCCGAATGGCACGGCGCGCCTGCGCATCACGCTATCAGCCGAACACACGGAAGCGCAGGTGGATGCGCTCGTAGAAGCGCTCGGCCGCGTGCACGCGCAGGCACCGAAAAAGACGGAAGCGCACGGATGAGCCGGCGCTTCGAGGAAGAGCAGCGGCTCGATGCCGCGGGAGTGCGCCACTCCTTCGATCGTGCGAGTGCCTCATACGAAGCGTCGGCTGTGCTCCAGCGGCGCGTCGGTGACGAGCTGCTGCAGCGGCTGGATTTCTTCAAGCTCGAACCGACAGTGATCGTCGACCTGGGCGCAGGCACCGGCCGCGCCACTGCGGAGTTGAAACGGCGCTATCGCCGCGCCACGGTGATCGCGCTCGACATCGCACCGGGGATGCTGCGCGAAGCGCGCCGCCATCAGCGCTGGTTCCGGCGCTTCGAGCGCGTGTGCGGCGATGCCCTGCGGTTGCCGCTCGCGGACGCGAGCGTCGACATCGTCTACAGCAACCTCATGCTTCAGTGGTGTAGCGATCTAGACGTCGCGCTCTCCGAGGTGCGGCGCGTGCTGAAGCCCGACGGTTTGTTCGCGTTCACTACTTTCGGTCCAGACACACTGAGGGAATTGCGAGCAGCCTGGGCAGTGGTCGACGGCTACACGCACGTGAACACGTTCATCGACATGCACGATGTCGGCGACGCGCTCGGGCGTGCCGGCCTCACGGAGCCGGTGCTCGACGTGGAGCGCGTCACGCTTACGTACAGCGACGCGCTGGAGGTGATGCGCGACCTCAAAGCCATCGGCGCCCACAACGTCACAGCGGGACGTCCGCGCGGGCTCACCGGTCGCGCGCGTCTGCGGCAGGTGCAGGCTGCGTACGAGTCTTCGCGGCGCAACGGACTGCTTCCCGTTACGTACGAGGTCGTCTACGGCGCGGCCTGGGGCTCCGCCGGCAAGCGTGGGGCGTCGGTCGTCGCGGGCGAAGTGCGGATCCCGCCTAGCGCGATTCGTCACCGGGGCCGCGCGCCGTGAAGGGCGCGTTCATCACGGGCACAGACACCGGCGTCGGCAAGACACGCATCGCGACAGCGCTTGTCGAGGCACTGGTCCGCGACGGCCTCCGAGTCGCCGTCATGAAGCCGGTCGCCGCCGGCGCCACGTCCACGGTCGACGGCCTCCGGAACGACGACGCCGTGGCGCTCATCCGGGCTTCGAACGTGCGCGCACCGTATGAGCTCGTGAACCCGTACTGCGCAGAACTGCCCGCATCTCCGCATATCGCGCTGGCGAAAGACGGGATCATCGCTGATCTTGCGTACATCACGCGAAAAGCGCATGAGCTGGCCGAAGACGCGGATCTCCTGATCGTCGAGGGCGCGGGGGGCTGGCATGCGCCCCTCAGCGACGCGCACACCCTCGCTGACGTGGCCGCAGCGCTGGACCTTCCCGTGCTGCTCGTCGTGGGTCTGCGCCTCGGCTGTTTGAATCACGCGCTGCTCACAGCGGAAGCGATCGAGCGGAGTGGCCTCGAGTTTGCCGGCTGGGTCGCCAATTGCGTGCAACCGCAGTTCGAACACTCGCGCGAAAACATCGCGACGCTCGAGCAGCGACTCCCCGCTCCGCTGCTCGACGTGGTGCAACACGACGCCCAGGCATTCATCTTGCGCGGGGCCGTCGATGCGCTGCGCTCCGCGCTCGGGACGCGCCGCGAGACTCACGCGCCGTGATCGGAGCACGCAGCTGCGATACCATCGCGCACCAAGCGATGGTGACGTCTTTCCTCAGCTGGGTCAGTAGCTTGCAACCTATCTCGCCCTCGCAGCGCATCGAGATCGCGCCGAACTGCTCGCTCACCAGGCGCGGCGCACTGCTGTTCTTCGCGAGCCTGTGCGTCGTGACGTTCGGCTTCGGGACCTTTCTCGCTACGCGCGGTTTCTGGCCCGTGCTGCCCTTCGCCGGCCTCGAAATGGCACTCCTCGGCTGGGCGTTGAAGATGAGCCTCAGGCGCCGCTATCACCGCGAAACCATCATCGTTTCCGAGGCCGATGTGCGCGTCGAGTCCCGCGACCATTCGCATTACGTAGAAGTTGTGTTTCCGCGGCATTGGGCACGCGTTAAACTTCGCCGCCCTCAATCGCCCCTGCACCCGAGTTGCCTGACCATCGAGTCGCATGGCCACCGGTGCGAGGTTGGGAGCTTTCTGACGGAGCAAGAGCGGCAAGGGCTCGCTCAGCGCCTCACGCGCCTGATCGGGCGCGTCGATGAATCGCCGACCCTCGCCTGAACCGGCGGCGCAAGGGGAAGGCAGCGGGCAGGGGAAACTTGGTCTCGTAGGTTGTAAGCGCGGCGCGCCCCGATAGACGGGTCGGCGGCGCACGTTGTAGGCACAGGAACGATGATCCGAAAAGCAATGGCCTCTTTCGCCGCCATGGCGGCGCTCGCATTCACCGCTCCCGCGGTCCACGCAGAATCCGGCTGGCACCTCCTCAACATGACCGAGGGCGTCACGGCCATCAGCCGGGAGATCTACAAGCTCCACATGTTCATCTTCTGGGTGTGCGTGATCATCGGCATCGTCGTGTTCGGCGTGATGATCTACTCGCTCGTGAAGTTCCGGAAATCCAAGGGCGCCGTCGCCGACACGACGCTCGTGCACAACACCAAGGTGGAGATCGTCTGGACGATCATCCCCGTCGTCATCCTGGTCGTTTCGGCCGTGCCGGCCGCCCGCACCCTCGTGCAGCTCGAGGACACGCGCAACACCGAGCTCACCATCAAGGTGACCGGCTTCCAGTGGGGCTGGCAGTACGACTACCTCGACAAGGGCGTCGTGTTCTTCTCGCGTCTCGACCGCCAGAGCGATGCCGCGCGGCATCTCGGCTCGGGTATCGATCCGAACACGATCGAGCACTACCTCCTGAACGTCGACAACCCGATGATCGTGCCCGCCGGCACCAAGGTGCGCCTCCTCATCACCGGGGCGGACGTGATCCACGCCTGGTGGGTGCCCGCCTTCGGCATGAAGAAGGACGCCATCCCCGGCTACGTGAACGAGCTCTGGTTCAACGTCGACGCCGACAAGACCGGCCTCTACCGCGGCCAGTGCGTCGAGCTCTGCGGCCGTGATCACGGCTTCATGCCGATCGTCGTCGACGTGAAGACCAAGGAGGACTTCGACGCCTGGGTCAAGTCCACCGCCGAGGCGCAGAAGCAGGCCGCCGCGCCGTCACCGCCCGCCACCGCGCCCGCGGCCGCCGGCTGATCCGTTTTTTTCGAGGAAGATCGACCATGGCAGACCACGCTAGCGCAGCCGCTCACGGCCACGACGAACATCACGACCACAAGCCCTACGGCTGGCGTCGCTGGGTGTTCGCGACGAACCACAAGGACATCGGCACGATGTACCTGGTGTTCGCCGGCATCATGTTCTTCATTGGCGGCGCGATGGCGATGGTGATCCGCCTCGAGCTCTTCAAGCCCGGCCTGCAGTTCGTCGATCCGCTGCTCTTCAACTCGATGACGACGATGCACGC
>Ga0134122_10002905_pt1 | contig 12628 bp, 15 predicted proteins | sample KB302_FD_96461 | JGI IMG/M metagenome (GOLD analysis project Ga0134122, IMG submission 96461) | Terrestrial soil microbial communities without Nitrogen fertilizer from Kellogg Biological Station, Michigan, USA - KB3-0-2 | ecosystem: Environmental > Terrestrial > Soil > Unclassified ...
GTTAATACGGTGTTAGCGGACGCGACAAATGGGATTCACATGAGAGGAATAGAGACAAGGTGAGACAAGATAGCCGCGGCGCGAATCGCTTAGAGCGAGAAGGGGATTGCCCAATCCATCAAGGACTTGAGCAACCCCCCTCTGATACAATCCCGCCTTCGGCACCAACCCCCGCTTAGGACATTTTAGCGCCATAGCGCCTGATGATCCGCCATCTGAGACCTAGAAAAACCTGTAAGAGTATCTGGGAAAGCGCTTAGCCACGCGAAGGGAGCATGCGCTGTAAAAGCAAAGTCATCAGGCGGTTTTGCAGAGCTGTCAGATCGTCGAGCAGGTCGATTTTTGTTCCACGAAGGAGAGCTCCCATAGCACGTGCACCTTGGCCGCCGACAGCGACTGGCCAATATGCCGAGACGGCTTCAAGTCCTTTGAATTGCTCCCGAGATTCGGCCTCAGATCTTATCTCCGTGATAGAGAGGAGAACAAGATCCGGCTTGATTCGCTCGCAGAACTCCAGCAGTGCTGAGCTTGGAAGGCTGGGCCCGAGATAATAAACCTGGCACCCTCGCGAGGCTGCGATATAGGCCACAGCTTGGGCACCAATCTCATGCGTCTCTCCTTCCGGGCAACCTACGAGCACGCGTGGGCCTGATTCATTGGCCGGAAGCTGGTTCATCACAGAAAACATTTTCTGCTGAATGAATTTTGTGACATAGTGTTCGACCGCAACAGTTAACTGGCCTTGATGCCAGAGGTCACCGACTCGACGCTGCAATGGAAGCAAGATCCGCTGGACAGCTTCCTCAAATGGAATAACTGCCACTGCGCCATTAAGCCTCCGTTCGAACCCTGCCTTGTCAAGCGGCTCAAGCGACCCAACCAACTCATCCAACAGATGCTCATGGGGATGCTGCTCTTCTGCAGACACTGGTGTTGCCACGCGCATGCGGGCAATCAGTGAATCGCTTCCCTCCTCTGCGAGCGTGCCGATCGTGGCTCCTTGCTCCATCTGTGTTTTCACAAATCGCAGGAGTGCAACCTCTTCATCGCTATATTCTCTGTAGCGGTTGGAACTCCGTGAAGGTTTGACAAGTCCATATCGCCTTTCCCAGACCCGAATCACATCCTTCGAAAGCCCAGTTAGCTTTGCAACTCTATGAATTCTATGAATATTCATACTTGTAACATCATTTTATTATGACGTCCAATGTTTGTCAAATATTTTATTTAAAAACACTTGACACATTAGACATAATGCTGTATACATTGGACATACATTGGACATCTCATTAGGAGGCGATCATGGCAAGAGCGTTTCTAGGGACAACTGACAAATACCCGGTGCATCTAACTGCCTCTCCTGCAGTTCATTATGAATCGACCTGTATCAGATGCGGTGGACTGATGGTGACCGATTTCTCCATGGATGTACTGTTCTGTATCGGCGAGACAGAGTTTGCTGCGAAACGCTGCGTGCAATGTGGTGAGGTTGTCGATCCCGTCATTTTGAAAAATCGGGGAACCCGACAAGCACCGATGGTGGGTCAGCCGGTAGGGAGGGTGTTGCTAGATAGAAGGGCTTGCAGCCGACCAAGGTCGGCCTGGTGTTCCTCAACTAAGGAGGTTTTCAATGCGCAGTCAAACAACGCTTAAGGTCGGATTGGGGATGGTACTAATGGCAGGAGCCATCTCCGTCGCCACAGCGGCGGACATGCCGAGCGGCGATAAGGACATGGTGCTGATCCCAAAGGGTGAGTTCACCATGGGGAATAACGAACATACAGATGAAACCAAGCACCAGGTCGTGCTCGATGCCTATATGATCGACAAGTTTGAAGCGTCAAATAGACGGTACAAAGAATTTATGAAGGCCACCGGTCACCCGGCGCCAGCCTATTGGGACGATCCTCGGCTGAGCAAGGCTAACCAGCCAGTGGTCGGCGTGAGTTGGACTGACGCAAGTGCCTTCTGCAAGTGGGAAGGCAAGAGACTCCCGACGGAGGCGGAATGGGAGCGAGCAGCCAAAGGTCCGCAAGGCGACTACCATTATCCCTGGGGCCATACACTTGACCCGAAGAAGGCCAACTATGGGCAGAACATTGGTCGGACGACGCCTGTCAATTCCTATCCCGAAGGCGTAAGCGGGTTTGGGGTCTACAACATGGCCGGGAACGTCTTCGAATGGGTCGAGGATTGGTATGACTTGAAATACTATAAGGAAAGCCCTGCCTTGAATCCTCCTGGCGCCGAGAAGGGCTACAACTTTGCCAATCAAGGCCCGGTAAGGGTGCTGCGGGGTGGTTCCTGGCTTGCCCCAGAAACGTCTCTCCATACAAGCCATCGATTCTGGAATCAGCCGGAGAATAACTCCTATGGGGTCGGCCTCGGGTTCCGTTGTGCACAGTCCGCGCAGCAGGTGTCCGATGACGCCATGCAAGCAGGCCGCGATGCGTTCATTCAGGCATTAGTCGCGATGGGTGCTGAAAAGAATGCCGAAGCGATGGCCGCCATCGAGAAGGCGTTGGCTGCGGAGCCGGGAAACAAGGAATACCTGTCGACCCTCGACCTGATCAAGAAGAGCATGAAGAAGAATTAGTCGAAAGTGTCCAGGGGAAGGGCATCGTGCTCCTCTCCTAGGGCCCAAGTCGTGATGAGAGGTCCCACATGAATACGCCTGATACCATGGCGGCGAGCAAATCGGTGCCGAACCCCGCGACGATTCCGGCGAAGCCTCTCATTCTTCTCACAGGGGCCAGCGGCTATGTCGGTGGGCGCCTCCTACCGTCGTTGGAAAATCAGGGGTACCGCTTACGCTGCCTGGCCAGGCATCCAGAAATTCTCAAGCCGAAGGTCAGCCCTTCAACGGAAGTGGCCGCGGGTGATGTCCTTGATCACCCGAGCCTCGAGGCCGCGATGCGCGGGGTCGACGTGGCCTACTACATGGTGCACTCCATGAGTTCGACCGGCTCGTTTGAAGAGGCAGACCGGCTGGCGGCGCGGAACTTTAACGAAGCAGCGAAGGCAGCGGGTGTCAAGGGTCTCATCTATCTGGGCGGCTTGGGCAGCGACGACGAGGAGCTCTCAGCCCATCTGCGTAGTCGCCACGAGGTCGGCGAGATCCTTCGGCAGTCGGGTCTGCCTGTGTGTGAGTTTCGCGCATCAGCCGTAGTTGGATCCGGAAGCGCCTCTTTTGAGCTGATCCGCGCGCTGGTGGAGCGCCTGCCGATCATGCTCACCCCAAAATGGTGCAAGGGGAAAACGCAGCCCATCGCAATCGACGACTTGCTGGACTATTTGATGGAAGCGCTTCGGATTCCCACCTCCAAATACCGCATCTACGAGGTTGGCGGGGTGGACCAAGTTTCCTACGCAGAGATGATGCTCGCATACGGGCGCCAACGAGGGCTAGCACCGCTGATCATTCCCGTACCGGTTCTCACCCCCTGGTTGTCTGCTCTGTGGCTGGGGTTGATCACGCCCGTCTATGCACGCATCGGGCGAGCGATTATTGAGAGCATCGTCCATGTCACGGTAGTGCGGGACGATGCTGCCCTCACAATCTTCTCTGTCCGGCCGATGGGAATCGATCAGGCCATTCACCGAGCTTTAGCCCATGAAGAGACGCATTTCGACGCCACGCGCTGGTCCGATGCGCTCTCTTCATCGGGCAAGTTGCCGTCGTGGGGGGGGGTACGGTTCGGCACGCGTCTAGTCGATTCGCGGACGTTGACCGTCGACGCGCCTCCTGACGTCGTCTTTAGATGCATTGAGAGAATCGGCGGTGACAATGGTTGGTACGCATGGAACTGGCTGTGGCGAGTACGCGGTTTCATCGACCTGCTCGAAGGGGGCGTGGGCTTGAGACGAGGGCGGCCGTTTGCCACGACCCTTCACGTCGGGGATACAGTCGACTCATTTCGCGTCGAGGCAATAGAGCCGAACCGCCGCCTGCGACTCAAATCCGAGATGCATTTGTATGGGCGGGCGTGGCTGGAATTCGAAGTGAATGGGGCAGATTCTTCAACAACGATCCGGCAGACCGCAATCTTTGACCCGGTGGGACTGATCGGGCAGATCTATTGGTATTCGCTCTATGTGCCGCACCAGTTTGTGTTTAGTGGGATGCTGCGGGGCATTGCACGAGCGGCATCGCAGGAAATGAGCAGACCTCAGACGGTTGGAACTCCGCTCTCTACCTGATCAGTCGATGGGCAGCCATGCGGGAATGTTGAAACAGTTGTTGTCGACGAGTCAATTGTGACGGAGGAGCAACGATGATACAGGGCAAGATTCTTCTTCCAGGGATTGTGCTCATTGCGCTACTCGGGGCTTCACCCCTCCGAGCTGATCCCATCGATACGACCCGACATCCGCAGCCGGATAAGATCCAGACGGTACATGAGGCCGAGCATGATGTGGACCAGGCGTGGGAGATCTATCATCGTGCAGCGTTAGGCGGAACGGTCGCTTCCCCTGCCCTACAGGCGGATATCGAGGAGCACCTGCACGAGGCCAGAATCCTCATCACCCAGGCACAAGAGGCAGCCGAACGGGGAGATGAGCGCCTGGTGCAGCGTCTCGTAAGCCAAGTGAAAGTCCATACCGCCAAGGCCATCGAGGGGAGCAAGGAGCAGAAGAAATGACGGAAGGCCTAAGGAGAAGAGGAACTCACTGGAGCACTATTGTTGGGATGATGGCCGTAGCCTGTGCTGTCGCGGTGTCTCCGGTCGTTGCGGCGCCACCGGCCTCCAAAGAGCTTGACCCGGTCCCCATGGTGACGATTCCAGCTGGAGAATTCTTGATGGGGAATCCGGAAGGAAAAGGCCGGACAGATGAGTGGCCGCAGCGATCTGTATACCTCGAAGAATTTGCGATCGATCAAGTCGAAGTGACGAATGAGCGATATCTGGTGTTTGTCAAAACCATCGGCCACCGGAGCCCTCCGAACCCCTATGGCACTGGCCCGCTCCTGTCTGTGAAGGGAATTGAACAGCTTCCGGTCGTGCAGACCACCTGGTATGACGCCAAGGCCTATTGTATTTGGGCTAAGAAGCGGCTCCCAACGGAAGCGGAATGGGAAAAGGCCGCTCGCGGCACCGATGGTCGTCTCTTTCCCTGGGGTAATGAACTAGCGACATCGAAGCGGGCGAACTTTGACCGTGAGTGGGAAGAAGAAAAGACCTTGCATCCAGTCGGATCCTTACCAGGGGGCGACTCACCCTTCGGGGTGAAGGATATGTCCGGTAATGCTCGAGAATGGGTGCAGGATTGGTATGACCCTGAGTACTACCAGCATGCGCCGGATCGGAATCCACAGGGCCCTGAGAAAAGAGGCGTGGTCCGATCGATTCGCGGAGGGTCTTGGCATAGCCCAATCTCGGACGTGACGACGACAGCGCGCGGGCGAGGCGGATTCGCGCTGCAGACCCATGGAACAGGCTTTCGCTGTGCACGGAGTCTCGAAGGCCAGATCCCTCAGAAATAGACGGTCGACATGGTGAGGCGATGAGACTAGATGACCATAGCAGAAACATGACAATTCGACCATTGCGTGAAGATGTGATGAATGTTTCGAGCTCGAACACGAATAGGTATGGACCGCCCCGCTTCACATTCCATGAGGGTTTCAAGTGTACGGCCAAATCGGCTGAGATCGACAAGGAAGAATCATGGCAGGGAAATTACGGCAATACGTGAGCGTGTCGGGCGGCGGCCTGCTGCTTGGCGCCGGTCTTATGGTTGGAGCGATCGCCGTGGTATTCGGCGGGAAGCACGCCCTTTCCAGGACCGAGTTCTGCGTGAGCTGTCATTCCCAAACCTACCCGTATACGGGGCTGAAAAAGTCCTCGCACTATGGCGCGCTCGGGGCAGATCCTGGCTGCAAGGATTGCCATGTCCCCCAGGGATTGAGCAATTTCCACCTGGCCCTATGGACGCACATGTATGACGGAACGCGGGCTGTGCTCGCGGAAATGAAGCACAACTACTCGACGGTCGAGAAATTCAACGAGCGCCGCCAAATCATGGCCCATTACGCTCGTATGTCCTTAAAGAACTGGGATAGCGTCACTTGTCGAGAATGTCACAAGAATACTAAGCCACCCGGGGCCTCCGCGAAAGCTGCACACAAGAAGATGGAAACCGAAGACGCCACCTGCATTGATTGCCATCAGAATCTCGTCCACAAGAAAGTCCCGGAAAGCGACCTCAATGCGAGTCTATTTCAGGGTGTGATGGTCTTGAAGGACGTGCAAAGAGAAACCGAAGACAAGGACGAGAAGGACTAGTCTATCCCTTGTGGCCCGTCCTAATCCAAAGTCAACATGACGTTATCCAATTGATAGTAAAACACCACCAGATGTCCGATAAGTTGAGGTCGCAATAGGAGTTCGCGCATGAGTGGCAGAATGATCGCGCAATGTATCACGGTGTTGGTCTCGGGCCTGGCTCTCTCGGGAGGGATCGCCGCTTCGGCAGAACTCATGCCGTTGGATCCAGTTCCGGCTCCCTATGCAGATAAACACATGCCCGCCGGTTGGTGGAAGGATCCAAAGGTCATTGAGGAGGGAAGAAAGATTTATGTCGGTGAAGCCCACCCGCAAGTCTCCTGTACTGGTTGCCATGGCGACGACGGTGAACCAGTAAGAAGTGGGGAGGGGGTTCGTAGCCTGAAAAATACCAAACGCTTCTCAGACAGCTACTGGTTCTGGCGAGTAGCCGAAGGGATTCCAAAGACGCCAATGCAGCCATGGAAATCGTTCCTCTCAGAAGACCAAATCTGGCAAGTCGTCGCATTCATGCATACCTTCTCGCATGGAGGGAAACCTTCCGAACACAGAGATTATAAGGGGTACCGAGGAACCGAGAAGATCGTTCCCAAGAATGTGGCGCCGATGGTGCTCGTGCCAGCCGGGGACTTTACCATGGGGAGCAACGAGGGTAGTGACCATGAAAAGCCCGAACACAAGGTCTTTCTCAATGCCTTTTATATAGATGTTTATGAAGTAACGGTTGGGCAGTATGTGAGGTTTCTGGATGCTGTCAGCACATACCCTCCGCCGATGTGGTCGACTATGGACGAGCCGCCTCATCAGAACCGCCCGGTTGTCAATGTCGATTGGGAGGATGCGAACAACTATTGCAAGTGGGCCGGTAAGCGGCTGCCGACAGAAGCAGAATGGGAGAAGGCGGCACGGGGGACGGACGGGCGGATCTACCCCTGGGGCAATGATCCACCCGATCCGAGCCGAGCTAATTATGGGAAGGAGAAGGACAAGTGGAATAAGCATGATGCGCTGGTACCGGTGGGGCAATTGAAAAACGGCAAGAGCCCTTATGGGGTCTATGATATGGCGGGTAATGTCTGGGAATGGGTGAACGACTGGTATGACCCTGACTATTATACGGCCAGCCCAGCACGAAACCCGCTGGGACCGAAAAGCGGCAAATTCAAAGTGATGCGGGGCGGCTCGTGGGACATGGCCCCCGAGAACCTGCGCTCTGCACGCCGGGACCTCAACATCCCCTCGACGACCTACCCCGACTCACCGGCGTACCGCAACTTTAACAGCGGGTTCAGGTGTGCAAAGAATCCGTAGGCTTTAAGCCTTGGCTCTGTCATTGCCGTCGAGCCAGTGACAACTCAGCCTGCAGGGAAGAGGGGGCAAAACGATCGCGCGACGAACGGGCGCGGCAGATTCGCGCTGCAGACCCATGGAATAGGCTTTCGCTGCGCACGGAGTCTTGAAGGCCAGATTCAGCATAAGTAGACCATTGACAGAGATTCGATGAGAGAAGATGACCCCAGCAGAGAGAAGAAGGCCGGTTTCCCCCTTGGTGGCGCCGCGACTCCGCACAGCGTCACCCGCTGAGGTAGATGGGCCCCTCTCTTCACCCCGGAGGGACCTATCTTCTCAGTGACTATCAGAGAAGGGGTCGTTGAGCAACAGGGAGCAACGGATCATCGCACGGTCAACAACAAGAGGGTCTGGCCATGAGTAAGTATATGACACAAGCAGGCGCCACGGTACTCCTGCTGATAGCAGCCCTGGCCCACCCCGGCATCGCCATGGCACATGGCGATGCCGATATGGAACAGGATCCCTGCATGCGCCTGGTAGGTGAGAACATGGTGCATTTCAGTGCCTATCAGCCCCAATACGAAATACAAAATCAATACTGCACCGAAATTCCTCAGGAAGGTGACACCTTCCTGGTTGTGGACCTGATAGACCCAGGGCTACGCAACGAGCTGATTGGGATGCGGGTCATAAGGGGCAAGGGCAAGAATGAGGCAGAGGGTGAGATCGTGGCGGACGTCCGCCCGAGCTTCCATCCGGATGGAGTCCTTAGAGGCGAAGTCCGGCTCAACGAGGGGCTGTATACGGTCTCCATTGAGTCAGAAAATCGTGGTCTTCTACGACGGCCGCAGTATCTCCTGCGTGTACATATGGTTGATTATCAGAAGCTGGCGCTATCCATCACGGGGCCGCTGGTGGGCCTGCTGTTCGTTGGTTGGCTCGCATACAAGCTTATTCGATCGAAGTGGGTGTAGAGATGGTGGACGGCGGCTCCCAGTTCGTAGAAAGCCAGCCCTCCGGTCATTCGGGACCACCACATGTTTAGGAGGGACTCTTATGACATCGCACGGCAACATGGCGTTGAACAGTAAGGGGAAGATTCCGTGGTACCTCTACTTCGTCGGAGGCATGATCTATACCGCACTGGGCGGGTGGCTGTTCGCGGAATCGTCGCCGCTGGCATGGATCTGGCTCCTCAGTGCGCCGGTGGGGTTTTTCTATGCCTGGAGAGGAGGCAACGCGAGACACAACACGAGGGTGAGCTCTAGCGGTGCGTGGCCTTGCGCTCGGCCATTGGCACAAGCCTTGGGTGGCCAGGGGGGCGAGAACCAGACGGAGAAAAACAGGCTGTCGATGTGACGCTGCATCTACGCAGGTCATCTAACGCTAATTCTCCACGCAAGGAGTACTGTTTTGACCTGCAGGACGACAGGGGTCAAATCGGCATCACAGGTGTTCGTTGCTTCAGTTGTGGCGAGGTCATTGACCCAGTCATACTTCACCACCGCTTGAACCAGACCCGTGATCTCGTGCATGTCGTGAAACGAAGGAAATACTCTTAACGTGTGGGTCACGGTGAGGCATGTGAGCAAAATCTGAAGGGCGTGGGAATGACAGACAGGCTAACGATTGATCAGTTGTTGGCTCCCCCCGAGGGGTGGTCCTGATAGGGAATGAGACCTTGCAGATTGTCGTGACCGGCGGAACAGGATTCATTGGTCGACCCTTATGTGTCTCACTCTGTCGAGAGGGACATCGGGTCACCCTCCTCACCAGAAGGAAAGAGGAGGTGCAGCGTTTGTGGGGCTCAGCTGTCACAGCGGTCGAGTGGAATAGCCGAGAGGCGGGAACCTGGGAGCATTGCCTCGAAAGTGCCGATGCCATCATCAATCTCGCTGGTGCGCCTATTGCCAACGGACGATGGACCGATGCCCGAAAGCGACTCCTCACAGACAGCCGTGTTCTCACCACTCGTCTTCTAGCTGAGGCCCTTTCGCGCTGCAGGTCGAAACCCCGCACTCTGGTCAGCGCTTCCGGCATCGGCTACTACGGGCTCAGCGATCATCGTGTCCTGGATGAGGGCTCCGCGCGCGGTGCAGGCTTTCTTGCCGACCTCTCTTGCGCGTGGGAAGCAGAGGCGCTTCGCGCCGGGGAGTCCGGTATACGTGTCGTCTTATTACGGACCGGGATGGTGCTCGAACAAGATGGAGGCGCCTTACCGAAGATGCTGTTGCCATTTAGATTTTTTGCGGGCGGCCCGATCATGCCGGGAACTCAGTGGGTGTCGTGGATCCATCGGCGCGATCACATCGGTCTGATCCAGTGGGTACTCACGACGCCGAGTATCTCAGGCCCGGTTAACGCAGTGGCTCCAGGTGCTGTGACCATGAATCAGTTCTGCGAGGCGATCGGACGAGTCCTCCACCGGCCCTCCTGGCTTCCTGTGCCAGGCTTCGCATTGCATCTGGCACTGGGGGAACTAGGGACGCTTATGACCACGGGCCAACGGGTCAATCCGGCAAAGGCGCTCTCCAGGGGTTATGTCTTTCACTACCCGAAACTGGAACCAGCTTTACAGGCGATCCTGACGAAGGGGTAGAGGAGGTGCGTCATGGCTCCACTGATCAGTCTATATGAATCCACTCCGTTTGCGGGACTCTGTGCAAGTGGATTCGCATATATTGTCATTCACAAGGAAGTAATCACATGATGACCAAGAAGATGAGCGTCACAACCACTGTATTGGTGAGCGTTCTGACTGTCATTCTATATCAGATGTTAGGGAAGACTAATGAGGTGTGGGCTGTTAAGCAGGCTGGAACTGGTGGAGATATTCAGCTGCGGTGCGGGAGGATCAATCCTGATCATCGGTACCGCAAATCTCGTCTTCATCGATGAGTTCACGCCCGAAAACAGGCCGATGCCGGCGCCACAGGAGTTACTCTAATGCGCGGGATTGTTTGGTTTAGGCGGGATCTGCGGCTCCACGATCAGCCGGCCCTGACCGCGGCCCTTGAAGCCTGCAACGATGTGATCCCGCTCTTTGTTTTCGACGAACCTCTCCTGCATTCCCATGTCTTCGGCTCCGCCTGCGTGAATTTTATGCTTGGATGTCTTGAAGATCTGGCATCGTCTTTGAGTAAAGGAGGGCTGGCGCTGCAGTGGCGGCGCGGCGAGCCGGTGGAAGAAGTAGTTAAAGCCGCGCGCGAATGGCAGGCCGAGGTCGTCTATTGGAATCGTGACTATGAGCCAAGAGCCATTAATCGAGACTGTGCCGTCCAACAACGATTGGCGCAGATCGGTGTCATTGTCCGGACGTTCAAAGACCATGTGATCTTCGAGGTCGAAGAAGTTCGAAGCGCGACCGGCGAGCCGATGCAGCGGTATAGTGCCTATCGTGCACGCTGGTGGACGAAGTGGCAAGCAGTAAAACCGACCGCCCTTCCAGTTCCCCGGTTCTTGAGGACTAAAAAGGCTGCCTCATTGACCATTCCGCCTCCATTGCCCACCGCAATCGACTTGGGATATGAGCCGGTGACGCTTTGGATCGAGCCGGGAGAGCGACGCGCTCTTAAACGATTACGTTGCTTCGTCGAAGGCCCCCTTCACACCTATATCATGGGGCGAAATCTTCCCGCTGTCGACGGCAGTTCGATTCTCTCCCCCCACTTTCGATTCGGGACCCTATCGGCCCGCACCGCAGTACATGCGGCCCTGGCGTCGTTGGGACAGGGCAGACGTGTCTCTCGTCCCGATGTCTTCACCTGGATCGACGAATTAGTCTGGCGGGAATTTTTTCAGCAGGTACTGGTGGCTTTCCCCCGCGTCGTCGACGAGCCATTTCGAAAGGTTCCGACACCAGCTCCACGTGCGCCTGGCACCGAACGCGATCGATTCTATCAGGCTTGGTGCGAGGGTAAGACCGGCGTTCCAATTGTGGACGCGGGCATGCGCCAGCTGAACCAAACTGGATGGATGCATAACCGTGTTCGGATGATCGTCGCCTCGTTTCTCATCAAAGATCTGCGGATTGACTGGCAGAGCGGTGAGTGGTACTTCATGCAACGCCTCATCGATGCCGACGTCGCGGCCAACAACGGAAACTGGCAATGGTGCGCCTCGACCGGCACGGATGCGATGCGAGGGTACAGGATTTTCAATCCCCTGTTGCAGAGCAAGAAGTTCGATCCGAAAGGCGAATATATCCGGAGGTATGTGCCGGAGCTTGCGGCCGTTCCGACTGATCGGATCCATGCGCCACATCTGATGAACCATGAAGAACAGGCCCTGGCCGAATGCCGCATTGGCATAGACTATCCTTCGCCCATTGTGGATCACCGGCAAGCCCGCGAGGAATATTTGGCCCTCGGGAATTTACAGAGGACGAGATGACGACCGCGTCCCTCCGTCTTGGAATCAGCCGTTGTCTCCTCGGAGACGAAGTCCGGTTCGATGGGGGACATAAGCGGGACAGTTTTCTGACTGATGTGTTTGGTCGCTATGTGGAATGGGTCCCGATCTGTCCGGAGGTAGAGGCAGGACTAGGTACTCCTCGCGAGGCGATGCGACTGGTCGGCGATCCTCAGAACCCCCAGCTCGTCACGATCGAGACTGGAATAGACCACACACACGCACTGGAAGCGATGGCCACAGATCGTACCGAGAAGCTTAAGAAGCTGGACCTATCCGGGTACGTCTTCAAGAAGGGTTCACCAAGTTGCGGAATCGAGCGGGTTCGTCTCTACGATGAACATGGGATGTCCAGCCGGAAAGGGGTCGGACTGTTTGCGCGGGCCTTTATGAAACAGTTTCCGTTGACTCCAGTCGAGGAAGAGGGACGCCTCTGCGATCCTACACTCAGGGAGAACTTCATTGAGCGGGTTTTCTGTTACCGACGCTGGCAGGACCTCATTCAGAGGGGAGCCACGAGGCAGGCCCTGGTACAGTTCCACACGATCCACAAGTATCTGTTGATGGCACATCACCCGCAGCAATACGAGATACTCGGACGGCTGATCGGTCAGGCTCACCGGTCCCGCCCGAAAGAA
>Ga0134122_10002906_pt1 | contig 12627 bp, 10 predicted proteins | sample KB302_FD_96461 | JGI IMG/M metagenome (GOLD analysis project Ga0134122, IMG submission 96461) | Terrestrial soil microbial communities without Nitrogen fertilizer from Kellogg Biological Station, Michigan, USA - KB3-0-2 | ecosystem: Environmental > Terrestrial > Soil > Unclassified ...
CAGGTGCGCTGGCGCATGAAGCGGCCGGCGGCGCGCTCCAGCAGGCCCGTCCGCATGGCGGGGAAGGCCGACGCCACCACGCGCGCGACGTCGGCGGGGTCGCTGGCGGCCAGCCAGCGCTGGGTGCGATAGACGGCCCGGACGAAACGGCGGACGAGCTCGGGCTCGCGCGCGAGGAAGTCCGGCGTGGCCATGTAGGAGGTGAAGGGCACGGGGCCGGTGGCCTCGCCCATGGACACCGCCACGTGAGCGGCGCCGGCCGCCACCAGCTCTTCCACCGCGGGCTGAGTGGTCTCGAGGAAGTCCCCCTCGCCGGCGCGGAAGGCGGCGATGGCGTCGGCCAGCGGCCGCTCGCGCTCGATGCGCACGCGGGCGGGATCGACGGCGGCGCGGCGCAGGACGGTGAGCAGGCACTGCCACGGGGTCGGCGCCTCCGCGAACCCGATCACCGTCTTGCCGATGAGATCCTGGAACTTGAAGCGCGGCATCGGCTGGCGGGCGAGGAGGAAGAAGCCGCTCCGGCTGCACACCTCCGCGAAGTGGGTGACCACGCGCCCTGTACGATCGGCCAGCTCGAAGCTCCGCATGAGCCCGCCCAGGCAGATCTCGATCTCGCCATCGAGCAGCGCCTGCATGGTCCCGCGCGGATAGGTCGCCGCCGGCACCACCGTCACCTCGAGATCCTCCTGCGCGAAGTGCCCCAGCCCGACACCGGCGACGAGCGGGGCGTAGAACGGGGTGTGAAAGGGCATGGGCACGGTGAGGGCGCGGGCCATGAAGCCTCCTACTGCACGCGCAGGCGCGGGTCGAGGAGGTCGCGCAGGCCGTCCCCGAGCAGGTTCAGGCTGAGCCCGGCCAGGGTGAGGGCGACGCCCGGGCAGAGGCTCACCCAGAAGGCCTCGCGGATGACGTTCTTCCCGCTCGCGATGACATTGCCCCAGGACGGCACGTAGGGCGGCACGCCTACCCCGAGAAAGCCCAGGATGGCCTCGGCGAGAATCGCGTAGGCGAAGATGAAGCTCCCCTGCACCAGCAGCGGGCCCACGCAGTTCGGCAGGATGTGGCGGAAAGCGATGGTGAGGTCGCGCCGGCCGAGGGCGCGCGCGGCCTGGATATAGTCGAGGTCGCGGATGCCGAGCACGGTGCTGCGGATGAGGATGGCGGTGCGCGGCATGTAGACGATGGACAGGGCGAGGATGACGTTCCATACTCCCGGGCCTCGCGCGGCCATGAACGCGATGGCGAGCAGGATGGCGGGAAAGGCCATCATCCCGTCCATGACCCGCATCACCACCGTCTCCAGCCGCCGGTTGAAGCCCGCCACCAGGCCCACCGCCACGCCGCCCAGCGAGGTCAGGAGCATGGTGGTCACCCCCACCAGCAGCGAGACGCGGCTCCCGTGCACGATGAGGCTGTAGACGTCGCGTCCGAACTCGTCGGTGCCGAGAAAGTGTCCCGCCCCGGGGGGAAGCAACCGGCTGCCCGGCACGAGGCGGGTGGGATTGTGGGTCGAGATGAGGTCGGCGAGGAAGGCGGCGAGCACGAAGACGAGCAGGATGGAGGCTCCCGTGATGACGCCGGGGTGCCGCACCATCCGGCGCAGCGTGCCCCAGCCCGTGCGCGCGCCCGCCTTGGGCTCACTCATAGCGGATGCGCGGGTCGATGAAGGCATAAAGGAGATCCACCACCAGGTTGATCACCACGTAGGCGGCGGCGGTGACCAGCACCACCCCCTGCACCACCGGATAGTCGCGGCGCAGGATGGCGGAGATGATGAGCCGCCCCAGCCCCGGGATGTTGAAGACGATCTCCGTCACCACCGCGCCCCCGATGAGAATGGCGGTGGTGATGCCGATCACCGCCACCACCGGCACCAGCGCATTGCGGAACGCGTGCACGTAGGTGACCACCCGCGGCGCGAGGCCCTTGGCGCGGGCGGTGCGGATATAGTCCTGCTGCAGCACCTCCAGCATGCAGGAGCGCGCGATGCGCGCAATGAGCGCGGACTGGCTGATGCCCAGCGACACCGCCGGCAGCACCATGTAGGTGAGCGCGGCCCGGGGATCGGAGAACACGGAGGCATAGCCGGCGGCGGGCAGCCAGCCCAGGCGCACCGCGAAGAGGAAGATGAAGTTCAGGCTCAGCCAGAAGCCGGGGACGCAGACACCGAGCAAGGAGAAGAACATCAGGCCGCGGTCCCACCACGAGCCCCGGTTGGCGGCGGCTACGATGCCCGAGGGCACCCCGATGACCACCGCCACGAAGAGCGCGCACAGCGTGAGGACGATGGTCGGCTCCGCCCGCTCCGCCAGCGCGCGGGTGACCGGACGGTCGAGGAAGTAGGAGTGGCCCAGATCGGCGGTGAGCACGCGCCGGTAGAAGGTGTAGAGCTGCTCGTGCAGCGGGCGGTCCAGGCCCAGCGCGGCCCGGGTGGCCTGGATCTGCGCCGGCGAGGCGTCGGGGCCGAGCATGACGGACACCGGATCGCCCGGGATCAGGTGGATGAGGAAGAACACGATGGTCACCACCACCGCCATCACGGGGATGACGGCCAGGATCCGGCGGAGAACGTACGCGGTCACGGACGGAGGACGGGGCCGGCGTCCACCGGCCCCGCCCCGATCATCGGGTTACTTCTCGAGCCACACGTTGTAGAAACGGATGCGCTCGTTGCTCTCGTCGAACCCCTTCACCGCCTTGCGAGCCGCCCGCAATCCGAAGAGGTCGCCGTAGCGGATCACCGGCACCTTCTCGTAGAACTGGCGCGTCTGCTTCTCCCACAGCGCCATCCGCTTCTTGGGATCCGTCTCCCGCGCGAGCTCGGACTGCAGGGTCAGGATGTCCTCATCGGTGTTCCAGCCCGGCCAGCTCGAGGTGAGATAGATGTGGTGGGTGGGGTCGTAGAAGGCTCCCATCCCGGTGGTGAAGGCGTCGTACTCCTTGGAGTTGTTCCGCCGCTTCACCAGGGTCGCCCAATCCACCACCTGGAGGTCGATGTTGAAGCCCACGTCCTCGAGCTGCTGCTTGGTGAGCAGCGCGAAGTCGTACATCCACTTGTACTCCTGGGTGGTCATGAAGCGGATCGGCTCCTTCTTGTAGCCCGCCTCCTGGAGCAGCCGCTTGGCCTTGTCCTTGTTCCGCTCGTTCCACGGCAATCCGGTGAGATTCGTGTGCCAGGCGGTGATCTCGACGGGGGTGAGGCTATTGTCCATCCGATAGAACTCGGCCTTGCCGCCCGCCACCGTCTTCATGATGGGCTCGATGTCGATGGCCGCCTGCCAGGCCTGACGCAGCTTCTGGTTCGTCATCAGGCCTTCCTTCTTGTTGAAGACCGCGACGAGCCAGTAGTAGGGCTTGGACACGATGGGACGGACGGCCGCGTTCTTCTTGAGCCGATCGAAGGCGTCGAGGTTGAGATCGTCGGCGAAGTCCAGCTCGCCCGTCTCCATCTGGGCCACCCGCGTGGCCACCTCGGGCACCGGCACCCAGCGGATCTCGTCCACGTAGGCGGTCTTGCCCCCGCCGTAGCCGGTGGGCTTCTCGGCGCGCGACTTGTACTCGTCGAAGCGCACCATGCGGATGTACTGGTCGGGCTTCCACTCCGCCAGCTTGTAGGGCCCAGTGCCGATGTACTCGGTGGCCTTGACCGCGGGCTCGAACTTCTCGGCGATCTCCTTGGGATAGATGGCGCCGAAGTTGTTGGGCACCGCCAGCGAGATGAGCACGATGGCGGACTTCTCCTTGAGCTTCATCTCCACCGTGTACTTGTCGATCGCCTTCCAGGTGTCCACCTGGGCGAAGAGCGACTTGCCGTAGATGGACTGCTTGCCCCAGCGGGCGAGCGACGGCACCACGTCCTCGGAGGTCATCTCCTTGCCGTTGTGGAACTTGATCCCCTGCCGCAGCTTGAACGTGTAGACGAGGCCGTCCCGGCTCACGGTGTGCGAGTCCGCGAGCATGGGGATGGGCTTCTTGTCCTTGTCCAGGCTGTAGAGCCCCTCGTAGATGTGGTTGGTCAGGGTCTCGGTGATGCTGGCGGTGGTCCAGTGCGCGTCCAGCGAGGGCGGCTCGCCGAGATTGCCGACGCGCATGACCCCGCCCTTCACCTGGGCGAGGGCGTCGCCGGCGGCGCCGGTGACGAGGACGACGGCGAGGGCGATCAGGGCTCTCCGGATCACGACCGAAGCCAGCATGCTGGTACCTCCTGCAAGGGGAGTTGCGTCAGGTGCGTAGACTTTGCTCGACCGGAGGGAGGCTTGTCAACGGGGCCGGAGCAGGTCGCCGAACACCCGCGCCGCCAGCCGGAACCCCTCCGCCAGAGTGGCGGCGGCCCCGGAGACGCCGGGCCGGGCCGCCCACCAGGCGCGGGCATGCTCTTCCGACCGGAAGAAATTGAGGGTGTGTCAAAGCGCGTCGCTCGCCTTGCCGCGCAGATCGCCGCGCTCGCCCACCCACACCATCGCATCATGCGAGTCGGCCGGCCCGTCGGGCCCAACCCGCAGGCTCAAGGCCTCGCCGCAGTGGTGACAGGCCGCCCGGATGGTGGCGGCCTCCCCGATCATCGCGGGTAGCCCGAGCGCGTCGACGGCGCAGCAGGCGTGGCAAAGGCGGCCGCCCGCGAAGGCCACCGCGAAGGCGGTGGGCATGGCGGAGAGCGGATAGGCCAGGCGCACCCGTCCCTCGGACACCAGGAGGAAGTCGGCGTCGTCGAGCTGGGCCAGAGCCGCCTCCACCGCGTCCAGCCCAAGCCGGGATTCGGCGGCGATGGCCGCGTCCCCGACGGGACCCGCGCCCGCGAGGAGGAGCCGGAGCACCGCGCGATGAACGGCGCGCGTCTCCGCGTCGAGCTGCTCGCGACGCGCCCACCGCGCCGCGAAGGTGGACTCGAAGAGCTCGTCGGCCCGCATTCGCGGCATCGCCGCCGTCACCCGTGATCTCCGGCGACGACGCTACTCGAAGCCTGGCGGCGGGACGAAGGCCTGGAACTCGCCCTCGAGCTGCTGCGCGAGCGCGATGCAGCTCCGATCCCCGTACTGCGGGCCCACGATCTGCGCGCCCACGGGCAGCCCGCCCGGGGTGAAGCCCGCCGGCGCCACCGTGGACGGCAGATAGACCATGCCGGAAAAGCCCGCCCAGAAGAGCTGATCGGTGGTGGGCACGCGCTGGCCGTTGACGGTGATGCGGCGCTCGTGCCGCTCGCCCGCGTGGTCGTGGGGGTACGCGGCCGAGGCGGCGGCGGGGCAGAGGAGCACGTCCCACTCGCGGAAGAACTCCGCCCAGCGGAGGCGCATCTGGTGGCGGATCTCGTTGGCGGCGAGCCAGTCGCGGTGCGGCTGGACATTGGCCCGCGTCATCCGCGCGAAGTACCGCTCGTCGTCGGGGGCAAGCGCGGCCGCGATGTTCCGGTTGAACTCGAACTCCGCATCCGTCTGGCGCCCGGAGGTCGCCCCGCGCAGGAGCTGGATGTACACGCGATGGGCCTCGGCGGTGTCCACCGCGGGCCGCGCGCGATCGCTCACCTTCGCGCGCCGGCGGCCCAGGAAATCGGCGAGGGCCTGCAGGCGATCCTGCACCTCGCGGTCCACGCGCGAGGCCGGATCGTCCAGTATCACGGCCACGCGCCACTCGCGCAGGGCGCGGCGCCGCGGCGCGGGCAGGCGAAGCTGCCACCCGGCGCCGTCGATCTCGTCGCGGCCCGCCATCACGGCGAGCCCGAGCGCCAGATCTTCCGCGCTGCGCGCCAGCGGCCCCACCACGTCGATGTCGGGCTCGGTCACGCGACCGGGCAAAGCCTGGCCGCGGGGGGACACGATGCCCCAGGTCGGCTTGTGGCCAAACACGCCGCAGTAGTGCGCGGGATTGCGGATGGAGGAGCCGATGTCGCTCCCGGCCTCGAGGCCGGTGAGCCCCGCCGCCAGCGCCGCCGCGGAGCCGCCGGAGGAGCCGCCGGGGGTGCGGGTCACATCCCAGGGATTATTGGTGGTGCCATAGAGCGTGTTGAAGCTCTGCGAATCGGCGAGGTACCGCGGCACGTTGGTCTTGCCGAACAGCACCACCCCGGCGGCCAGCAGCCGGTCCACGGCCAGCGCGTTCCGGGCGGGATAATTGTCCTTGAGCTCGCCGATGCCCCAGGTGGTGGGCATGCCCACCACGTCGTACGACTCCTTCACCGTCATGGGCACGCCATGCAGGGGGCCCCACACCTGCCCCTTGCGAAGCGCGGCGTCGGCGGCGCGGGCGCGCTTGCGCGCGGACTCGACGCTGGTGACCACGACCGCGTTGATCCGGGGATTGTGTCGCGCCACGCGGGCGAGATAGAGGTCGAGCAGCTCGAGGCAGCCGAGCTTGCGCCGCCGAAGGAGGGCGGCGAGCTGTTTCGCGGATCTGAACGGGATCTCCGGCATGGTCAACCGGACTCTAGGGGGAGCCTCCGAGGCTGTCAAGGCGCGGGCCCGCGGGGCGTGTATGATTCGGAGCCATGGTTGGCGCCCCCGTTTCCCTCGCGCGCCGCCTCGCGGCGGCGCTCGCGCTCATCTTCCTCGGCGGCCTGGGGGCGCCGGTCACCTTGCCTGCGCGGGTGGATGCGGCGGAGCTGACCTGGGACATCCGTCAGCTTTCCGCCGATGACCGCCGCCGCCTCCTGGCGGGGGAGTCCGTGCCGTTCACGGTGGCGGAGCGCACGGACCGGGATCTGGCCGGCGGCGTGATGGTGTACGTGGCCACGCCCTTCGCCCGCGTGGCGGAGCTGCTCGCGGAGAGCGAGCTGGCGGTGCGCGAGCCCGGCATCGCCGGTTGGGGCGCGCTCGGCGAGCGCGCGGGGCCGGAGGCGCTGGCCAAGCTGCGTCTCGGGCCCGCGGAGGCCGACGAGCTCCTGGACGCGCGTCCGGGCTCGGTGTGGAATCTCTCCGGCGCCGAGATGGACGCGATGCGGGCCGCCCGCGCCGCCGTGGGCGGCGCCGCGAAGACGGCGCCGGCGGAGGCGGCGAGCGCCCGCTATCGCGCGCTGTTGCTCCAGCGCGCTCAGGCCTACCGGGCGGGCGGTCTCGGCGCCATCGAGCCCTATGCGCGGCGCGGCGGGATCGCCACCGATCCGGCCCGGGAGCTGCGTCTGGCCGCCGACGACGCGCGGCCGCTCGGCACGGCGGCGCCGGCCCTGGTCGAAGCGCTCCTGAACTATCCCGCGCTCCAGCACGCCGAGCGGGTGAGCCGGCTCTACTGGATCGAGCGCCGGCTCCAGGGCCGCGTCGCGCCCATCCTGGTTCACCAGATGGTGGAGGTCAGGCCGGAGCTGGTGCTCCACCTCGAGCGGCACTTCTTCGTCGGGCACTCCTACAACTCGAGCCAGACCCTGACCGGCGCCTTCCCCTGGGGGTCGGGGACCTTGCTGTTCACGGTGGGCCGCGTCTCCACCGATCTCGTCACCGGCCTCGGCGGCGACATGAAGCGCGCCATCGGCCGCCGGCAGCTCCGGGGCGATCTCGCCGGACGCGTGGATCGCCTTCGCGGCGCGGTGGCCCGCGTCCAGCCGCCCCAGAGCCCCTAGCCGGCCGCTAGTCGAACATCAGGACCGTGCGCGCGACCTCGCCCGCCTTCATCGCCCGGAACGCTTCGTTGACATCCTCCAGGCGGCCGCGGCGGGTGATCATCTCGTCGAGCTTGAGCCTTCCCTGCCGGTACAGCTCGACGTAGCGCGGCATGTCCACCTTGAACCGGTTCGAGCCCATGCTGCAGCCCTGCACCTTCTTCTCGCGCAGGAACGACGGGCCGTCGAGCTCGATCTTCTGCCCGACCGGGATCATGCCCACGATCGTCGCCGTCCCGCCCGGCCGCAAGCACTCGAAGGCCTGCTCGGCCGCCTTCTTGAGGCCAATGGCCTCGAAGGCGTAGTCGACGCCGGGGCCGCCGGTGAGCTGGCGGATCGCCTTGACCGGATCCACCTCGGCGGCATTCACGCCGTGAGTGGCGCCCAGCGACTTCGCCGTCTCGAGCTTGGCGGCGGAAACGTCCACCGCGATGATCATGCGGGCGCCGGCGATCACCGCCCCCTGGATGGCGGCCAGCCCGACGCCCCCGGCGCCGTAGACGGCCACCGTGGTGCCGGCCTCGACGCGCGCGGTATTGAGCACCGCGCCCACCCCGGTCGTCACCCCGCACCCGATCAGCGCCCCGCGGTCGAGCGGCATGTCGTCGCGCACCTTCACCAGGCCGCTGTCGTGCACGAGCATCTGCTCGGCATAGCTCGACAGGTTGGCGAACTGGTTGACGGGCGCGCCCTTCCACGAGAGCTTCGGCGGCTCGGTGGTCGCCCGCACGGGCCGGCTCTGGCACAGGTGGGTGCGTCCGGTCAGGCAGTACTCGCAGTGCCCGCAGAAGACCGACAGGCAGGCGATGACGTGATCGCCGGGCTTGAACTCGTCCACGTGGGGGCCCACTGCCTCCACGATGCCGGCCGCCTCGTGGCCCAGGACGGCCGGCGCCGCGAACGGATAGAGTCCCTCGATGAAGTGCAGATCGCTGTGGCAGACGCCGCTGGCCACCGTGCGCACGAGCACCTCGCGCCCGATGGGCTTGGCGATATCGATGTTCTCGATGGTGAGCGGCTGGTGAGGACCGTGGAAGATGGCAGCCTTCATGTCGTGCTCCTTTGGCGAGGGTTCGAATGCCGGGCCAGTGTAGCGCACCCGGCGGCCTCGCGCTGCCGCGCGGGGAGTGGTGTCGGAGGCCCGGCCGTCGTAGGATCGGCGCATACGGGAGGCGCCCATGAGACTGCCGCTCGCCGTCGTGTCGCTGCTCGTCGCTCTGTCCGGCCCCGCTGCGGCGGCGCCCGAGGGCACCCTCATCTGGGGGCTCCACGTCACGCTGGCCTCCAAGTGGCTCGACCCCGGCGACACCGAGGCCTTCATCAACCCGTTCATGGTGCTCTACGCCGTCCACGACGCGCTGGTGAAGCCGATGCCGGCCGGCGACAACACGCCGAGCCTGGCCGAGTCGTGGACGGTGTCCCGGGACGGGCTGACCTACGAGTTCCTCCTCCGCAAGGGCGTGAAGTTCCACAACGGCGACCCCGTGACGGCGGACGACGTGAAGTTCTCCTTCGACCGCTACCGCGGCGCCGCCGCCAAGCTGCTCAAGGACCGCGTGCGCGAGGTGCAGATCGTCGATCAGAGCCGCGTACGCTTTCTCTTGAAGGAGCCGTGGCCGGACTTCATGACCTTCTACGGCACCTCCGCCACCGGGGCGGCGTGGATCGTGCCCCGGCGCTATGTCGAGAAGGTGGGCGACGACGGGTTTCTCAAGGCGCCCATCGGCGCCGGGCCCTATCGCGTGGTGAGCTTCAATCCCGGCGTGGATCTGGTGATGGAGGCCTTCGAGGGCTACTGGCGCAAGGTCCCCTCGGTGAAGCGGCTGGTCTTTCGCAGCATGCCGGACGAGACCACGCGCGCCGCCGCGCTCAAGGCGGGCGACGTGGACATCGTCTATCTGCTCAGCGGTCCCACGGCCGAGGAGATCCGGCGGACGCCCGGGTTCAAGCTGGTGGCGGCGCGGCCGCCCGGCGTGCCCTACCTCGACCTGCCCGAGCAGTGGGACCCGAAGTCGCCGTGGCACGACCGGCGCGTGCGCCTGGCCGCCAGCCACGCCCTCGATCGCAACGCGCTCAACCAGGCGGAGACGCTGGGACTCTCGCGTCCGACCGGGGGCCTCATCCCGCGCGTCCTGGACTTCGCGAAGGTGTACGAGCCGCCGGCCTACGATCCCGCCCGGGCCCGGAAGCTGCTGGCGGAGGCGGGATACCCGAACGGCTTCGACGCAGGCGACCTCACCCCGTTTCCGCCGTTCTTCGGTCTGGCCGAGGGCCTGGTGAACTATCTGCAGCAGGTCGGGATCCGTACGCGCATGCGCTCGATGGAGCGCGCCGCGTTCCTGAGCGCGTGGCGGGAGAAGAAGCTCAAGGGCGTGATCATGGGCCTCGGCGCCCCCGCCGGCAATGCCGCCACGCGCATCGAGGTCTACGTCACCAAGAACGGCATCTACTCGTCGGGGGTGGTGCCGGAGATCGAGGACCTCTTCCAGCGCCAGGCCCGCGAGCTCGACCGCAAGAAGCGCGAGGCCCTGCTCCACCAGATCCAGGACATCATGGTCGAGCGCGTGATGCACGTGCCGATCTACGAGCTGGCGTTCCTGTGGGGGGTCGGGCCCCGGGTGGAGGAAGCCGCCGTGGATCACATCAAGGGCTTTTCCTACTCCGCCCCCTACGAGGACCTGAAGGTCAGGGGGCGCTGAGCGGGCGGCGCGGCGCTAGACGGGAATGGCGACGCGGGCGAGGACGGCGGGCTCGTCCAGCAGCCGGCCCGCTCCGCGGACGACGCAGGTGAGCGGATCGTCGCTCACCGTGATGGGCAGGTCGGTCTGGCGATGCAGGAGCTCGGCGAGGCCGGGCAAGAGCGAGCCCCCGCCCGTGAGCTTGATGCCGTTGTCCACGATGTCGGCGGCCAGCTCGGGCGGCGTGCGCTCGAGGCAGCCGTGCATGGCCTCGATGATGGCCTCGATGGGCTCGCGCAGGGCCTCGCGGATCTCGGCCCCGCTCACGTACACCGTGCGCGGCAGCCCCGCGGTGAGGTCACGGCCCTTCACGGCGATGGTCTCGGTGTCGCGCCCGTTGGGATACGCGGAGCCGATGGCGAGCTTGATCTCCTCCGCGCGCCGCTCCCCGATGAGCAGCCCGTGGCTCTTGCGCACGTGCTGGGCGATGGCGTCGTTCATGTCGTCGCCGGCGATGCGCAGCGAGGACGAGAAGACGATGCCGGACAGCGAGATCACCGCCACCTCGGTGGTGCCGCCCCCGATATCCACGATCATGCTGGCGCCCGGCTCCGAGATGGGCAGCCCCGCGCCGATGGCGGCGGCGGTGGGCTCGGCGATGAGGAAGACGCGTCCCGCGCCGGCATGCCCGGCGGACTCGTGCACCGCGCGGCGCTCCACCTGGGTGATGCCGGAGGGCACGCAGATGACCACGCGCGGGTGCACGGGGCTCCTCTTCGGCTGCGCGCGGCGGATGAAGTGGTAGAGCATCTTCTCCGTGGTGTCGTAGTCCGCGATGACGCCATGGCGCAGCGGGCGCACCACCTCGATGGTGCCCGGCGTGCGGCCCAGCATGGCCTTGGCCTCGGCGCCCACTGCCAGCACCGATCGGTCATTGGTGTTCAGCGCCACGATGGAGGGCTCGTTGAGCACGATCCCCTGCCCGGGTGCGAAGACCAAGGTATTGGCGGTCCCCAGATCCACGGCGAGATCGTTGGGGAAGAGACGGCTCAAGGCGCGGGCGAACATCAGGACTTGCGGACGCAACGGATGTGCCAGCGACGGGCGAAGCACGCGCCGGCCCCACTGTGCCGCATGTGTGGACCATTGCTGACGTCGTCAAATCGGGGCGGCCGCCTCTCCGCGTCACCCGAGCAACACTTACACGGAATCCGTGTAGGGATTACACGGAGACGGACTGTCTCCGATTGAACTAGAATGCCGCCGTGGACACCGTGACCCTCGGCACCGCGACGCCCGGCGGTGGCTTTCCCGTCTACGGCCAGGCGCTCGTGGAGACGATAGCGGAGACGGATTCGACCCTCGCCGTGCAACCGCAGAACACCAAGGGCAGCACGGAGAACGTGCCCTTGCTCGAGGCGGGCCGGCTCGACCTGGCGCTCGTGCAGGGCGAGGTGGCGTACGAAGCGCTCGCCGGCATCGGCCGCGCGCCCGCCGATCTCCGCATCCTCGCCGCGATGTACTCGACGCCGGGGATGTTCGTGGCGCGGGGCGACTCCGAGTACCGCACCATCGCTGATCTCACCGGCCGCCACGTGGCGTTCGGCGCGCGCGGCTCCGGCCTCGTCATCCTCGCGCGCTATGTCCTCGACGGGCTCGGGCTCGAGCAGGCGCGCGACTTCCACGCGGTCTTCCTGGACGCTGCCGGCGATGGGCCCGCCATGGTGCTGGACGGACGCGTGGCCGCCCTATGGGGCGGCGGCATCGGCTGGCCCGGCTTCGCCGCGGTGGCGCGCGGCCCGGCGGGGGCGCGCTTCATCGTGCCGGACGCCGACGGGATTCGCCGCATCCTCGCCAAGCACGCCTTTCTCAAGCCGATGACGGTCCCGGCCGGCTCCTATCCCGGGCAGAGCGCGCCCATCGCCTCGGTGGGCTCGTGGAGCTTCGTCATGACCCGCCCGACCCTCGGCGACGATCTCGCCTACCGGCTCGCGCGGGCCCTGCACCGGGGGGAAGCCGCCCTCGGGGCGCGGCTGGCGCAGGCGCGCGAGACCACCGCCGCCAATACGGTCGCGGCTGCGCCGCGGATCGACCTCATCCACGCCGGCGCGCGGCGCTACCTCCGCGAGATCGGACTCTTGCGCGCGGAGTGACGCCCTCGCCCAGGAGCGCGGAGAAGCCCGCCTGGCCGCCCGCCGCTACCTGATCCAGCGTGCACTGGCGCGGCGCCTTGTCGGGCCGCCACCGCAGGAAGCGCGTGCCGTGACGGAAGCGGCCCCCGGTGAAGTGATCGTAGCCGACCTCCGCCACCAGCCGCGGCCGCAGGGGCTCCCACTCCGCCGAGCGATCCGTGCTCCAGCGGCTCGG
>Ga0134122_10002908_pt1 | contig 12627 bp, 14 predicted proteins | sample KB302_FD_96461 | JGI IMG/M metagenome (GOLD analysis project Ga0134122, IMG submission 96461) | Terrestrial soil microbial communities without Nitrogen fertilizer from Kellogg Biological Station, Michigan, USA - KB3-0-2 | ecosystem: Environmental > Terrestrial > Soil > Unclassified ...
ATCATCTCGCGCGGAATGTTGAGGCCCGATTCGCTCGAGACGAAGAGGATGCGTCCCCAGCCGCGCTTGACCATCTCGCGCGCGTAGCGGCGCGCGAAGCGCACGCCCGAGAGCACGTTGACCTCGAAGTAGCGCGTCCACTCCGCGTCGGGAATTTCGAAGAACGGCATGCGGCCGTAGATGCCGAGGTTGTTGACGAGGATGTCGAGCCCGTGCACGCGCTCGAACACTTTCGCCGCGCCCTCGGCGCTCGCGCAATCGGCGGCCACGCCCTCGGGGGCAGGCGCCTTCGGCAGCTCCATGCGCAGCCGGCCGAGCGCGCCGTCCACCGAGAGCTGCGTGCGTCCGGTGATCACGACCTGCGCGCCTTCGGCGGCGAGGCCGCGCGCGATGGCATAGCCGATGCCGGCGGTCGATCCGGTAATCAGGGCGCGCCGCCCGGCGAGTTTCAGGTCCATGCAGCGGTCCTTGGAAAGGCAATGGCGGCGATCTTAACCGCCCCGGCGGATCCACTGCTTGATCGCGTCGATGGTTTCGCGCTCGATGCCGTTGAAGCCGTGGTACCCGCGCGCCTCGCACGGATCGCCGACCGGGGTGCCGCCTTCCATGGTGATCAGCTCGTTGCCGAAGCGCTCGTGTGAGGCCAGCGCCGCGCTGTAGGGCGTCACGCGGCAGCCGTCGTTCTTGTGATGCACCACAAGGTGGCGGTTCTTGTACTTGCGCGCATCGAAGCTGTAGATGTGGCCGCGCGAAGAGGTGTGGATGCCGCCGGCGGTCTTGTCGGCGAGATAGCCGGCAAGATCGACGCTGGCGATGGAGCCATTGCTCGTGCTCATGAGGTAGATGCGCGCCTCCGCGAAGCGGCGTTTCAGGTCATCGATCACCGCCTGGATGCGCTCTTCACTGCTCGTCGAGTTGGTAGTGACGGTGGCGAAGTCGCCGTCGACGATCAGGTGCCGGGAACGGATGAGGAAATTGCCCTTCAGGCCGTAGACGAGCCTGCCGCCCTCCAGGCGCGGGTCGACGATGCCCGAGCCGCCGGGAAAGAGGATCACGACGTACTTGGGCGCCGTGCTCTCGGCATTCAGGATGTAGGGCACCGGCTCGCCGTTCGCGTAGCGCGCCGTGGAGATGAGTTCCTCGGCCGCGAGGCAGGGGCAGGCGAGAAGACCCGGCGCGAGCAGCAAGAATCCGCGGAGCAATTTCATCGCTGCAGCATTATGGGCATAGAATCGCGCCGAACTGCAGTAGGGGCGCCATGGCGATGCGAGACGAGGACGTGTATGCCCTTACGGACAAGGGCAATGCGAATCTTAAGGCGGCGGGCACCTCGCTTTCGGCGCCGGAACTCCAGGTCCTGATCCTGATCGACGGCCAGGCGAGCGTAGCGCAGGTCACTGCCGCGGCGCGCAACCTCACGCCGGTGCAGACCAACGAGATCCTGCGCAAGTTCTTCGCCGAGCGACTCATCACCACCGCCACCGAGCCGAGCTCCGATGGACTCGAGTCGGGTTTCTTCAGCATCGCGGTGCCCGCCGGATTTTTTACCAGCCTGAAGGACGCGGGGCCCGAGACCGAGCAGGGCGTCGCGTCGCTCAAGCAAAAGGGCTACTACGTACGCATTGCGCAGCGGCCGCCGCTCCCGCGCGAGGCGAAAGCGGGACAGCAAGTCACGGTCCTGGTGGTGGACGACGACCCGGACCTGCTCAAGCTGCTGCGCACTTACCTGAAGATGGAGGACATCACGGTGCGCACGGCGGAAAAGCGCGACGAGATCATCGTCGCGTTGCAGCAGCCGCCCAAGCCCGACCTCATCCTGCTCGACGTGCAGCTGCCGGACGCCAACGGTTTCGACGTGCTCGCCAAGATGCGCCAGCATCCGTACATGAAAACGATCCCGGTGATCATGCTGACCGGCGAGGCGACGCGCGAAGCCGTGATCCGCGGCCTGCAGGCGGGCGCCGATGGCTATATCACCAAGCCCTTCGAGCCCGACATGGTGGTGCAGGCGGTGAAAGCGGTGTTGGGACTCACCCCGCCCGCAACCAAGCCCGGACCCAAATCCAGCTAGTTTTGTGGGTGTTGCGCGACAGTCGCTGTCGGTTTTTGACGACAAAATATAAGGAATTATTAGGCAGACAGGGCGTACGCTGAATCGTTAAGCTTCGTCAGATAGAGGACAAGCATTCGCGCGCAATACGGGGGTACTGCGCTCGAAGCGAGGAGGCTGTGATGGACATACGCGAGCACGATTCTTTCCCCCGCATGCAGGAAGATTCCTCCTACGCGCTGGGCATCGTCACGGCCATCGTGGTGCTCGCGGGTTTTGCCATGGTCGCCGCGTGGTTTGCGCTCCTGGTTCTCGATGAAGGCCGCAGCGTGCAGTCGCCGCGCGCCGAAGCCGATTCGTCATGCAACATCTGCGGCGTGGTCGAACGCATGCGCGAGGTGGAACCGGCTCCCGCGCAGGCCCTCGAGGGCAGCCGCGCCGAAGGCGCGATCGTTCTCTTCGCCGCGCTGAGCGGCGCCACGGCGCACGGCGCACGGCCGGCACGGATCTACGAAACCTCGGTGATGCACGATGACGGCTCGATGCGCGTGCTGCGCGAAACGAGCGCGCCGCAGTGGAAGATCGGCGACCGCGTCAAGGTCGTGAAGGGCCGCGTCGAACCGGCAGCCGTCGCGACGGCGCTGCGCTAGGCGGTACTGCGCAGCGGCCGCTCGGGCCGCCGCGCCACCAGAAAGAAAATCGATCCCAGCCCCGCCAGCAGCGCGAGGGTGGTGAACCCTGCGCGGTAGTTGCCGGTCATGTCGGCGAGGATGCCCGCGATCATCGGCCCGCCGATCTGGCCGATGGTGATGATCATGAATGACAGGCCAAGGATCATGCCGATCGCGCTGCGGCCGAAGTAATCCGCGCGCAACGCCTGCATGAAGGGTCCGCGCAGGCCCCAGGCCGTGCCGTGCAGCACGGCGTAGGCGACGATCATCGCCGTGGTCGCCGCGGGGTGGAAATCGGCGTAAGTGAGGCACAACAGTCCCGACATGTGGCCCACCATGCATAGGGCCGAGAGCTTGCGCTTGTCGAAGCGATCGCCGATCCAGGCGCCGATGCCGACCCCGCCCAGCTGCGCCACCGTCTGCAGCATGATGGCGAAGGACGCCGCTTCGATGGTGTAGCCGAGGCCTTCCTTCATGTGCGTGATGGCGTGCGCGTTGATGCCGGTGACGACGAACAGTGCGCTGCCGTGGCCAAAGGAGAGCAGCCAGAACGCGGGCGTGCGCAGGGCCTCGCGCGCCGTGAAGTCCCGGGTCAGGTCCGCTTTTTCTTTTTTCCCCGTGGCGTGAAAATCCGGCAGGACGCTGACCGCGCCGTCCATCTTCAGCCCCATGTCCTCGGGCCGGCGGCGGATGACGAAGGCAAGCGGCAGGCAGATGACGATGATGAGGACGCCGGAGCCGAAGGCGGTCGCGCGCCAGCCCCAGGTGGCGAGCGCGAGCGCGACCAGCGGCAGGCACAGCCCGCCCAGCGCCATGCCGATCTGCATCGACGAGAGCGCGCGCGCCCGCTGCCGGTCGAACCAGTGGATCAGTGTCACGTTGAGCGGGAAGAAACCGCACAGGCTCGCGCCCATCGCGGTGAGGACGAACGCGCCGTAGAAGGCGAGCAGCGAATCGACGGTGCTGAGCAGCATGAAGCCGGCGCCGAAAACCAGCACGCCGACGCGGATCACCCACTGCGGCCCCCAGCGGTCGAGAAACCAGCCCAGCAGCGGCCCCAGGATCGCGGCCTCGACCTGGTGCAGCGCGGCGGCGCCCGAGAGTTCCGTCTTCGACCAGCCGCGATCATCGCGCAGCACTGCGAAGTAGGCGCCGAAGGATTGCAGCAGCAGCGTGGACTGCACGAACTGCATGGCGCAACCGGCGCCAACCATGTACCAGCCGTGGAAAATGCGCTTCATCGCTGCGCCTGAGGGTACTCCCCCGGGGCGCGCCGCGGGCGTCAGGTTCGACAGGCTAGACTGCGCTCATGCGCAATGGTCTTGGGCTCGCGCTTGCCGGCCTGGCGGCGCTCGCCGTGGCGATGGGCATCGGGCGCTTCGCCTTCACGCCGCTGCTGCCCATGATGCAGCAGGACGCCGGCCTCTCGGTGGCCGCGGGCGGCTGGCTCGCCTCGGCCAACTATGCCGGCTACCTCGTCGGCGCGCTGTGGGCGGGCGCGATGCGGGTCAATGCGACCACCGCGATCCGCGCTGCGCTCGCGAGCATCGGTATCGCGACGCTGGCGATGGCGCTGGATGCGGGTTTCGCGGCCTGGGCGCTGCTGCGCTTCATCGCCGGCGTGGGCAGCGCCTGGGTGATGATCCAGACTTCGGCGCTGGTGCTGGAGCGGCTGGCGCCGCTCGGGCGGCCGATCCTCGCCGGCGTGCTCTATACCGGCGTGGGTACCGGGGTGACGTTCGCCGGAATCCTGTGCGTGCTGCTGATGTCGCTCGGCGCCGGCTCGTCGACCGCGTGGCTGGTGCTCGGCGTCGCTTCGCTCGTGATCACGGCGACGCTCTGGTTTGCGTTCGAATCTTCGCATGTGGAAAACACGCGGCCCCTCGTGCCGCCGCCGTGGACCTGGGAGCAGGCGCGCCTCGTGATCGCTTACGGCGCCTACGGTTTTGGCTACATCATTCCGGCGACCTTCCTGCCGGTGATGGCGCGCGAAGTGGTGAGCGATCCGGCGGTGTTCGGCTGGGCCTGGCCGATGTACGGTGCCGCCGCCATGCTCTCGACGCTGGGCGTGGCGCATTTTGCAGGCCACTACAGCAACCGCGCCGTGTCGATCGCGAGCCATTTCGTCATGGCGCTCGGCGTAGCCGCGCCCGTCTACTGGCCCGGCATCGGCGGCATCGTGCTGGCCGCGCTTTTCGTCGGCGGCACCTTCGTCGTTTTCACCCTGGTCGGCCTGCAGGATGCGCGCAGCGTCGCCGGCGCCGGCGCGCCGCGCCTGATGGCGGCGATGACCGCGGCGTTTGCCTTCGGCCAGATCGTCGGGCCGCTCGCGGTGAGCTTGCTGGTGGGCGCGGGCGGCGGCATCGCCGCCGCGCTGCTCGCGGCAGCAGCGGTGCTGGTGGCCGGCGGCTTGCTGCTGGTTACTTCTTGGCGCTACTGATGGTGCTGATGGCGCCGAAATCGATTTCGATCTTGCCCACGTCGACGCTCGCCTTGGCCTTGGCGTCGGCGCGCGCGCGCGCGGCGGTATTGAACTCGAGGTTGCCGGCCTGGAACGCCTCGGCGAGCCGGAAGCTCAATTCCGCCAGCTTCTTGTGCTCGGGCTTTTCGCCGGCCTGCGCATGTACCTGCGCCGAGAGCGCGACGAATATCTTTCGCGCCAGATCCTCGATCGGATCGACGTGTGCGACGGGCGCGGCCTTGGCCGGCGCCGGCGCGGATTCTCCCCCACCACTCATGGTCTGGCCTCTTTCAGGTTGCGGACGGACATGCTACTCCAGTGGGAGTTGTTCGGGGTACGCAAGCTGCGCGCCGGCGTCCGCGGCGCTCAGGCCGTGCGCGCCCACGCCCAGCAGGCGCACCGGGCGGCGCGCCGCATCGGTGCGATCGAGCAGCGCGGCGGCGCGCTCGCCGAAGGCTTTCGGGTCGCGGCTCGGCCGATCCTGCGTGTGGCTGCGCGTGACCAGGCTGAAGTCGCCGTAGCGCACCTTGATGGTGACGGTGCGCGCGAGGAGATTCTTTTTCTCCAGTGAATTCGCGACGCGAAGCGCGAGTTTGACGATTTCCGCCTTCATTTCAGCCACATCCTCGAGGTCCACGCTGTAGGTGGTCTCGGCCGAGATCGATTTCCACGGCCGGTCGGGCTTCACTTCGCGCGGATCGTCGCCGTGCGAGAGGCGCTTCAACCAGCCGGCGAGGCTGCCGAGCGTTTTCTGCAATACGATTTCATCGAATGCACGCACGTCCACAAGCCTTTCAATGCCCAGCGCGCGCAGCTTCTTCGCCGTCACCGGCCCGACGCCCCAGAGCGCTTCCACCGGCAGTTCCTGCAGGAAGCTCTCGACGCGCTCGGGCGCGATCACGGTGAGCCCGTCGGGCTTGCGCCAGCCCGAGGCGATCTTGGCGAGGAACTTGTTCGGCGCCACGCCGGCCGAGGCGGTGAGGCCGGTCTGGGCGAGGATCCGCGCCTTGAGCTGCTTCGCCACCACGCTGGCGAGGCGCTCGCCCCAGAGGTTTTCAGTGACATCGAGGTAGGCTTCATCCAGCGACAGCGGCTCGACCAGCGGCGTGCACTCGCGCAGGATCGCCATCACCTTTTGCGAGACGGTGCGGTAGCGCGCGAAATCGGGCCGCACGATCACCAGTTCCGGGCACAGCCGCAGCGCACGCGACATCGGCATCGCCGAGCGCACGCCGAACTTGCGCGCCTCGTAGCTCGAGGCGGCCACCACGCCGCGCGATTGCGGCGAGCCGCCCACCGCCACCGGCTTGCCGCGCAGACCCGGGTCGTCGCGCTGTTCCACCGACGCATAGAAGGCATCCATGTCGAGGTGGATAATGCGGCGGGGCGCTGCGGGCATGGGAAAGTGTAGCGTCCCGGGCGGCGCAGGGCGCGGCAAAGACGGAGGCGGGATGTCGATGCGGGTTTATGTGGCGATCATGGTGCTCGTCACGGTGGCGCTGTTTGCCTATGGCTTCGGGCGCATCGGGCTGCTGAGCGCGCCCTGGGAAGCATCCGCCGAGGCCGGCGTGCGGCGCGCGCTGGTACAGCCGACGTTTACCGTGGACCTGGAAAGCGGCACGCCCGGCGCGCCGGGCGGCGACCTGCACTGGGGCATGCAAGCGCGCGACCAGCCCTACCTTGCGTCGTACCGCGCGGCGCTGATCGCGCCCGCCGGCAGCGCGCGCTGGGAAGACATCGACGAGGCTTATCTGGCGCGCCTGAGTTACGCGCCCAACCGGTACTCGGCCTGGGGACCGGATGCGCCGGTACGCAAGGGCGCGGTGTTCGCCGTGCGCACGCGCGAAGGCAACTTCGCCAAGGTCCGCGTCCTCGACATCGGGCGCAGGTACGATTTGAAGCTGGAATGGACGCTGTACGCGACGGCTGCGCCGCTGACGGCGTCCGGCAAGGCGCCGCCGCCCGGCGACGCCAAGGCAGCACCCAATGCCTCGCTCACCTGGCGTACCGCCAGCGAAGAAGCGCTTGCCGCCTACCGCGCCGAGCGCTACCAGGAGGCGCTCGATGCCTGCGGCAGGGCGGTGGAGGCAGCGGCGGAGGCGGGCGAGGCGCACCACGCCCTCGCGCTTGTCACCTGTGGCGGCTTGATCGGCCTGCACCGGCGCGCCGCGCGGCAGATGGAGGCCTGGCTGCGGCAGGGCGTGGCGCTCGCGCTCAAGCTCGAGCAGCGCGCGATCGTCGCCGCGCTCGGCCCGCGCGAAGCGATGCTGAAGGAGCGGTCCTTGCGCATGCTGGGCGTGTTCTACCGCGACCAGAAACGCATGCGCGAAGCGGCGGAAAATTTCGCGCTTGCCGTGGACACGGTGCGCGCGATGCCGCCGCCGCCGTCGATGGAGCAGCGCCTCGCGCTGCGCTCCGACCTGTACGACCTGGGAAGCGCGCTGGCGCAGCTCGGCATGCGCGTCACCGCCCGCCAGGCGCTCGGCGAAGCGCGCGAGCTTTATCTCAAAACGGAACCCAATCATCCGACGCTGGCGGCGATCGAGGGACAGCTGCAGCGCCTGGAGTAGCCGGTTACAACTCGCACGTCTGCTTACAGTTGAGCGCGAACGCCCGTGCGCGCGACGGACTCCAACAGGCATGAAAAACTCAAAGACCTTCATCAGGACGCTGGCGCTCGTACTGCTCGCCGGTGCCGGCCTTTCCGGCTGCGTCGCCGTTCCGTATGGCGGCTCGCCCTACGGTGGGTCGCCCTACGGCTACGGCCAGGAGGCGTACGGACCGCCGGTCTACAGTGCGCCGGCCGTCATCGTGCCCTCGATCAGTCTGGGCTTCGGATTCGGCGGGCGTCGCCACAATGGCTACCGGCGCTGGTAGGACTTTTTCACGCCCCTGCGTGTTTGCCCTGCGGAAAGGTAACAATGCAGGCCATGCGGGGGTCGCGCCGGATGCAGCGAATTGAGGTAGTTCTTCTGTCACTGCTGCTGGTGGTCGCCGGCGTTGCCAGCGCACAGACGCCCGCGCGGATCCGCGGCACCATCACCGCCATCGACGGCAACATGCTGGCGGTGAAGTCACGCGAGGGCAGGGATCTCAGGATCGAAATCGCGCCTGACGCTGCGTTCTCCTACATGAAGAAACTGGGCATCAGCGAGGTGAAGCCGGGCACGCCGCTGGGCACCAGCGCGGTGCCCGGTCCCGACGGCAAGATCGTGGCGCTCGAACTGCACCTCTTCCCGGTGGGCCGCCCGGTGCCCGGCGAAGGCCATCGGCCCTGGGACCTGGCGCCGAATGCGACCATGACCAACGGTATGGTCACCGCGATGGTGGAGATCGGCAACGGGCGCGAACTGACGCTCAGCTACAAGGACGGCACGCAGCGCGTGGTGGTGCCGGCGAATATTCCGATCGTGACGGGCCAGGCGGGCGACCGGTCGCTCCTGGCGGTGGGCGAATATGCGTACATCGCCGCCACCATCGCCGCCGACGGCAAAATCACCGCGCAGCGCCTGGTGGTCTCCAAGGACGGGGTGCGTCCACCGCAGTAGGCGGCGCCGCCGCGCGCCGCCCCTACTTGATCCGCGCCGTCAGCTGGCGCAGCCGCTCGGCGAGCGAAACCAGCAGCGAGGTGGCAAATTCGGGGCTGCTCTTCACGAGGGTCTGAAACGCTTTGCGGCTGATCGGCAGCAGCCCGCAATCGGTCTCGGCGGTGACGCTCGCCATGCGCGGCGAGGATTCGATCAGCGCCAGCTCGCCGAACGCGCCGCCGGGGCCGAGCCGCTCGACCGTGCTGCCACCGATGGATACGCTGACCGTGCCCTCGATCACCGCGTACATGCGCATGCCCACCTGGCCTTCCTGGAGGATGGGCTTGTTGCGATCGAAGTAGACTGGCACGTCGTCGGAGATCCCCTCCGCCAGTTCGGCGAGGCGCGCCGGATCGAATACCGCGGATTCCTTGCGCAGCGCATCGCCCTGCAGGGTGCCGCTCGCGGCGAGGCGCGCGGTCGTCTCGCGCATCCGCCCGATCAGCATGCTCATCAGCATCAGCGCGAAAGCGGGTTTTTCCTTGAGGCCGGCCTGGAACTGCTTGTCGTCGAGCGCCATCACGCGGCAGGCGCTCTTCGCCACGGCGCTCGCGCTGCGCGGCGCGTGGGTGATCGAGGCCATCTCGCCGAAAATGCCGCCCTTGGCCACCGTGCTGATGCTCTTCTTGCCCGCCACCAGCTCGACCTCGCCTTCGAGCAGCAGGTACATCTTGTCGCGCATGAACAGGTAGGGCCGCGCAATTTCATTCTCGGCGAAGATCACCTTCCCCTGCGCAATTTTCTCGGACTTGCCGGCGACCTTGAAGAATTCCAGCGCCACTTCCGGGCTGTAGATGTTCATGGCGCCAGTGATACCACGGATTCGTCGTAACGCCCCGCGCCGACCTTGCCGGTTTCGAATATGCCGTGCGCGGCCATCCAGCGCTGCGCGGCATCGAAAGATTCCCGCGTATAGGGTTCGAACACGATGCGCTCGCCCGGGCCCCAGCGGCGCGTGTCCATCTGCTCGAGGAAGCGGGCGGGAAACTCCTTGCGGTAGTAGCGGGTGTAGAGCTCGGGACGCAGGTCGATGTCGCGCTGCGCGCGGCGCAGGGCGCGGAAGTATTTGCGCACGTCCTCCGGGTCGGGGCTGCCCGAGAGCATGGTGGTGATCATGAACGTGGTGTCGATGAGTTTGCGAAAGCCGAGCTGCTCGGCGAAGTAGTACGGGCCGCTGAAGAGCGCCGCCGCCGGCACCGCGCGGTCGACCAGCTTCTGCAGGCGGCCGAAGAGGATGCCGTCGGCGAAGGAGAGCTTGATTTCCTCCGCCTTGAGGTACTGCTCCAGCGCCTGGAGCGTCGAGTAATGGCTGCCGGACTGGTAGCCGACCGAGATCGGCACGCCTTTCAAGTCCTGCGGCGTGCGCAGCGCCGACTCGGGGGGCACGAACACGCCGGCGGGCGCCACCGAATAGCAATCGGCGTAGAGCTTGCCGTGGCCCTGCGCGGCGGCGGCGTTCACGGTCCAGTGGCAGGCGCAGCTCACGCCTTCGTCGCGGCCTTTCTCGAAACTCTGGAAGGCGCCGGATTTGTCCGGCACCGCGTGCGTCTTGCCCGGATCGTCCTCGCCCCAGCTGTCGCGGAACTCGTAGGCCAGGCCCTCGGCCCGGAAGTAGCCTTTTTCCTCCGCGACCCATTCCTGCAGCCGGAAGTGCGGTGCGATCCTGAACATGATTTGCCTCCCCGTGTGAGAGTATAAGGGCTGCGAAAATTCGACTCCAGAAAGCCTGCCGATGACCATTTCCATGTACCAGGCGAGCGCGCCGCGCTTTGCCAACATCCTCAACAACCTCGCCGCGATCCTCGACAAGGCCAAGGCGCATGCCGCTGCGAAAAAAATCGACGAACAGGTGATGCTCTCGCTGCGCCTGTATCCCGACATGTTCGCGCTCGCGCGCCAGGTGCAGATCGCCTGCGATTCGGCCAAGGGCGCGGTGGCGCGCCTCGCCGGGGTCGAGATCCCGAAGCACGAGGACAGCGAAAAGAGCTTCGACGAACTGAAGGAGCGCATCGCCAAAACGCTTGCTTTCATTGCCACGGTGAAAGCGGCGCAAATCGACGGCAGCGAGGAGAAGGAAGTGGTACTCAAGCTGCAGGGCAGGGACGTGCCGTTCAAGGGCCTGCAGTACCTGCTCGGCTTCGCCTGGCCGAATTTCTATTTCCACGCCACCACCGCCTACGACATCCTGCGCCACAACGGCGTCGAACTCGGCAAGCGCGATTTCATCGGCACGCCGTAGCGGAAAACTGTCGCCGCCAGGCGTCGGGAAATAAGTCACATCCCGTTACATCCCGGGGTAAACCCCTGCCGGCCGCGCGCGTCTAAAGGACATGCACTCGAAAGGAGGCATGTCATGAAGATAAGAAAAAGTCTCATCGCAGGGCTGATCGCCGTCAGCGGCGCCACTGCCGCTCCGGCGTTCGCGGAAATCGGCGTGAGCATCGGCATCGGCGTTCCGCTGCCGCCGCCGGCGGTGATTTACGAAGCGCCGCCGCCGGCCCCGGCCTACGGCTACGTCTGGGTTCCGGGCTACTGGGGCTGGCACGGGGACCGCTACGTCTGGATCCGCGGCCGCCACGTCTATGGCCGGCCGGGCTACGCCTGGGCACCCGACCACTGGGTGCAGCGCGGCGATCGCTGGCACCACGTGCATGGCGGCTGGGAGCGCGAGCGGCGCGGCAACCGCGAGCATCACGGGCGCGGCCACCACTAAGCCCGCCCTAGTAGACTTGGGCGATGCGCCTCGTCATCGCCCAAGTGAAGCACGAAACCAACACCTTTTCGCCGGTGCCGACGCCGCTCGCGCGCTTCGCGCACGGCGCGCCGCTACCGCTCGAAGGACCGGCGGTGCGCGACGCCTACAAGGGCACGGGGACTGCGCTGGGCGCTTTCATCGACCTCGCCGAGCAGGCGGGCGCCGAGGCCGTGTATCCGGTCGCGGGCAATGCGGCGCCAAGCGCGCCGGTCGAGGACGAGGCCTACGAGGCGATGGCGGGGCGCATCGTTGCCGCGGTGGCGAAAGGCTGCGACGCGGTACTGCTCGACCTGCACGGTGCGATGGTGACGCGCAGCTTCGATGACGGCGAAGGCGAGCTGCTCGCGCGCATCCGCAGGATCGCGCCCAGCGTGCCGATCGGCGTCGCGCTCGACATGCACACCAACCTGTTTCCCGCGATGGGGCAGCACGCAACCGTGATCGCGGGCTACCAGACCTACCCGCATGTCGACATGTACGAGACGGGCGTTCGCGCAGCAACGCCGATACTCAAATCGTCACGACCCACGATGGCATTTGGGCATCGACCCATGTTGCCGCATGTAATGCGCCAATCGAGTCTGGATTCTCCCAACCGGGAGATTCAGGCGCGAGCCAAGGAAATGGAGCGCCAGGGCGCACTGGCGGCCTCGTTCTTTGTCGGCTTCCCGCATGCGGACATTCCCTACGCGGGCTCGTCGGCAGTGGTGGTGACGGACGGCGACGCACGCAAGGCGCGCTCGCTCTGCGATGAGCTGCTCGACATGGCGTGGAATGCGCGCAAGCAATTCGTCTATGAGGTCGAGCCGCTGGAGAAATCGCTGCTGCGCGCGAAGGAGATGGGCGGCAGCAAGGCGGGCGGCCCCGTGATGCTGCTCGATCACTACGACAACTGCGCCTCGGGCGGCACGATGGACACGATGGCGGTGCTGGGCGGCATCCTCGACGCGGGCCTGGCAGACGTTGCCGCCTTCGCCGTGTTCGACCCGCGCGCGGTGGAGCAGATGCAGCGCGCCGGTGTCGGCGCCCGCGTCACGATCCCGCTCGGCGGCAACCTGGAGATGCCCGCGCTAGGTTTGAAGGGCAAGCCGCGCCAGGTCACC
>Ga0134122_10002910_pt1 | contig 12624 bp, 13 predicted proteins | sample KB302_FD_96461 | JGI IMG/M metagenome (GOLD analysis project Ga0134122, IMG submission 96461) | Terrestrial soil microbial communities without Nitrogen fertilizer from Kellogg Biological Station, Michigan, USA - KB3-0-2 | ecosystem: Environmental > Terrestrial > Soil > Unclassified ...
ACTCCTACGGTGATCCGTCGTACTGCGACGGCGCTCTGTGTCCGACTACGACGAGTCGTCGTACAGGTACGACGGTCTGTATCCGCCGGCGGCGAGCCGTCGTACTCCTGCACGGAGCGCCGTACTTCTACAACGGTCTGCATTCCGTGTACGACGAGACGCCGTACAGGTACGACGAGCCGCCGTACACCTACGACGAGCCGTCGTAATGCGACTACGCTCGGCATCCAGCCTACGAGCGCGTCCTTGCCTTGTCTCCATGACAATGCTACCGTGGCATATACGGCCTGTTGCCGTGGAGGAGGTGCAGTATGAGGAGCTGCCCAAGGTCCGGACCGAGGCGGTCCAAGAGAGTTATCTGGGGCTGGACGTTGGCGCTGTCGCTCGCCGCGGGCGGAGTTGCCGAGGCTTCTTCGGTGACGTTCTCGCCGGCTCCCGCCGTGGCCGGCCAGCCGATCGTCGTCACCTTCGAGTCGGTCGCCTTCGCCTGCGATACGGAGGGGCTCCTGCAGCTCCAGAACGTCAACGGGCACAACATCAATCTCACTTTGACGCCGCCCAACTGCCCGATCATCCCGGTCGGCTTCATCGAGTATACCGCCAGCGTCACCATCGGCCCCCTGGCCGCCGGCACGTACGCCGTCGTGATCTCCGAGCTCGCCGGAGGGATCTCGGTGCTTCAGGCCTATGAGACCCTGGAGGTGAAGGAGCCGCCGGTCTGCAATGCTACGAACACCGCCCTCTGCCTCGACGGCCGCTTCGAGGTGACCGCGGAGTGGACCGACTTCGACCATCGCCACGGCGCCGCGCATACGCTGCCGGACGATCTGGGCGGCCTCGGCGACTCGGGCGTCCTCTGGTTCTTCTCGCAAGACAACCCGGAGATCCTCGTCAAGATCCTGAACGCCTGCTCCGTCAACGGCCACTACTGGGTCTTCCTGTCGCCCGGCTCGAACGTCATGTACGACGTCAGGGTGTTCGACGTCCGCACCGGCACGCGGAAGACGTACTCGAATCCCCTGGGAACGATCCCCAAGCTGACGCCCGACACGAAGGCATTTCCCTGCTCCTGAACGTTGATCCGGACCAGCGGAGCTCGGAGCCATCGTGCTTTGAGCTCCGCCGGCGGCCTTCTGATGCCGTTCCCCGCTCTCATCACGCCGTTCCCCCCGTTCACGTCGTCGTTCCCCGCTTTTCAGCTCACGTTCTCCATGGGGAATGCGATGCACAGCCGGCAAACGAGGCGTTCCCCGTCCTTCAGCTCGGCGAGAACCGGGGGAATGAGACGTTCCCCGTGGGGAACGTGCCAGGAGAGCCCTTTCGCAAGGCGAACGGCTGGGGAACGCTTCATTCCGTGCGGAGAACGCCTCATTCCTCGCGGGGAACGCGTCGCGGAAGCCTTTTCCGGAAGCGCATCTCCGGGGAATGCTTCAGGAATGGAGGGAATGAAGTGCGAAAAGGCGGTTTTTCAAGGGAAGCGCCTGGCCGAAACAGGCCAAGAGGGAACAAGCTCCTGCCGCGCCGGCTGGCAATTCGAACGGTTGGACCGTATTCATGGCTCACCGGCTGAATGTGATCCTGAAAGCCTGCCTTGTGTCTTTTGTGCGCCTCTTGGCCTCCGGCGGCACAGGTTTTGCAGAGTTTTAAAAACTGGTTATCGCCAACCCCGAAAGCGTTTCGCCTACACTGGGTCAACCGACCGGGGTTTGCTCGAGTGACCACGACAGGAGATACAGCATGACCAATACCACCGTCGAGATCCACCCCAACGTCCTATCGACCAACGCCGTCATCGGCGACACCGTCGTCAACCGTGCCGGGGAGAACCTCGGCAAGATCGAGGAGCTCATGCTCGACCTGGAGAAGGGGCGCGTCGCCTACGCCGTCCTCTCGTTCGGCGGCTTCCTGGGGATGGGCGAGAAGCTGTTCGCCATTCCGTTCGAGGCTCTGAAGCTCGACGGCAGCCGTGAGCACTTCACGCTCGACGTCGACAAGGAGAAGCTGAAGAACGCCCCCGGCTTCGACAAGAATCACCCCCCGCAGGCGTCGGACCGCACCTGGGGCGCCGAGGTCTACAAGTTCTACGGGTACAAGCCTTACTGGCAGTAAGACCGGCACAGTAGCGAGCAGGACCGAGGGCGGCCATACGGCCGCCCTCTTTGTTTCGAGCGAGGCGACGGCGACCGGACCATCGGTACAAATTACATATAAGAAGTGCCGATCTCGTCCCTTTCGCGGCAGTATTCGCACCTTTGGTTGCGCGAATGAACTGCCAGGGAACGTGGCCTTTGGCAGACGCAAGGACTACGCCATGCTTTTGAATGAAGGCGATCGCTTCGTCGGGCGGTCATGTCCTTAGCCCTCACTTCAAGTTGTTCCAACTGAGCGAGATACTGTTGGTGAATGCTCACGAATGGGCGAGCTGAAGCGATTCTGCTCAAGGGTGGGCCGAGACGCATGACCGGGATCACGGGCCCTCGACCACCGTCCCTTGGTGATACACGATCTTCCAACCGGCATCGCTTCGCCGCCAGATCGTCAACCGGCGAGTCACCCGTTCTCCCTGCACCAGCGTATAGGTGAGCAGATAGTTGTCGGGAGCGATCTTGAGGCAGTGAAAGTCTCTGGCCTCCCAGTTGTCTTCAGCCGGGTTCTGGTACCGCTTCTCCAGCTCGTCCAACACGTACTCCCGGCTGTAGCGGCGGCCCGAGGCTCCGACCTCCCAGAACGCAGCGTCCGTCATGTTCTCGAAGTCGCGGCGCGTCGTGCCGAATTCCGGACGATGGAAGATGGGCTCCCGCTGGATGAGCTCCTCCAGGACGCCCAGGAGCTCGGGATCTGTGACCAGATTGAGTTCCAAACCGGGTCGCCTTTACGAACACGGCCTCATCCGCCGAGCCGGCGAGCGAGATCGGCGGCCCGCTGGGGGTTCATCTCCGCCGCGGCCGGCGCTTGCAGCTCGTGACGGCCGGCGGCGGCGATCCGGCGCTGGCGGTCCGCCTCGGACAGCCCGGGTTCCTGGAGCACATTCCAGGTCTGGCTGACCACGATGGTCTCGAGGTTTTCGAGACGTGCGGCGTACTCCGCGTTGGCCCGTTCCAGTCGTTCGAGCTTCTGCTCCAGCTCCCGGTTGGATGCCCCCAGCGCTCGCTGGTCGGCGCGCACCTTGAGCCATTGCCTGGCAAACCTCGGCAGCACCGCGAGAACCGAAATTGAGAAGACACCGACGATCGCCAGTATGGTTGGATCCATGGCTTCGCCTCCTGAATGCGGCCCCAGGCGCCCCCCCAACAGCTACCTTTAATTGTACGAGCTCGGCGACAGCGAGGGAAGCGGACTCATCGAGCCGCGGAGGTCGCGATCAGCCTGGCACGATCCCGGCCGGTCCGGCCGCCGCCATGAAGCCGAAGATGTACTCGAAGAGCTCGACATGGTTGAGGGTGGCGTCGGCGTCCCGGCCCCAGGTGGTGAGGCCGTGGTCGCGGATGAGGAAACCGGGCACGCGCGGCGGCTCGGCCTCGAAGCGCGCGATCAGCTCCTCGGCGATGCGCGGCACGTGTGCGTGGTTGCGGAAGACGGGCAGATCGACCACCGGCTCCTCATCCCAGATGCCAAGGCCCTTGATCATTTCGAGCGGCGGCAGGCGGAGAGTGTCTCCCCCGCCGAGCCGCGCGGCCACGTTGCCCGGGATCGAGTGGACGTGGAAGCAGGCGCGGGCCTCGGGGAACAGGCGGTAGATGGCGTCGTGAAGGCTCGTCTCGGCGGAGGGATGATCTTCAGCCCGGCCGCGTTCGAGCACCTCGCCGCCGGGCGCCACACGCAGGAAGTCCTTCGGCTGCAGCCGTCCCTTCTGCTTGCCGCTGGCGGTGATCCAGAAGCTGCCGTCCTCGAGGCGCAGCGAGAGGTTCCCCGCCGTCCCCATCATCCAGCCGCGGCTGTAGAAAAGCCGGGCAGCTTCGGCCAGCACCTGACGGGGAGCGGAAGGATACATGACGGCATGGGACTCTAGCATCCGATGCCGCCTCCTTCTGCAGTCGGGGAGGTGAGGGGCCGCCGGCGAGGACGACCCTCGAACCGTCGAGAACGGTAGGGATCGGTCCTTGCCGGACGTGCCCTGTCCCTGTCACTTTTCTGCTAGATTCACACACCAGAAGGGTAGGGCGCGCCGTGGGCGCGAGGAGGTTTGTGCATGGCAACGTTGACATTTCCCCAGGAAGAGCGGGTGGTCGAGGATCCTCAGGAGATCGCCGGGTTTCTGGCCGGCGTCGGCATCTGGTATGGACGGTTCGACGGCACGGACTCGCTGCCGGAGGACGCGGGCGATCAGGAGATTCTCGACGCGTACAAGGGCCCTATCCAGCAACTGATGGCCGAGGGCGGCTACGTGACGGCCGACATCATCAACGTCAAGCCGGCGACGCCCGGCCTGGAGGCGATGCTCGCCAAGTTCAGCAAAGAGCACTGGCACGACGAGGACGAGGTCCGCTTCATCGTCCACGGCCGCGGCCTGTTCCACATCCATCCGAACGAGGGGCCGGTGTTCAGTCTCGAGGTCGTCAAGGGCGACATGATCCGTGTGCCGAGGGGCACGCACCACTGGTTCGACCTCTGCTCGGACCGCACCATCCGGGCGATCCGCCTGTTCCAGGACCAGTCGGGTTGGACGCCGCACTACACGGAGACCGGCGAGGAGACGAAGTTCCAGCCGCTCTGCTTCGGGCCGTCCTACATCGCGGCCCAGAGGTCGCTGTAAAGAGTGCCGCTGCCGGAGGGGATCTGGGCCGTCCTCCTCGACATCGAGGGCACGACGACCTCCATCTCCTTCGTCTACGACGTCCTCTTCCCCTACGCCGCCGCCCGGCTGGACGAGTACTGCTCGCGGTCCGATCCGGGCCCCGAGCTCGCCGAGGCGCTGGCCCGCCTGCGCGGTGAGTACGAAGAAGAGTCCGCCCGAGGCGCCGACCTGCCGCCGTTCGGCGATGGCGCCCCCTACGCCCGCCACCTGATGGCCGAGGACCGCAAGTCGACCGGCCTCAAGCTCCTCCAGGGGGTGATCTGGGAGGAGGGATATCGAACCGGCGTGCTACGCGGCCACGTTTTCCCCGACGTGCCGCCGGCTCTGGCCGCCTGGCGTGCAGCAGGCATCCGACTCAGGATCTTCTCCTCCGGCAGCGTGCGAGCTCAGAAGCTCCTCTTTGCCCACACCGACTACGGCGATCTCACTCCGCACTTCGAAGGCTTCCACGACACCACCACCGGCCCCAAGCGTGAGCCCGCCTCCTACACGGCGATCGCGGCGGCGTACGGCCTTCCTCCTGGAGAGATCCTCTTCCTCAGCGACGTGCGGGAGGAGCTGGACGCCGCCGCCGCGGCCGGCATGAAAACAGGACTGTTGGTGCGCCCCGGAAACCGGCCGGCGGCGGCTGGGGGGCATGAGGTATATGGGGAGCTCGGAGGGTTGACGTGAACGCGGATTACCATCATGGAAAGCATGCGATAATCCGTAGTGGATGGATCATCGAGCATGGCTCCGATGCTCCACGGTTCACGAGCTGTTACGTACTATGAGCATACAGAAGGTGTGGAATGGAAGACACGATTCAACCTCTTGAGGTGGTCGCCCTGACCGTCGATCTTCCCGAGGTCGACCTTCGGCGGGGCCAAGTAGGCACCGCGGTTGACATCCTCGATGGAGGCAGGGCCTTCGAAGTCGAGTTCATCGATCGGAGTGGGCGCACATACGCCTCCCTGGGGCTCCGTCCTGATCAGGTCATGATCTTGCGCTATGCCCCGGAGGCAGCGCAGCTAGGTCCTTGGAGTGAAAACATTTGATGTAGCAGGGATCGCTGAAGGGAGGGATTCATGATGCTTCAACTCCCACCTGCTATAACCGATGCCGCGCTTCTGAGTCTGCGGCTGATGATTGCCATCGTCTTCTTCTCCAGCGGCTGGAGCCACGTGAAGGATCCCGCCGGACGCGCCGAGAGCATCGGCTTGAGCAAAGCCTTCACGGCGTTTCTGGGCGTGGCCGAGATCGCCGGCAGCCTCGGCGTGGCCTTCGGCGTGCTGACGCAGCTCGCCGCGCTGGGGCTCATCCTGGTGATGCTCGGCGCCATTCAGAAAAAGATCTTCGTGTGGCACACCGGCTTCTGGGGCAAGCACAACAATGGCTGGCACTACGACCTGCTGTTCGTCGTCATGAACCTCGTGGTCATCGCGACCGGCGGCGGACGCTGGGTGCTCGTCGGCTGAGCACCCTCCGGAGCTCACGGCGTCCAGCGCCACGCGCCCTGGCCGCGGAAGGCGGCGAGGAGGGCGGTGGGCAGCCGGGGATCGACCGCGATCGTCGGCGCGTCGAGGTCCGGCGCGCCATCGAGGAGCGTCCAGGTCGAGCCGTTGTCGAGGCTGCGATAGATGCCGCGGCTGGTCGTGGCGGCATACCAGGCGGCGGAACGCGCGTCGAGCGCGAGCTGCCGGATTTCGGCCCCGTCCGGCAGGCCATCGCCAAAGGACTGCCAGTGCCGGCCGCCGTCCTCGCTCAGGAAAAGGCCCTGGGAGGTTCCCGCCAGCAGCCGGTCTTTGATGACGGCGTCGGCGGCGAGCGCCTCGACCGAGGGCAGCTCGGTCGCTACCACCCGCCAGGTGGCGCCGCTGTCCTCGCTGAGGAAGAGCTGAGGCGCGAACGGGAAAGTCCCACCGCGGGCCACCCATCGTCTCCCGGCGTCGAACGGATCGGCGGCGTACCCCTGGAAGGAAGGGCACCAGTCCACGGAGGCGACGTGCGTGCAGTCGATCGGCAGCCCGTTGCTGGAGCGGCGCCAAGTCAAGCCGGCGTCGTCGCTCGTCCAGAGAGCGATCCTGCCGTAGGCGCCGACGTTCTCGAACGCCGAGAGGGCCACGAGCTGCGGCCGCGTGAGGCTCGATTGCAGGGGACCGAAATCCGGCGGCGCCGAGGGCACGGCGCTCCAGGTTTCGCCGCCGTCCTGGCTCCGGACGATCCCTCGCGCGTCCACGGCGATGAGGATCGGGCGGCCGGCGTCGACGACGGAGGTCGGCCTGTCCAGCGCCTTCACCCAGTCTTTGCCGCCGTTGCTGCGCACGAGCGCCAGCGGATTGTCGCCCGGCGGCGTCAACAACGCGGCCAACCGCCGGCCGACGCCGCCGCCCGGCAGGCGCTGCGCGACGAAACCCTGGCGCAGGTCTCCCGCGATGATCCCCTGGTCTTTCGACTGCCAGGTCCGCCCGCCGTTCGTGCTGACGTGGAGGCCGTGCCCGCGGATGCCGGCGGCATAGGAGCCGGCGGTATAGACGACATCACCTCCGGCCGCCACGACTCCGGTGCCCGGCACCGCAAGCGAGCGCGACCAGGAGCTCCCGCCATCCTTCGATTCGAAGAGCCGCAGACGAAACACCTGCTCGAAGATGGCGACGGCGACCCACACGTGCCGCGGGGCCCGCGGATCGACCGCCATGTCATAGCAGAAGGAGCTGTCGGCGGGCATGGGCGGTCGCGCCGCCGCCACCCAGTGAGCGCCGGCGTCGTCGCTGCGCGCGAGGCAGTCGTCGATGTTGGACGGTCCGCGGTTCGCCAGGCCGTACATGACGTCAGGAGACGAAGGCGCCAGACGCCCTCCTGTGAAGCCGTTCCCGTAGACGCCGCGCAGCCTCCAGGTGGCTCCGCCGTCGTCGCTCACCTCGAGGCCTTTGGTGCTGAAAGCCACCAGCTCGTCGCGCAGCGGGTGGATGAAGATGCCGTCGGTTCCCCAGAAATGCGACCCGGCGGCGCCCAGTTGAAACGACGCGCCGCCATCGCGCGACACGGCTACGCGCGAGCCAGAGCTGTCAGAATCGATGCGATAGACGCGGCGGGCATCGGCCAGGAGCTGGCCCACGTCAGGGAGGATCTGGTCGGCACGCGTGGCGAAGCGCCGCGTCCAGGTCTCGCCGGCGTTGTTGCTGCGCCAGAGCTGGCCATCGGTCGTCCATGCCCAGATCCGCTCGGGATCCGCGGCATCGATGGCGAGCGCGGTCGCGGGGTGCTGGAGCCCCGTCTGCACGTCGCTCCAGGTGCCGCCGCCGTTCCTGCTGCGCCAGAGATAGGACTCCAAGCTGCTCTCGGAGCCGAGGGAACGGGCATAGAGAAGCTGTGGCCGCGCCGGATGGAGCTGCAGCTCGATGACCGGCTCGACGGGGCCGCCGAGAGGCGACCAGGCGGCTGAGGCAGGCATGGCCGCTGCCAGCAAGAGAATTCCCAAGGTGAGCATGCAACGCAGATGGGCCATGGTCTTCAACGCTCCTTCCAGGTAGTATCGATGCGGGGATGATTATGTCGCAACGGCATCATAATCGAAGTCAGCCTGCGATGCTGCGCTGGGAGATCGAAGGCGAGGAAGTCCGGCAGCTTCTCGCGCTCTCCGCGGAGGAGCGGGCCGTCACTTTTTTTCAACTCGTCGCCGACTGGGAGGAGGCCTGGGGCCTCAAGAGCTCCGAGGGATGGATCGTCTCCCGCGAGACCGAGGCCCTGCCGCTCTGGCCGCACCCGGAGCTCGCAGCGGCCTGCGCCTGCGGGGCCTGGGAGAACGCGGTTCCAGAGGCGGTGCCGATCGATGAGCTGCTCGAGGATCTCCTCCTTCTCCTCGAGGAGGATGGTCTCGGCCTGGCCGTGTTTCCTACCTCGAAGGATTCGGGAACCGTGATGCCGCTCGGCGAGTTTCGCGAGCGGCTGGAGAAGGAGCTGGAGCTGGGCGAATGGTGAAGCAGCTTTCCGTCCGCATCCCCGGCCAGGGGCTGCACGAGGTCTCGGATCAGGTCCGCGGCATCGTCAGGGAAAGCGGTGTCTGCGAGGGGCTCTGCACGATCTACATCCAGCACACGTCCGCCAGCCTGACGATCCAGGAGAACGCCGATCCTTCGGCTCGCCGCGACCTGGAGAGCTGGCTCAACCGCCTGGTGCCGGAGCGCGATTCCCTCTACACCCACACCGCCGAAGGCCCGGACGACATGCCTTCGCACATCAAGGCGGCGCTCACCGCGACTTCGCTGTCGATCCCCATTCTCGACGGCGAGCTGGGGCTCGGCACCTGGCAGGGGATCTGCGTCTGGGAGCACCGCCGGAAAGGCGGCACGCGCAAGCTGCTGGTGCATATAGGGGAATGAAGAATGGCGAATCGAGAATGGCGAATACAGGTAATTCTCATTTCATCATTCTGAATTCTTCATTCTGCATTCCAAGCCTACGGGTAGTACCCGCTGATCGTCCGCGCTTCCAGCCCCGGCCTCGCCACCTGCACCCGGACGGCGCGGAAGGCTTCGCTGGGACGGGTATTGGAGGACTGATAGGAGATGCGGTAGCGCGAGCGCAGGTCCCGCTCGATCTCCTCATAGGCGCGGCCCAGCTCCCCGGTTCCCTCGAGGAAGAAGCTCCGGCCGCCGGTCTCCGCCGCCAACCGGGCGAGCCGCTGGGCCGCGCTGTCGCGCGGCAGGCTGATGCCGATGGTGTAGACCGCGATGCCGGCCCGCCGCGCACATTCGAGAGCGTCCTCGAAACGGAAGCCGCTCGTGCGGTCCAGGCCATCGGAGAGGAGGAGGACCGCCCGCTGGCCCGTCGCCCCCCCGAGGTAGTAGAGAGAGAAGATCAGGCTGTCATAGAGCGACGTCTCTTCCTCCGCCACCAGCTCCGAGAGGCCTTCCTCCAGGGCCGTCAGATCCGACGTGAGCCCCACGGCCACCCGCGGCGCGCGGTTGAAGGTGATGACGGCCGCCTCGTCGCGCGGCCGGAGCGTCCGGCGCAGGAACTGGAGGCCCGCCTCGCGGGCGGCTTCCAAGCGCGGCTGCATGGAGGCGGAGTTGTCGATCAGCGTCACCAGCCGCAGGGGAGCGTCCTCCACGCGCTCGACCCGCCGGACGGATTGCCGCACGCCGTCCTCGAAGATCTGGAGCTCGCCGGTGCCAAGGCCATCGACGGGCTTTCCTGCCGCGTCGACCACGTTGGTGTACAGCTCGACGAGGCGGACGTCCAGCTTCTCCACCGCCGCTGGAGCGTTGAGCAGCACGAGGTCCTCCGCCGAAGTGCCGTCGGCCAGGTAGGCCACCGCGCGGATGTAGCCGGTCGTCGCCTCCTTGGGCAGGGCCAGCGGCTGCACGAACGGCGGCTGGTAGAGAGTCGCCATCCGTGAATCGCCGACGTAGAGCTCGACGCGCTCGACGTTCCGGTCCTCCGGCGCCTCGACCTTCACCTGGGCCCGCAGGCTCCGCTGATAGCTGGCGCCCGGACGCGGCTCGATCAGCCGCACGGCGAAACGCTGCGCTCCGCCGTTGAGGGCCAGCTCGTCCGATGCCAGGACCTCTCCCGCGCGATTGAGCCCGGCGACCGCCAGGCGGTGCGGACGCGGCGCCCGCCCCAGATCGAGCTGCGCCACGTAGGGCGGCCGGTTGCGCGTCAGCACCGAACGGCCGTCCAGGGAGAAGGCGACGCGCTCGATCTGCTCGGTTTCCGCAGCGCCGGCGGCCAGGTCCACCCGCGCTTCGAAGCGCTGGACGCCGGCGAGGAGCTTGCTGCCGGAGGCGACGATGTGCAGCCCCGGACGCGGCGCGGCCAGGGAGGCGTCGGCCTCGGCAAAGAGGCGCTGCACCTCCGGCGAGACCGCCGCGGCCGGCGCGCTCGAAACCGCCGGCACGGTCGACGGAGAGGGCGTGCTCTCCGGCGTTGCCGGAGACGGCGCCTCGGGATCGGGCACCGCCAGCTCGCGTTCGCCCACGAAGAGGTCGCCCAGCGCCTTGGCGTCGAGCTGCACCTCCAGCTTGTAGCGGCCCGGCCGCAGCCGACGCTCGAAGGCGAGCGGCCAAGCGCCGACGCCGCCCGCGGTGGGCAGGGCATCGAAGCGGTACCGGAAGGAGTCGATGGTCTCGTCTCCTCGCAGAATGCGGCCGGTGACGATCAGCTCGCCGGGAGCGCCCGAGAGCGGCGCCATCGCCTCGTCGGGAGCGACCAGGACGCGGACGAGGCCTTCGCCGAGCCGCCCGGGAAAAGCGACGTCCAACCGCGCCGGCAGCGCGGATCGGCCAAGGCTCGCCGGCGAAGCGGCCGGACGGAAGCTGGAGACCCATTCCTTCGGCTTCGGCGGGCTGAGGGCGCGCTTGACGATCGTGTCGTATCCGGCACGGCCGGCCAGGCGCAGCCACAGGGCCGCTTCCTGGAAACGCGGCTCGCCGGCGCAGGGTCCCGCCGCGGCAGTCGCGAGGTCCGGAGCGCCTCCGGCATGCCAGAGGCGAGCCGGACCACCCTCGTCGCCGGTGAAGATGAATATCGTGCGGTACTTGGTCTGAAAGCGCGGCTCGAAGTCCCAGATCTCCACGGAGACACCAGCGCACCCGGTCTGAAAGACGGAGCTCGGCTCACCGCTGACGAGAAAGACCCGCGCCCGGTCGTCCTGCGGATCGCTCCATCTCCGGCGTGCCTCCTGCAGCCGCTCCTGCCAGCGCTCCCGCGCCTCGTTGCGCGGCGTCTCCGGATACGGGTCGCGCACCTGCCAGAAGCGCTGGATGAAAGACTGGCGGTCGGCTTCGTTCGCGAGGCCGAGGAAGACCTCGCGCTCGCGAGGCGTGATCAAGGGGCTTGCCTCGTCCAGCCAGCTTTGGATGCTGCCCTGAGAGTTGGCCGGGGGTGCCAGGACGGAAATGACAGCAGGGAAAACAAGGACGGATAGGAGCTTGGAAACTCGCCGTGCCATCGCCCGAGCCCTCCATAACGGGTGTTGACGGACGACAGCTTCGGCTTTCCTCAGCACCCGCCTCGCCGGGATGCTTTTAGCAAGAGGCGTGCCGTTGTTTCCTCTTCACGTCCCCGGCTTCGTCTCCTTCGCGGTGCCGTCCAGCTCCTCGATCAGGGCGTCCGAGGCCGGACGCTCCTTCTTCAGGCGCGCCGCGGCGCTCTCGGCTTCGCGGAGGACGCGCAGGGCGTTGAGGCCGGCGAGCTTCTTGATCTCGTCGTCGCTCCAGCCGCGCCGCAGCAGCTCGGCGAAGAGGGCGGGATAGTCGCCGACGCTCTCCAGCCCCAGCGGCACGCTGGTGATGCCGTCGAAGTCCGAGCCGATCCCCACATGATCGATGCCGGCAATCCGGCGCACGTGCTCGACGTGATCGGCCACCTGCTCCAGGGTGGCGCGGGGCGCGGGATGCTGCTGGTGCCAATCCTCGAGCTCCCGCTTCACCCGCTCGGGATCTCCCGGGTAGAGCGCCTTGAGCCGCGCCTCCGCCGCGTCATCCTCGGCGTTCCAGGCGCGCACCTCCTCGGAGACGAAGGAGGGAACGAAGGTCACCATCACCACGCCGCCGTTCTGCGGCAGGAGGCGCAGCACGTCGTCCGGCACGTCGCGGGGATGATCGACCAGGGCCCGCGCCGAGGAGTGGGAGAAGATCACCGGCGCCGCGGCGACGGCGAGGGCCTTCTTCATCGTTTCCGGTGCGACGTGCGAGAGGTCCACCAGCATGCCGAGGCGGTTCATCTCCCGGACCACCTCGCGGCCGAAGGGCGACAGACCGCCGACGTTCGGCTCGTCGGTCGCCGAGTCCGCCCACGGGTTGTTGTCGTTGTGGGTGAGCGTCATGTAGCGGACGCCCAGCCCG
>Ga0134122_10002911_pt1 | contig 12623 bp, 10 predicted proteins | sample KB302_FD_96461 | JGI IMG/M metagenome (GOLD analysis project Ga0134122, IMG submission 96461) | Terrestrial soil microbial communities without Nitrogen fertilizer from Kellogg Biological Station, Michigan, USA - KB3-0-2 | ecosystem: Environmental > Terrestrial > Soil > Unclassified ...
ACAAGGTCGCTGGGGTCAATACAAGGCAGACCAGTGGATGACATTTCAGGTGTACGTGAAGATCGGCAGCTGGTACCGAAACGATCGCCGATATCACCGCGACAGCACGATCCGGCTGTGGGTCGCCGAGGCCGGGCAGCCCTCGCGACTGGTGGTGGATCAGACGCAGTACGACATCGTCAACACGCAGCCGGGGACCAAATACGGAAAGATCTGGCTGCTCCCCTACCACACCGGGAAGAGCGCGGCGCAGAGCCACGCCGTCGGCTACACCTGGTATGACGATCTGATCGTCTCGAGGGCCCGGATTCCCGATCCGGCTCCCTGATACGGGATCGACCGAAGGCCTACATGCTGCGGCGGTACTGGCCGCCGACTTCGAACAAGCCGTGCGTGATCTGCCCGAGCGAGCACACTCGTACCGCGTCCATCAGCACCGCGAAGACATTCTCGTCCTTGATCACCGCCTGGCGCAGACGCTCCAGCATGGCAGGGGCAGCGTTTTCGTTGCGTTTCTTAAACTCCCTCAAGCGCCGGAGTTGGGACTGCTTTTCCTCCTCGGTGGAGCGGATCAGCTCGAGCTTCTGAGGCGCGGAGCCGTCGGCCGAGGCGTTGCGGAAAGTGTTCACGCCGACGATCGGATATGAGCCGTCGTGCTTTTGACGCTCGTAGTGGAGCGACTCTTCCTGGATCTTGCCGCGCTGGTAGCCGGTCTCCATCGCGCCGAGGACGCCGCCGCGGCTCGATAGCGCCTCGAACTCCTTCAGTACCGCCTCCTCCACCAGGTCGGTCAGCTCGTCGATGACGAACGAGCCCTGGTTGGGGTTCTCGTTCTTGGCAAGGCCCCACTCCTTGTTGATGATGAGCTGGATCGCCATGGCGCGGCGCACCGACTCCTCGGTCGGGGTCGTGATCGCCTCGTCGTAGGCGTTGGTGTGCAGCGAGTTGGTGTTGTCGTAGGTCGAGATGAGCGCCTGCAGCGTGGTGCGGATGTCGTTGAACGCGATCTCCTGCGCGTGCAGGGAGCGCCCGGAGGTCTGCGAGTGGAACTTGAGCTTCTGGCTGCGCTCGTTCGCGCCGTAGCGTTCGCGCATCGCGACCGCCCAGATGCGCCGCGCCACGCGCCCGAGCACCGCGTACTCGGGATCCATCCCATAAGAGAAGAAGAACGACAGGTTGGGCGCGAAGTCGTCGATCTTCATGCCGCGCGCGAGGTAGGCCTCAACGAAGGTGAAGCCGTTGGCGAGCGTAAAGGCAAGCTGCGAGATCGGGTTCGCACCGGCCTCTGCGATGTGGTAGCCCGAGATCGAGACCGAGTAGAAGTTGCGCACGTCGTGCTCGATGAAGTAGGCCTGGATGTCGCCCATCACCTTCAGCGAGAACTCGGTGGAGAAGATGCACGTGTTCTGCCCCTGGTCCTCTTTCAGGATGTCCGCCTGCACCGTGCCGCGGACTGCGGACAAGGTTTTCGCCTTGATGCCGCTCGTTTCCTGTGGGGAAGGATCGCGACCCTTGTCCTTGCGGAACTTCGCGACCTGCTGGTCGATCGCGGTGTTGAAGAACATCGCGAGAATCGTCGGCGCCGGGCCGTTGATCGTCATCGACACCGAGGTCGCCGGGTCGACGAGATCGAAGCCCGAGTAGAGCACTTTCATGTCCTCGAGCGTGGCGATCGACACCCCCGAATTGCCGACCTTGCCGTAGATGTCCGGACGCTCGTCGGGATCGAAGCCGTAGAGCGTCACCGAGTCGAACGCCGTGGACAGGCGCTTCGCCGGCATGTCCTTCGACAGCAGATGGAAGCGGCGGTTGGTGCGGAACGCATCGCCCTCGCCGGCGAACATGCGCGTCGGGTCCTCGTTCTCGCGCTTGAACGCGAACACGCCGGCGGTGAACGGAAACTCGCCGGGCAGGTTCTCGCGCATGCGCCAGCGCAGCAGCTCGCCGTGGTCCTCGTACCTCGGCAGCGCAAGCTTCGGAACGTGCGTTCCCGAAAGCGAAATCGTCGTGAGCCGGGTCCGAATCTCGCGTTGGCGGACTTTCACCGCGCGCTCGTCGCCCGAGTGCTCGGCTACGGTCCGCGGCCAGCTCTCCAGAAGCTGCTTCGCTTCGCCGCTCAGCGCGGCGTCCTTTTCCGCGGCGAGCTTGTCGATCTCGGGCGAGGCGCCGCCGAGCATCGCCTTCACGGCGAGGAGCTGCTGGCGCTCCCGCGCGAGTCGCGCCTGCGACGCGGCGCGCCGGTGATAGCCGCGGACGGTTTCCGCGATGTCGGCGAGATAGCGCGCGCGCGGCGGCGGAACGATGGCGTGCACGGCCGAGGAGACGCGCGCCGCGGGTTTCGGCAAGCGGCCGGGGCCGAGCTTCAGGCCCTTTTCCGCGAGCCGCGTCGAGACCGCGTGATAGAGGGCAGTCACGCCGTCGTCGTTGAAGCGGGCGGCGATGGTGCCGAACACCGGCATGTCCGCGGCCGCCGTGTGGAACGCCTCGCGGTTGCGCTGCACCTGCTTGCGCACGTCGCGCAGCGCGTCCTCGGCGCCCTTGCGATCGAACTTGTTGATGGCGACGAAGTCGGCGAAATCCAGCATGTCGATCTTCTCGAGCTGGCTCGCGGCGCCGAACTCCGGTGTCATCACGTACAAGGAGGCATCGACATGCGGCACGATCGCCGCGTCGCCCTGGCCGATGCCCGCGGTCTCAACCATGACGAGCTCGAATCCGGCAGCGCGGCAGGCGGCAATGGCGTCGCCGAGCGCGGCGGAAATCTCGCCGCCGGTCGCGCGGGTGGCGAGCGAGCGCATGAAGATGCCCGCTCCATCGATGGCATTCATGCGGATGCGGTCGCCGAGCAGCGCGCCGCCGGTCTTGCGCCGGGTCGGATCGACCGAGAGCACCGCGATCTTCAGCGCGTCGCCCTGGTCGAGGCGGAAACGCCGCACCAGCTCGTCGGTGAGCGAGCTCTTGCCCGCGCCACCCGTACCGGTGATTCCCAACACCGGAGCCGGGTTCGCCTTCGCTTCTTCGTATAAGGATTCTTTCCTGGCAAAAACCTGGAGCTCGAGGGCGGTGATGACTTGAGCCAGGCTGCGCAGATCGCCCTTCTGGAGCGCCTTCGGCGCGTACTGGGTCGGGTCGAAGTCGCAGCGCGCGAGCATGTCGTTGATCATGCCCTGCAGCCCCATGCGCTGGCCGTCCTGCGGCGAATACACGCGAGCGACGCCGTAGCGCTGCAGCTCCTCGATCTCCTCCGGCACGATCACGCCGCCGCCGCCGCCGAAGACCTTGATGTGTGCGCCGCCCGCTTCGCCTCCTCTTTCGCGCAGCAGGTCGATCATGTACTTGAAGTACTCGAGGTGGCCGCCCTGATAGGAAGAGACTGCCACCCCCTGCACGTCCTCCTGCAGCGCCGCGGTGACCACCTCGTCGACCGAGCGGTTGTGGCCGAGGTGGATCACCTCGGCCCCGGAGGCCTGCAGGATGCGCCGCATGATGTTGATCGACGCGTCGTGGCCGTCGAACAGGCTCGCCGCGGTGACGAAGCGGATCTTGTGCTTGGCCTTGTAGACGAGCTTCGCCGAGTCCGAGAGGTCGGTCATGCTTGGGTCGGAACGTAGCAGGTGACAGCGTAGTTAACGTTTACGTAAACGTCAATCCTGCCACCGCTACTCCCTGTAGGAAGGATCGATTGCGTCCAGCTTGCGCTGCAGGGCGGCGAAGGCGTCCTCGCAGGTGCGCTTCTCCCCCGGGCCGGATTCGCGCACGGTCTGCGGGAAGACCTCCGGACGGGTGGGATGGATCTCGCCCGCGCGGCTCGCCGCGATCTGCACGTCGCAGGCGCGCTGCAGCGTCCACATCATGAGGAAAGCCTCGGGCACGCTCGGGCCCCAGGCGAGTAGCCCGTGGTTGCGCAGGATCACCGCGGGCTTGTCGCCAATGTCGCGGACCAGGCGCTCCTTCTCGCCCTCCTCCACGGTGATGCCCTCGAAGTCGTGATACGCCACCCGCCCGTGCAGCATCGCGCCGTAAAAGTTGTGCGGCGAGAGCCCTTCCTTGAGGCAAGCCACCGCGATGCCGCTCGTCGTATGCGTGTGCATCACGCAGTGCGCCTTCGGAATCGAGGCATGGATCGCCGAGTGGATCACGAACCCGGCGCGGTTGACCGGCCATTCGGCGGGTCGCACCGGGTTGCCTTCGATGTCGATGAGGAGAAGGTTGGAGGCCTTAATCTCGCGGTAATGCAGGCCGAAGGGATTGATGAGAAGCCTTACTTCGGTTCCGGGCACACGCACCGTGATGTGGTTGAAGATCATCTCGACCCAGCCGAGCATGTCGAAGATGCGGTAGCACGCGGCGAGCTGCACGCGCGCCTGCCACTCGGCATCGGTCATCGGAACCGACTGCGCCGGCCGCGCTGCCTTCTCGAGATAGATGCTCACCGCCTTAGTTTACTTCAGCATCTCGCTGCGCAGCTTGTGCACCTCGGGGGACCAGCGCGACTCGATGTAGGCGAGGACGGCGCGGATCTCCTGGTCCGAGAGCTTGCCGCCGAAAGCCGGCATGTCGCTCTCGTAGCCCACCGGCGCATACGGCGGCACCAGGCCGTGCTTCGTGATGGCGAAGAGCACCTCGTCCGGGTGATGCCACGTATGCCCCGTCGCGTCGTGCGGCGGCGCGGGAAGCCGGCCGTTCGGGAGCCTTTTGCGCCAGTCCGGCTGGCCCTCGAGATTGGCGCCATGGCAGGACGCGCACTGCTGCGCATAGAGCCTTCCGCCCAGCGCCAGGTCTGGCTTGGCATCGCAGCCTGCGAGCAATGCCAAGGGGAGGAGAAGGCGCTTCACGCCACTCGAACGAACGCGGCCATTCCAGTCGCCTGGTGCTCGAGAACGTGGCAGTGGAGCATCCAGTCGCCCGGGCTGTCGGCCACCAGCGCGATCTCGGCGCGGCTGTCGGGGTCCAGCAGCACGGTATCGGCCCATTGCCGCGGCAGCACCTCCCTGCCGTTCTTCGACAGCAGACGGAAAACGTGTCCGTGCAAGTGGATCGGATGGTGCCAGGCGGTCCGGTTCTCCAGCTCGATCCGGTAGCTCTGGCCGAGCTTGAGCGAGAGCAGCGGCGCCCGATCATGGTGGTCGTGGCGCACAGGCTTGCCGTTCAAGGTCCAGAACACGCCCTTGTGCTCGCGCTGGTCCGGCATCTCTCCCATCATCCCGCCGCCCAGCACGATGCGCTGGATCTCCGCGGCTGTGGCTGGCTCCTTGACCGGATTCGCCGCAAGGCGCGGCGCCGGCTCGAACGCGGCGCGCACCCGCGGCGCCGCGCTGTACTCCAGCTTCAGGAGCTCGTAGGCGCGGCCGCGGTAGAAGTCATCCACCACCCGGTGGCTTCTGCCCGGATCGCCGGTGCAGTCGAGGATCACGTCGGCGCGCATTCCCGGGCCGAGGACCACGCGCTCGAACCAGTGCGGCTGGACCGGGTGCCCGTCCAGCGCAATGACCCACGGCTGGTGAGCTTCGAAGCTCAGGCCGTAGATTCGTGCGTTCGACGCGTTGATAAGCCGCAGCCGCAGGCGCTCGCCGGCGCGCACGCCGAAAGCGTCGCGCACCATGCCGTTGACCGTCACGGTATTTCCGATCCGCCCGGCATGGCTCGCGTCCATGGCGCTCGCGAAGTCCCGGCGCAGGGCCGCTTCGCGGTCGAGGCGCCAATCCGACAGGACCCACACGACGTCGCGGTCCACCGCCGGCGGGTCGCGCTCCTCGACGATCAGGGCCCCGTACAGTCCGCGTGCGAGCTGCTCGCCGTCGCCGAGATGCGGGTGGTACCAGTAGGTGCCCGCGTCGGGAAGATCGAATTCGTAGACGAACCTGCCGCCGTTCGCGGCAATCGGCGCCTGGGTCAGCCCGGGCACGCCGTCCATGGCGTTCGGCAGCCGGATGCCGTGCCAGTGCACCGTGGTCTGCGCGGACAGCGCGTTCTCGACTTCGATGCGCAGCCGCTCTCCCTGCCTGAAGCGCAGCTCGGGCCCAGGTACCGAGGCGTTGTAGCTCCAGACTTCGGTCGGGGGATGCGCGGCGCCGACGAGGTTCTGCTGCGTGACCGATGCACGCAACGCTTTCGACTGGCCAAGTGCGCTGCCTGGTCCGAGGACAAGCGATGCACCGGCAACCAGGAACTCGCGCCGGTTCATCCTAGAGAACCGCAGGCTTGTCCGGCAATTCGTTCCGGTCGCCGGGCCGCGGCGGAAAGTGCCGCGCGAGGACCCGCGACACTTCGTCGATGCCCGAAACGACGCCGTGCTCGAATTCGCCTTTCGCGAAAGCACCCTCCATGCGGCCGCAGATCTGGCGCCACTCCGCGGCCTGCACCTTCGCATGGATGCCGCGGTCGACGACGATCTCGGCGGCGCGGTCGGAGAGCAGCAGATAGATCAGCACGCCGTTGTTCTCCTCGGTGTCCCAGACGCGCAGCAGCGAGAACACTTCGAGCGCCCGGCTGCGCGACGATTGACTCGAGAGGAGCGCGCCGCTCTCGAGCGCCGCCTCGACGGCGAAGCGGATTTCGCCGCGGTGCTCGGCTTCGGCCTTCCGAACGGCCCGCTCGATGCGCGCGAGTGACGCCGCGGGAAGCGCGCGCGCTACCGCCCCGGGCAGGCTGAACAAGTGGCGCAGGATGCGACCGAGCTTCACGCTCACCAGCGCCCGGAGGCTCCGCCGCCGCCGAAGCTTCCGCCGCCGCCGCTGAACCCGCCGCCTCCACCCCCTCCGAATCCGCCGCCGCCCCAGCCTCCGCCGCCCCAACCCCCGCCTGGAAAGCCGCCGTAGTAGCGCCTGCCGCTTCCGCCCACGCCGCTCATCAGCGTGAAGATGAACGCCACGACGGCGGCGAGGAGAGCGATTGCGAGCGTGCCCACGAGCAGCCACGCCAGCCCGCCGACCACGCCGCCGGTTGCGAGCGAGCCGACGAAGCGTCCCAGCAGCCGGCGCAGGATCGCGCCGGCGACCAGCGCGAGGATGAGGAGCACGGGCAGAAACTGCAGCACGCCCTCGTCGGCCGGTGGCGCCGCCTTCGCCGGCGCCGGTAGCGGCTCGCCGTCGATCACGCGGATCATCCGGTCGACGCCGGCGCTGATTCCGCCGAAGAAATCGCCCTCGCGAAAGCGCGGCACGATGACTTCGCGGATGATGCGGCTGGCCGTGGCGTCGTTCAGCGCGCCCTCGAGCCCATAGCCGACCTCGATGCGCAGCGCGCGGTCGTCCTTCGCCACCACGAGGATCGCGCCGTCATCGACCTTCTTGCGGCCGATCTTCCATTGCTCGCCAACGCGCAGCGCGTACTGCTCGATCGTCTCGGGCGCCGTGGTGGGGACGATGAGCACCGCGATCTGGCTTCCCTTGCGCGCTTCGAACGAGCGCAGGAGCTGCTCGAGCGAAGCCGCCTGCTCGGGCCTCAGCGTGCCGGTGAGGTCGGAGACGCGCCCCTTGAGCGGCGGGACGGCCACCTCGGCCCAAGCCGAGACCGCGACTAGTAGCAGAACTAGGACGCGAATCAATCTCACTCGGTGCTTTCAGCGCTACTTCTGTTTCTGGCCGAAATCCACCTTGGGGGCCTTGGAGATCTCGCGCTCGTTCTCGACGGTGAAATTAGCCTTCGGCTTGTAGCTGAACGCCATCGCGGTCAGGTTGGTGGGGAACTGACGCACGGTGACGTTGTACTGCTCGACCGACTTGATGTAGCGGTTGCGCGCGACCGCGATGCGGTTCTCCGTGCCCTCGAGCTGCGCCTGCAAGTCGCGGAAGTTGGCGTCCGACTTGAGCTGCGGATAGTTCTCCGCGACCACCAGGAGTCGCGAAAGCGCGCTCGTGAGCTCGCCCTGCGCCTGCTGGAAGCGCTGGAAGGCTTCGGGGTTGTCGACGAGCTCCGGGGTCGCCTGGATCGATCCGACGCGCGCACGCGCCTCGGTGACGCGCGTGAGCACGTCCATCTCCTGCTTGGCGAAGGCCTTGACCGTCTCCACCAGGTTCGGCACGAGGTCCGCGCGCCGCTGATACTGGTTCAGCACCTCGGACCAGGCAGCCTTGGTCTGCTCGTCGGCGCTCTGGATGGTGTTGTAGCCGCAACCGGAAAGAAGGACCACCGCGAGCACTGTGGCCCATTGCCATCTACGCATTAGAGTTTCCATTGGTCAGTTCTTCTCCTTGAGAATCGCCTGCGCGCAGTTGTAGCCGGCCGCTCCGGCAACGCCGCCTCCCGGATGAGTCGCCGGGCCGCACAGCCACAACCCCTGGATCGGCGTCCTGTACTGCGCCAGCTCCGGAAGCGGCCGCATCCACAGCGCCTGGTCGAGCGCCAGCTCGGCATGGTAAGGCTGTCCTTCCGGCCAGCCTTCCTCGCGCTCCAGGTCCGCAGGTCCCAGTATGGAGGCGACCTGCGCATTCTCAAGCCCGGGCAGGAGGCGCCGCGCCGTCGCGGCGAGGTCGCCATTTGCTTCATAGGGAACGTACTGAAAGTGGACCTCCGTCCCTTGCGGCGTGGGATGCGCTTCGAGATAGGGCCTCTCGGAGACGCGTCCGTACTTCACCCCGTCGTAGGCGCGCTCCAGGTAGTCGAGCGAGGGCGCATACACGGTGCTCTTCATGGAAGTGTCAAAGCAAATCCGCGCCGCCACGCCTCGCCGGCGGATGTTTCCGACTGCGCGCGCGAGCTCCGGATCGAGCCAGGCGGGATCGGCGAGCTCGAGCAGCGTGCGCCGCGGGTCGATCCCGGAAATCACGGTCGCCGCTTCGAGCGTCTCGCCCCGGTCGAGCACGACGCCGTGGGCCCGCCCGCTTTTCACCAGGATCTTTTCGACTTTCGAAGTCCTGACCTCCACGCCCGGCCGCTGCCGCAGGCGGGAGCCAAGGTCGGTGCGCGGGGGGCGGAACACGCCTTCCGGACTGCCCACATGGTGATGCAGGAAGCGAAAAGCGGTGCCGCTTGAGCGCGGTCCCTGCCGGATGTTGAGGATGCCCATCGCCCCGAGCGCGCCCTTGAGCGCATCGCATTCGAACCAGTCGTCCAGCAGCTCCGCCACCGGCATCGGCAGCAGGCGCATCAGGTCGACCATGCCTTCGCGGCCGAGGCCGCGCACGCGCAGCGCAAACCTCAGGTTCAGCGGATCGGCGGGCGTCTCGAGATAGAGCTGCTCGAAGAGGCGCGCCAGCGCCGCCATGCGCCTGCAGAAGTCGGGCCACCTTTGTGCATCGCGCTCGCTGAAGCGCCGGATGGAATCCGAAGTGCGGCGCACGTCGCGCCAGAGCTCGAGCTTGCCGCCGTCCTGCGAGAGCGCCGTGGCCCACGGATCGGGCGCGTCGACGGCCAGCGCGAGGCCAAGCTCGCCGACGACCTGCGAGGGCACCCAGCCGAAGTCCCGGCTGGCCGGTGCTCGTTCCTCCACGACCAGGACCTGCCTTCCGCGCCGGGCGAGGAGATGCGCCGCGACCAGCGCGTCGACGCCTGCTCCGATGACGATCGCGTGAAACCTCAAGCGTGTCCCCCGAGGATCGCAAGCGCGGCATTGCGGCCCGAGGCGCCCATGACGCCGCCGCCGGGATGCGTGCCCGCGCCACACTGCCAAAGTCCGTCGACCGGCGTGCGATAGCGCGCCCAGGCCGGCGCCGGGCGCAGGAAAAACATCTGCTGCAGCGAGAGCTCGCCCTGGAAGATATTGCCCTCCGACAGGCCGACCACGCGCTCGATGTCCGCCGGCGTCACGACCTGCCGGTGCAGGATGGCGGACTTGATGTTCGGCGCATATCCGGCGAGCGTGTCGACGACCGCGTCGCCGAGCGCCTCGCGGCGGGCGTCGGTCCATCCGCCGTTCACGTGATAGGGGGCGTACTGCACGAAGATCGACATCACATGCTTGCCCGGGGGCGCCATCGCCGGATCGAGCATCGAGGGGATGACGATGTCCATGTAGGGCCGGCGCGAGATCTCGCCATACTTGGCGTCGTCGTACGCGCGCTCCAGGTAGGCGATGCTCGGACTGATCGAAATCGCGCCGCGCAGGTGCGGCCCGCGCCCCGGCAGGCAGGTGAAATCGGGCAGCTCGCCGAGCGCGAGATTCACCTTCGCCGAGGAGCCGCGGAACCTGAACCTGCGGATCGACTCGACGAACTCGCCTGGCAGGTGCTTTTCTCCGACCAGCCCGAGGAAGGTCCTGCGGGGATCGGCGCCCGAGACCACGATGCCGGCGCGAATTTCCTCGCCGCCTTCGAGCACTACAGCTTTCGCCCGTCCGCTCTCGACCAGGATTTCCTGAACGGGAGCGCTGGTGCGGATTTCCGCGCCGAATGAACGCGCCGCGGCGGCGATCGCCGCGCTCACCGAGCCGTTGCCGCCCTTCGCGAAGCCCCAGGCTCGGAACACCCCGTCGAGCTCGCCCATGTAATGGTGCAGCAGCACGTACGCCGTGCCAGGCGAGCGCGGCCCGAGCATCGTGCCGATGATGCCGCTCGCCGATTTCGTTGCCTTCAGCGTTTCGCCCTCGAACCAGGCGTCGAGGTACTCGGCCGAGCTCATCGTCAGCAGCCGCCACAGCGCGTTGAACTTCTTTTTCTCGATGTTCCTGAACATCCGCGCGAGCCGCGCCAGATCGACGAGCTCTCGCGGGTGCAGCGAGGTGGGGTCAGGCGGCGCGATGGCGAGGATCGGCTTGATGAGGCGCGCCATCTGGTGCAGCTCCAGGCCGAATTCGTCATAGGCCTCGGCGTCGCGCGGGGAATGGCGCGCGAGCTCGCGGCGGTTCTGGTCGTGGTCGTTCCATTGCGCGAGGTAGTCGCCCGCCTTGGCACCTTCCCGCAGCGGTGTCAGCGTGCTCTCGAGCGGCAGGATGTGCAGGCCGTGACGCGGCAGCTCGAGCTCGCGGATGATCTCGGGCCGCAGCAGGCTCACCACGTAGGAGAACACCGAGAAGCGAAAGCCCGGGAATACTTCCTCGCTCATGGCAGCGCCGCCGACACGGTCTCGCCGCTCGAGCACCACGACCCGCTTTCCGGCGCGCGCGAGATAGGCCGCGCACACCAGGCCGTTGTGCCCGCCTCCGACGATGGCCGCGTCGTACTTCTTCATTTTTTCTTGCGTTCCGGGTCGAAGAATGGCTTTTTGACCACGCGCGCCGCGGCACGCTTGCGCCGGTGCTCCACGGTGATCTCGATGTCGAGCTCGGTCCCGGGCCGCGCCCACCGCGAGCGCAGATGCGCGAGCGCGATGTATTTCTTGAGCAGCGGCGACCAGCCGCCGCTCGTGGCGTAGCCCGCCTGCTCGGCGCCCGAATAGATCGGCACGCTGGCGCGCCAGGCAGCTTGCGGCAGCCGGGTAGCGAGCCCGACGTCGGCGTAGAGGCGCTCCAACCCGGGGTACCCGATCTCGATGCCGACGAACTGCCACGCCGGGCCGCGCGCCTTCTCCGCCGCGAGCGCCTGTCTGCCGACGAATTGCGCCTTCTCGAGGTTCACCGCCCACGCGAGGTCGAGCTCGTAGGGCGAGGAGGTCTGGCTCTCGATAAGCGCCTTCTTCGCCGGAACGTAATCGACGTCGATCAGCATGAGCCCCGCCTCGATGCGCGCCACGTCGAGCGCCAGCATCCCGGCGGCTTGCAGGCCGTAGTCGCGCCCTGCGTCCATGAGCGCGTCCCAGAGCGGCAGCGCGTGCGAACTTTCGACCCAGAGCTCGAAGCCGAGGTCGCCGGTATAGCCGGTGCGCGACACGTCCACCGGGATGCCGTGCAGCTGCGTGCGCGCGAGGCGGAAATATTTGAGGGGCGGGATGTCGCCGAGCGCCTTCAGAACGGCCAGGGACTGCGGGCCCTGGATAGAAAGGGCGGCGATGGCCTCCGAGACATCCTCCACCTTGACGTCGAGTCCCAGGGCATTTGTTTCGAGCCAGCGCAGGCTCGGTTCGGCGGAGGTCATGCGGAAAACGGTTTCGTCCAGGCGCGCCACCGTGCCGTCGTCGAGCACCTTGCCGGCCGCGTCGCACCACGGCGTGTAGAGCACCTGTCCCACCTGCGAGCGCGCCACGTCGCGCGTCACCACGCGATCGAGCAGGCGCGCCGCATCGCGGCCGCGGATCAGGTACTTGTACAGGGGCGAGACGTCGAACAGCGCCGCCGCGGCGCGGATGCAGTGGTACTCGCGCTCGTGCGAGAGCTCGTAGGAGCTCGCGACGACGTAGCCGGCCCAGCGCCGCCACGCATGGCTGATGCAAAGAGCGCCGGTGCGCTCGTGGAACGGCGTGGTCTTCAGCATGCCTACAACCGCATGCCGGTTCCGGCGTCGAAGTAGTGCACGTTGGCCGGGTCGTAGCGCAGCGGCAGCTTGCCGGCGGAAGTCGTCAGGGAAGAATGCACCCGGGCGGCGATGCGCGCGCCGTTGCGGTTGTCGAGATGGCCGTACACCAGCGTGTCGGCGCCCAGCGGCTCGACCAGGTCGACCTCGAGCACGAGCTGGGCCTGCGGCCCGGAGCAGGGCTCGAGGTGCTCGGGCCGCACGCCGAAGAAGCGCTTGCGCCCGTCGCGCTCCTCGGGAATCAGGTTCATCGGCGGCGAGCCGATGAACCCCGCGACGAAGGTGGTCGCCGGCCGGGCG
>Ga0134122_10002913_pt1 | contig 12622 bp, 16 predicted proteins | sample KB302_FD_96461 | JGI IMG/M metagenome (GOLD analysis project Ga0134122, IMG submission 96461) | Terrestrial soil microbial communities without Nitrogen fertilizer from Kellogg Biological Station, Michigan, USA - KB3-0-2 | ecosystem: Environmental > Terrestrial > Soil > Unclassified ...
AGCGCCGATGGTCGCCGTTTGGCTCAAGCGCTTGGTGGCGGGAGATGGATCGCGACGGGCGCGGCGGTAGGCTGTTTGTTCCAAGCAATGAAGCCGGATGCAGACGGCGCGCGGCGAGGTCTCGCTTGGCGAGCCCGATCCGAGCGACGTCGCCAGAACCTTCGCGACCGCTCATTTGCAATGACAAGGCCCCTCGCTGGAGAAGGGCGAGGAGCGGCGCACCATGGCTGCCAGCTCGCCGCACCGGTCTGCAGCCCCGCATCTGCAGACACCCCGTTCACCGAGGGACGATAGCGCCGCGCCCTGTGGCGACGCGCCTTTGTGCGCGCAACAAAGCCCCGAACGCTCTGCCTTTGGGAGGAACTCAAGTCGCCAGGCTTACCTCAGCCTGGCGGCTTCACTTTGGAGCTCGCCCAGCTCGGCTCGGGAGTCGACCCTGTCCGTAGGGGCCCTGACATATTGAACGTGCCGGGATCATTGGGCTTTGCTCATTCCAGAAATTGCCGCGTCCCCCTTCCGATCGGCATCGCTTCGACGCAGGCAGCCCTAACAATGAATACCGCGGCGCACGGCAGACGCTGGTGGGCTTCCACGCCCGCTGCCGACGTCAGCCGACGGGCGTCGAGGATCGACGTCAGGTTGGACCGCGAGCGCAACTGGATCACGCAATAGGGATTTGCCGGCGTGCGCCAGACCGTTGTAGGGTCCGCAACGCACGAGTGTGCGACCGTGGCGACAGTCGTCGGCTCACATGTTGTCGATCCGGCCAATATGCTTAACGCCGCCCCGGTTGGTGCTGACCGCCGGTCGTCAGCGAGCAGGCGACAAATCGACTGACGTTGGACACCCATTCGAACAATGAGGCAGGGACACATGCGCGCCGCGATGATGTCATTGGCCCTCCTCGCTGGGCTTATCGTTCCCCTGGACGAGGCTGCGGGGCAGGCCAACTGTGAAAGCAAATGCAAGGGCAATAGCGCCTGCTTGAACCGATGTGGAAATGGGGCAAAGCATTCACCCCAGGCAAAACACAGTCAGGCAGCGCCGAAGGCAGCCGTTTCTCCATCAGGCGGCCAGAGTGGTTGGCGAGAGCGCGCCTTCACGACCGAAGGCGGCGCCGGAGGCTATTGATGCCGCAGGCCCCCGACGCCCGCGGTTGCCGCTCGGCTCGAACCTGGTAAGCGCAGCCCGGGTTGCGCTTGCCGCGCGGGAAGCGCCGCCAATCGAAAGGTCAACCCCGCAGATCCGAGCTGCCGGGGCGTCCTCGCGCGCTCCGAGCGCGCAACCACAGATAATGCGGCCAAATGCTGCCGCATGAGCCCGGTGTTGCGCGGGTAGCGGAGGCAGCTCTAGGCGCCGGTGGATGTGACCCGGCGTTGCCAACCTAACCCGAGGGATAGCGCCGCTTAATCTCGGCGACCTGAGCAGCTGTCAACGGTCGGATATCATGTCTCTGCACCAACAGGTAGAGCTTTGCCGTGGCTTCGAGCTCTTCAACGGCGTCCGCCGCCGCACTCAGGTTGCTGCCCGCGACCACCGGGCCGTGGTTGGCGAGCAACATCGCATGATGCCGGCCGGCATAGGCGCGTACTGCCTCGGCGAGCGCTAGGTCACCCGGCGCGTAGTAGGGGACCAGCGGCAGCGTACCGATGCGCATGACGTAGTAGGCCGTCAGTGGCGGTAGCAGATTGTCCGGGTCGAGACCCGCGAGCACCGAAACCGCTACCGAATGCGTCGAATGCAAATGAATAACCGCTTGATTGCGCGGTTGCTCTTGGTACATGGCAAGATGCAGAAAATTCTCTTTCGACGGCGGATCGCCCGAGAGGTGCTTGCCGTTCCAGTCGAGCTTGGAGAGCCGTGACGGGTCGAGCCTGCCGAGGCTGGAGCCGGTCGGTGTCAACAGCCAGCCATCCTCGCAGCGCGCGCTGATGTTGCCCGTCGAGCCGTGTGTCAAACCGCGATCGAAAATGGATCTTCCAAGCTCGCAGATATGATCTCGCAGCTTGTTCTCCTGCATACACTCACTCCAACTGTGCCAGCGCTTTGAAAAAGAAGTCCGGGCTACCGAAGTTGCCCGACTTGAGGGCGAGCGCGATCGGCTTATCCTCCAAGCTTTCGGTCCAGGGCACGCCGGGATCAATCTGCGGGCCAATCCTGAGGCTGCGGATATCAAGCGCGCGCACCACCGCGCCGGCGGTCTCACCGCCGGCTACGATGAGCTTGCGCACGCCCGCCGCCACAAGCCTCTTGCCGATCCCGGCGAAGGCTTCCTCGACCAGGGCCCCGGCCCGCTCGGCGCCGAGCTGGCGCTGCACGGACTTCACCTCCTGCGGCGCGCTCGTCGCGTAGATGAGGATCGGTCCCGAGCCCAGGTGTTCGTGTGCCCAGGCAAGCGCTTCCTCTACCACCGACTGACCCGCCGCGAGCTTCCGAGGATCAATGCGAAAACCCGGTCGCGAACGCAGCCAGCGAGCAACCTGCTCGTTCGTGGCTTGAGAACAACTGCCAGCCAGCACCGCGGCGTTGCCTTTGACTTGAGGCAGCTGGGCTGCCACCGCAGCATGTGGAAGCCGCCCGGATCGCCGGTGGTATTCGGCAATCGCCAGACCAACGCCGGAGCCCGCCGTAACCAGCGGCAGGTCGCGGCAAGCTTCGATAAGACAGTCGAGGTCGGATTGGCCAAGCGCGTCGACAATGGCGATGCCTACGTCTTGTTGGCGCAGGGCCGCGATCTCCTCCCGCACTCGAGCGGCGCCACTCGCCAGGATATCATACCTGATGAGGCCGACCTTGGCCTTGGTTTGCGGCTGCAGCACGCGCACGAGATTGGCGTCGGTCATCGGGGTAAGCGGATGGTCTTTCATGCCCGATTCCGATAGCAGCTGGTCACCGACGAACAGATAGCCGCGAAAGATGCTGCGACCGGCCTCGGGAAATGCGGGGCAGGCAATGGTAAAATCGGTACCGAGCGCGTGCATGAGGGCGTCGGTGACAGGGCCAATATTGCCTTTGGGTGTGGAGTCGAAGGTCGAGCAATACTTGAAATAGAACTGCGAACAGCCTGTCCGCTGCAACCAATCGAGCGCCGAAAGGGACTGCGCGACGGCCTCGACCGCATCGATAGTGCGCGACTTGAGGGCAATGACGACGGCGTCCACCTCTGGGCCAACCGGCGCCGTGGGCACGCCGATCGCCTGGATCGTGCGCATGCCACCCCGCACCAGCATGTTCGCAAGATCGGTCGCTCCGGTGAAATCATCGGCGATACAGCCAAGCAGCATCATCATGTCCCAAATGGCACGTGGCCCTTCCGATATGGTAACATCAACGGCGGGGTTCGCGGTGCGCGAAATCGTCGAAATGCCTCACCCGCGATCTGGGCGGGCGACGGCGCTTCGCCGCAGGTCAGGAAGCGATCGACACCGCATTTGACCTGGGTTTTGACGCCAGCGTGCGCCGCGTCTGTTGTTCGTCATCGCCCTACTGCTTCGTGCTGTTATTCGGGGGGGCGTCGGCGAGGTAGCGTTGCGGGCGGTGAAGTGCGAAGGCGTCCGGCGGCGGCCGGCAACGCGAAACACGGCGCTCGTGGAGACCTCGGCGCAACCTTCTTGCGTTAGCCGATGCCGTAGCTCAGACTGAGGCGTCCATCTGCAAGCGGCTGAGCCTTCCGGAGCTCGAGCCCACGGCGACGTTGCGTCGTCGCAAACAGTGCCTTGCCGTCACCGGCGATCAACGCATAGACGATGAGCCGCAGCTCATCCACCAGGCCGGCATCGATAAAGCTTGCCGTGGTTCGAGCTCCGCCAATGAGATAAATGTCTTTGCCGGGCTGCCGCTTGAGGGCAGCGATTTCGTCAAGTTTCCGAACCAAAGTCGTCTTTGGCCACAGCGCCGAACTCAGGGTGCTCGAGAGCACATAGTGCGGTGTCCGCGCGGCAAAGCGGGCCCACTCGATCTCAGCCGGCGTCGGCGCGCTACCCGTGATCCAGACCGGCGCGTCAGGCTCGTTCTGGATCGCGGTCCAGTAGCGCTCGTAGCCCGGGTACATGCCTCCCCCGAGCACGCACGCGTCGATCTGCGACGTGAGCCCGTAGTCCTCCGACCATGCCTCCACCCAATCCGCCGTACCCTCCGGTCCCTCCATCTTGCCATCGACCGAAATCTTCATACCCGCAATTAACTTCCGCATCCCAACCTCCATTCTCTGCATCAGGCCGGCATCCGCCGGTCGTATTCCTTCTGCAGCCGGCTCCAGCCATCCCAGAATGGCGCCGGCTGCTCGCCTGTCGCGCGGGCAACCAGCACGTCGAGGTGCATGTGCCAACCGGCCCCGACCTTCAGCAGGGTCGCGCGGTCGGGCAGGCGGCGATGGATCACGGTGAGCAGTACCTTGTTACCCTTGGGTTCCAATTCGAAGCTTACGTTGCCACTACCCTGCCAGGTGATGGCGAGCTTTCGGGGCGGATCGAACTCGATGATTTGGCTCTGCATCCGGTGCTCGTCGCCGAAACCTGGTGGTCGTTGTCCGGGCGGGTTGGTTAGTTCGTCGTTGCGCCAAACGAACTCGAACGGCGTGCCAACCCGCATCTCCATTTGGCCCGCAGCCAACCATTGGCGTCGCAATTCGCTTTCGGTGAGATACGCCCACACCCGCTCGATCGGGCCCGGCAAAAGGCGCTCGATCTTCAACGTCGCAGGTTCGATCAGCGCGCCATAGGCGTCCGGGGTTTCTGATTTGGTCATTTGTCTTTTCCTTTTTTGGAGGCGAAGGATTTGCCTGCGTCAGCTTCGCGGAGTAGCCGATCGAGCACGTCAAGACGGTCGGTCCAGAAGCGCTCATAAAAGCTCAGCCACTGGTGAGCGCTGGCGAGCGGCCCCGGGGCGAGCCGGCACAGGTGGGTGCGGCCGCGCACCTCGCGACGGATCAGCCCGGCGTTTTCCAGGGCCTTGATGTGCTTCGAGGCGGCCGCGAGCGACATGGCAAAGGGCTCCGCAAGCTGGCTTACCGTTCGTTCTCCTCTGCTGAGATCGCGAAGCATGCCTCGGCGCGTGGCGTCGCCAAGAGCGTGAAAGACGGCATCAAGCCGAGATCTCTGTAATTCAACCATATGGTTGAATATGGCATTCGCTGCGATAAAGTCAACCTTCTGGTTGAATGATCGCGTTGCAGGTCGCGCAGCCGCGCTTTCGGGGACACCCAAACAAGTGAGGAAATCGGGCAATGTAATGCTTCGGCCGGCCCTGCCCCACCAGCCACACCGCACGGCAGGGCACGCTCAAGACAAGGAGTGGGCCCCATCTTCTGGATCAGCACCGGGATCGGCAACGACCGCAGCAAGAATTGGCGCCGCGTGTCCTCCAGGCGCTTGCGTAGTCGTGGCATCTCCAAATTCAACGGCGTGAGCGCCACAAACGGCAGGTGCGGCTGACCCGCATAGGTTCACGACCAGAACAGAGTCTCCCGCTCCTCGTCTCCCTGATATTCGCAAAACTCGATTGCCTTGCCGTCCTTCATCGTCCAGACGTGCACCTCGGGAAATGATGCCGAAACCCCGTTTCGTTGTGCGTTGACCGTTACCAGTGCGACGACGAGGTCGCCATCGGCCAGAACGTTGCCGAGGTCGATGCTAACGGTGCCGCGCGAAAGCTCCAGCGTCCGCCGGAAAAAACCAGCGATCTGATCGTGGCCCCAAAAATCTCCCGCTAGCGAGCTATGACCTGGAACATGCCAGGTGATGGCCGCGTCGAACGCCGCAAACACCGCCGGAATGTCCCTGCGTGCAAAGTCTTCGTAGGCCTTGCGAATAATCGCCGAATTGGACGGGCTCATCGTTCGCCTCCAGCCAAAGAGCTTATCGGTGATCATCAACCGGTGAGGGACACGGCGACCGCTAGCCTGCAAGCCCCCCGCTCGAAGCCGAGCGAGGATACACGACCGCTGAAATTGGGCGCCGCGCCTCAAATCTGGTCATTACTGCCTTCTGCGGGACGGTCGTGATCTGACAAACCAGCGCGCCACCAAAGCTAGTGGGTTTCGAGACAGGGGAGATCGGACCTTTTGTTAGGCACCCCGCGGTCGGCGTGGCGGAACGTCCATGATAATTGCGCACCACGCGTGTCGGACCACCTGACGCTGGCTAGCGGCGGCGCTTGGCTTTCGGTGGCATCCGGGCAGGCGCAGCCATGACTTCCAATCCCAGAGGGAATGCGGCGGGTCACGAATGTCGGATGCTCTAAGGCGAAAGTGCCACGAGCAAAGGCATAGGCGCATCACCGTTTGTGCCCCGCAGTCACAGGGCATTGTGGCTGGAACCTGCCATTGCAGGAAATACCGTCGTTTGGTGGGTCCAGGCCTTACAGGTCGCTTGTTGAAATCCGATCGCTTCCCAGAACCGTGCCGCGCTGTCGTCGCCCGCATGCGCCGTCACAATCGAAACCTTGTTGGCTGCGTCCGCCAGAAGTGCGGCGACGATGGCTCGCGCGACGCCGCGCCTTCTAAATTCGCGATGCACGTACAGCCTGCGCAGGCGCCAAGCTGGCCCGGACGTCGGCTGCGGTTCATCGGTGATGCCGCCGATGCCAGCCAAGCCGCCATCGATGAAGGCCGCCTGGACCGCATGGAACATCTCTCGCGACGCTTCGAACTCCGCCGCCAAGCGGCGCATGTGGCGATAGCCGTCGGCTTCGGCATCGGCCCTCAAGCCCTCGAAGCCATTCGGTAGACTAGCGATGCGCCGGAGGCAGACCGTCATCTAATTCCCTCTTAGCACGATGGGCTGTGGCGCACGTTGGCGTCAGCCTCGGCGGGCGAACTCACTCACCAGTCTTGAATGAGTACCGCCTGCAGAGGGAGATTTACCCAGTCAGATTTGAGTTTTTTATAGTCCGTGTGGATTGCCGTAATCGTTCGACCATCGATCTTGCCCCAATCGGGCAGTCGTTCTGTAACTCGTCGCGCAATGGCATTTGCAAGGGGCACGTCACGATACCCTTGCTCAAAGGTGTCATTGATGATCCGCACCATCACCTCAGCCTCCACAAGGTCGCGCGCATGCGTCTTCATCAGCTGGGCGGATCGCTCAGCCGCCTTCGGTTTACGTCGCCCATCTAGGTATGTCATCGTTGGGAAGACGGCTCCACGCGCGATCAGGCCCCAAAATCCGTGCTCAATCTTTAGAGCTTTCTCAACCAGGTAGTGCGCAAGGTCGTGGGGAATCGCAAACGCGTGCGCGACGCCCCGGACGTGGAATCTGACGCCGTCGCCACGCACGACAAGGGTCTCGTATCTCCCATCCCTGTCCAGGCGCTTCACGTGGAGCTTCATTGTCCGACAATGCCACTGATCGGCTCGTCAAATATCCGACGCCGGGCGATCTCTCAATGTCCGCCTTGTATCGGATCAATCTAGCCTCCAAAACACCGACATGGGGCCTGGCCATGACAGCAACAAATTAATTTGCTGAAGTCACCGCTCGGGCATGTCGGGACCAGCTCTGCCCGATCGTCCTTAGTTCATGGCAGGGGTGATCAACTAACAGCCGGTTGCCCGAGTTGGAAGCACATCATCTAAGAGGCCTACGATGACGATTACTGTTGAAACAACCGTCGCTGCACCCATCGAGGAGGTTTGGCGCGCCTATACGACACCCGAGGACATTAAACAGTGGAATGCCGCCTCCGATGACTGGCACACGACCGCTGCCACAGTCGACCTGCGCGTGGGCGGCGCATTCTCCTCTCGCATGGAGGCAAAGGATGGCAGCATGGGCTTTGATTTCGCCGGCACCTATACGAAGCTCATCGAGCACAAGTTGATTGAATACTCCTTCGGCGATCGCGCCGCCCAGGTCGAGTTTGCTCCTACCCCGAATGGCGTCAAAGTCCGGGTCACCTTCGATAGTGAGCAAACTCATTCTATCGAGCAGCAACGTGACGGGTGGCAGGCCATTCTCAACAACTTTGCTCGCTACGTTGCCGCCAAGCGGCGGGCTTGACCGGACAATTGGACGCGAGGTGCAACTGCAAACGGTGGTGGGTCTCGCCTGCGGTAAATGGCGCGAGAGCAGCCCATTGACAAACGCCTCGCTCGCAACCTCCGCGACGGCCAGCCTCAGTCCCGCCGTTCCTTCAAACCCGGACACGAGATCAATCGACCGCGCAATGACGCTGAGTGCCAAACCCGCCGCGGGCAGCATCCTGCCGCGGTCGTGTCAGCCACAACTCAGTTCTCGCAAACCCAGCATGGGGCCGTTGCGGTCGAGGTAAGGTGAGGTGAGGTTGGTGGCGATTTCCTCATCCACCTGTCAATGTGAAGTTGCAATAGTGGAAAGCACTTCGTTCATTGGCGTAGGTGCTTGTGCATCGGCCGCCCCATTGTCAGGCCGAAGCCCTTTGTTGGCGAACCGCACGCCGTGTAGCCCACAGCCTCATAAAAGCGCAGCGCTGTTGCCGTGCTTTGAAGTTTGAGGAACGGGATAGCCAGATTTGCGGCGCGTGCTTCGAGCCCTCGCAGGAGCGCTTTGCTCACACCACGGAAGCGTGCGTCGGGTGAGACGTAGTTGAGAATAATCTCACCCAACGAAGTCATGGCGGCGACCCCCGCAATTGCGTTTACATCCACCGCCACGAGCACATGATGCTCGCGAACCCAGCGTCGCATATTCGCTGCGGTCTTATTGGCGAGCCAGAGCTCCAGGCTGACTGCGTCGCCTTGATGATCAAGGATGCAGAGTTCGATGATCGAGCGGCGAACGACCGAGCAACAACTCTCGGCGTCCTCATCACAGGCGTCACGTACGTGCATCCTAAACCGGTCCATGAGCTCAAGACGTGAGGTCCAGCTTGACCAAGCCCGCATGATCGCCACGGCTTTCGTGACCTCGCAAATCCGCAAGAGGAATACAAGCGGCGGACGCTATGGGGACAGGGGCTTAGCCACGCTCTGCTTCTTCCTTGGTAAATCGCCGCAAGAGCTTGTCCGATGCACTGGGGGGGCTAATGTCGAAAAACCTGTGCAAGAACAACGCGAGCTCCGGCACGCTGCGGGCGATGCGCCGCTCAACTGTCCCGTCGGGACGATGGATGCTCAGCCTGTCATTCAGAAGTGCGTACCTGAGATCATCTACGGGGCGCGCCGCCATGAGGCTGTTGGTGAAGGTCGAGTCGGGATGGGTGGAGGTGAACCAGTTCTGCACCTCCCAATCCACGGGCAGCTGTTCCTGAAGAGAGAACTGATAGATGGGCGCCCAATTGTCCGTCAGTCTTACTTGCAATTGAAATTCATCTCCGACGCAAACCAATCGATGCAGCCCGTGGGGTGTCGGTTGCTCGAGGTCGGACCGAAGCTGCAACGGCGCGGTCAATGTCAAAAGTCCAAAGCCCACGTCGGCGATATAGGATCCGTGCGGCAGTTCGACCCGAAGCAGCATATGGGAACGCGGGCGCACGACACCCTTCGGCGCGCCCCATTGCACGCGTGCCGCCAACGTCACAACGCAATAGCCAAGGCTGCGTAGGACGGCCGTAAAAAGGGTGTTGTGCTCATAGCAGTAGCCACCGCGCCGTTGCGCAACGAGCTTGGTCATGAGCGCGTCCAGGTGCAAGCGCACGGGCCGCTTCATCAGTGGGTCGAGGTTCTCGAATGTGATCGCGGCCGGATGCAACCAATGCAGAACCTGTAAGGTCTCAAGCGTCGGATCCGGCGCGCCCGCATAGCCGACACGGGCAAAATATGCCTTGAGATCGATGTCTGACATGACAACCTGGTGTCCTCGGTAGCCCGGCAGGCATTGCGGCCTGCTACGCGGCGGGATCGCGAGCCCTGTAGCCGCAATCGCGACACCACCATGATTCGCAGGTGCCAGGAGAGGATACAAACGCGCCCTTCTGGAGAGCTTTCAGCTCGCCTCTCCCTGATCCAACGAGCTGGCGCGAAGTTGCCTGACGCCAACAGACGATGGAGCGAGCCGTTCCGGCGAAATCCAGCGATGATGAGGCCTGCAAAATTACATAACGCGACGAGGCCCGTTGTGCGGGAACTGCCCCCCACAATTGGGTAGTTGCACGGATGGTTGCGCCATTGACGCTAATGCGTACATGCCCCTAGCAACGGACCTCGGGGAAATCTGATGCCCGACCTGAAATTGCTCAATCCGGGTCGACAAGCGGACCTCGCGGACCTGCACGGCCAAGTCATTGCCTACGCCGATCGGGTCGAAGAGCTACCCTCCCCCGAGCAAGTGCGGAACGAACTGCACGCCGTCACGACACGGCAGCTGCCGCTGCAGGTCGCAGCACGGTTCCCCCTAAGGTCTGGCGATTGGGACGTCCAACTCAGAAAATCGGCCTTTCTTCACAAAAGTGTTCCCGACGGATGGTGGGGAGACTACAGCGCACTCGCCCGCGGCCGATTCCGGCAACACCTGATGCCGTGAAGAGGGATTTCGCGCAGGGCGGGCCGTGGCGCAGGCGTCGCACGATTTATGATCTCCCGTCTGCGACCTGGCATCGGCTTGCAGCAATATCCGGTTCGAAGGCGCAGCCAGGTCAGTCCTGCCGATTTCACAAGTCGGTTCCGCTGCGCTTGGGATGGGCTTGTCGTTCCGTTTCAGGGGAAACTAGCGACAGCGAGCATGGCGCAGCCAGCGCGCGGCCCACTGTTTAGCCGCGCAACGCCGCCCTCGTCTTCGCCGCCAAGGCGGCGAGCTTGGCGACCGTATTCATGTTGCGGCCCGTACCGCTGCGCGCGGCAGGGATGATCAGCTTGGAACCGCCGATGCCATTTACATAGTGCACAAAGATCTCGCGGGTACCCAGATGTAACGCCTCGCGCTGCCGGCCCGTGGCGTGCAGCAAGGCATCAGCCGGCGGCGGATTATCGAGAAAGATGGTGACCGTCTTGCTCGGCGCTTCTGTCTTGAATGGGTTGGCTTCGACGATCGCGGCCAGCTCATCAACGCTGCGTATCGCCACGCTGACCGGTTTGCCGGCATGGCGCCTGAGCCGCTCCTCGAGCGCCGTTTTGACTTCCCCCGCGGACATTTTCGCCTGGAAGACGACGTTGCCGCTGGCGATGTAGGTTTCGACGTGGGCGAACCCTGCCTCACGGCAAATCGCCTTCAGGTCGGCCATCGCCAATTTGCCGGTCCCGCCGACGTTTACTGCGCGCAAGAGCGCAACATAGACGCAGTCTGAAGCGCTTTGTCGGCGTCGGCCTCCTTTCATCGGCTCACGTCGTCTCTTGCAGGGGCGACACGCCGATCGAGCGACCCGCCCCGCCGTCGTTGCGGTTTATCCTTAAGGGCGCGCCGTTTGACCCACCTCGCCCCGATTCCAAGTCGATTGTAGATGGAACAGCTGTCGAATTCTGGTCTTTGAGACCGAATGCTGGCCTGACGCGCTTCCGGCGCGCGGCGGGGATACAAATCTGGTGCATAAGTCCGCGATCGAGGCAAGTCCACCTCCCCAGTGCAACGCCGGTCGAAGGCAGGATCCGGATTGATCGGGACGATGCGGATCGTCCCGACCAGCATTTGCCGGAGCCCGACCTGGCAAAAGTCAACGCGCACTCCCCAACGTCTGGGACCTCGCCTTGAGGTTACGCCGCCTGCCGGAAATCCGCCAGTTGCGCAGCAAGCGCCCGCCGGAATGCGGCTCGCGCGGTACAGCGCTCGACATAGGGCGCAAGCCGTTGATCGTTGGTCACGATGTCCGTGTGACCGAGGATGCGCAGCACGGTTGCCATCATCAGATCCCCCACGCTGAATTGCTCGCCATCGAGGTAAGGCTTGTCGCCCAGCGCGTTGGATAGGGACACCAGGCGGTGACGTAAGAACGCCTCCGCCCCGGGACGGCGAAGTTTTGCCCATTCCTGATCGGCGTAGAAAGCATCGATCACCGCGACGTTCATGACGAACGGCTCAATCGAGTTCAGGGCCGCGATTACCCATTGCGTGGCGCGTGCCCGCGCCTCAGGTTGCTTTGGCAGAAGCGCGTCACTGCGCTGGCCAATGTGGAGCACAATCGCGCCGGATTCGAATAGGACAAAGTCATCTTCCATGAAGATCGGCACCTGTCCGAACGGCTGCAGGGCGCGATACTCCGGCTTGTCCCCCTCGCCTTGTTCAAGAAGTCTGGTCTTGTAGGGGAGGCCGGCTTCCTCGAGGGCCCAGCGCACACGCAAATCGCGTACTTGACCCCGTGCGAACGAGGGAACCCAAGGGAAGGCCGTGATCGTGATCATGCTGGACGCTCCTTTGCGATGTTCTCGGCGTAGGCTTGCTCTTTGTCGAAGGCCTCGATCCAGCCACCGACATGGCTGTCACGCCGCTCGACGGTGCGGAAACGCGCCTGGTGGAAGGTCTGGACAGTGCTTCCGTCGCGCTCTTCGAAGGTGATTGTCACCAGCGTTTCGAGTCCTGCGGACGGACCCTCGTTGTCCCAGCTAAAGGTGAAGACGAGGCGCTTGTCCTGCACGATCTCACGATAGACTCCGCTGAACCAGCTTTCGCCATGCTCGACCGACTTGATCATCGCGCGATAAGCGCCGCCGACACGAAAATCGATGCTCGCTTCTGGGCAGGTAAAATTTTTCGGACCCATCCAGCGCTTCAGGTGCTCC
>Ga0134122_10002916_pt1 | contig 12617 bp, 12 predicted proteins | sample KB302_FD_96461 | JGI IMG/M metagenome (GOLD analysis project Ga0134122, IMG submission 96461) | Terrestrial soil microbial communities without Nitrogen fertilizer from Kellogg Biological Station, Michigan, USA - KB3-0-2 | ecosystem: Environmental > Terrestrial > Soil > Unclassified ...
CGCGCTGAGCAGCATCACCGGCCGCCCTTCGGACTCCAGAATGAAGCTTCCGCGCGGCGAGCTGACGTCGAGAACATCGCCCACCCGGACATGCTCCCGGAGGTAGGTCCCAGCCGCTCCATTTGGCTGGACCTTCACGCTGATCCGATAGCGCTCTGTCGAAAGGCCACCCGACAGCGAGTAGCTGCGAAAGAGTGGCGGGGCGCCGCCGTTCCGTCCAAGACGCAAGACTACATATTGACCGGGCAGAGCCGGTGGCAGCTGCTGATCGTCCGGATGCCGCATCAACAGGGAGATAACGTCCTCGGACTCCTGATCGATTGCCACCACCACGAGCGGCTGAAATCCTGGCGCAACCGGATGCGCCGCTGCGGCCGGCACGAGCCCGGCATTGCCACCCCGCGCGGCAGTCGTTTGGCTCTGCAGTAACGCCTCAAACGACGCGCGCCATCCGGGCGAAAGCGCTTCGATCCTCAGTGCACGCTCCAGTCGATCGTGCGCATGATTTGGCGAATAGAGGAGCGCGTTGATCTCTGCCACAGTCATTCGCTCGTTCGCCTCACCCACCTTTACGATTTCGTCACCGGCGCCCACCTCACCTTCCTGCACGACGCGAAAGTAGAACCCCGGACGTCCGCTGGATGTCAGCAATGAGGGCATCCGTGGCTCGTTCATCCGAATGCCAACGCGATAGCAGGTGACGCGAGGTTGAGTGACCTCGAACAGTGCACCGCCGATTTGATAACGGTCGCCGACGCAAGCGACATCGTCGGGCAATCCTTCGACCGTGAAGTTCTCACCGAACTGTCCGTGGACGAAGTCGGTCCGCTGCAGCTGCTCTTGCCAGTAGCGATACGACTCGATCTGGTAGACGAAGGCGGCTCGCTGCTCACCCCCGTGGCCGCTCAGGTCGCCTTGACCGTCTCCGTCCAGGTTCAACCGGCCGACCCGACAGCGGCCACGCACAGGATTTTTCCAGATCCCAGTGTGTACAGTGCGACCCTTCCACCCGATATCGCGCGGAAGTCCGACGTTCACCGATAGTAGTCGAGCCATGTCCCGCTCCGCTTTGATGGGAACCGGAAATCTCCTAGCCACTCACAGTCGCTGCGGGGCCGCCACCAGGTGCTCGCTCGTCGACTACCTCGCCTACGTCGAGGTTGCGATCGGGGCCGTGCGGAATCACCGCCTGCCCCGACTCAAGATGGAGCTGCGTGCCATCGAGATGTACCGAGACGATGTCCGGTTCAAACGACACCAGGTTGGAGATGCGGCGGACTTCGGGATAGGCATTAGGATACGACCACGCGGCCAGACGTGCGTCATCGATGGAGTAATAGCTGCAGAGCCCCTTGTACGGGCAGAAGGTCTGGAATTTCACGGGAATGAGGGCGGACTCATCGATGTCGGCGTGTGGAACGTACCAGCGCGGTGCGAAGCCGGACTCGAAAAGCACCACCGGCCGCTTTGTGTCGGCGATGATCCGGTCACGATACCGGACCACGAGGTTACGAGAGGCCTGGCGTATGTCGATGCGGTGGTAGGCGTCAGCGGCATGGCCCACGATTCTTTCGTCTTCTTCGTAGAAAGCATCCATGGCCCGCCAAGCGAATGCGACGCGTGCCTGTATTTCGCTCGCATGGGCGGGCAAGTTGGTGTGCTGCCACGCCCCGCGCGTCGCGATGTGTTGCTCGTCCGCGCGGACGCTGTACCAGGACGTGAGCCCGAGATCGGGGTGTTGGGTGGTATGCTCGGTGCGTTCCAGGGCGTGTGGAGAAACGTCGATCTCCGGAAAGTAGGCTACCGGATAGCGGCCTGGTTCGAAGAGCAGGAGGACATGCTCACTATCGGCGATCCAGATTCCCCCGAAGCGCACGCGCATGCGCCGGCGCAACGGCTCGACGTACAACAGTCTTTCGGGCAGCGGTTCGGGCACGAGAAACCGGCCGATTGCTCCCGTTGAAAGCGGACCTTGTTGCCAGGACAGTCCCACGCTCTCTCTCCATAGGTATGATGATGGAGGCCGGTAGACGTGCAGTAGATATACCTGCCCTGGAACACCGACCCGGCGACATGGTTCCACAAGAGGCGAGCTTCGGTCCGGGGCGACGATTGCAGCGTTAATTTGCCGATTGCGAAACAGACACGTCCAGGCCGTGGCGTAGGTTTCAGGGATGGCGGCGAGCTGCCACTTATGGTGTCGAGGGCACATTCGACAGGAGCGGTCCGAGTCCCTCCGCTACCGTCAAGTGCGTGATAACGACGTCGCGGAGCGCCTGTCTCCATGTGCGCGTTCTCCTATTGAGCTGCGAATTTTTCAATGTCCGGCAGTCTCCAATTCTTCTTCTCGAAAAATTCCGGCCTCGGCCCATACAGACGGAACATAGATGTTGGGCCATTGTGGCGGGACAAGTTTCAGCGGCGCTTACCGCCATCGCCGCTGCCTCGTTCCTGCGGATTCAACGATGTTGACAACCAGGCCAGCAACAAGGTCGTCGTTTTCCGCTTGATAGATTCTCTATTGCCTGCTCGATGCGGCGGGTTCTCGTCTCCGCTTTTTTTGCGGACTCAATCCAGCAGATCCATTCATTCCGAGCGATCGATGAAATGTCTTCCCAGGTTGCGAAGGCTTGGGGATCCGAAGCGAGGCTCGTCCTGAGGTCCGGCGGCAGCTTGTGAACCAAACCTGAGGCGATCTTTAATGCAGGCACGGATTAAGCTTTCATCGCGGTGTTTGAGGGACAGACGACAACGATATTTCGAGCCTAATCTTGGCTTAAGTAGGTTGCGCCGCAGACCTCGAGGCTCATGCGGTAGCAACATCCCAGAAAGGGAAGTTGATGCCTCTCTTCTGCAAGAACGTAACGATGGATGAAAGCCTATCATGGCGGGCACGCGCGCGGCGGCAGCTATACCAGAACCCCAATATCGGCAACGGCTTAATCGCAATGTCGATTGCCATGGGAATCGTCGCTCTATCCCTTAGCTATCGCCAGCGCCTGCACCACACGATCGGCAATCTGACGCTGCTGGTGTCCTCTCAATCGGGCGGCGAAGGCGGGCTGTTCCTGGCGGGGCCATTGAAAGGCGCTCAGTCGCAAGGGAAGACATGCTCATTAAGTCAATGGCGGCTGTGCAAATCACCTGATATCCGCGCGGGACGCGACGTAGCTGAACCGGGCATTGGGAAGGGTCGAACTTAGATGCGGGCAATTTGCTGGGGACGTTGAGAACTTTGAAAGATAAACTTTTCGCATACGAGACCGTAATCCAATCCAGCAACGCACAGGAGACTGAACACGATTAACCGGCTTCTAATGTTCTTAGCGGTTTTCGTGATCGGCGCGTTTTTCGCGCTCGCCGCGCTCAGCTTCTATGTCTTTTGGTTCGTTCCAGACTAGGCTTGTGCTGCTTCCGAGTCGTCCCGAGCTTGCCTAGCGCCAGGCCGAAGCCATGCAGCCAGTGCGCGATCCAGCCCTGAGTGGGCATCCGAAAAGGCGCAACGCAAACCAAATAGACTAGTTATCCGTACGAGCACGGATAACTAGTGGTAAATCCCGATGACCTTTTTATCCCCCGTCCCGCGTAGGCCGTCTCGCTTACCCAGCATCATCACCATGGACTTATCATCGCTTGTGGCCGGCCTTTTGGTCGTAGCGGCGTTGGTGACCCTGCTGTCCGTCACGTAAGGCTAGTCGGAGGTGCGACACCGGCGGATGCTTGATGCCCCACTGGCCGACGCGCGCGCTTTCCTCAACCAAACACCCGCCTTGCACACTAAAACCCTAGCGCCGTGGACACTGAGCTCTTTCTCTATATTGACTTGCGTCTTCACGGCCATTCCGCGGCTGGACCCCACCCGTCAACCCAGCATGACCGCGAATGCACATCGACCGCGCTGCTAAAAAATCGACTCGCTCTTTGGCCTGCTTGTCATTCGTACCGCGTCTCTCGCATCATTCGCCTCGGCCGACTAAATTTTTAAGGTTAACGCAAGCGATATGCCAATTCCGAAAGACATTGCCGCCGACTTTTTAACATGCTTTAAATGAGCATTAAGAGCATTATTGTGTATGTTTAAAATTAGTGCTTGGCCAAATGTCCGCGACACAGCTTCCTGTCGAGGCAATCCTACATACATCCGGCCCGTTTCGCCTCGTACGTCATAAGCCACGAATTGTTGATTCGGCGCTGGTCGCAGAAGCGGCTGCAGCGCTGGATCCGTTGATCGTCTTCGTGACGGCTATTCTTGGCAAATTTCTCTACCTGGATCTGTTTCTCACTTCGGCACAGCCGACGCATCCATTCATCGGAATTGCATTCATTGCCTCCGTTATGACGTATGCCGTATTTCGCAAAGCCGGTATGCATGAGCTGACGAGTTTCTCAGGCAATTACTGGCGCATTGGACCCCTCCTCGCGCTCACCTTTGGCATTGTCATCTGTCTCCTCTTCGTTCTCGATGTACCGCAAACCAATTTGCGCGGATGGTTTATCTTTTGGTTCGCAGCAAGTTTTGTACTGTTGCTTGCGTATCGCGCTACGGTCGGTCTGTACATTAGGGTACTGGTAGCCGAACGACGTTTGGTGCAGCGGGTTGCCGTCGTTGGCTCTGGCGAATTAGCGGCGCGCGTGGTGACTGCGCTGATGCGCGACCCTAATATTGTGCTCATGGGCGTTTACGAAGAATTTCCTGAGAGGCCCAGCATTGGAATAGAGGATCTCATTGCCTGCGCTCGAGCTGACCAATGCGACCGCGTTGTTATCGCGCTTCCATTGAGTGCCAAAGAGCGTTTGGAGGTTTTGTTGTCTAAGCTGGCAATGTTACCGGTTGAGGTGCAGCTTTGCCCCGAGGCCAGCACCCTTCCCTGCCCAATGTTCGGATGCTCACCGGTTGGAAACCTGCTGGGGCTCGATGTTCAGCGCGCCCCATTGAATGCACGAGGCGTTCTCGTCAAGGCACTGATGGACTACGTAATCGCATCAATTGCGCTCGTCGCATTTTCTCCGCTGATGCTACTGATCGCAATTGCCATTAAGGTCGATACCCGCGGCCCGGTCTTCTTCGTACAATCGCGCCACGGCTACAATCAGCGAATAATCCGATTCATCAAATTCAGAACGATGAGGGTATTGGAAGACGGCCACACGGTCGTACAGGCATATCGCCACGACGCGCGCGTCACGCGTGTCGGCCGCTTTCTGCGGAGATCCAGCCTCGATGAGTTGCCACAGCTGATTAACGTCATACGCGGCGAACTTTCACTTGTCGGTCCGCGGGCTCATCCGCTCACGCTGAACGATACCTACGGCACACTCATCGAGAACTACGGAACTCGGCACAAAATCAAGCCGGGAATCACGGGATGGGCGCAAGTGATGGGCTTTCGCGGGGAGACACGTGACCCAGAACTTATGCGTGAACGTATCCGACATGATCTCTGGTACATCGACAACTGGTCACCTTTGCTCGACTTGCGCATCCTGCTTAAGACCCTAAAAGTGCCGTTCGATCCGCATGTCTATTAGTCCCCACCGAGTTGCTGCTAAAGCCGCTGCGAGCGGAGGCTGCGCTCGAATGACGAGACTTCGCACGGATTGTCACAAGCTTTCGATTTACCAGAGTGAGCGTGTGCGACAGGCGCAGGGCTGCGTGCAGGCGCAAGTTATTATACGTTGAGTAAGTGTCGTATTTATTTGTTTTAGAATTATCAGCGTAAATGTACTCACAATCCTCGAACGAGGATCCTCCGGCAATGAACGGCGCCAATAAAGGATTCGTATTCTTCCAGCGTGCTGACTAGCGTGCAGCCGGAATATCGAATTCCACTCGGCTGTATTGCCGAACCTATTTCTTTGCATTTAGCTCCTTCATGGCGAGACTTTTCTGACGTAATATTTTCAAGATATTTAAAAAAATCTCTCTTAACTCGGGAACAATGAATAATCCGAATACGCCAATACTCAAGGCAAGGGCGCTTGCGAACGCCAAAATTGCGACCGGTGGCCATCCGGGAATCACAAATCCAAATACAAGGCCAACTATCGTGCCGACCAGGGCAGGAACAGCGGGCAAAAGACCTCGCATGGGCAAATGGGCTAATCTGAAAAGCACAAGCGCATCTACGAACGCACGCAATGTCCAAGCTACCGCCGCACCGGTCAATCCTAACTGATGTATGAGGAACCACAGAGCGCCGATATAGGGTAGGATTTCTGCGACGTGCAATTTAGCAAGTTGATCTGGGCGCTTCTGGCCCAGAAGCAACATTTCAGGAATGAAAGCCAAACCATTGAACCATGCGCCAATGAATAAGACAGAGGCTACCGGTGCGGCATCAATGGCGAAATTCTTGCCCATCCAAAAATCGAAAAACGGGTGCACGACAACGAGACCTGGAGCAAAAAGCATCGCCGACAGATACGCAATTGCAACTGAGCTCTTTACAGCTAAGGCAGAAGCCTCTTCTCGATCAAATCGTGAGAATCTAGGAAAGACTGTTCGTCCTAATGCAGCGTTAAATATTTGCAAACGCATAGCGGCAGTCATCGGTACCGCAAAGCGCGCGACGAAAGACGGACCCATCATGTTGGCAATGACGAACTGACCAATGGACCCCATGAGGGGGCTTATAATATTTGTTAGCGCAACCCAAATTCCAAATTGGAAAAGACTTTTTGCGCGGCGCAAGTCGAATAGCGTAAAACGGTGCAATTGTTCGCTGACAACCACAAACATCAATGTTGCAATCGCGGTCAGGGCTCGAACGGCAAGAATGGCCGGAATTACAGTGGTGAGGCTGGGGCTGATAAAAAGCGCGGTCAGAAGGGGAAGGATTTGGCCGAGCATGTTCGACAATATTTGTATTACATTGGAAGCAAGAAAGCGTTCGCGGGATTCTAAGGCGCCGATACTAATTCCCGAAGCCATTGAAAGAGGTAAAATAGGTGCTATCCAAGGCATAGCGCCTTGGATCTCAGCACGCAGAGTGTCGGAAAGCCCGTGTGTCGTAAATAAGATATATCCGCCAGCGAAATAAATGATCATGCCGCCTAGAGAGCCAAGAAATACGTTGCTCCAGAGAGAAGTCACAAAAACACTTCCCCTCTCGTTTGCAGAGGCATCATGCATTTTGGCCAGGGCCTGAGTTGAGGCCTGACATAACCCAAAATCGAGAAAGCCGAGATAGCCCAACATGATAAAAACAAGTGAAAGGATGCCGTATCGCTCTTCCCCGATCGTAGAGATGTAGATGGGAATGGTGAGGAGGGCGATGCCAATGCCAATCAGAGCTCCAGCGACGTTGATAACAAATTTAACTTTGACCCCCTGCATTTTTTTACCTCTTGAGAATTGCGTCATCGGTCCGTTCCGGCAAAATGCTGCCGTAAGGAGTGGCCGTGCTCATGTAGGATGCACGGGACGCTGCGCGCCGCAATGTGAGAGCCAAGTCGTTCGCCTAGGACGCGCGACGAGAGGAAGGGCGTCGAGGTGCGCTTCGCTACCCACGACGGCTTGAGGTCCTGGAAGTGCACGGCCCCGTGGCGCTCCCCTGGGCAATCAAAGCAGCGACCAGTCCCGAGACGCAATCGCCCAGGCGACGATGACGGCATTCGCGGTCATGTGTGCGCCAATGGGTTCCGCCAGCCGCCCGGAGCGGTACATGAGGAGCGCGAAGACAGCACCGGTCAGTGCGCCCTCAATCCAGCGTTGGTGCATGAGCCCGAACAGCAGCGACGATAGGATGAATGCCAGCCACGAGAATTGGGAGAAACTGACCGTCTCGAAACGCCGGGAGATCAACCAGCGATAAAGCAGGCCCCGGAAGGCGAGTTCCTCCGCGATGGGTACCATGACGATTGAGCCGATCGCGCGGATCGTCAGCCACACCGCCGCCAGCCAGACCGGCTGCGCCACTATCCAATCGCCGATCCCGCTATTCTGTCCGGTGGCCGGCCCGGTCACGACCCAAAGGGCGCCGACGACGCCGCCACAAGCGAGCGCAACAGGCTCGACCTTGGCCATGAGACCAAGGTAAACGTCGCGGAATAGCCAAAGACAGACGCCGATAAAGGCGACCTTGAGTCCATAGAGCCAAGCGTCGTAAGGGGCAGATGCGGCCACTATTATATTTGCCGCCATCAGACTCATGAACGGCGCCAGAAACGCCAGGATCAGGCGGTCGTTAGGCGACCAATAGTCGGTGATATTTTCCCTGTTCGTGCCGAACACAGCGAGCCGCGGCGCCGCCGCCATGATGCCGATCGCGACGAACAGAAAGGCGATCCATCCCGCTTGCGAATGGAATCCGCTGATTGCGACCTCAGGCGACACATGCGCCCCAAGGCTAACGAGGGCCGCGATGCGCGCCGAGTTGAGCAACCAGATCGCGCCGACTCCGATCGGTATCAGAGCGAGCGCATTGGGGAACAACAGCGAGCGTCGAAAGACCCAAAGAAACAAACTCAAAAACGCAGTTACGAGCCCCATTCCCTCGTAACCCGAACATGATTTATCGATGTAGGCGGTGAAGTCACCGACACCAAGCGACAGCTTGTCGTAATCGACCCGCGCGTCCGACTCGTAGAGCGAAAGCAGACGGTACGATACTCGTAGCGTGACGTTGGCTAGTCCTCCCCATCCGCTCTGCGTAAGCACCCCCGCAAGTGTCGCAATCAGCCCGGCAGCGACCGCCATCGCGATCTGCAGTCGATGATGGCTGAGGAGTTGGCGCCAGAAGCTGAAAGGGGCGACAAGCAATATAAGCGATAACCCTGTCGCTGCGAGCAGTACAAGGTAGGCGCTGTACAGTCCCCACGGTGGTTGATCGACGGCAGAGGTGTAGCGGGAAAATTCAACGGTGGCGATCGTCAGACCGACAAACAGCGCGATGTTCGCGACGAGGAGTAGGTGCCAGCCACCGGGACGGACCTGTGCCAGCCAACTCTCGACGATCACATGTCGTTTGGGCCAACTTATAATGACGAAGGCTAACGCGGACGTGATGCAAAGCAGGGCAAGCTGACGAACAAAATATTGAAGATATAAAAGCTTCTGCAAAATCCGACTTTGCCAGTCGGGGTCAAAAAGCAAGGATATGATCAGTATTTCGCCGACCGCGAACACAGCGGCCAGCAGCAGCCTGATCAACGCCGTAGGGTCAGACTGTTGGCCCCTTACCGTTTCGCTCAGATTCATGGTGGGGCTAGTGCAGCTAAGCTGCTTGGAAATCTAAAAAAGAAACTTCTGTGCTCCGCGTTGGATCGCAAGGCTTATTTTTTGAAATGATAATTGTAGGCGACAAACCCAACGCTAACCAAAAGAGCTACCGCTGACATGCCGGCTGGCCCGTCGATCTCCGGAGCGCAAATAGAATATGCATTAGCTTGTGCTGCAGCGCCCAAACAGGCCGCCAATGTTGTAGCTATTCTTAGCAACATTCCAGCCTCCTTCATTCTTGTTCTTTTTTGAGCGCATCTTGTATCAACAATTCAACTCAGGTGCAACTTACAAAAGCATCTTTTTGGTTAACGCCCCATTGTAGCTGCCGCGTGTTGGCAGAAAGCCTGGACAGTCTGAAATGTTGAAAGTTTCCTACACTGAGGGGAGAGAAGGGATGGAAAAGCAAATAAACTAAGCATAGGAAAGTCTATTTGGTTAATCTTTTAAAATTGCGCAATATTACTGCTAAAATGAATTTCGGGTCCGTAAAAAGGAAACCGACACGTGCGGATCTTCAGTATCTGTTGCGTTCGAGATGAGCACGATGTCGTCATCGAAACCTTGACATCCGCCGCGGCTTGGAGCGAACGCATATTCGTTCTTGATAATGGGAGTACGGACGGAACTTGGGAGCGCTTGCAGGAGTTGGCTTCGCGCACCCAGAAGGTCGTTCTTCTGCCCCGCGAATTCGGTCCTTTTTCAGAGGAGTTAAGAGGAAACGTTTTCGAAGATCATAAGCATCTGGCGCAATATGGAGATTGGTGGTGCCGTTTAGATGCTGATGAAATCTATATAGACGATCCCTTAGAATTTCTCGCAAGAACACCTCGAACCGTTGGATTTGTACGGTCTGCGACATTCAACTATTATTTTACTGATGAAGACCTCAAGGAATACCATCGGGATCCGGAACTCTGGTTAGCCAGACCCATTCAGGACCGTCTGCGCTATTACCAGAACAATTGGAGTGAGGGGCGCTTTGTTAGGCACAAGCCTAATCTGAGATGGAAAGGCAATATATGGCCTACCAATCGTGGCCTGACATGCCAGCGGCGGATCCGATTAAAGCACTTTCAGTATCGCTCGCCGGAACAGATCGATCGTCGGCTCAGGAACAGGCAGAAACGGCTGGACATTTTCCCGCACGAGGCGGGCAAAACGCTGGCTATTCCTGCGATCAATTCACCGAATTGGGCGAGCGCTTGGATGAAATCGGCTCGCTTCGAAGAGGCATCCTGGGCGGACCGTGTTCACAACGCCGGGGAGTGCGATTTCGATTCCAGGAATGGGTTCTTTCGCTTGCGGGAGAGCCTAATGCCGCCGCTGCCTTCGCCTTTGTTTGATTTAGCAAGAGCCGCCCTCCAAGAAACGCGCGTCGGCAGTGCCATGTTGAGCCCGATCGTCGCTTGGCGCCATCGCCGCCGTGGGGCGGGTGGAACCCGCGATCCCAAGGGACCAAAGTGAGCGGGACGCAATTTTACACCATTAGAGAGAGCGATTGAAATGGATACCCTGAATCTGTGTCGCTCCAAAAAAGTTCGATTATGCGCCTGTATCGAAACCGACCAAAGCCAGCTTATGATATAATTTTCTTTCTTACGCGCCTTAGGTACCAGATTTAGGAGTAAAGGCTCGTGAACGTGTTTGCGGTGTTTCGTGCTCTTTGGAGGCACAGGGTGCTTACTGTCATAACAGTTGGCACTTGCCTCGCGATCGCGGCTGCTGTGATTCAGTTCGCGACCCCGATATATCGGGCCACGGCTCTTGTCATCGCCAGCACCGACCTTGTCGCAAGCGGTGGGTCGACCCAGGAAGCGCGCGAAGAGTTTCTTAACTCACAGGCTGAGTTCATCACGACCGAAGACGTAATCAAAGCAGCGATTCGGTCCATTGGTCCCGATACACTGCTAGCTTCCGAGAGTGAAACTCGCACTCTTGATTGGTTGCCGCTGAGGATGCAACGACTAGCGGAGCACGTACGCACTCTTGATTGGTTGCCGCCCAGGCTGCAGCGAATAGTGGAGCAAATGCGCTCGCGGTTCCTGATTAGCAACGGTTCAACTGACCAGGGCGATCGCGTCATCTCCAAGGCCGAATCCGAACAGGAGGCGTATCGTCTTGCATTCAATTCGCTTCAGGTTGCCATAAAGCCAAGAACATCCGTTATCTCGGTGACAGTGCGACACAGCAATCCAGAGACTGCGGCGCGTTTCGCGAACGATATCGTCGATCAGTATTTGCACAAGCAAATGCTAATTTACAATCAGCCAGCGTCCCTGCGGTTCTTAAACGAAGAGACCGCCAGATATGAGAATGAATTGCAACGAGCGGCCGCCGCATTCGACGCGTTCGCAAAGGAGAATGGCATCTACGAAATCGACGAACAAAAGCGCCTTGCTCTATCACGCCGCAGCACTGCGGATGCGTCCGCGGAGGAAACGCGCGCGAAGATTGTGCAGAAGGAGGCGGAGATCAATTCGATGGTCCACAATCTGACCAAGCTGAAGTCTGTTGCGTTCAGTCGTTCGATGTCATCGCTCATCGGCGAGATCGGAAAGTCCGCTCTGCCAAATTCATCACCTGAAAAGGTTGCCCCACCTAGCGATTTATCGAAAGATCCCCCGCTTCTGGTGATCAAAGTTTATCAGGAAGAAATGCAGAACCTCGTCAGCGCGGTTGCCGCGCTGAACGGACTAAGGGCTCGTTTGATTCCGGAGGAGGAGGAACGCAGCAAGATCGATGAGAGCCTGCGTAAGCTATCCCAGCTGGCCGGACAGTTTACTGCTTTGTCTATTAACCTCGAAATGGCAAGGCGGAACACAGTTTTGTTTTCACAGAAAAGCACCGAACAGCAGCTTTCAGCAGACACAGAGAAGCAAAGGATCGCTCGGGTGAGAATTATGCAGGACGCGACGATACCCTTCGAGCCGTCGTTCCCGCGTCCTGCTGTGGTCAGCGTCGCCGGTCTTGTGATCGGACTAGTGGCAGCCATCGTGTTTGCATTGGCGCTCGAATCCACAGCTCGAGCACAGCCCGCCCGCTCATCAACCGAAGCCCCGCCGTTGCCCGAAATTGGAACGGCACAAAATAGTGTTGGGCTCCAAATGCCGGCTGCGCGAGTCCACCACTTCATTCAAGACGTCCCAAGCCCGAACAAGAGGGGCGTGCCTAGCCACGACCTTGCGGAGATACGACGAGACCAGGTCACAACCGTCGAGAGGCAACCGGCTGAGAGGCAACCGTCTCTCTAACCAATTTGGAAATGCCTTAATCGCAAATTACGGTATGACGCCTAACGCACAATCCAGAAGCAAAAAACAGCCTGGCTCTGCCGCCATGGGGATACGCTGAAAGCCGATGCTTCGCTTGCTGAGCTTGCGGGCGTAACCCGAGA
>Ga0134122_10002917_pt1 | contig 12614 bp, 8 predicted proteins | sample KB302_FD_96461 | JGI IMG/M metagenome (GOLD analysis project Ga0134122, IMG submission 96461) | Terrestrial soil microbial communities without Nitrogen fertilizer from Kellogg Biological Station, Michigan, USA - KB3-0-2 | ecosystem: Environmental > Terrestrial > Soil > Unclassified ...
CGATGGTGACCAGCGCCCAGGTGACGACACCCGCGACGACAAGACCCAAACCGATCGCGGTCCAACGGATGGCTTTCTTGATGGCAGGTTTCATGGCGGCTCCTTCGCCGGATTCTCGGGGGCGGGGGAAGGTCTCCCCTTCCCGCACGCACCCTCATCCATAGGGGGTGCGCGCAACGCGCACTCGGGGGACTCGTGCCGCCCGGTCCCTATCGTATCGGACCCCAAGGGTCCCAAAGGAGACTTTCGAGGTCCCAACCGTCTCGCCCGTCGATTTTCCCGCGGATCACGGACGGCTTCCTGCTCCTCGCTTTGGCGAGGCTGCCCAGATGACGAGCCGCAACTCGCTCTCGTCGATCAGGGTGTATTCCGGAGGACGCCCCGCTAGCTGTTTGCCCTCCTCCAGAATGATCGGTACCCCGTCGCCCCGCCTGTCCATCAGTTGGGAGCGTCCGAGTCGTCCCTGGTCTTCACCGACCGGGCAACGCGCCAGAAGCGACACGATCAGCTCGTTCCTGCTGTACTGGCGCAAAGACATGCTGTCCGGAGTGAGCGTGTTGGCAAGAGCACCCGGCACATAGAGCTCCAGGCGATCCTGGAACATATGCAGGCGCACCCTTGCCCCAGCCATCGAGTAGTCCCGATGAGCGACGGCATTGACGAGCGCTTCGAAGATCGCGCGCTCGCTGAACTGAGGGTATTCCACGCGCGCCATAACCTTCGTCGCCCGAACCCACATGTTGCGGCGAACGAAATGGAGCGCTTCCATCACCTGAGCATCGAGCGGGCCCTGTAGGTCCCGGGCATCGACCTGATAGGTAACGTCCCGTCGATCGCCCGCGTATGCCACGGCCTGGATCTCTGCATGCGGCATCCAGACTTGCGGTTCCCGCGTACAGAGCAGCACCCCTGCGACCGTGATCCGCAAAACGCCGTCGCCATCGTCCGCGATGATCCGGAGTTTGCGCAGCAAGGCGTCGGAGAGATCCGCGCCGTCCCGAACGAACCGGCGCGAAAGCGCAGGATCGAGCTCGGTGGGCGACGTACCGGGCACCGGCGACTCGTCGAACCGGATCACGCGGCTTTGGCTTCGTTCCTGAAATAGCCGAGCCAGGACATCCGGGGGCATTTCTCTCTTAGAGCTGCCGATTCGCCGAAAATAGCCGCCGGGGGACTTGTGAACGAACAGGCTGCGCGGCACATCCACTCGGATCACTGGCAAGAGTGCACCCGTAGAATCAGACAACTCGATCTTTCGAATCACGGCGTCGATCGAGGGCTTCACGGAATCGTTGCAGATTTCGCGCACCCAACTCTCCACGGAATCCAAGTGCTCGAAAGGCAGGCCCAGAATCTCCCGCGTCTTGTCGTCGATGCCAAGCACCACCGTACCGCCCCGACCGTTCGCTAACGCCGCCAGCTCGTCCGCGAAGTCATTCCGCCTCGGATCGGTGACGTTGGAGCCCGCCAGCACCACGCGCTTGAGCTCCATCTCGGAGTCCTCTCCGAGTCGGATGCGGCGCGCAAAGTTGTCAGGGTTCTCCATCTCGTCATCCTCCGGCTTTGATGCCGGTAGCCAGCGTAAGGCGGCAGTCGGCTTGATTCTATGCCGGACGATCATCCCAAGGCCGGAACGGTTGACTCCGAAGCGAGGATCCCGCGCCGCGCAGGGCTTACGACTACCCTTTTCGCCGCGAACGCCGGTCGTAGAGCAAGGCGTTGCCGACGAGGACGATTCCGCCCGTGGCGGCGGCGAGGAAACAGAGGATCGCGAGGCCCGGATAGCCGAAAATCCGGAATGCCGTATCGACCCGCATGAGCATCGCCGCGCCGACGATCAGGGCGGCGAGAACGAGCGCCATCGCGATCCGGTTCGCCACCTTCTGGAAGCCTTCCATGACCAGCCGTTCGTCGAAGGACCGGACGCGAATCTCAAGCTCATTGTCCGCGATGCGGTCGAGAATCCGGCTGGTGCGCGACGGTAGCCGCTCTACAAGATCCTTAAGGTCTCCGAACGCCGAGAGGAAGCTGGGCATCGAGAACTGCTTGCGAATGTTCTCGGCGGTGATCTCGGCGGCGTGACTTTGGAAGGAGGCGTTGGGGTTGAAGCCTGGATCGAGGAGCAGCGCGATCTCGTCCAGCTGCAACAAGGTCTTGCCCAGGAGCGCAAGCTCCGACGGCAGGCGCAGATCGGTGCTCGCCACCTCGTGGACCAGCTGCAAGACCACCCGACCGAGGGCCAGCTTCTCCGGCCGGGTACCGCCGTAGCGGCCCACTTGATTCGAGACCAAGGAGCGAAAGCGCCCGGCATCGAACCGGTTCCCCTTCTCTCCCAAAGAGAGAAGGATCCGTCCCGCCTCGTCCCCGCGTCCCTCGCTCATCGCGAGCAGCATTTGAACCATGCGCTCCCGCAGCTCCCGCGACAACCGGCCGACCATTCCGAGATCGAGGAGAGCGAGGCGGCCGTCGCCCATCAGGAAAACGTTACCGGGGTGGGGGTCGGCGTGGAAAAAGCCCGCGACGAAAATCTGCTGAAGATAGGCGCGCATCAGCTCATCCGCCAGCAACGAGCCGTCGATCTCCGTCCGGACGAGCGCCGACATCTGCGTCACCTTGACGCCCTGCACGAAATCCATCGTCAAGACCCGTGCCGACGTGTAACCCTCGATCGGTTGCGGAACGAACAGCTGCTCGAAGGGAGCGGTGATGCGGCCCATCTCCGTCAAGTTGCGCGCTTCCTCTCGGTAGTCGAGCTCGCGCGCCAGCACGCCGCGAAACTCTTTCACCAAACCGCCAAAGCGCAGGCGGCGGCCCACCTCGGTATGCCGGTCCGCGAGGCGAGCGAGCACGCCCAGCGCATCGAGATCGTCGACGGCGGCTTGGGCGATTCCCGGACGCTGCACCTTGACCGCCACCGGGCGGCCGTCGCGAAGTTTGGCTCGATGCACCTGACCGAGAGAGGCGGCGGCGAGCGGGGTCGAGTCGAATTCGGAAAAGCCCTTGGAAAGCCGGACTCCCAACTCCGCTTCGACGATTTTTTCGACGTCGGAGAAAGGGAATCCCTCGACCTTGTCCTGCAATCGGGCGAGCGCGTCGAGATACGTGACGGGGAGAAGATCCGCGCGAGCCGCGAGCAGCTGACCAAGCTTGATAAAGGTGGGACCCAGCTTTTCAAGGTCGCGCGTCAAGGCCTCGGCGTCGGCAACGGTCGGTTCCGTGCCCCGCTGTCCGAAGGGAACCTGAGCCGCGAGGTCGTCTGAATTCTCACCCAGCGCCTTCTTATGGCGAACGAGGAGGCGACCGATTTCGAGGCAGCGTGGAAGATGGCGAATGGGGATTGGGCTCATGAGGGAGACTCTTACGCTCCCAAGCAGTGCAGGCGACATGCCATGGACGCGTGGGCCGAGAATCACCGCTGCGGCCACACGGCGCTTCAGGCGACTCCACGGGACTGGCAAAATACGCAGGCAGGATCGGCAGCGTCGGCAAGGGGCGCGGATTCGACTCAGGGTTTCGATCGGCGGGCCACGAGACGGTGGCCCGCCGTGCTCGCCGTTCATCCAAGCTGCCGAGCGAACGCTTCCAGCTGGTCGATGCAGGTGTTCCAGCCGTCGGCAAACCCCATCTCGTCGTGGCGGTTCCGCGTCGCCTTGTCGGGGTGCATCACGGTGGCGACGTAGCGCGTGCCTTCGCCTTCGTCGGACATCTGAATGACCGCCGTGAACGGGAGCCAGGGGGTGCCGGGCCGCCAGCCTTCGATCAGCATGGAGGTGAACACGACCCGCTCCTCGGGGACGACCTCCAGAAAACTGCCCGGATTGTCGCTGGTGCCCCCATCGGGGCCGCTCATGAAGGTGTAGAACGCCCCGCCGGGGCGGAGGTCGAACGCCCGCACTTCGGTGGTCCACGGCTTGGGGCACCACCATTCCTTCAGATTCTCCGGATTGGACCACGCCTTCCAGAGCGCGGCCCGCGGGGCGCGGAGAACGCGCGAGATGACCAGATCGTTGGCTTCAAGGTTTGTCGGGGTCGCATTGGTCACGGGACAATTCCTCCTGATGAAGTTTCTCGACGAAATCCACCATGCGGTCGGTTCGCGCTTCCCACGTCGCGCGCTGCTCGGCGATCCACCGCTCCGCTTTTGAGAGCGTCTTCGGCTGAAGCTCGCAGGTCCGCACCCGCCCGGCCTTGTGCGAGCGGATCACGCCGCTGCGCTCCAGCACGGCCAGATGCTTCATAAAGGAAGGCAGCGCCATGTCGAACGGCGCGGCAAGCTCCGAGACCGACGCCGGGCCGCCTCCGAGCGCGCCCACGATGGAGCAACGAGTGGGATCGCCCAGGGCGTAGAACACATCCGACAGCTCGATGGATTGGTTAGCCATTCGGCTTAGTATAGCCATGCGCCACGGCGCCGTGCAAGCGCCGTGGACTGAGAATGACTGGCGAGTCGCAACCGTTTCGCGGCCTCGTTACTTCTTGAAGGTCTGGGTGCCGAGAAACGTGACCTGCACCACGGCCTTGTTGTTGACGTAGGCGCGGGTGCCCGACAGCAGCATCGTGTTGTCCTTCTGGTAGGCGCCGTTCCAGGAGTCGACGATGCAGTAGGGGAACCCGTCAGGGCGAACGCTGCCGGTAAACCGGATGCAGAACGGGGCCGCTCCGGACTGACCCTGAGAATTGGCGACCCAGGCGTAGTTCCCGATCGACCCCTTGTCCGTGAAGGGACCCTCCGGGGAGTCATTGGTCGCGTAGAGCCCGGTGATCTGTCCGTTGGACGGATTGGCCGAGTCGATCTGGATCTTGACGTGACCATCCTGGGAGAGGTAGGTGCCGGTCTGAGGGACGGTGGACATGGCGTGGACCTTTCTCGCCTTGCGGCGTCGAGCGACGGGGTACCGCCGCGGGTTTTCGCGTCGAATCGGATTTCGATCGCGTTCGCCGTCCCGATAGGGCAACCGTCGTGCCGTTTACCGTCCTCTACGTAAACCATTGGAAATAAAAGATAGACGGCATCCTCGCCGAAAAGGGGTGCCATCCTGGGGTGGCACTCTTGCGGAAAGACCGGAGCCCGAATCTTTACGCAGAAGGGTTTCGAGCTGGCCCTTCCCGGAGGCAGGTGCCACCCTTGGAAGGCAGAAGCGATGCCGAGTAGGGCGTAATCGTCCCGCAGACTGCCGCCCCAAGAAGGGGAAGCCGCTCCTAGTGCGTACCTTGCCCCTGTCGCGCTCGTTGTGATTCACTTCGTGCACGAACATGACACGCGACGAATACGAAGAGCGCAAACGACGCATCGAGGCACAGCTCGGTGCGGGCATCGAGCTGCTCGAAGCGGCCTGCCGCCAGCAGCTCCGGGCTCTCGACCTGGTCTGGATGACCACCGCCGAAGAGGATGTCGCCTTCCCTGCAATGCCTCCGGAGCCGTTCGGCCCAACTCCGGTCCCCGCCCCCACCTCCCTGCCGCCCGCCACGAGTCCTGCGCCTCCCCAGGTCAAGCCGCCCTCGAACCGGCCGCAGCGCCGCGCCTCCTGGCAGCTCATAGAGGACGTCGAAAAAGCCCTCGCCGACGTACCGAAAGTCTTCGATCGCAACGACATCTGCGATGCGCTCGGCTACGAGCCGGATCGCGGCTCCCTCTACCGAATTCTCCAAGAGTTGATCGGCGAAGGCATCCTCACCCTGGAAGGTCGCGGCGCCGGCAAGAACCCCTCGCGCTACAGGAAGCTCGCCACCGACGACGCAGATCCCGGTTCCTGACGTCGCAAGACGTCCGGGCATCATCCGGATCTCCTGGCGAGCGACTCGGGACCGGTCCTGCGCCACCGCCATCCCGAGCTAAAACACCGCGCTCCAGCTATGAGCGACAGCCAGCCGCTTGTGACACACAAACGCCGCCTTGTGGCCCGCTTCCAGCGGTTCCAGCATCACAACGAGCTGATTCTGCTCCACTACCAAGCCTCAATACATCACCAAGAGCCAGATGGCGAACTACGCGAGCGGCTTCAACATCACCAAAAGCTACATCCGCATCATTCCCAGCTGCTTCTGCATCATTCGCATCCTCTGACGCATCACTCAGAGCCAGATCGTAGCCATTCAAACGGATCATGGAGCGGCTCAGAGCGCGCTCGCAGTGATGCGTAGCGAGATCTCAGAACCCGCTCGCAGTGATGGAGATCTTGCTCGTAGCGTTTCCGAACCGGATCGCTGTGATGAAGAATTCAATCTACGTGGTGCATCGCCATCTCGCTACGATGCCCATCCGGCTCGTTGTGATGCGGACCTGGCTCGCAGTGATGCGGATCTGGCTCCGAGGGATCCAGAACCAGCTCGCAATGTCGCAGAACTTGCTCGTAGCGTCCCAAACTTTGATCGTAGTGACGTTCGGCAGGGTCGGGAGCACCGCGGTGGCGGTCGCGGTGGTGCCCGGCAAGGTAGGCACTTCCCGAATCGAATCTGGAGCAGTGCGGCTCCGCAGGGCGAGAGCGACGGACGCGGGAGAGGCGAGACATCGCTGTCGACGTGCGGTGCAGACCGGGTGCGGAAAAACTACGATTCCGGGCGGAGCGCCTCCGGTCGGTTCCTTAGTGCCGCCGGAGCCCATCCCCCTAGGAGGCAGAAGAGAAGCGCATCGCGGGATTCTCTCGCATCTCCTTCAACAGAGCCGAGACCTTCTCCAAGATCTCGCGCGAGAGCGTCTCGTGCGACGCCGCGAAGGCGTGCCACCACGGCAGCGACGACGTGTCGTACGAGTTCCTCAACGCGAAGCGTGCGGCGTTGACAGTGATTTCGTCCGGGGAAAGCGAGGGCCACGACCATCCGCGGCCGGGGATCTGGCCGCATCGGCGACATCCGGGTATCTGGAGACCAAGGACGATCAGATCGTCACGCCCCTCGTGTACTCGACCGAGCTGGCGTGCAGCCTGAATCTCGGCCAGCCGACAAAACTGACGATCGCCGGTGCTACGGGCAACACAGTGATGGACGATGCACACCTATGGACGGTGACTGTAGAGGCGGAGGTCACGAAGACCGGCGATTTGAACCCGACTACAATCAACAGATCGATGCACGGCACCTGCATCGTGGCGGGATCATGTGCGCACTATGAATGAAAAAGACGCCTCGTGGCAGATCAAGAAGGTCAAGCCGCGCTTCTAGGTTTTATGCTATGCTGTATCTTTTGGAGCGCACCGTGGACACAAGCCTTGTCCTCTGCAAGTTGCATCAACTGACCGGGCGTCTGAAGCCGTCAGGAGAGACGAGCGCAGCCGATCTCACCGCACTCGAGCGCGTACTCACGGAACATCTGATCGCGCATCCCGAGTTCGCGGTCGTGGGCAATCGTCTTGGTCATGACGAGGTGAGTGGCGACAAGGTCGTCACCGCGCGCTTCGGCCACGTCACGGATCTTCTCGAGCGGCCGCCGGCCACGATCAGCGCCGGGCCGCCACCACTAGTCTTCAGACGGGAAACCGCCTTTCGCAGCGGCCTGCTTGGCAGTTCCGTTCCCGAGTGGGGATCGGGAATGGCGGCGACCAGGAGTTATGGTCCGTTCGTTGACGAGCACGGATTACTGATTTGGTTCGACTTCTTTCACCCAGTGCGCGCGATCGCGGTGTACCTAAAAGGCGCCGCCACGCCTGCCCTCCTGATTCCAGTATGGGGCGCGCTGAGTGGCCGGCGTTCGTATCGGATCGAAGCCGGCAGCGTCTGGATTGCGTCGCTTCTCATCGCTCGGACCTCTCTGCTCAACGGGTACTACACCGGCCTCCGCGTACGCGGAGGCTCGCTCGATCTGTCTCTCGACGGCACGCTTTCGTCCGATCACATCCTCATCGAGTCGGGCGCTCAGGCGACACTGCACCTCGATCTGGATCAGCAACCCGCTCCCGCGGGGCTGCATGACGCAGGGGCGGATGCCGTCGCCTCGAATGTTAGGCTGCCCGACGCACTCGATCTCAAATTCACCGCGCAGACGAGCGTCTTCTCTGCCGCGGGAGCCGCGTGCACCGTCTTCGATTGCGACGCCGATTTTCGGTTCAAGAACGCTGCGCCCATTTGGTCGCCCCTTATCAACCAGATTCTGGTCCCGTATGCCGTGAACGTGAGCGGTGACGCGCCAAACAAGTTTCACGTCCGAGAGTCGCGATCGAAACTGTGCACGGTCGCGGGAGCCGCGGACATCTCCGGCCACAGCGGCTGGCTGCTACCCGCCACGAAAGTCGACTCCGCCCAACTGGGCACTGCTGCCGGCACTGGTGCGCTGGTCATCGGCACTGGGAAGGGGCTGACCGCCACCTGGAAAGGCCTGAAAGGGCGCAGCACAACTCTCATGGGTCCCGGCATCGTCGTCGAGCCCGGTCTCGTCACGGTTGTCGACTTCATGGCGGCCAACGTCTACGGCAAGCAGCGTTGGACGCTGTGGCGGAACGCCGGCAACGCGCATCATTCCGAAATCACGCTCACCTTCGGCAAATCGTTTCCTATCGTGTTCATCTCGTCGACCGCGAACAGCGAAGCGCTTTTCTTCTTTTGCGGACATCGAGCGGCGTTCGATCGCCCGGTGGATGCCAACGGATCACCATTCAAGATCGCTTCGCCGATAGCCTTTGCGGCCGTTTTCCAGAACGGGCCGGCGTTCAAGGCGCTTCTCCTTGACACTGACCTCCTGTTCGACGCCAACGGGAAGAAGGACGACGCGTTCGTGCGGCACTCGCTCGTTCTCAGAAACGCTTTCTTCAACGTGAGTCGGCCGTACAGCATGTTCCTTTTCGGAGATCTGGATGAGGACGATGAGATCGTGCGTGGAATACTGGCGCTGACTCACGCCGTACTCCTGTACCTACCTACACTGCCCGATCCGTACGTCGCCACGTACACGCCATTTCTGCGTGATACGGTCGCCATCGAGTTCGGCCACCTTCAGCAGGCGATCACCGGCGTCGTGAAATGGCCGACGCCCGCGGATGCGTACATTTATTTCAAGTTCTCCGCGCTCGATCTGCCGACCGTCGCCACAGCCCAGGCCGCGCCTTGGGCCGGTCGCAATTTCCAGACCGGCGTGCGCACGTTCAATCGCGAGCTGGTGGGCGAAGTTGCCGGTGCTCGCGCGACGTTGCCGATCGATCGAGAAACAGTCGCCAGGACGACCGCCGTTGCGGATCTCGGCCTCCTCTCGTCGGCTGCGCGATCCACGCTGCGGAACCACATCGACCGCTCCGTTCAATCCGGCGATACGTACGCGGCGCTCGCGGACCTCAAAGCGAGTCCGCTGCTGCGCCACTTGCCCGACGTAACCGGGCATATCGATCGCGCATTCACGGCCGCCGCGCAGGCGATCGACCAGCCTCTTTCAACCGAGAGCGTTCTGGCGGCAAGCGCGCTGTCGACCTTGCAACCGCCGGGTCTGAAGCAATCGGCTACGACCCACGGCGGCACCTTCCTGGCTCGCGACCTGTTCCTCCTCCTTGACGTTTCGAGCCGCGCCGATCAAATGGGCGTCAGCTTGGGGACAGCACTGCAGGTGGACCGAGACCCCAATGGCGACGCCATGCTCCGACAGATGGCGGTCCTCGGCGGAGCCTCCGCGTCTTCGGAACTGCCGCTGCAGATCCTGAACATGGACGTCGTCACCAGCGCGCAGAACGTGCGCGCGGTCACGTTGCCACAAATCTCGTGGGAGCCGTTTTGGAACATTCCGCTTCCGATTGAAGGTCTGCCCGACCCGCAGGATCAGGACCTCATCACCGTCACCCCCGGCGTCGTCGTCTACGACAACGACGGCATTCCGACGCGCATTTTTTCGGAAAGCCCGTACCCGGTGCCAATTGCGCCGCTGCCTGTCACGAAACATTTTCTGAAGGAATTCCACGACGAGCAGACGCCGCGACAGCTGCACTCGGTGTTCACTCTACCCTTTGCGCTCGTCGCGCAGGCAGAGTTCACGCGCAGCCCCAACAAGCCGGGCGACGAAAGCACGCGCCTCGCGCTCAACACGCCGCATTTCGATGAACTGCGCGGAGGGCTGCAGATCAAAGCGCGCGCGCCGCGCTCGGCGTCGCCCAAAAGAAAGCGACCGGCGTTCGAGGGCTGGACGATTCAACTGGACAACATCAAGTGGTTGCTGTTCGGTCTGCCGCTCCCAGGCAGCACGCTCGGCAAGAAGGTCAAGGACATCTTCAACAACGAGTTCTACACCAACAAACCGAAAGTGCCTCTTGAGCGGATTGAGCTCTCCGGCTACGGCGCGTCGATCTTCAGCAACTGGCTCGACGCGGACGCTACCATGGCGGAGGTCAGCCAGGCCACCTTCGACGTCATCGTTGGCCGCACGGCGCACGAGGTCGTGCAGGTGCGAAGCATCCTCTATCCGTTCGGCGTCCACGTGGTGCGTACGATCACGCTGATGCGGTCGGCGAACGGGTACGTCTTCCGATCAGATTCGGGATGGAAGGCCGAGAGCGACGGCTTCTACGACTTCGACTACGCCGTGAACCTCGATATCGGTCCGCCGATTCCCGTCAACGACCCGTACGAGTTCCACGCCGCGCCGGTCAAGGGTATCTCGCACGTGCGGGAGATCCGCGACTATCCGGCGGGCGGCACGTACACTTCATCTTTCAGGCTGAACGATCCCGACCTGCCACCTGCCGTCAAGTCCATGACCCTCGCGCAATGGCAGAAGCTGTTCAAGGACGTTAAGAGTGTGAACGACGTCCTCGACGTCCGGATGCAGGCGGTGGTGTTCGACGCCGACGTTCACCTGGACAACGTCGTCAGCGGCGGCGCCAAAGATGCGGCAGCGGGCGATTTCACCGTGCAGTCCCGTAAGATGCTCGGCTACGTGCAGCTCGAGCCATCGGCGGTCCTCGTGCCGGCGCACGTGTTCGCTGACCTCCTCTCGTTTCAGAACGGTTCCCTGGGTGGCCCGGTGGACTGCGTCATCGACGTCGCGAACTCGCGTCAGCGAATGCGGCTCTCTCGCGTGGACGTAAATCCGGCGCTCGATGCAACCGGGAAGAACATCTTCGTGGCGGCGGCGCGCGGCTCGCTAATTCTGCCTCCAGACGGCTCGTGGTCGGTGGTCAAGCAGCAGACCGACACGGGTGACGTATGGCCGGTAGAGGAAGGACAGAACGTTCCGCTGATCAAGCAGAACGGCAACACGAACTACAAGGTGGCCAACCCGGCGGACGTCGTCCAAGCCATGTCGAAGACGAACTTCGGTGTCATCCAGTCGACGGGCACGCAGAAGCTGTTCTTCGCTGTGCCCCAGTTCACTGTCAACGACACGAAGCTGAAGAGTGCGGACACCTATTTTGCGGATGCCTACAAGCTGCTCAACTCGAAGGGAGTGTTTCCGAACATCGCCAACGCGCTCGGGCTCACGAACGCCGAGAAGGAGGTCGAGATCCTGGGTGAGGGCCTGATGAAGATGGCCGATCGGACGCTGGATCTCAACAGCCTGCTGCCGGCCAACTACGAGTACGCATTTGTCAACGAGCCAGGCATCCTGAAGATCTACGTGGAATACAAGAACACGGATGGGGCAGGCGGCAAGCTGAAGCTCGGCATCGACTCGGCGGGCAGTGCCGAGAACAAGTGGAAGGCCGCGCTGTCCGACATCCGCGTCGTCGTCGATCTTGGCCCGTTCGATCATTTGGTCTGGGTGGACGGTAACTTCAAAGCGTCGAGCGGCGTTCACACGAAATACGACGTTCCGAATCTCCAGTTCGGACCTGTGCTCCAGCCCGTGGTCGACATCCTGCGGGTTCTCGCGACCCTGACGGGCGACGAATTCGACCGCGGTATGGACGTCGGAATGAGCAACTCGCCTGACAACTGGGAGTACAAATTCCACTGCTCGAAAGAGATCCCGGTTATCAAGTTCCCGTCCCCCGCGCAGCTCTCGATCAACCCGAATCCGCCGCTGAAGCTCGAAGCCGGCTTGCGGGTCGGGTTCTACTTCAACGAAGTCCTGGCAATCCCGACAGATCTCGAGCAGCTCGTCCCCGCCTGCGGTGCGTATGTCGAGTTCTACGGCGGGCTGCAGGTGATGTGCTTCTCGCTGGCGGCCGCCAGCGTTTACGCCGTCGGGCAGGTGACGCTGGGAATCGCCGCCGACAGCAAAGCCGGCATCACGCTTCACATGAAGTTCGGCTTCGGCGTGGAGCTCGTCGTGGGACTGCCGGTCGTCGCGAATGTGTCCGTGTTGTATATGGTCGAGATCGAGGTGGGCATCAGCAGCGCCGCGATCGATGTCGGTGCACTCATGTTGTTCCGCGGGCACGCGGAAATCTGCGGCGGGCTCGTCGGCGTGACCATCCAGATCGAAGCGGGCGGAACGGTGCACCGGACCGCGGACGAAACTTCGATGATCGCGCAGGTGACGTTCTCGATCGACATCTGCATTCTGTGGGTGATCGATATCGACTTCAGCGACTCTTGGCAGGAATCGCGTCAGATCGCCTGACGCGGAACAGTCTTTGGGTGCGACTATGCCGCTCTCGGTCGAGAAACTCAGAATCCTCACGTTCCCGCAGCGGATCGACGGCGACAAGCTGGACCTGCGTGTCCTGTTGCTCCCGACGCAGAGTCTGCTGAACCTCCAGCAG
>Ga0134122_10002919_pt1 | contig 12611 bp, 13 predicted proteins | sample KB302_FD_96461 | JGI IMG/M metagenome (GOLD analysis project Ga0134122, IMG submission 96461) | Terrestrial soil microbial communities without Nitrogen fertilizer from Kellogg Biological Station, Michigan, USA - KB3-0-2 | ecosystem: Environmental > Terrestrial > Soil > Unclassified ...
AGCACAAAAGCACACGACGTTTGCCCAGGGTTGCTAACGCGGCACGCACCGTCACAGTACGCGGTCATCATCGTGTGTTCTCCCGCCCCTCAATAAACACTTCGTGCTGAGCGGGACATCTGTAGAGGGCTAAGTGCAGCCCCTCAGGGAAGTTTACATTTTCCATGATGTAGTGTATGCCGGCCCAGTCTCTGTGAGCCTGAGCCGGACACAGCGGACAGTTGACGTACAAGGGGAACGTTTCTTTGTTTTGTTTTCTCATTTCATCCACCTATCCGCGATGTGTCCATCGAATTCCATGATAACCATCACCATGACTTCCGCGGCCGCACGCTTGAATGCATCGCCCACTAAAGCTTTGACCTGCTCCCCGAATCTCTTCGGGCAGTGGACCACAAGCTCATCATGAACCATGTTTTGAATACGAGCCCTGAACTGAGGCAGTGTGTGCCAGAGATAAGGCTTTCCGTTCTTGTCGAAGCCGCAGCCCATGGCGCGCTTGATTATCGAAGCGTTTGTGCCCTGGATGCAATGGTTCTTTCCTCTGCGGCCAATGGAACCCATCATCGCGCGCATACCCTGACGAATCTCTTTGTCAGTTGGCGCCCGGTGCGTGAGCATCCACAGTTCATCTTCGTTTGGCTCGCGCAGCTCTTTGGCCTTGAACGCGAAGAGAGCTAATTCAATTTCCTCCTCGTTCAACTCCAACTTCTCATCTTCGTTGTCCTTGACCCACTCACGAGCTAGTTCGTAAGTTGGCTCCAGGAACAACCTGCGTCGGCCGTACATATCCCGTGATTCTTTATTGCGTTTAGCTTCCTCACCGCTACGATACAGGTACGCCCACACCTCGGGGAATTTCTGTTCGTGGAGCCGCATCAGATCCTTGGCAGTCTCTAGTGTGACGCCGAGCTGGTCAGCCAGAGCATCCGGCCCACCACCGTAGCACAACAGGAAGTTGATTGCCTTGGTCCCATCGCGCAGCGCCTTGTGACCTTTACATTCGCACTTCTGACGCTCCGGTTGTCCGTCTGCCCCCTTCTTGAAATAGGCGCAGTTGGCTTCTGTGGCCGCGGGCCATTTCTCTGGGTACAAGATCTCAGTGGAAACGGAGTGGACATCCTGACCCTTAGCAAAAGCTGTGATCCAGGTTTGTGCCTGGGCAAGCTCAGCTATGATACGGAGTTCTGCTCCCGCCATGTCTACTGTGACGATGCAGTACTCTTCGTCCTTAGTCTCGCAGGCTGCCGTGAAACACTTCTGACAGACGTAAGACTTCTCACTGGGCACCTGTCCCTCAGGGTATGTGACCAACTTGGTGTCGTAGTCACAACAAACTGACACACGTACTTCAGGATTGGGTGGATCACAGATGAAACAAGCGCGCACCTCGTCATCCTTCGGCAAGTTCATTGCGTTAGGCTTCTCTGACGATGAACGCCCGGTCTCGGCCTCGAGTTGGTTAAACTGGCAGTGCAGTCTTCCGTCGCCGGGGTGACGCCAGCCCTCTTTAGCTATCGGTTTGTTGACCCATTTTTGTGTCCATACTTCGCCGTACGTACCAGTTTCCTTCTTGCCCTTACGATACTTCCTCAATACCTGAATAAGAGGACGGTCGTTAAACTTCAGCAACACGTCGTCTCCCACGCTCTCAATGTGTTTCATTCCCGGAAACTTTTGTAAAGCGTCCAGGAGCTGCGTGTTAGATCCATAGTTGATGAAAGCTTCGCCTTCGCACTTCTCGATGATCTTCAGAGCCTTAGTTCTGAACTTACTAAGCTCATTATAGTTCTTGCGTGCTTCTGCCTTGGCCATCGCGCGCAGCTGCTTTTGGTTCTTCAGGACGACTCTGAGTTCATCTTTACGGGTCTTGTCTTTCTCCTGGCGTATCGCTGCGGCCGTAGCCATCTCATCCGCGGTCGGCTCTTCGAAGTCCTCACGCCAGATCTTTTCGAGCCTATCCAATTCGTTATAGTTAATCGCGGTAGTCTTAGTGCCGACGATTGGAATAAAGCTTTCGTCTAGGATTTTTACTTCCTGAATACGTCGGAGCTTCACAGCCTCGATGCGCTTCAACCAGCGCTCGTCATCCATGTTCTGCCCCACCAAATGCATATCGACATAGGTGCCCAAGGCATCATTCTCGATCTGCACGGTAGCAAGCAGTTGTTCTGCTGTGAGCACCTTCAACTGAGCCAGACGCATAGCGAGCGGTGTACGTATGTCCAGCGCCGCGTAATCAATTTGTTCCTGCGTAAGAGGAGAGCACAGATCGAAGTGTTTCTGCTCGTCTTTGTTGATTGTGACTCCGAAGTAGCGCTGCATGATACGCAGCATGGAGAACTCTTTATACTTCTTAAGACCAATGCGGCCGGCGTGAATCACCTTCTCCGCAAGATCAGTGGAGTACAGATGCCAGATGCGCTTGCCGAAGTTCCAGTTGAACACTTCGTATTCGAACGACAGGTTCTGTCCGACCTTCAGCACTTTGGCTGTGCACAATACGGGCGTGAGGATTTTGAAGATGGGCTCGTACAGCGTCCCGTTATATTTACCGTAATGCGCCTGGGATTCAATTAATTTTTCTTCTGACCCGGCGAAGGGAAGAAGGTCGATGACAAACTGCTCATCCTTGTCCCCGATCTGGATGGTACGCACGCGCCTGTTCCAGAAGTCGTGAACGAAGTTGGTCTCTGTGTCCACACCAGCAATAGGAACTTGGAGCGCCAGGATCCGCGCCATCCCTTTGGCTAGCCTCTCCAGCCCGGCGCCGTCTTGTACCAGCGTGATGTTCATCGGCGGCTTAAGGTCGGCCGGTACCAGTGGTTTGTAGATCGCTACGTCGTCCATTATGCCTTTCATAGCATGACCTCAACGCCCGGCGTTGAGGTGCTTGTTTTATGTTTTGCGGGTGGACCTTATGGCTTGCCCCCAGCCGGCCCGGCGCTGGGCAGTGGAGAGTGGCCCTAAAGTTGCAAGGTGTTTTTGAAAGCTTGTTATTTCTGCCCTCAAATCGTTCATTTTCTGCAGCTTAGAGTTGTCTCCCACGAAAATGAGTAGTGGGTCGCGCTCTAACGACCTCAGCTCAACCTTTTTAGATTCAATAAGTTGGAATAGTCGTTGCCTCTGTTTGCTCAGGGAATCCCTAGCCTTGTTCATGGGTCCTTGTGTTTTCAATCACTTACACGAATAGGTGCTATAAGTGTATTTGTTATCAATTACTTAGCTTTTTGGTTAGCCGTATACCTATATATATGCCCAGCCAACGACTTGAGTATAGCGATTTTTCACCCGAAAGTCAACAGTTATTTTTCGAGAAAAACGGTTTGTTGAAAACAAAGGGTTTGTAAATAGTTCTTGCTTACCTCTTGACAGGTGTGGTATAGTTATAGATGGGCACATAGAAATGCCCACAGATCTTCACGAGCGGATGCAACGTCCGCAAATAAAGCGGCGCGCCGACCTACGGGGCTTTCTCTCCTTAGCCCTCCCGGCGCGCCCTCAGTCTTGGGCCGAGTTTTCTGAAATACGAAATGCGCCGAACAACCAATCGGCGCGCCCAACGTTTATACCCAAGCCCACTGTTGTGGGTTGAGGGTCAGGTCCACACCAGATCCGGCCCCTAATTTTGATTCGTTTAGAGATGTCGCAGCCGAGAGCGTAAGGCGAACTCAACGAACAATGTGCGCATGAGGGCTGTGAATAGACAGCCCCTGCGCAAATGCCCCTGTAGCTCAGACAGCAGAGCAGCGGTTTTGTAAACCGCGGGTCGGGAGTGCAACTCTCTCCAGTGGCTCCATTCTTGATTCGCAAATAGCGAATAGGTGTGAGGGTTCAAATCCCTCTCGTTGACTGAGAGCGTGGTCGAGGACCCTGGCTGGAGCCAGGGAGCCCAGTCTGACACCCTGGAAAGACAGGGAATTTTTAATGCGAATGTGGAGTATCTGGTGGCTCGGCTGTCTTCCAAACAGCTCAAGGCAGGTTCGATTCCTGTCATTCGCTCCAAATTTAGCAACCTCCTGCAAAGGGGCACTCGGTGCGAAAGGGGTTGATACGCTAACCCGTTGCTAATTGATACACTGCGCAGAGGACCGATGAGTCGCCTGGGTTTGCGCCCATCTGGACTTATGTCACTGCGCGCGACCCGCGGAACAACGCAAATGACCGCGGGAAGTATTGGGATAAGATAAAAGCAGTCGGCCCGCCTCCAAAGCGGTGCAGTCTCGGTGCAACTCCGAGTCCCTTTGCCAAATTTGATGAGCGTGCTCATTGTGTTTCCAGGTTAATTACTTGGCTCTTACAATGGGAAGGTAGCCAGCCCCACGAAGTGCGTGTTCTCAGCGCCGCCGTCTCGTCAATTGATTCTCGGTGTGTAGTCGGGTAAATGGAAGCCCCTCCGCTTTGGAAGCGGGTACCTTTAGGGTCTTGGATGTTCGAGTCATCCCACGCCGACCAGATTTTAGAAGTTCTGCGGGCTGATAATCCGCGGATGTACCACCCAAATGCGATAAAAGGCCGTATGCGTGCCGGATAGCTACCGTCACATTCGAAGCATACAGCTGGGGCCATAACCCGTAATGGGGCGCCTCTGGAACGCTAGTGGTGGGTTAGTGCGCATGTGAGTCCCTTTGAGGCGATGCGCGCTTGGGCGATGCCGTCACGCCTGTGCCGGGACACCTAGACCCGGCCAAGCACTCGATGAGTGAAGACGTACAAATGAGAGGGAGTGGCGAGACACTCAAGGCCAAAAAGTCTCGCTTCATATTTTGCTGAAGACGCTTCAGCTGGTGGACGAACCCAGTTAGCTAACATCCAGAAATGGAGTGTTATGCCGACTAGATCAAAAACAAAACAAGCAATGTGGAATAGGTCTCATTACCTACGCCACAAAGACCAACGATTAGCAGATAATCGTAAGCGTAAATTAGAATCCAAAGAATGGGTGAGAGAGTATAGAAGGGCTCACTCGTGTGTAGTATGTGGGGAGGACGATGAAAGGTGTTTAGACTTCCATCATCGTAACCCAAAAGAAAAAGTTTTAGAAATTACTGTGGCGGCTAACAGAGGGTGGTCGGTGCAAAGCTTGTTGGAAGAAGCTAACAAGTGCGACATGTTCTGTGCTAATTGTCATAGAAAATTTCATGGGCGAGTACGTCAACAGGAGACTAAGACCCCTGCAAGGTCTTGATGCGAGTGCAACTCTCGCCTTGTCCACCAATTTTTATGTTGCGGAGTGGTAGCGTAGGACAATACGTCTGGCTCATAACCAGAAGACGTGGGTGCAAATCCCACCGCCGCAACCAAATCTTCTCGTTAAGCTGAGACGTACGCCAGCATGGGCCGTAGGGGCTCAAGTACGCGGGGCAACCGATGACGCCTGTCCAACATGCCTATCGTTCAAGACGCGCCCGCAACGAGGACCAAATTTTCAGGCAGCGTCACCAAGCTCAACCGTAACTGGTTGGGCTTTTTTTGTGCCGACTCAAGAGGACCAAGCTCGAAAGCGCAGACAGCGCGGCGGGCCTTGGAGAAGCAAAGTGAATAACACATCGAAGCCGGTGGAACTTGATTTACTGGATCCACTCGTTGACCCTTACGCAGTTGAGGGCGCCGATGCCCCCGAAGATATGCAAGGCAAGAAAGACAAAACTAGACTCAGGAGAACACAATGTCCACAGAAGCAACTAAAGTACCTGTAGAAGAAACTACGCCCGGTACCGATGTTCCGGTCACAGAGGTTATACTAGAAAAAGTCGAAGAGGCTGCACAGGAAGTCGCAAAGGAAGTCAAGAAGTACGCTACCGAAGCAATCATAGAGTTGGACCTAGCAGACAAGCTCGTGATTTCTAAATTGGAAAACGAGTTCCTTCGCGCGCAAACCGAAATTAAGCGTCTTACGGAAGTCGTGAAAGCAGCACAGGAACGCTTCCCTCAAATCGTCAACTCGTTCGTGGAGAAATATGCAATCTCTCCCGTTACGCACGTGTTCGACAACGTGGAGCTTCATTTCCGCAGGAAGTAAGGAGGCCGAGTGGCCGAAGACTCAGCAGAGAAAACCGTTCAGCCAGAGGCTCAGCCGGAAAAACCGGAGGGGCCTACGGCACTCACCATTGCCGCTGGTAACGGAAAGTTTAAGACGGTACTGAAAGACGGTAAGTCAGGCAAGTTCGTGAAGAAGCCCCGCGCTATGCCTGAGACCCGGGAAATGACGCGCATGATGCGCGAGTTTCTCAACAAAAAAATTACGGCCGACGATGAAGGTAACATCGTAAAGGCAGACAAAACCGTAGCCGAGCAGATTCTGTTGAACATGCTACGCATAGCGGTCAATCAAAACCCAGACCCTAAGTGGGGACAGAATGCCATCGCGGCCACGGAGTGGTTACACCGTAGAGCCCACGGTAAGGATGCCCCTGGTGATGCCGAGCTTGGCGCCCTGGAAAGATCCGGCGTTAAGTTTGTGTACGTTACCGCTCCAAACCTTCCCAATCAAGGAGAGCTAAAGCCTAGAGAGCCAGTTAAACCGAGCTTTGAGGAAGCCCCTTACATAGACGCGGAAGTGATTGAGCAGAACAAATAGAAAGGCAGCCTCAGATGCCTCGAAAAGAGCAGCGGGAAAAAGTAGAACGTCCGTCATACGTTAATGCGTCCGGTGGGTTAGACTTCGATCTGAAATTTAAACACCAACCTAAGCAGTTGGAACTGCTGCGTAACGTAACGCGTGGAGGACATCCCTATACAGTCACAATGGCTCCTCAGATGTTAAGTACTGGAGGTATTCGTTCCGGTAAAACATCAGGAGCTATGATGTATGGAGTGCAGAACTACTGCATGAAGTACAAGAACTGTGACATGCTCGTACTTCGAAGAACATTTAAAGAGCTGGAGAGTGGGGCCATTAACGACTTCAAGGCGTTCATGCCGGAAGAGCTTTACACCTACGATTCCACAAAGCACGTCGCCACGTTGATTAACGGTTCGCGCGTCGTGTTCGGGCACTGCAACAACAACAAAGACCGAGACATTGAACAGTACTTAGGACAAGCTTACGCATTCATCCTGGTTGACGAATGCGGACAGTTCTCCCCCGATGCATGGATGCTCCTCTATTCACGTAACACTGTGAACGCAGGTTGCGAACCTGATGAGTTTGGTAACATGCCGATTCCGTGTCTGTGGGGATGCACCAACCCTATTGGACCGTTCTATGAGTACTACCGCACCTTATTCGTGCAGAAAGAACCTTGGAACAAACCCGAGGATGCACGACAGGATGTGAACGGAACTTGGTGGGTGCCGGAAGCCGGCGAGTGGCGCCTTATTTATGATCCGCGCGACTACGCGTATCAGCGCTCCACCGTGCTGGATAACCCAGAAATTTTGAAACGTGACCCGGGCATCATAGCCCGTCTGAATTCGATGCCGAAAGCTAAACGAGACAAGTTCTTGTTTGGTTTGGACGGCAGATTCGAAGGTCAGTACTTTGATGTGTGGGACGAGCAATATCACACTATCAACCTTAGAGAAGATCCAGAAGCAATTATCTGGCAAGAGTATCAACCGGTATGGGCCGGACAAGACTGGGGAATGGGACACGCCAACGCTGTGTACCTTTTCACTAAAGCTCTTGTAAAAAAATCTGTAGGAAGCGATTACGTCATGAAGACGGTTTGCTTTCAAGAGTTGGTGGTGACTGGCGGCAAGTCCTACAAAGAACTTGCATCGTTGATAGCCTCCAAAGCCAAGTACCCTAACGGGCGCCCATGCAAAATTAAGTATCTGTTCTTCTCTCACGAAAAATTTAGCAAGCAGATGGACACGCACGCTCCGGTGGTTGAGTATTCCAAAACTCTAAAGGCTTTGGGACTTCCGGGTGCTTCGCGCGCTACGCAAGATCGTATCGGTTCGGCGTCTCTCATGTATAACCTACTGAAGAACGGCGAGCTGGTGTTCCTGGATTACTGCAGAGAAATTATCCTGGCAATTCCAGGGTTGATGCGTGATCCGGACAATCTTGACGACGTGCTTAAAGTGGACGCAAAGGGCGACGACTGCTACGACGGTTGCCGCTACGGTTTGTACGGAATGCTTTCAACGAAAGCCCGGCCGGCCGAGGATGCGATTCACGAGCACGCCAAAACCTTAGACCCCGTGGCAGCTCACTTCTATAGAATGAAGATGCTAGCGCAAGCGCAAAACAAAAACTTGCCTGCGCGCCAGCCCGAGCAGCCCGTATGGATGGGGAAGATCTAGGAGACTCATGACAGGCAGAGACATCAGACAGTTTTTAGTTGAGCTTTTTGGTTCACGGCTGGTCGCTCGGCTTGAGGAAGATCTCCTAAGGCTGCGTACCGACTATGAAGCTCGAATGCGCTACCAGGATGACATTATCGCAAACTTGCGAGAAGAGAAAGCAATGTACTTAGCAAAGATCACTTTGTATGAGTCAACATTGCTTCCGCTTTCTTCACGAGCTGGTGCCGAGGTTGTGAAAACGGCAAGGCCGACCAAGCCTACGTTTCCAAATTTTGACTTTAGTGACATGCCTCCGGTTAAGACCCGGTGGCAGGTTGCACAAGAAGAGCACGAAAAAGAAATAGAAGCGGAAATAGCAGCAGAGAGAGAAGCAGAAAAGGCCAAAGCAGCCCAGGCTCCGCAAGGCACCGCTTAAAGGAGACATTGATGTACACAGCGAAAACAGGGAAGAAGTTCGGCAGTGCCTTTGCCGGCCGCAAATACGACGAAATGCACAAAGAAGGGCCGGATTCTCCTGAGCCAAAAGCTAAGGACAAGTTCGCAGGCAAAGGGCCAAACCGTCCCGCGCAGCCTAAGGCATCCAAAGCTCATGAAGCTAAGGAATCGCCAGATTTTGAAGCAGGGGAACAGGAAGGCGCACAAGAAGGCGTCGAAACCCCCGAAAACGTAGTTGCTCAACACGGTAAAGCAACCAGCGTACACATTAAGCACGACCACGTTGCCAACAAGCATCATGTTACTTCGATGCACGAAGACGGCCACGTACATGAGTCGGACCACGCAACTCCGCAAGAAGCGCACCAAGCCGCCGCAACACTGGGCGGGGAGCCGGCCGCGCAGCAAGCAGAGAGTGAAGCAGGACCGGAAGCCAACGACGGTTTCCAGATGCCTGATCTGGGGGCATAATGGCAGCATTTAACCAGGACGGAAAAGTTGTAAACGTAAATGACCGCGTCAGCATTACTGGCCAAGTTGTTTCCGTTACAGGCGCCAGTTCCATTGCGCAGGTTACTGTAAGACCAAATCTTTCCGCATCCACTTTTGTGGCCCAGGCGAACGACATGCAGGCTGTGGCTCACCAAGCGGACGCAGCGCACCCTGCGCGAAGCATTAGCGGTCAGCCTTTTGGTTTTGTGAACAACGCTGTGACAGTTTTAGGGGTCGTAACTGGCATCTCTGGAACGGGCAACACAGCTACTTTAACAGTGTTACTCAAGACTTCGCAAACATCCATCACTGTTCCCGCGGGCGCTGTTCGCAGCGTTGCCGACGTAAGCTAAGGAGACAAACATGTATCAAAGTAAAACTGACCCAAGCCGAAAGTTTGGAAGTGCGTTTCGTGGGCAGAAGTTTGACTCCTACCACGCCGGTCCCGAAAAGTTCAGCGAGGGCGTATCAAAGCCGAGTGACCAACCGGAAGTGAGCGCAACACCTGAGGAGCACGGTGGGGACAAAGTCAACCCCGACATCCCGGAACCAAAAGCTGTAGCGCAGGAACACGGGGCTGCCACTGACGTGCACATCGAGCACAACCACAACAGCGGCGAGCATAAAGTTACATCGAAGCACGAAGACGGACATGAGCACCAGAGTGTGTACAGTTCGGCTGCCGAGGCTTACGAAGCGGGTGGAGATCTGGCGAACACTGACGTGAAGCGCCGGGAGCATCCGGACCAGCAAGGCGCCCAGTCTGAAGAAGACGGGTTCGAAATGCCTGATTTGGCGTAGCGTATGCCGTTCGTATCTAAAGCACAAAATGCGTGGGCTCATACCCCCGCAGGAACGAAAGCATTGGGTGGAGCATCGAAAGTGAAGGAGTGGGAATCGGACACTAATTACAAAGCCCTCCCCGCTCGTAAAAAGAAATTCACATATGCTCCGAAAGGAAAAAAGTGATAGGCATCGGACGCAAGGCAGGCGGCCCAGTGCACATCAATCAGTTCGCTATAAAAGGTGAGAAGGGCACCGGGTATGAAAGCCCCGATGGCCGCGGACCTTTTGAGTGTGCGAATTGTGAGTACTTCCGGAGCAGCAACAACTCGTGCGGGCAAAAAGATATGGTGGCTAAATCAAAACGGCCGCATACGCCTGACGGGCGCGTACAAGTAGAAGCCAAGGGCTGCTGCGAGTACATCGAAAGAACCGGTAAGGAGTAGCCATGGCTCTTGGATTAGGTCGCAAGAAACACAAAGTAGATCTTGGATCAAAAGGAAGTTTCAACGTAAAGAAGGGCGCCCTGCATCGTGCATTGGGTGTACCCGAAGGTGAGAAGATTCCAGCGTCCAAACTTGCAGGTAAGCATCACGGTCATCTTGGTCGTATGATCGCAAGTGCGAAAGGGTTCAAAGCTATGCATAAAGGATAGCAATGAATACTACCTGTATAACTTGCGGTGATATAGTGGTGCCTTCATTAAGGCAAAGAGGTGGTGGTAACAAGAAATTTTGTTCCGCCAAGTGTCGAAGAAAAAGCAGAGCAGTAGTAGAGGCATTGTGGCGTAAAGAGGATCGTAGGGACAACCCTGAGAAGTATGCCCTGAAAAGCAGGATTACAGGATTGAAGCGCAATTACAAAATGACCATAGAAGACTACGAGTCCTTGGTGAGCAAGCAAAAGGGTAAATGTCCTGTGTGCGGAGAACTTCTCCCTCTCATAGAAAAAGAGAACGGTAAACATCCTCCAGTAGACCACGACCACTTTACAGGAAAGCCCCGCGGAGTGCTGCACAATAGATGCAACCGTGCAATAGGGCTCTTAAATGATGACTCCGAAATCTGCTTAAAAGCGGCGGCGTACTTAAAGATTAATGGTAGTTAAAGGAGAAAAGATGGCAGAGTTGATGGACAACGACAGTGCACAAGTGCCACAGACAATGCCGTCAGATCCTCCTAAGCAAGACAAACCGGAAGGGCCGGGTGATAGCCCGCTTGGGGTTTACGCACCTTTTCCGTACAGTGCAGAGCCATTCGCTGAGTTGTCACCCGACGCAAAGCGCGCACTATCTCAGCTGGACGACATTGCATCAAAGACAGATACAGCAGCACGAAGATTAGAGATTGAGCAGGCCTGGGAGGCTTGCCACTTCGACCGTGGATACCAGCATTTGTTCCGCGGACGAAACGGAGGCTGGACAATTCCAGGTGCCTCCACCGGGTTTGGCGGTAAAGCACAGTTGAACAACATCGGAGTATATGACACGAACGTGTACGGCTCCAAGGGTGACATCATTGTTGCAGCCCTCTCCCGAGAAGTACCGAAACAAGAATTTTTCCCGATGAATCCAGAGTACGGGCCGGATATTGTTGCAGCTGAAGAGGCCGACAAGTTCAAGTTGATCTGGGCACGTAACAACAACCTGCATGCACTGTTGGTTGATTGCTCCCGTATTTTTTGGAATGAAGACCGGGTATTACTGTGGACGCGCTACGAACTGAACGGTCAGAAGTTTGGATTTGAAGAGGACCAACAGAGTGCCCCAACAGTACCGCAGAATGAGTTGAGCCCTCCCCCATTAGAGCCTTCGACCGGCCAAGAGGGTGAAGATGAAGTGATCGATGCAGTCACTGCGCCGCCAACGGAGGAAGGACCTGTTCTCGACTCCGACGAAGAGGATATCCTCGGGGAAGACATTCTTCCCACGTCAGAAGAGATGGAAGAGGAGCCTGCAACCAAGAAACCGTTGGGACGAGAGATTACCACCGCGCACGGCAAGCTGGACCATAAAGTGCCGATTGCAGTGGACAAGCTCTGTGATATGCAGTTTGTGCAGTTGAGTTTCGATCTTGATGTGGCGATAGTTAAAGCCACACTGCCTTGGATGGCAGACAAGATTAAGCCCGGTGGAGGCAACGCTAACACTCAGCTTGATCGAATAGCCCGAGAAAACGTACGCCAAGCAGTTCAAGGCGCCTACGTTACTGGGGATTCTTTGGATCGGCACTGCACTCTAAAGTATTCATGGTTCCGACCTTCGTTCTTCATGGATGATTCCGTGGCGACCGCAGTCAGAGCCGAATTGTTTGAGAAGTTTCCGAACGGAGTTTTACTGGTAAAAGCTGGAGACGAATTCGGTTTCGCCCGCAACGAGAGCATGGATGATCACATTGTGATCGGACATCCAACCTCAGGTAAGGGACAGAACCGTAGAGCAATGGGTACGTCGCTCATCGCAATCCAGAAGCGCATCAACGATTGGGTCGATCTACTTGACGACTTCTTTAAACGGACCATACCTAAGAAGTGGATGAATTCCGAAGCGTTCGATGTGGAGGCAATCAAGACACAAACTAACGTTCCCGGAAGCACGGGTCCGTTCTTGCCTCAGCCAGGATTAACCACCGCAGACCAATATATCA
>Ga0134122_10002920_pt1 | contig 12606 bp, 13 predicted proteins | sample KB302_FD_96461 | JGI IMG/M metagenome (GOLD analysis project Ga0134122, IMG submission 96461) | Terrestrial soil microbial communities without Nitrogen fertilizer from Kellogg Biological Station, Michigan, USA - KB3-0-2 | ecosystem: Environmental > Terrestrial > Soil > Unclassified ...
GAAGCCGCCGCGCTCAGGCTCGGCACGAAAGCAGTAGCGTTGATCGAGCGGGTCTTGTCCGTCTCTGGCGCCGCGCGCGAGTCCACCACGGAAATCCGCGCGCTTTTGAAGAAAAACGGTATCAAGCTCGAAGCACCTCTGGCCATGATGGAGGCGCGCATTGCGGCGATGGAAAAGCTCGGCTTCGACGCGAAACGCTTGACGTTCGCGGCGCGCTTCGGCCGCAATATGGAATATTACACCGGCTTCGTTTTCGAATTGTGGTCGCGCGACTCGGAAGGACCGGTGCAGATCGCCGGCGGCGGCCGTTACGACAACCTTTTGAAGATGCTCGGCGCTAAAGCCGACATCCCCGCCGTGGGCTGCGCCATCCGCTGCGAGCGAGTGTTAGGCGCGCGGCGCAAAACGGGAGCGCGCTGATGGCGACACAAGCTCTCATTCTTGCTGTTCCGTCGAAGGGCCGGTTGCAGGAACAGGTCACGCACTATCTCGCCGACGCTGGACTCAATCTGAAGCAAATTGCGGGGGCGCGCGACTATCGTGCCGCGATTGCCGGCCAGCCCGGCGTCGAGGTGAAGCTGATGTCGCCGGCCGAGATCGCCGCGGCGCTCGGCAGCGGCGAAGTACATCTCGGCATCACCGGAGAGGACCTCATCCGCGAGGCCGTGCGCGACAGCCAAACCGCGATCGCGCTGCTTCAGCCTTTGGGTTTGGGCTTTGCCGACGTCGTCGTCGCGGTCCCGCGCGCCTGGATCGACGTCGCAACGATGGCCGACCTCGATGATGTGTGCACGGCGTTCCACGTCCGTCACCACCGGAGGCTGCGTGTGGCGACGAAATATCTCGAGCTCACGCGCACGTTCTTTGCCGCACACGGCATTGCCGACTACCGCATCGTCGAAAGTCTCGGCGCTACCGAAGGTGCGCCCGCCGCTGGTCTAGCCGAAGCCATCGTCGACATCACCACGACCGGCTCCACGCTGGCTGCAAATGACCTCAAAGTGTTGGACGACGGGGTCATCTTGAAGAGCCAGGCGCAGCTCGCGGCATCTCTGAACGCAAAGTGGACTAAGGCGGTTCTGAATGCGGCCGAGAGATTGACCGCTCGCATCGCCGCCCGCGAGCTCGCACGCACATCCTACGTGCTTCGCCTGCCGGTCTCGCGCAAAACGGAGAAGCTCGTGCGTTTGCTCGAGCGGGAAATGGGATGCACCGCTCTCTCCCGCAACGGAGGCGGCGAGCAGACTCTGCTCTGCCCGCGCGAACGCCTATCCGATGCGATCGAGGTTCTGCGCGCACATGCCATGGATGCGAGCGTTGCGGCCGAACGCGCCGACTACATCTTCGGTGAAGCCAATGCCGTCATGGATCGCCTGGGCCGCGCGCTAAAGGGCAAGCCGTAACCGCGCGCGCTACTCGGTTTGTTTTTCCTGGATGCTGATGCCATTCTTTCCGAACGCGATCGCGATCCCCGTGGTTTTTGTCGGCGCGCTGTACAGTCCAACGGCAAGCACAAGAAACAGCGCGGCTACCATGCCATAGACAACATAAAGGACATCGTTCTTCATCTCGGCTAGTGGCCCGTCTGATCGGCGTTTCTACCCGCCTCGAACAAGAACCAGTTCCGCTTCTTTGCCCCGTCGACGAGGATTTCCAGCATCGAAGCGGTTTCGATATCCCCGCCATCTTCCGCGATTCGGCCGGCTTCGCGCAAATTCGCCATCATGGACTTATTGTCGCTCACCACTTCGCGCGGCATGCCGGCAAAGACACGCAGTCGTTGTCATGGCCGGCGATATAACGCCGATTGAACTTGGTGGTTGCGAAAGAAAGTTGGACGGGAAGACCGCAAACGAAAACGGCCCGGCGTAAGCCGGGCCGTTCGCTTGAGCTTGGACGGTTTGGGTCAGACCGTCGATTGCTTGATATTCTCGGCGTTAAGCGGCGCGCGTCGTATGCGCCGGCCGGTCGCCTCGAAGATCGCGTTACCAACGGCCGCGGCAAGGGGCCGCATCGAGGCTTCGCCTGCCCCGGTCGGCGGCAGCTCCTTGTGATCGAGCAGCACAACGTCGATGACAGGAGGCGCTTCGGTGATGTCGACGATCGGATAGGTCAGCCAGTCGACGCTACGAACCGCTTTCTTGTCGAACCGAACCTCTTCGTGGATCGTGCGACTCAGGCCCTGCACAACGTTGGCTTCAACCACCCGTTTCAGCGCTTCGGGATTGATGACGATGCCGCAATCATGCGCGACGACCACGCGCGGCACCCGTACCGCCCCGGTGCGCTCGTTGACTTCGACGTCCGCGACGATGGCGACGATGGTGTTGGTGCGCTGGGTGTAGGCAATGCCGCGCCCAGTGACGATATCGCCGCGCCGCGTCCGCCTCGTGCCGGCGCGGCCGGGCTTCCAGCCCGCTTTCTCCGCCGCCGCCTTGATCGCAGCAATGTCGCGAGCTTCGCTCAAATATTTGAGCCGGAACTCGACGGGATCGGCACCCACTGCATACGCGACTTCATCGATAAAGGATTCGCTGCCAAAGGTGATCTGCGGACCGAGCGGATCGCGCATATGCGAGGTCCGCAGCGGCGAAGGTCCGGGAAGCAATGCGGCGATTGTTTCCCATGACATCCGCTTGTTCTCAAACGTGTAGGCGTTGTCCGGCAGATTGAACGCCGCCGTACGCGCGCCCTTGTGCCCGAGCAGCATGCCCGCAAGCGTGTCGCCCGGGTCGGCTTCCGTCGAATTCGTCTCAATGCGCGAGAACCCCTTCGAGGAAAACTCGATTGCCAGTACGTTGCCTTGCGCGTCCAGGGCCGCGCGGCCGCGATGGACCGAGGCAGGCGCCTTCGGATCCCAGCCATGGCCTTCAAAGCGCATGTACTGAACGCGCACCGGCTTGCCGGCGAGCTGCGACATCACCGCTGCGTCCATGGTGACGTCACCGGCATCGTTGCGTCCGTAGGAGCCGGAGCCGGTCACCCAGATTGCCCGTACCTTCTCGACGGGAACGCCGAGACACCCGGCGACGCCTTGAGCGGCGAAATGCGGCTTCTGCGTGCCCGTCCACACCGTGACACCGTCCGGACGCACGTCGGCGACAGCGCAGCCCGGGCCCATGCTGGCGTGAGACTGGAACGGCCATTCATAGTTGGCTTCGATGATCCGGGCGGCGCGAGCAAAAGCCGCGTCGACTTGACCCTTCTCCTGCTTGTCGCCCTTGGTCACCGGCGCCTTGCGGATGTGATCGTAGAGCTGCGCCATCTCCGGGAATGGATCGGGAGCTTGCGACCACGTCACTCTCAAATGTTGCGATGCCTTGATCGCGTCCCACTCCCTCGGCGCAACCACGCCGATGAAGTCGCCCTTGCGCAGCACGCGCGCGCCGGGAATGTCACGAATCGAAGACTCATCGACTGAGACCACTGAAGCACCCGGCACGGCGGGACGGATCATGCGGCCATGCAGCATGCCCTCGACGCGAATGTCGCTGACCCAGGGCTTTGTTCCGAACACCTTGCCCGACACGTCGAAGCGCGGCGGCGAGGTTCCGACGATCTTGTACTGGTCCGGACTTTTCGGTTTCGCTGGCGACGTCAGCGCCAGCGGATTGCCGTATTGGTTGTTCCAGCCGATCTGGGAATGGAAATACTGCCCGCCGATGATGTCGGCATAGCTGATCTTTTTCGTCGCATCGCCCACGACCGAGACGACGCCGTCATTGACGGTAAGGCGGTCCGCGGAAACACCGAGCTTCTCGGCCGCGCGGCCCAACAGCACGCGTCTCGCCTCCGCCCCGGCCTGGCGCAACGCCGCGCCGCCGAAGCGCACACCCGTGCTCCCGGAGGCACCGCCCTGATTCACAGTGAGCCCCGTATCGCCCTGAATCACGCTAACGCTCTTCATCGGTACGTCGAGCTCATCGGCGACGATTTGTGCGATCGCAAGGTCGGTGCCTTGCCCTCCGTCGATCTTGCCGAAATAGATCGTTACCGATCCGTCGCGGGCAATTGCCAGCCATGAATCGAGTTCCGTCGGTACCAGCGGCGGCCTGCCCGCGGGCGTTTGCGCAAGCGCTTCCGCGGTTCCGCTCATCGAAAAAGCAACGACAACAGCGCCCGTGCTCTTGAGCATCGAGCGGCGTGAGAATTCCGTGTTCGCGTTCATGGGTTCCTCCTCACGCCATCGAGTCCGCTGCGCGCTTCACCGCGCGCAGGATTGCCGCATGCGTGCCGCAGCGGCATTTCAGCCCGGTCAGCGCCTCCTTGATCTCGGCGTCGGTCGGTTTCTTCTTGGTGGCAAGGAAGGCGGCGGCGGTCATCATCCAGCCGTTGATGCAGTAGCCGCATTGCACGACCTGCTCCTCCATATACGCCTTCTGCAAGGGGTGGGGTTTGGCTTCGGTGCCGAGCCCGGCAAGCGTGACGATGTCATGGCCGGCGGCGTCCTTGATCGTGGTCGAGCACGAGCGAATCGCCTTGCCGTCCATATGGACCGTGCAGGCGCCGCATTGCGACAAACCGCAGCCGAAATGGGGATTGTTGAGCCCGAGATCGTCGCGCAGGGCATAAAGCAGCGGCATGTCGGGATCCGCGTCAACATTATGGGCGCGGCCGTCAACTCGTATTGTGTACCTTGCCATGAGGGGTTTCCTTCGCTTGCACAAAGACTTAAGCAGCTCAGCGCGAGGCTTGCGCCGCCTTACTTCTAACACAAATTAGCATATTCTGTCGTTGCCATGTGCTACACTTGGCTCAAGTGTAAGGTGAGCACTTGCGAGCTGAACCTCGTGCCAACCCTTGGAGAAGATTGATGAAACACTCGACCAAAGCGTTTTACGGTCTGGCGGTCCTGGCGGGCTCGGCATTGGTCGTTGCTTTGTCCTCGACGCTGCCCGTGCAAGCTCAGGCGCCGGGGCGCAATACCTGTCTCAACGTGACCGAGATCCAAAACACCAAGCCGACCGACCCGCGCACCATCATCTACACGATGCGGAACGGCGACGTGTGGCGCAACGATCTCGCCACGCCGTGCCCTGAACTCGTTTCGCAGAGCGCGGGCACCTATTCGCAGACCTTGCATACCGATTGGCTCTGCGCGAACTCGCAGCTGATCACGACGCAGACCGGTAGAGTCTGCCGCCTGGGTCTGTTCACCCGGCTTAACTAAAATAGTCCGTTTACGGATGAAAAGAGCGCGCTTCGGCGCGCTCTTTTTGTTTGGCGTCCAAGAAAAAGGGGCCGGGAACGGCCCGGCCCCTCTTGCGACGCTGGTCACAACGAATCTAGCGATCCGCCATCACCTGCATCGTAACCTGCTGCCCATGCTCCGCATGGCAGTTCATGTCCAGGCGCATCACATCGCTGCGGTTGCCCGGAAGATCAATCTGAGTCACTCGATCTTCTCTAAGCATTTGGCGATTGTCGATGTTGAGATCCATCCGTCTGCCGTCAGCAAACGTTGCTGTAACTCGGCTGCAGCGTGCATCGTCATTGACCGGACGCAAGCCGATCTTGGTGAGGTTGCGCCCACGCAAACCGGTGACGGTGGTCTCGCGGTCGAAATTGCCGTTGAAGGTCTCGCTGCCGACTGTGAACCAGCCCTGCGTGTTCAGCGGTCCTTCGACATAACGATCGTTGCCGAAGCGGCGATCGTTGTCGTAGCGGCGATCGTTGTCGTAGCGATTGTCGCCCACGCGGTTGTTGTCCCAATTGAACATGCGAGACCACATACGATTCCAATCGGGGCTCGCGCGCCACTCGGCCTGGTAGCGGCCGACGTCGGCCGAGATGTCAACTCGAGCGGCTCTCACCGGCACGAGTGAGCGGCAGTCGAAGTCGATCCGGCGAATCAACCGCGCTTGTCCCGGCATATCGAGCGTGACGTCGCGTCCCGGACGAAGCTGTCCACGATACACGCTGCGCGTATTGCCGTTGCCGAAGGTCACGCGCACGTCGTTGCACATCACCGGGGCATTCTGGGCGCGTAAGCTCAACGCTTCGACGCGACCGCCGAAATTGCCATACTGCGTTTCATGATCGGGGCGGAACGAGAAATCGACCGTCCCTATCCGATCCCAGGCTGCCGACGCCGGCGCAGCTACGCCCGCGCAAAGCACGGCGGCGAGGGCGACTAGTCGGGTCCGTTTCATGAGATATCTCCTTTGCTTGCTCAACCAAGGCGGCGGCTGTGTTGACGATTGACGCCCCACGAGCACACACGCCCTCGGTATGAAAACGCGAAAGCGCAAAGCTTGGTTCCGCCCGGGTCCGGGAGCCGTCGCCGCACATGACGATCCGTACAAAGATGAATGGGAGATGAACGAAGGCAAAATGGCCAAGCTCTTGCTCTGAAAAGAGAGCGCGCTTAGCGAGCGTCACCGCACCGCTTGTCTAGACAGTTATTTGTCTACGCCCGGTACCGGCTCTTCAATCGTCCAGCCCGACGGCTCCCGCACCGAGCGCGCCGGTACCTTGCGCCCATCGGGCAGCGTCAGTACCCCGGTGCCGGGGAAGTCGCCGTCGTAGGATGTGCCGTCAACCGCAGTGATCTTTCCGTGACCGCTCAGCATGCCGCCTTTGAAGGTGCCGACGTCCCGGCCCGTGACCTGGCCGTTTTGCAGCCAGGTCAGCGTTCCTTGGCCGCTCGCGAGGCCGTTTTCGCATGCACCCGACCAGTAGATCTGCTCGCCGTCTTGCGGATGCGGATTGCCTGCCCAGCAATGGGTGACCTTGTCCTCGATCCAATGCGGGTCTTTGCCGCTGAAGTCGGGCTTGGCATCGGTCGCCTCGAGCGCCAGCACCGGTGCGAGCAAAAGAAGGAGCAAGCTCGGGGCATACACAACGCTGCGCAGGCACGCCTTCATGAGCGAATTCTCCCTGCCTCCGGCATGAACTTTTACCCCACGCGGCTTCGTCGGCTCAAGCGCGGTCCCGCAAGGGGGTTAGCGCCTGGATCACAGGACCGGGCTCTGTCTTTCAGCGCCGTGGCGCTCGTTGCGGCGCGTCTCTCTGCGGACCAAAGAACACTTGCGTCGCATAGGCGGAGTTGCCGTTGATCACCACGCCGATTCCGCTGCGGTCGTAATGGGGCGACAGAATATTGGCGCGATGGCCCTCGCTCGCCATCCAACCGTCGACGGCTTGTCGCGCGAACCGCAGGGCATCGAAGGAGAGATTTTCCCATGTCTCCATCATGATGTTTTCGCCGAAATAGCCGTACGGGCTAACCCGCAGTTTTATCTGATCGCTCGCCACCGGACGGCCTTGAGCATCCTCATGGGCGAAGGGGCCGCCATGGGCCATGTAGTCGGAGCGTTCGCGCGCGATACGATCGAGCTCGCCGTTGGGCTGGAGCTCGATAGCGTCGGGCGCAAAGCGGGCCCGCTCCTCGTTGATGAGCTGCGCGATGATTTCTTCGGCCTGATGTTCGGCCCGGACAATGGACGTTGGGGCCGAGGAGGGCGACGCCGGCTGCGCATGAGAGAGCAGCGGCGCACCAACTATCAGCGCGGCAGCCAGTGCAGAGAGTTGAAGCCATCTGAGCATGGAATCAATGATAGCAGCGCTTGAGACCCCGCGCGATCAAGACAAACAGGCTGGGTTAACCTGAAAATAAAAAGGGCCGGGATGAACCCGGCCCTTTCGTAACGTTTTCTTGAATCGCTCTTAGAAGTCCATGTCGCCCATGCCGCCGCCGCCGCCATGGCCGTGACCGCCGCCGCCGCCCGCTGCGGGCTTCGCCGGACGATCGGCAACCATTGCTTCCGTGGTGATCAAGAGCGCAGCGACCGACGCCGCGTCCTGGAGCGCCGTCCGCACCACCTTGGTCGGATCGACGATACCGGCTTCGACGAGGTCGACATACTTCTCTTGCTGCGCATCGAAGCCGAATGTGACCGACTTCTGCTCGAGCAATTTGCCGACGACGATCGAGGCTTCCACGCCTGCGTTCTCGACGATCTGACGCAGCGGTTGCTGGATCGCCTTCTTCACGATGGCAATGCCGGCGCTTTCGTCTTCATTCCCGCCGCTGAGCCCGTTGAGCGCCTTGGTCGCGTAGAGGAGCGCCGTGCCGCCGCCCGGAAGGATACCTTCCTCGACGGCCGCCTTGGTCGCGTTCAACGCATCGTCAACCCGGTCCTTCTTCTCCTTCACTTCGATTTCCGTCGCGCCGCCGACGCGGATCACCGCGACGCCGCCCGCGAGCTTCGCCAGGCGCTCTTGCAGCTTCTCACGATCGTAGTCGGAGGTCGTCTCCTCGATCTGCTGTTTGATCTGCGCCACGCGCGCCTGGATGTCGGACTTCTTGCCGGCGCCGTCGATGATCGTGGTGTTGTCCTTGTCGATGCGGACCTTCTTCGCCGTGCCAAGCAGGTTGATCTTCACGTTCTCGAGCTTGATGCCGAGATCCTCGCTGATCACCTGGCCGCCGGTAACGATGGCAATGTCTTCCAGCATCGCTTTGCGGCGATCGCCGAAGCCCGGGGCCTTTACCGCCGCGACCTTGAGCCCGCCGCGCAGCTTGTTCACGACGAGCGTCGCCAGCGCCTCGCCTTCGACTTCCTCGGCGATGATGAGCAGCGGACGCGATGCCTGCACGACCGCTTCGAGAATCGGCAGCATCGGCTGAAGCGAGGAGAGCTTCTTCTCGTGGATGAGAATGTAGGGCTCCTCGAGCTCGACCAGCATCTTGTCGGCATTGGTGATGAAGTAGGGCGAGATGTAGCCGCGGTCGAACTGCATGCCTTCCACGACTTCGAGTTCGGTCTCGAGCGACTTCGCTTCCTCAACCGTAATCACGCCCTCATTGCCGACCTTCGCCATGGCGTCGGCAATCATCTTGCCGACTTCGGTATCGCCGTTGGCGGAAATCGTGCCGACCTGGCCGATCTCTTCGTTCGACTTCACCTTCTTGGAGCGCTTCTTGAGATCGGCCACGACGGCTTCAACCGCCTTGCCGATGCCCCGCTTCAGATCCATCGGGTTCATGCCCGCGGCCACCGACTTTGCGCCTTCGCGCACGATTGCGGCGGCAAGCACCGTCGCCGTGGTGGTGCCGTCTCCGGCCGCGTCATTCGTCTTCTGGGCGACCTCGCGCACCATCTGTGCGCCCATGTTCTCGAACTTGTCCGAGAGCTCGATTTCCTTCGCCACCGTCACGCCGTCCTTGGTCGAACGGGGTGCGCCGAAGCTCTTGTCCAAAACCACGTTGCGGCCCTTGGGTCCCAACGTGATACGCACCGCGTCGTTCAAGATCTCGACGCCGCGCAGCAATTTTTCGCGCGCGTCTGCGCCGAATTTTACGTCTTTCGCTGCCATGTCTCATTCTCCTGTATTCGCTAAAACAAAACGGGCTCAGAACTTCTGCTGCCCGTTATCCGTTTTTTCGTCTTTCGATTAGGCGGCCTTTTTGCCGGCCTTGGCCCGGCCTTCGACGATGCCCATGATGTCGGACTCCTTCATGATCAGGAGCTCCTCGCCATCGATCTTCACTTCCGTTCCGGACCACTTGCCAAACAGCACGAAGTCGCCGGGTTTCACCTCAGGCGGCACGCGCTTGCCGTTCTCGTCCAGCGCGCCCGGTCCGACGGCGATGATCTCGCCCTCTTGCGGCTTTTCCTGCGCGGTTTCCGGGATGATGATGCCACCCGCTGTTTTCTGCTCTTCCTTGACGCGGCGTACGACCACGCGGTCGCCTAAGGGACGAAATCTCATAGTCAGCCTCTCCTATAAAAGGGTCGTTGGATCAGTAACTTATTGGCCTGAGTCGACTGGCAGCACTCGGCAATCAAGAGTGCCAGCCGTTGCGCGCGTACATAGGCGCGAGGCCAAAATCCGTCAAGGGGAAAGCCCAAAAGAAGTGCGTCCAAGGGTTAAGTTCTCGGGCCGACCACCCGTGCCTCCGGCTCAAAATAAGGCTCCAGTTGGTCGCCGGGCTGGTTCCGGCCATAACTGAGGCCGCAAGTCTTGCGGCGAGGCGGGGAGAGCACCACCATGACCGAGGGATTCTCGGGCTTTCCCAAAGACCTGTTTGCCTTCTTCCGCGATTTGAAGGCGCACAACGACCGCGCCTGGTTCGAAACCAACAAGGATCGCTTCCGCGCCTCGGTCCAATCACCGATGTCCGATTTCATCTCCGCAATGGCGCCGCGGCTGGCGAAGATCAGCCGCGAATTCGTCGCCGATCCGCGGCCTCATGGCGGCTCGATGTTCCGCATCCACCGCGACGTGCGTTTTTCAAAGGACAAACGTCCGTACAAGGAGCATGCCGCCTGTCAATTCCGCCATCGCTTGGGACGCGACGTGCACGCGCCGGGCTTCTATATGCATCTTGGCCCCGGCGAAATATTCTTCGGTGCAGGCATGTGGATGCCCGACGGCGAGGCGCTGGCGAAGATTCGCATAGCGATTGCGACTAAGTCCGGCGATTGGAAAAAGATCGTCGGCGCCAAGAACTTTGCCGCGACGTTCGGCGGCATTGAGGGCGAGCAGCTGACTCGCCCGCCGCGCGGGTTTGCTCCCGATCATCCCTTTATCGCGGACATCAGGCGCAAGAGTTTTGTTGTCGGCTGCGATTCCACCGAGCGCGCGGCGCGATCAGGCCGCATCGTCGATGATGTCGAAACCTGTTTTAAGGCCGCGGTTCCGCTTGTCCGGTTCCTTTGCGCTGCTCTTTCGCTGTCCTTTTGAAATTTCCTTGCAGAATCAAAGCCTGACGCTGGGATTAACCGCGCGTTCATGCTGGGTTCAGGGGCCCCCCTTCATTGTCCGCCGCAATCCCGGGCTAGGGAATCAAAAGAGGAACGAAATGAAGCAACTGAACAAAGCCTTCTTGGGCGCAATCGTAGTGGCAGGCACCGCGCTTGCGGTGTCAGCGCCGGCGCGCGCGCAAGTCTCTGTGGAGGGCTATGTCGGGTCCGACCCGTATTACGATCCGGGTTACGCTGATCCGGGCTACGGTGCTGACCAGTATTACGATCAAGGATACGCGGATCCAGGCTACGGTGCCGACCCCTACTACGATCAATATGCTTACGGAGATCAATTCGCCCCCGGTTACGATCCCGCGGCGTGCGACGACTATTACGAGCCGCCTTGGGGCTACCCGCCCGACTACTGCAATTATGAGATCTGGTACGAGCCCGTCTATTACGGCGGCGCTTGGTACTCGGGTCCGATCTACTACAACGTCATCGGCGGCGTGCCCTGGTACTGGCTGAATGGTGGCTGGCGCCGCGACCAATGGTACGGCGGTGCGCGTCCCTTCATCGACTGGAATCGCGGCGGTAATCACCGCTGGTGGGGATCAACCCATGGCGGCCGCAACTACACCTTCGGCACATGGCGCGGCGGCAACTATGCCAGCGGCGGCCGCGTGTGGAGTCGCCCCGGCCAAGGCTACAACGGTCAACGCTTCGGTGGACGCGGCTTTGCCGGACGCGGCTTCAACGGCGGCAACAACTTCGTTGGTCCGAACAGTGGCGGCCGGCAGTTCAACGGCGGCCAGCGCTTCGGCGGACGTGGCGGTCAGGGCTTCACCGGCCCGAACAATGGCGGCCAGCAATTCAACGGCGGGCAGCGCTTCGGCGGACGTGGCGGTCAGGGCTTCACGGGCCCGAACAATGGCGGCCAGCAGTTCAACGGCGGCCAGCGCTTCGGCGGGCGTGGCGGTCAGGGCTTCACCGGCCCGAACAATGGCGGCCAGCAATTCAATGGCGGCCAACGCTTCGGCGGTGGGCGCTTTGGCGGCGGCGGTCAAGGCTTCACGGCTCCGAACAACGGTCCGCCCGCAGGCGGCGGTGGCCAGCGCTTCGGCGGCGGTCGCTTCGGTGGCGGCGGTCAGGGCTTCACAGCTCCGAACAGCGGCCCACCCGCAGGCGGTGGTGGCCAACGCTTCGGCGGCGGTCGCTTCGGTGGCGGCGGTCAGGGCCTCACGGCTCCGAACAATAGTCCGCCCGCAGGGGGCGGTGGCCAACGCTTCGGCGGCGGTCGCTTCGGTGGCGGCGGTCAGGGCTTCACGGCTCCGAACAATGGTCCGCCCGCAGGTGGCGGTGGCCAACGCTTCGGTGGAGGTGGCGGACAAAGGTTCGCGGCTCCAAATAATGGGCCGCCCGCAGGCGGTGGTGGTCAACGCTTCGGCGGTGGCCAACGCTTCGGCGGTGGCGGCGGTGGACCTCCGGCAGTCCAACAGCGCGGCGGCGGTGGGGGCAATGCATTCGCCGGCGGTGGCGGCGGAGGCGGTGGTCGCAGCTTTGGCGGCAACGGTCGTTCCTTCTCCAACCGCGATGGTGGCGGTGGTGGTGGCGGCAATCGTGGTCGCAATCGTTAAATAGAGCGGAGCACCGTGACCTTGACCTTCGGAAACGGTGCTCCCCTCAAACGTTTTATTAGTGAAGTTCGCGCGTTAAGCGCGGCAAGCAAAGCCAGGAGGGCGAAGGAGAGTGTCATGAAGATGTTTGCTAAGGCTGGATTGGGAGTGTTGGCGTTGGCGGCACTGGGAGTCGCTGGCTCCACGGCGCCCGCGAACGCCCAGTCTTTCGGGTTCTCGTTCGGAACGGGACCTGGATATTATGGGGGCTACTACGGCGGTTACTACGGCCGACC
>Ga0134122_10002921_pt1 | contig 12606 bp, 9 predicted proteins | sample KB302_FD_96461 | JGI IMG/M metagenome (GOLD analysis project Ga0134122, IMG submission 96461) | Terrestrial soil microbial communities without Nitrogen fertilizer from Kellogg Biological Station, Michigan, USA - KB3-0-2 | ecosystem: Environmental > Terrestrial > Soil > Unclassified ...
ACCATGGCGCGGGGCGACGGGCTCGAGGGCATCGGCCGCGACGCCGCGCTCGAGGAGGCGGTGTTCCTCCTCGCCCCGGGCGGGGTATCGAGCCCGCTCAAGACGCCCTCCGGCTACGCGGTGGTCAAGTCCCAGGAGGTTCTGCCGGCGGGCGTCCCGCCGTTGGCCGACATTCGCAACGAGGTGACCGAGGCCATCCGGCGCGAGCGGGCCGACGCCCTCGCGATGGAAAAGGCCAAGGCGCTGGCGGCAGCGGCGCGCGAAGGCGACCTCACCGCGGTGGCCCGGAAGGAGGGAGTGCCCAGCGGCGAAACCGGCTTCTTCTCGCGCGCGGAGCCGCCCCGCGACAAGACCTCGCTGCCGGGAACGGTGCTGGTGGCGGCGCTCCAGACTCCCCCCGGCCAGGTGTCGGACCCCGTCAAGACTCCGACGGGCTTCTACGTGGTGAAGGCGCTGGAGCGCCAGCCCGCCGATCCCCGCGCTTTCGACCTCGAGCGCGAGGAGCTGACCAAGCAGGTGCTGGATCAGAAGCGCAACCAGGCCTGGGAGGCCTGGATCCGCGCGCTCAGCCAGACGGCCAAGATCGAGATGAGCGGCCAGATGGCGGCGGCGGGGAAATAGACCCCGGCGCCGCGCGAGGCGTCGCCGCCGCCGTGATCGAGATCGTCCACTCCGCGCTTCCCGCCCCCGGTCGCCTCTTCGGCGGCCCGCGCCCCGATCCGCCCTATCCCGCCGCGCTGGCCGCGCTGCGCGAGGGCGGGGTCTCCACCGTGGTCTCTCTGCTGGGCGAGGGCGAGCTGCCGCCGGCGCTCGAGCGCGCCTATGGTGACGCGGGCCTCGCCCTCCTGCGCTATCCCATCGCGGACTTCGGTATCCCCGAGAATGCCGCGGCCTTCCGATCCTTTCTGGAGCGGGTGCTGGCCGAGATGCGCGCCGGCGCGGGGATCTACATTCATTGCGCCATGGGCCGCGGGCGAACCGGCACCGCGGTGGCGTGCCTGCTCGCCATGGCCGGGGCCGAGGGAGATCCGGTGGCGCTGACGCGGTCGATCTACCGGCGCGACACAGTGGAGACCGCCGGACAGCAGACGTTCGTCGCCCGATTCGCCGCCGGCCGCCGATAAGGGTCCATCGGCTTCGTTGCCGCCCTCGCCCGGGCGCTCAACGTACGGGGAGTACGCCTCGCGCCCGGTCTTCGGGCGGCGCCTCGCCGCTGGGCCCTTCTCGCCGCCCGGCAGGCGCGCCGTCGGAGGAGTCGGGCGCGGCGAAGCGGCTGCCACCCCAGGCCAAGCGGCCGGCGAGGGCGCGCTTCCAGCGCGGGAAGCGGATGCCGGCGAAGGCGCGCAGCCCCCGCATGTCGTCGAAGGTGGAGTAGATCACCGGCGTGATGAGGAGGGTCACCACCAGGCAGAGCAGCTGGCCGCCCACCACCACGGTGGCCAGCGAGGCGCGCGACGCGGAGCCGTCGCCGCGGCCGAGCGCCACCGGCAGCATGCCGGCCACGATGGCGAGCGTGGTCATGAGGATGGGCCGGAGCCGCGCGCGGTCGGCTTCCATCTGCGCTTGGTCACGCGGCATCCCCCGCTCGCGCAGGACATTGGTGTAGTCCACCTGCAGGATCGCGTTCTTCTTCACCACCCCCATGAGGAGAAAGAGTCCCATGATCGAGTAGATGTTGAGCGTCTTGTCCAGGAGCTTGAGCGTGAGCACCCCGAAGGGGATGGACAGGAACATCGAGACCATGATGGTGAGCGGATGGACGAAGGACTCGAACTGCGCGGCGAGCACGATGTAGATGAAGCAGAGCGACAGCACGAAGGCGATGACGAAGTTCGCGAGCGCCTCCTGGAGCAGCTTGCCCCGGCCGGTGACGAGGATGCCGTACTCCGGGGGGAGATGCTGCGCGGCCACCGCCGCGAAGGCCTCCTTGTAGGCCTCCGCGAGGGGCTTCTCGGGCAGCAGATTCGAGACGATGGTCATGGAGCGCTCCTGCGCGTAGCGCTCGATCTGGCCCGGGCTCATGCCCGCGCCCACCGTGGTCACGTTGGAGAGCTTGACCAGCGAGCCGTTGGCCGCCGGCACCATGAGGGCGGGCAGGCCGGAGGCGTCCCTCCGGTACCCCTCGTCGAGGCGGAGCCGGATGTCGTACTGCTCCCCGGCTTCCCGGTAGAAGCCCACCTTCTCTCCGCCCACCATGGTCCGCAGCGCCACCGCCACCGCGTCCACCCGCACCCCGAGGTCGGAGGCCTTGTTGCGGTCGATCTGCACCTGCACCTCGGGCTGGCGGAGAGACTGGGCGGTGTCGAGATCGACGAAGCCGGGCCTGGTCTTCAGCACGCCGATGACGCCCTGGGCGTGACGCTCGAGCTGCGCGAGCTCGGGTCCGCGCAGGATGAGGTTGAACTGCGTCTGCCGGAAGCCGCCGCCGCTGATCAGGCTGATGTTCTGGACGCTGACGCGCATCCCGGGGAACGCGGCCAGCCGCTCGCGCACGTCGTTCATGAGCTCGAGCTGGACCCGCTTGCGCTGCGAGAGGTGCTTGAGCCCCACATAGATCGAGATGTCGGTGACGTTCGACTGGTACTGTCCGCGCACCCCGATGGTGGTGAAGAGCGTGAGGACCTCGGGCACCTTCCGGATCTCTTCCTCCATGGCGCGGCTGAGGCTGGCGCTCCTCTCGATGGAAGAGCCCGGGGGCGCCTCCGCCACCACCTCGAACTCGCTCATGTCGTCGTCCACCACGAACTCGAGCTTGGACGACGTGATGAGGAACCATCCGCCCACCATGATGGCGGCCAGCACGAGGAAGCAGATCGCGCGATGCCGCAGGCACCAGCCGAGCGCCACCTCGTAGGCGGTCTCCAGCCGGTGGTAGAAGCCGGACTTGGAGGTGGAGGTCGCATGCGCCCCGCCGGCGGCGTCGCCGCCCGCGCCCCTCCCGGAGAAGACCCGGGCCGCGAGCATGGGGGTCAAGGTGAAGGCCACCACCAGCGAGACCAAGATGGCGAAGGCGGCGGTGAGGCCGAAGGAGTTCCAGAACTTGCCCACCAGGCCGCCCATGAAGGCCACCGGCAGGAAGATCACCACCAGGGACACGGTGGTGGCGGTGACGGCGAGGGAGATCTCCCTGGTGCCGGTGATGGCAGCCTCGAAGGGCGGGCGGCCCTCTTCCTCCGTGTGCCGGAAGATGTTCTCCAGCACGATGATGGCGTCGTCGATCACGATGCCGGTGGAGAGCGACAGCCCCAGCATGGTGAGGTTGTTCAGCGTGAAGCCGGCCATCCGCATGGCGGTGAAGGTGGCGATGATCGACACCGGGATGGCCAGGGCGGCCACGAACGCCGGCCGGAGCTTCTTCACTGAAAAAAAGAAGATCATGGTGACCGCGATGCACGCGCCCGTCACCTTGAGGAGGAACTCGGGGTCGCCCTGGAGGAAGGCGGCGGTCACCGCCGCGATCAGCGCCACCAGCACCAGGCTCTCGTACCAGAGGAGCCGGCCGATGAAGAAGGCCACGATGAGGCTGGCGAGGAGACCCCCGAGGAGCAGGTGGTCCTGCACCTCGTGGAAGGAGCGCTTGATGAAGCGCGAGAGGTCGCGGACGATCTCGAACTGGATGTCCTGGGGCAGGCCCTTCTGCACCTCGGCCAGCCGCGCCTTGATCCGGTCCACCACCGCCACCGTATTGGTGCCGGACTGCTTGCGGATGAGGAGGGACACCGCGTTGGCGCCGTTGAGGCGCGAGAGCGTGCGCGGCTCCTCCTCGGCGTCCCGGATGATGGCCACGTCGCGGGCGCGCACCGGACTGCCCTTGGCGTCGGCGACGATGAGGTCCTCGAAGGCCGCCACCGACTCGATGCGCCCCAGGGTGCGCAGGCCCTCCTCGTTGCCGCCGGCGGTGAGGCGGCCGCCGGGGATCTCCACGTTCTGGCGGAGGAGGGCGTCCTTGATCTGCTGGATGGACAGGCCGAAGGAGGAGAGCTTGTCCGGGTTGACGAGGATCTGGATCTCCCGCTTCCGGTCGCCCACCAGGGTGATGGCGCCCACGTCCTTGACCGTCTCCAGCGCCCGCTTGATGCGCTTGTCGGCAATCTCCGTGATCTCGCGCGCGGAGCGCTGGCCGGAGACGACGAGGGCCATCACGGGGGCGGAGTCGGGGTCCACCTTCTCGACGATGGGCGACTCCGTACCCGCGGGCAGGCGCGAGAGCACGGTGCCCACCTTCTCGCGCACGTCGTTCGCCGCCTCCTGGACATTGCGCTCGAGCACGAAGGTGGCGAACACCTGGGACTGCCCCTCGATGGTGGAAGAGCGCAGCTCGTCCAGGCCGCTGATGGTGTTGACGACCTCCTCGATGGGCTTGGTGATCTGGCTCTCGATCTCCTCCGGCGAGGCGCCGGGGAGGAGGGTGGTGATGGTGATGGTGGGGAGGTCCACCTTGGGGAAGATGTCGACTCCCAGCTGAACAAAGGAGGCGAGCCCCAGCACCACCATGGTGGCGATGACCATGGTGGTGAACACCGGGCGGCGGACGAAGACTTCGAGGAAGCCCATCAGCGAGCGGGCGGGGTCTTGGGCGCGGGGGCGGAGCCGTTCACGAGGGTGATGGGAGCGCCGTTGAAGAGCTGCGAGAGATTGGTCACCGCCACCGTCTCACCGGGCTTCACCCCGTCGAGGATCTCGATGAGCGGGCCCTGGCGGGCCCCCGCCTTCACGATGCGCTCGACCACCTTGCCGTCACCCACCACGAAGACCTTGCTGATCCCCACGAAGTACACCACCGCTTCCGCGGGCACGAAGGCGGCGGTGGCGTCCATCCGGGTCAGGGCCACGCCCTTGGCGAAGAAGCCGGGCCGGAGGCGGTTGTCGCCGTTGGCCACGCGCCCCTCGAGGGCCAGGCTGCGGGTCTGCACTTCCACCGAGGGGGAGAGCCGCGTGACCTGGCCCGCGAAGGTCTGGCCCACGTAGGCCTCCACCGACAGCTCCAGGCGCTGGCCCACCTTGATCTCGGGCGCGTGGCGCTCCGGCACCGTGCCGGTGTACTTGAGCGGGTCCAGCGCCACCAGCGAGAACACCGGGGTGTTCTCCTTCACGTACTCGCCGGGGTTCAGGTGCCGCTTGGCGATTTGCCCCGCGAAGGGCGCGCGAATCGTCGTATCCCCGAGCCGCTTGCGCATGATGCCGAGCATGGCCTCGCGGCGCGCCACCTCGGCCTCCGCCACCCGGAGAGCGGCGCGATCGGAATCGAGCTGGGCCTCGGCGATGCGCACCTGATCGGGGTGCAGGCTGCGCACGTTCATCGCCACCTGGAGCGAGGCCACCGCGGTGTTGTACCCGTTGCGCGCATTGTCCACGTCGCGCTGGGCGATGAACTCCTTGCGGAAGAGCTCCTGGGTGCGGTCGAGCTCGGACTTCGTCCACTCCACCTGCGACTGGTTGCGCGCCACCTCCGCGTCGAGCGCGGAGAGCCCATCGCGCGAGCGCCGCAGCGCCGCCTCGCTGGAGGTCAGCGTGGCCTGGGCGCGCGCATACGACTGGCGCGCGGAGAGGAGATCGGCGTCGGCCTGCTCCACCGAGAACTGGAACTCGCGGGCGTCGTACTCGGCCAGGATCTTTCCCGCGGTGACCGCGTCGCCCAGATCCACCAGCAGCTTGGAGACGGTGCCCGGCTGCTCGGTCTTGACCACGGTTTCCTGCCAGGCCACCAGGCTGCCCACTGTCTCCACGGTGCGCTGCACCGGCCGCGATTCGGCGCGGGCCACCGTGATGGGCAGCGGCTTGATGGCCACGGCAGCCTTGGGCGGGGCGGGCGACTGCTGCGCGTCGGACTTGCTGCAGGCGGTGGCGGCGGCAATGGCGAGTGCCACGACCAGGACTGGAGCCAGGAGACAGCGCATGAGGCCACAAGTCTACCCCAGGTCACCGCCCCCCGCGAGCGCTCGACCGGAGGCCGACTGTGTCGTAACATACTGACCCTATGGCGATTCAGCGCACTCCGATGACCCGTCCCGGCCACGAGCGCCTCAAGGCAGAGCTCGACCGGCTCAAGCGAACCGAGCGCCCCGCGATCACGAAGGCGATCGCCGAGGCCCGGGCCCATGGCGACCTGTCCGAGAACGCGGAGTATCACGCCGCCCGCGAGAAGCAGGGCATGACCGAGGCTCGCATCAAGGACCTCGAAGCCATGCTCGGCACCGCGGAGGTCATCGAGCCGCCCACCTCGGGGGACCGCATCACCTTCGGCTCCACCGTGAGGCTCGAGGACGAGTCCGGCAAGGAAGTCCGGTATCAGATCGTGGGCTCGGAGGAGTCGGAGCCCACCCGCGGGCGCATCTCCATCCTGGCGCCGCTGGCCCGGACGCTCATCGGCAAGAAGGTCGGCGACACGGTGACCGCGCAGCTCCCCGCCGGCAAGAAGACGTTCGAGATCCTCGCGGCCAATTTTCCCTGGCCGGAGAGCACTTAGCCCCCCCGCTTCTCCGCGCGCTCGATTCTTGAGTGAATCTTGAGCGCCGCCCTGGCTAGGCTCGCCCTCGTATGAGGTGAGGCGCGCGACGGCTCGCGCGTCTCCGAGAGGGGGCCCGTCATGGGCGATGTCGTGTTCTTGCTGCTGACCGTCGCGTTCTTCGCGCTGTCCGGGCTGTTCGTCCGCCTGTGTGAGCGGGTCTAGGAGGGCGTCATGCTCCTTCTCCACGTCATCGGCGGCCTCGTCGCGCTGGGACTGATGGCCTATCTCGTCCTTGCGCTCCTCAAGCCGGAGCTCTTCTCATGACGGCCAGCAGCGCGCTCCAGCTCGGGCTCTACCTGGTGGTTCTGCTGGCGCTCGTCAAGCCGCTGGGCGCCTACATGGCGCGCGTCTACGAGGGGCGCCCCATCGGCCTCGACCGCGTCTTCGGCTGGCTGGAGCGGCTCGTCTACCGGCTCGCCGGCGTGCGTCCGGGCGCGGAGATGGGCTGGAAGACCTATGCGGCGGCGATGCTGATCTTCAACTTCGTGGGACTTCTCGCCGTCTACCTCCTGCAGCGGATCCAGGGGCTCCTGCCGCTGAACCCGCAGGGCTTCGGCCCCGTCTCCGCCGACTCCGCGTTCAACACCGCGGTGAGCTTCGCCACCAACACGAACTGGCAGGGCTATGGCGGCGAGACCAGCATGAGCTATCTCACCCAGATGCTCGCGCTGACGGTGCAGAATTTCGCCTCGGCGGCGGCGGGCATGGCCACCCTCGTCGCCCTCGTGCGCGGGTTCGCGCGCCGCTCCGCGCAGACCATCGGCAATTTCTGGGTGGACCTGGTCCGCACCACGCTGTATATCCTTCTCCCCCTGTCGGTGATCCTCGCGCTGGCTCTCGTCTCCCAGGGCGTGGTCCAGACCTTCGCGCCGTATCAGAAGGTGGCGGTGCTGCAGCCCACCCCGTACGGTGAGCCCCGGGCCACTCTCACCGAGCAGGTGATCGCGGTGGGCCCCGCCGCCTCGCAGATCGCCATCAAGCAGCTCGGCACCAACGGCGGCGGCTTCTTCAACGTCAACTCCGCGCACCCCTTCGAGAACCCCACGCCGCTGGCCAACTTCCTCGAGCTGCTGTCCATCCTGCTCATCCCGGCCGCCCTCTGCTACACCTTCGGCGCCATGGTCGGCGACACCCGGCAGGGCTGGACGGTGCTCGCCGCCATGACCCTGATCTTCGTGGTGATGCTGGGGGTGTGCGTGGTGGCCGAGCAGCGAGGCGACGTCTTTACCAAGCAAGGCGTCGACCACGATCCGAGCAGCCTCCAGTCCGGCGGCAACATGGAGGGCAAGGAGGTCCGCTTCGGCATCGCCAGCTCCGCGCTGTGGGCCACCGCCACCACCGCGGCGTCCAATGGCTCGGTGAACGCCATGCACGATTCCTTCACCCCCATCGGCGGGCTCGTCCCGATGTGGATGATCCAGCTCGGCGAGGTGGTCTACGGCGGGGTGGGCTCGGGCCTCTACGGCATGCTCGTCTTCGCCATCATCGCCGTCTTCGTGGCGGGTCTCATGGTGGGCCGCACCCCCGAGTACCTCGGCAAGAAGATCGAGGCCTACGAGATGAAGATGGCCTCGCTGGTCATTCTCATGCCTCCCGCGATCGTCCTCATCGGGACGGCGGTGGCGGTGCTCGCCGAGGGCGGCAAGGCGGGCATCGCCAATCCCGGCGCCCACGGCTTCAGCGAGATCCTCTACGCGTTCTCCTCCGCCGGCAACAACAACGGCAGCGCCTTCGCGGGGCTCTCCGCCAACACGCCCTTCTACAACACCGCCCTGGGCGTCGCCATGCTGTCCGCCCGTTACTGGCTGGCCATTCCCACCCTTGCCATCGCGGGCGCGCTCGCCGCGAAGAAGACGGTGCCGCCCGGCCCAGGCACGCTCCCGACCCACACGCCGCTGTTCGCCGTGCTCCTGGTGGGGGTGGTCGTCCTCGTGGGCGCGCTGACCTTCGTCCCCGCGCTCGCGCTGGGGCCGATCGCCGAACATCTCACCATGGTGGTGGCCAGATGACCAGCCACGCGCTCTTCGATCTTCCCATTGTCCGGCAGGCCATCCTCGACTCGTTCCGGAAGCTGACGCCCCGACGCCAGGTGCGGAATCCGGTCATGTTCGTGGTGTACGTGGGATCCATCCTCACCTCGCTCCTCTGGGTGCAGGCCCTGGTGGGCAAGGGCGAGGCGCCCGCCTCGTTCATCTTCTGGGTCTCGGTATGGCTCTGGTTCACCGTGCTTTTCGCCAACTTCGCCGAGGCCATGGCGGAGGGCCGCGGCAAGGCGCAGGCGGCGTCTATGCGGAGCGCGCGCCGCGACCTCAAAGCAAAACGCCTGAGGGACTCGCGTGGTGCGCGCGACTGGGAGTTCGTCCCCGCCGGGAGCCTCCGGAAGGGCGCGCAGGTCCTCGTGGAGGCCGGCGACTTCATTCCCGCCGACGGCACCGTCGTCGAGGGCGTGGCCTCGGTGAACGAGGCCGCCATCACCGGCGAGAGCGCGCCGGTGATCCGCGAGGCGGGCGGTGACCGCAGCTCGGTCACCGGCGGCACCCAGGTACTCTCGGACTGGATCGTCGTCGAGGTCACCGCGAATCCGGGCGAGGCCTTCCTCGATCGGATGATCGCCCTCGTGGAGGGGGCCAAGCGCCAGAAGACGCCCAACGAGATCGCGCTCGACATCCTCCTCGCCGCGCTCACCATCGTCTTCCTCCTCGCCACCGCCACGCTGCTGCCCTATTCCCTCTTCAGCGTGGCGGTGGCCGGGCAGGGGACGCCGGTGACGGTGACCGTGCTGGTGGCGCTCCTGGTCTGTCTGATCCCGACCACCATCGGCGCGCTGCTGTCGGCCATCGGCATCGCCGGCATGGACCGGATGATCCAGAAGAACGTCATCGCGATGTCGGGCCGGGCGGTGGAGGCGGCGGGCGACGTGGACGTGCTCCTCCTCGACAAGACCGGCACCATCACCCTCGGCAACCGCCAGGCCACGGAGTTCTATCCCGCGCCGGGCGTCGCGGAGCGCGATCTCGCCGACGCCGCGCAGCTCGCCTCTCTCGCCGACGAGACGCCGGAGGGCCGCAGCATCGTGGTGCTCGCGAAGGAGAAGTACGGGATCCGCGAGCGCGAGGTCGAGAAGCTGGGGGCCACCTTCGTGCCCTTCACCGCGCAGACCCGGATGAGCGGCGTCAACCTGAACGGTCGCCAGGTGCGCAAGGGCGCCGCCGACGCCATCGAGGCGCATGTGCGGAGCCTGGGCGGATCCAGCCCCAGCGAGGTCCGGGCCGCGGTGGACAGCATCGCCAAGGCGGGGGCCACCCCGCTGGTCGTCGCCGACGGCCCGCGGGTCCTGGGCGCCATCCAGCTCAAGGACATCGTCAAGGGCGGGATCCGCGAGCGCTTCGCCCAGCTCCGCCGGATGGGCATCAAGACCATCATGATCACCGGCGATAACCCGCTGACGGCGGCGGCGATCAGCGCGGAGGCGGGCGTGGACGACTTCCTGGCCCAGGCAACGCCGGAGACCAAGCTCAAGCTCATCCGCGACATGCAGGCCGAGGGACGGCTGGTGGCGATGACGGGAGACGGCACCAACGACGCGCCCGCGCTGGCCCAGGCCGACGTGGCGGTGGCGATGAACAGCGGGACTCAGGCGGCCAAGGAAGCGGGCAACATGGTGGATCTGGACTCCAACCCCACCAAGCTGCTCGAGGTGGTGGAGACGGGGAAGCAGATGCTGATGACGCGCGGGGCGCTCACCACGTTCAGCATCGCCAACGACGTCGCCAAGTACTTCGCCATCATCCCGGCGGCGTTCGCGTCGACCTATCCCGTGCTCGGCGTGCTGAATGTCATGCATCTCGCCACGCCGGAAAGCGCCATCCTCTCCGCGGTGATCTTCAACGCGCTCATCATCGTCGCCTTGATCCCGCTCGCCCTGAAGGGCGTGCGCTACCGGCCACTGGGAGCGGCGGCGGTGCTGCGCCGGCACCTGTGGATCTATGGTGTCGGCGGCATCCTCATCCCGTTCCCGGGCATCAAGCTCGTGGACATGTTCCTCGTCGCGCTCGGCTGGGTCTAGGAGGGGACCACGTCATGTGGATCCACATCCGCGTCTCGCTCATCCTGATCGTGCTGTTGACCGTCGTGACGGGCCTGATCTACCCGCTGGCAATCACGGGGATCGCGCAGATGGCCTTTCCCGCCCAGGCCAACGGCAGCCTCGTGGTGAAGGGCGGCCACGTCGTGGGCTCCACCCTCATCGGCCAGCCCTTCGACGATCCGAAGTACTTCTGGTCACGTCCGTCGGCGACGAACCCGTTTCCCGACAATGCCGCCGCCTCCTCGGGCTCGAACCAGGGACCGCTCAATCCCGCCCTCGCCCAGGCCGTCCAGGGGCGTGTGGGCGCCCTGCGCGCGGCCGATCCCGGCAATACCGCGGCGGTGCCGGTGGACCTGGTCACGACCTCGGGCAGCGGCCTCGACCCTCATATCAGCCCCGCGGCGGCGCTCTACCAGGTCCCCCGCGTGGCGCGTGAGCGCAAGCTCGACGTCGAAACGGTGCGGATGCTCGTCGAGCGGCACATCGAGGGGCGCACCCTCGGCATTCTCGGGGAGCCGCGCGTGAACGTTCTTGCTCTGAACCTGGCCCTGGATGACCGCTGAAGGGCTGACCCCGCTATACTGAGCGCGGTCCGGGAGGCGTCGACATGGATCGATGGGAGCGTACGCAGGTGTGGGCCCCTCTGGCCGCGCTGGGCGCGATGGCGATCGGGGTGGCCCTGATCCCACTGCGCGAAGCGACATCGGCCTCGAACCTGGCTTTCGTCTTCATGGCCTTCACCATCGTCATGGCCGAGCTGGGCGGGGCGCTTGCCGCGCTGGTGGCGGCGCTGGTGTCGGCCATGAGCCTGAACTTCTTCCTCACCGAGCCCTACCTCACCCTGGCCATCAGCAAGACCGACGACCTCATCGCTTTCGTGGCCCTCGCCGCGTGCGGCCTCATCGCGGCGGCGTTCGGCTCGCGGCGCGCGCGCTGGTCCCGGGCGGCGGGACGCGCGCACGAGGAGATCACCCTGCTCCGTGGCCTGGTGGATCAGGTGCGAGGCCGGGCCGCGCTGGATCGGGTGATCGGGGATCTCGCGCGGGTCTTCGGACTGGGGGCGATCGTGCTGCGCGACGCGAGTGGGCGCGTGGTGGCGGTGACCCCGCCGGAGGCGGGGACGAGCTCGCGGCCCGAGGCCGAGATCACGCTGGAGTCGCCGCTGCCCGCTTCCGCCACCGTTCATCGGTTCGGATCTCGTGGGCTGCGCCTCCCCGAGGGTGGAGGCCGCCTCCGTCTCGAGACCAATCGGGGCCCCATGGAGCTCGATTTGTGGGAAGGGGATCCCCGGGGGCTCGACATCGACCAATGGCGCACGCTGCAGATCGCGGTGGCCATCCTGGAGCTGCGGCTCCCGCGCGCGCCCGTGTGAGCAGCCCGCGCCGGGATCCCGACGCCCTCCTCGCGCGCGCCAAGGCCGAGGAGGCGCGGAAGTCGCAGGGGCGACTCAAGCTCTTCTTCGGCGCCGCCGCGGGGGTGGGGAAGACCTACGCCATGCTGGAGGCCGCCCGCGAGCTCCACGCGGACGGGGTCGACGTGGTGGTGGGGATCGTGGAGACGCATGGCCGCGCCGAGACGGCGGCACTGGTGGACGGATTGTCCCTGCTCCCCCCTTGCCTCGTTCCGTACCGCGGGACGACGCTCAGGGAGCTCGACCTGGACGGCGCGCTCGCGCGGCGCCCCGCCGTGATCCTCGTGGACGAGCTCGCGCATACGAATGCCGAGGGCTCCCGGCATCGCAAGCGGTGGCAGGATGTCCTCGAGCTCCTCGAGGCGGGCACCAGCGTGTACACGACGCTCAACGTCCAGCACATCGAGAGCCTCAACGACGTGGTGGCCAGGATCACCGGCGTGGTGGTGCGGGAGACCGTGCCGGACTCCGTCCTCGAGCGCGCCGACGAGATCGAGCTGGTGGACCTGGCTCCCGACGACCTCCTCGAGCGGCTGCAGGAGGGCAAGGTCTATGTCCCGGCGCAGGCGCAGGAGGCCCTCCACAACTTCTTTCGCAAGG
>Ga0134122_10002923_pt1 | contig 12595 bp, 8 predicted proteins | sample KB302_FD_96461 | JGI IMG/M metagenome (GOLD analysis project Ga0134122, IMG submission 96461) | Terrestrial soil microbial communities without Nitrogen fertilizer from Kellogg Biological Station, Michigan, USA - KB3-0-2 | ecosystem: Environmental > Terrestrial > Soil > Unclassified ...
CTCGCGAACCACATCCACGAGCACCTCGGCCAGTCGATCGCCTACGCCCGGACGAACGGCGTCGTGCCCCCCTGGTCGGCCAAGCAGGGCGGCTAGGCACCCTTCCTCTGCCCTCCCCCGCTCGATCCGATCGGGCGGGAGGGGGGCGAGGACCGGCGAGCGCGAGGGGAGCCCGGCGCCGGCTGCCGCAGGCACCGCAACCCGAAGCGCGCGGAAACGTAGGAATCTCCGGCATGGCGAGAGCGAGACGGAAGGCGCGCAAGGAGCGGGTCCGGGGTCTCGCCGACCAGACCAACGGTTTCCTGCGCAATTACACCGCGGGCATGAGCACCCGCGAGCTGCGCCGGCTGTTCGAGCGCGACGCGGCGAAGGCGTACGACGTCCTGACCCGCGGCCACGAGGAAAGCAAGGCGAGCGGCCGCGGCCTCCATCGCCTGATCAACGGCGCCCGCCTGGCCTTCCTCGGGCTCTCCTACAAGCTCACCCCGGCCCGGCGCGCCCTCTTCGCCCTCTCGCTCCTCGCGGCGGTCCTCTCGCGCACCGACTTCCGGTTCAACGTCGGCCAGCGCGCGGTCCAGCTCGACTTCTCGCCCCTCTGGTTCGTCGCCAGCATCCTCGGCCTCTGCCTGCTGCTCGCCCTCGAGCTGGTCGACCGGATCCAGTTCCGCGACGAGCTGGAGGTCGCGCGCGACCTCCAGGCGAGCCTCCTGCCGCGCGAGATGCCGGACGTCCCGGGCTACCGCTTCGCCCACTCGTACAGGACCGCGCAGGAGGTGGGCGGCGACTATTACGACGTCTGCGCGCTGCCGGACGGCCGCTTGGCGCTCCTGGTCTGCGACGCGACGGGGCACGGCATGGCCGCGGGGCTCGTGATGGCGATCGCGAACGCCACGATCGGCACCGCTCTCGAGATCGATCCCGCGCCGCTCGCGGTCGCCGCTCTGCTGCACCGGACTCTCCGCAGGAAGCGCCGCCGGCACACCTTTCTCTCGCTGTTCTACGGCCTGCTGACGCCCGAGACCGGGCGCTTCGAATGGGTCTCGGCGGGCCACCCGTTCCCCTACCTCCGCCGCGCCGACGGCCGGATCGAAGAGATCGGAGCCGGCAGCCTGCCGCTCGGAGCCGTCGATCGCTTCTCGGCCCCCTCGGGAGAGACGACGATCGAGCCCGGAGACCTCCTCGTTCTCTACACCGACGGCCTGCCCGAGGCGACGACCGAGGACGGAAAGACCTTCGGCTACGAGCGCCTCGCCGACCTGATCGAGGCCGGAGGCACCCCCGAGATCATCCACGACCGGATCTCCGGAGCCTCCGCCAAGCACATGGGCGACGAGCCGATCAAGGACGATCTGACGCTCCTGGTGGTGGGCCGGGCGCCCGAGCTGCCTCCGCTGCCGGCCGGCGACGGGTCAGCCGATCGGACCGGGGAGGCTGCTCCCCAAGGCTGAACCCGGACTACGAGTTGTTGATCTACTTCCCGCCGCAGGTGAAGGGCGGGGCGTCGGCGGGGAAGGTGGCGGGGTAGAAGAGGCGGGTCTTCTGGTCCGGCGACTGGAGCTCGAGGCGGACGTAGACGCGGACCGGGGTCCCGGGGCTGCCGCCGAGAACGGGCTGGGTGGCCATGCGGAAGCGGAGGGTCTGCGGGTCGGGATCGGTGAAGCCGGCGAAATCCTCCGGGCTCGAGGCCTGGTCGTGCAGGAGAGCGAGGAGCGACCAGGCGTTCTTGAAGGAATAGGTGACGACGCCCGGGGTGAGGACGGCGGCGTGCGGCTCCTGGCCGCTCTGCGCCGGCTGCCAGGGCGAGTCGTCGGCCCAGGTGAAGGCGAGGTTGAGCGGCTCGCCGAAGGTCCAGCGGCCGAGGGTGGTGGACGCCGGGCCGTTCGCTCCGCCGCTCGCGGCGCTGCCCGCGCTCGATCCGCCCGAGCTCGCGCTGCTGCCGGCCGAGGGGACTCCCGGGTTGGTCGTCGCGATGGTCTGGTCGCCCGACTGGAGCGACCAGTTGTAGATCTGGTTGCCGCCCTGCTCGCGCGAGCGGTTGGCGCGGAAGACGACGTTGAAATCGAACGTCGGCGGCTGGCCCGGCGCGGCCAGGAAGGGCGCGAAGAAGGCGCGCACCTGCGCCAGATCGTCCATGAAGCCGCGAACCGCGGTCGCCGAGGAGCCGAACGCGCTGTCCGGCGCCTGCGCGATGTACGGCTGCTGCTGGTCGTAGACCGCGAAGAAGCGGGCGACCGCGGCGGGAGGCGCCTCGGCGCCCAGCCGCAGCGGGTCGCGGCGGGCGAACGGGTACTGGTTCGCGAGCTCGTCGCCGAAGGAGGCGCGCAGCTGGCAGAAGGCGCGCCGGCCGTTCTCGGCCACCAGCTCGCGGCAGCGATCCTCGAGCACCGCCCAGAGCTGGCTCTCGCGGCCGCTGAAGAAATCCTGGACGCCCGGTCCGCCGCCGGCGAGCGCGCCGGTGCAGGAGAGCACGGTGATCTGCGCCATCGGGCCCGAGATGAAGCTCTCGAGATCGGTCACCGAGCCGCCCGCGGTCTGCTGGGTGGCGGCGGCGAGAGCGGCGAGGATCGCGTTCCAGCGCGCGACCCAGGGCAGCGAGGCGATGGGCGGCTGGAGCGCCTGGGCCGGCGCCAGACCGGTGAGCACCGGCTGGGCATAGTTGTCCGCGAGCTCGCTCGCCCGGCCGCGCTGGGCGCTCAGGTAGCCCTTCAAAGCGCTCGCGCTCGTGACGCCGAAGGCGGTGGGCGAGGGCGGCGGACTGCCGGGCCACTCCTTGAGGCTGCCGCGTTGCGGCTCGTAGAGGCGCGAGGCGACGAGCAGGCGGTCGTTGCGGCCGAGGATTTCGTTCGCCTGCTGGCCCATCAAGTTGGCGAGCGCGGGCACGCCCCAGCGCAGGTTCAGGCGCACGCCGTCGTCGAGGATCGTGCCGAGCGGCTTGGCGGCGGCCGAGAAGTTCGAGACCTCGTTCTGCACTTCGACTTCCAGCAGGGCCGAGCTGCTCGGGTTGGGCGCCGGCACGAAGGTCTGCGCCGCGGCGAGGCCGTCGCTGACGTCCAGGCTCAGCCGGTTGTGGGCGGCGTCGCGGGCCGCGGGGCGCAGCGAGGCCGGGAAGAGCTGGAGCCCCTTGCCGAGGAAGCTGTCGTAGGCCGCGCCGAGCCCCGCGGTCTCGGTCAGGCGCGCCGAATCCCAGATCAGCCACTGGCCCGGCGGGATCTCCGGAATCCAGGGCTGCGGCGGCGTCTGCGGGACGAACGGCTCGCCGAGCAGACCCTGGATGGCCGATTCGAGCAGGCCGATCTCCGGCGCGAGCTTGAGCTGCGGCTTGCCGTTCTGGCTCGCCAGGATCGGGCCGACGTAATCGGAGGAGATCGCGACCAGGGCGTCCTGCATGCGCGCGAATCCGGTGTTGCCGGCCGCCGCGACCGTCGGGGCGAAGCGCGGCCCGAGCCAGGCCGACCGGCCGAGGTTCGCGAGCGTCGCCCGGTAGGCCGCGCCGGGGCTGAACGACGAAGCCACGAGCCACTGCTGGTCCGGGCGGGTCAGCGTCTTCTCGTACGCCTGGATCTCGTCGAGCAGGCAGCGGAGCTGCCGGAACGCCTGGCCGCCGGAACCCTGCGACCGGCCGAGAGCGTCGATGTCTTTCGCCAGCTGCTCGGCGCCCAGGCGGACGTAGCTGTCGAAGAAGACCTCGTGGAAGAGAGCGTTCGAGAGCGCCGCGGCGCGCCCCTGCACCTCCGGATCGACGGCGAGCGGGATCGCGGCCTCGGGCGGCAGGTCGGCCTCGGCGAGCGCCGCCGCCTGGCCGGCGCGCGCGGAGGCGGTGGGCGGCTCGAACGGCACGCCGAGTGCGTAGGAGGAGAGCGACTGGAAATCGGCCAGCCGCTGCCGCGGGCGCGGCCAGCCCGTGGTCGTAAAACCGTTGAAGCGGCCGACCTGGCCTTCGAGATCGGTGAGGGCGACGGCGAAGGCGGAGAGGTCGCGGAACTCGGGCGTCGCGACGACGGCGCCTGCGGGCCTTTGCGGGGAGGGCTTCGGGCAGCCGGGCGCGGGAGCCGTCCCCGCAGCCGGCGGCTTGGGGGCCGGGCGCGGCAGCCGGCCGTCGACGAGAGCGCTCTGGCGGTCGAGGAGCGAGGTGCGGGTGTCGGGCAGGAAGATCCCCTGATGGCTCCGCGTGACGCCGTCGCGCACCTCGCGGTCGAGGCCGCTGCCGAGGGAGGCCGGGAGCATCCAGGTCTCGACCCGCAGGGTGTCGAAGGCGGCGAGGTCCTCGAGGAGCTTGCGATCGCCGGGCGCGGCCGAGGCCGGCAGGCGCGTCTTCACGAGGCCGAACCAGGAGGTGAGCGGATCGGCGCGCTTGCTCACCAGGCCGGGCCCGAAGATCAATCCGATCACGGCGGCGAGGGCGCTCGCCGCGGCCAGCCCTTCGAGGACGTGCAACGCCGTCCGCCGGCGTTTCTCGGCGGTTCCCGCCGGCCGGGCGAGCGCGCGCTCGGGGAAGATCTTGGCGGCGAACAGGTCCTCCGCGTAGAGGACCTCGGGCGCCGGAGGTCCGCCGTCCCACCCGGCGGGGGGCGCCGAGGCCAACGCCGAATCGCTCCCCTTGCCGCAGAGCGCGAGGCTGCGGAAGAACGACGGCTCGGCCTCCGCCGTGGGCAGGAAGAGGCGCGTCAGGTAGACGGCCAGGACGTCGCCCAGGGACCCCACCTGCTGCGGGAAGAGATAGAACGGGCCCACGTCGGGCGGCAGGGTCGGTTCGGCGAAGACGTCGAGCTGGTGGCGCGCGAAGCCGCGGACGAGCGCGGTGACCGCCTCGGTCACCCAGGTGGGGGTGAAGGCGGACTCGAGGGCGTTCGGGTTCGCCCAGGCGAGCATCTGCCCGCGCTGGTCCGCCGGGATGGTGGCGGCGGTCTCGGTGAAGCCGGGCAGGTTCTCGCCGTCGGCGATCACGACGTGGACCGGCAGCCGGAAGCCGAGGTGCTCGACCAGCTGCGCCGCGCGCGCCGCGAGCAGCTGCGCCCGGTTGCTGACCGCGGCGGAGGTCGGGTCGCCGTCCGCCAGGTCGGCCGCGGGGATCGCCACGATCAGCCCGTCGAGCGGGCGCTCGGGGCGGGTCGCACGGAGGCAGCGGAGGAGCTCGAGCCAGGCGCCCGGGGCCGGCGCGCCGTCGCCCGCCTGGGCGGTCGCGGCGCCCGAAGCCTCGAGCACGACGGCGCGGTCGAAGATCCACCAGCCGAGCGGCGTCGAGCGCGCCGAGGGCGGCTCGGGAGCGCCGAACGGCAGGGGAATGCGGAGGGAGGCCAAGAGCTCCGCGTTCGCTTCGGGCGAGCCGCCGATCATCACGAACCAGGGCAGGCGATAGCGCCCGCCCCGCCCGGGCGCCAGCCGGGAGAGCAGCTCGACCGCCTGCGCGAACGAGGCGCGGATCTCGGAGTCGGCGGATTCGCCGCTGAAATCGACCACCGTCGTCGCCGGATCGTCGGCGATCTCGCGCAGGCCGCCGTCGAGCCGCCCGCGGGAGGCGATGAGAGCGAGCCCGGCGACGACGAGCAGGCCGAGCGCCACGGTCGCGGCGAGCAGGAGCGGGAGGTAGCTCGCGAGGTGGGTCATCCCGCCTCCCCCGCTCCGGTTCGGCCTGCCGGCCGTGGCCCCGACCGTGTGGGGGCAGCCTGACCCGAAGGGCCGGATCGACCGGAGGAGGGCCGCGGGGGCGACGCCGCGGGCGCCGCCCCGGCGCTCGGAATCGCGAGCAGGCCGCGCAGGACGGTCCGCAGGTCCTCGGTCCGGTCGTGCCAGAGCGGCCACGAGAGGGCCCACCAGGCGAGGAGGATGGCGAGCACCGCTGCGGCCCAGCCGGCGAGGCGCGGCAAGCGGCGCGGCTTGCCGCCTTCCAGGGTGTGCCGATAGGCGTCGGGGAAGAGGCGGCCGCCCGCTCCCGAAGGCGGCGGCTCGGCCGCCGCGACGAGCGCGCCGAGACCCCCGCGCCGCGCCGCGAGCTTGGCACTGCCGCCCGGCGTGCCGCGCAGGTCCCCTTGGAAACCGAGCGCCAGCGCGATCAGGTACATCTTCGCCATCGGCACCGAGCGCAGGCTCGGCACCTCGAGCAGCTGGTCGATGCGCTGCAGGATGACCGTGCCGCTATCGGTCGTGTTGAAATACTGCTGTTCGAGCGGCGCGCGCTGCCAGGCGACCTGACCGGGCCAGTCGAGATTTTCGAAGATGTCGTCGCCGAACGCCGCCATCAGGTAGCGCGCCGATTCGAAGTTCGGGCCGACCGCCACGCCGGAGGGCGCCGGCGCGAGGTAGGGCGTCAGGCGCAGGCGCACCTCGTCGTAGACCGCGGGCGCCGAAGCGTTCGCGCCGCCGAGAGTGCCGGCCGCGAGCTCGTCCAGGATCTCGGTCAGCTCCCCTGCGTAGCGGCGAAAGCGCAGCAGGGGGTCGGCCGGAATGGAAGGCGACGCGGACATGGTCTCTCGCTGACGATCGCCGCCGCGCTCAGCGCTGCACGAGCGTGAAGTCGGTGAGCCCGAGGGTGAGCGCGTAGTCCCGGAACGGCAGGAAGATGGCGCGGTGGTCGCCGGGCGAAAAATAACCGGCGAAGACGACGGCGCCGTTGACCCCCGGCCGGTATTCGAGGCGCTGCGGCGGCACCGTCTGGCCCGGCACCCATTGCCACATCTGGTTCTGGTAGCCGCTGCCGGCCGGATGATCGAGCAGGAACTGCGTGCGCCCGGCGAACCAGGCGGAGGCGCTCATCGTCGAGATCGACTTCCAGAGAGCCCCGTCGTAGACGATCAGCACCTCGACCGGCACGGGGCTGTTCTGGTTGATCCCCTGCCCGACGCTGACGTCCAAGTGAAACCGGCCGCCGAAGAACGAGCGCCAGGGCGGCAGCTTGCTACAGCCGCCGAGCCCCATTGCGAGCGCCAGAGCGAGCCCGACCCAGACGACCGGCAGGCACCGCCTGAGAAGGCGCGTGAGGATGCCCTGGCCGCTCCTGGGGATCTGCACTCCCGTACACCGCGCGACAGTCCGCGCCACAACGCTTTCTCCGTTTTGAAGGTCGGCCCGAAGCTATCACAGGCTCGCGGGAGGTGAGTCCGCCGCGGGAGCTGCGCCCCGGCGGAATAACGTTTTTTCCCCTCCCGCCGCCCTGCGCTCTTGACGCTCGCCGGGTGAAGAGCTACTTTCGCCTCTCGCGACGCGCAGGCCAGGCTGGACCGTGCTGGGAAGCGAAAGAAGCACCGCTAAGATGAGGCTCCGCGGTTTCGGACTCCGTTTCGGGTTGGGCGCCCTGGGCGCGGCGTTGCTGTGCCTGCCCGCCTGCAACTCGTCGAATCCGGTCGCGCCCGATGCGCCGCCGCCGACCGGCAACACCCCGTTCACCGTCACGATCGCTTCGAATCCGTCGACCCTCGCGGTCGGCGCCACGACCCCGGCGACGATCACGGTCACCGTGCGCCGGAATGACAACAACCAGCCGCCGCCCGACGGCACCCAGGTCTCGCTCAACACCAGCCTCGGCAGCTTCGGCAGCGGCACGGCGACCACTCCGGTCCAGCTCGTGACGCTCACGCTCTCCAAGGGCACGGCCCAGACCAGCCTGTTTCCGGGCAGCGCGACCGGCACCGCGCAGCTCCTGGCCCAGGTCGAGCAGAGCATCGGCCAGCTCGCGGTGCCGATCCAGACCGTCGAGCAGCCGGCCTTCTTCCTGCTCTCAATCTCGCCCAACTTCGGCAACGCCTTCGGCGGCCAGACCGTGACCATCACCGGCAGCGGCATCCAGGCCCCCGTGCGCGTCACGTTCGGCACCGCGGTCGCACGGGTCGGCACGGTGACCTCGACGACGATCCAGGCGACCGTTCCGGCCTCGACCCAGCCGGTCGCCGAAGGCTCGACCCTCGCGGTCAACGTGGCGGTGACCAACGCGCTCGGCCAGTCGGGCTCGACGACCGACACGCTGACCAGCGCCTGGACCTATTCCGGCGGCGACGTCCAGGAGCCGGTCGCGGTCTTCTCGGTCACACCCTCGTCCGGCCCGAACGCCGGCGGCACGCCGGTGACGATCACCGGCAACGGCTTCATCTCCCCCGTGCAGGTGCTCTTCGGCATCTCGTCGGGCGGTTCCTTCCAGGGCTTCGCCGCGACCGTGCAGTCGGCGACCTCGACGACGATCCACGCCACGACGCCGAGCGCGACCGGCGTCGGCCTCTCCCTCGCCAATCAGCTGGTCAGCGTCCAGGTGCGCAACGTCAACACCGGCGACACCGCGGTCGGCACCGGCGTCTTCTCCTATACCGGCGCCGGCCTTTTCGTGACCTCGATGTCGCCGACGTCCGGCCCCTACACCGGCGGCACCCCGGTGACGATCCAAGGCAGCGGCTTCGCCGGCACCCTCCAGGTCCAGTTCGGCGGCTCGGTGCAAACTCTGAGACCCTCGACCGGGACCCAGCTCAACGTGATCACGGTGCCGGTGACCGTCTCGAACTGCCAGCCGCCGAGCGGCACGCTCACGGTCCGGCGGCTCGACACGGGAGACGTCGCGATGAGCGCGATCAACTTCACCTACACCGCGCCGACGCCGAACATCTCGAGCCTCTCGCCCGCGAGCGGCGCGCAGGGGGGCGGCAACACCGTCACCCTCCAAGGCACGGGCTTCGACAGCTCCGCCCGGGTGACGATCAACGGCGCCGCCGCGACCGTCTCGTCGGCGCAGGCGAGCTCGATCGTGGTCACCGCGCCGGCCTTCGGCGGCACGTTCGACACCGAGACCTGCACCGACAGCCACAACATGCAGGGCAAGCGCAACAAGCCCAAAGCGGTCGACGTCGCCGTCACCTCGACGGCCACCGGCTGCTCGGACACCTTGCCCATGAGCTACACCTACCAGCCCGACGACACGAGCTGCGTCGTCACGCCGCCGCCCAAGCCGAAGGCCGATTTCACCTTCGAGATCCTCGGATTGATGGTCGCGTTCAACGACGTCTCGAGCAATTCGCCGACCTCGCGCCTGTGGGACTTCGGCGATCCGTCGAGCGGCACCGCGAACACCAGCACGGCGGCCTCGCCCACCCACACCTACGCGAGCGTGATGCCCGGCCAGACCAAGACCTTCAGCGTCACCTTGAACGCCACGAACGCGGGCGGCACGGACACCGTGGTCAAGTTCGTCACGGTGACGGCGCCGCCTTAAGCTTCCGGCGGAGACCTTCCTCCGGGCGACGGCTCATCCGGGTTTCCGGCATCCACTCACTTCGATTCTTTCGACCAGTCCAAGGGAGCTCCGCTCGATGCTCGGAATCCGCCGCGCCTTCGCCCTCTCGCTCGCCCTGCCCCTCCTCGCCTCGGCCGCCCGCGCGTCCGGCTTCGCCACCGAGCAGGAGGGGGTGAAGGCCATGGGGCTCGCCGGCGCCTACACAGCGCTCGCCGTCGACGACCCCTCCGCCCTCTACTACAACGTCGGCGGGCTCGCTCTGCTCGACAACCAGATCCTCACCGCCGGCGCCTCGGCCTACTCGCTCCAGCGCTCGCAGTACCAGGGTCGGCCGCCGGGCATCGGCGCCGGCACGACGGGACAGCAGGAGGTCGTGCGCGACCTCTATCCGCACGCCTACCTGGCGCTGCCGTTCGGCACCCGGGCGAAGATCGGCGTCGGCGTCGACTCCCCGTTCGGCTTCGAGACCGACTGGAGCAATCCGACGACCTTTCCCGGGCGCGCGATCTCGCTGACCTCGCAGCTGCGCACCTACGACCTGACGACCGGGTTCTCCTGGAAGGTCTCGCCCCGGCTCGGCATCGGCCTCGCGGCCATCTACCGCAGCTCGGACCTCGCCAACACGCGCAACATCCAGCTCCCCGACCCGGTCACCGGCCTGCCGCGCGACGTCGCCTCGATCAACGCGGGGACCGATTTCGAAGGCGGCTTCGGCTGGAACGTCGGCATCCTCAACCGGCTGACGCGGACCTTCTCCTGGGGGCTCTCGTACCGGAGCCCGATCGACGTCACCTACCAGGGCTCGGCCCGGCTCAATCAGATCGCGACCGGCAACGCGCAACTCGACCAGCTGGTCTCGGCGTCGCTGCCGCTCGGCACGGATCTCCCGATCGCGAGCGAGATCCGGTTCCCCGCGACCGCGGCGCTCGGCATCGCGGTCGGGCACAAGGAAGGCTTCCAGGCGTCGTTCGACCTCGGCTGGGCCCAGTGGAGCCGGTTCCAGGGGGTGGGGGTCGCCTTCCTCACCAAGCCGTCGCTCAGCTACGTCCTCCAGGGCACCTACGACGACGCCTACAGTTACCGGCTGGGTGCGCGCTACACCCTCGAGGGCGGCTCGCAGTTCCGCTTCGGCGCCGCTCTCGAGAAGACGCCGCAGCCAGACGGCTCGCTCAGCCCCTTCTTCGTCGACGCCGACCGCACGACCGTGGCCGCCGGCTACGGTCTCGACTGGCTGGACATCGCGCTCCAGTGGCAGCGCTACGACAACCGGTTCACGTTCACCAACCCGGACGGCCTGAACGGCCTCTACCGCAACGAGGCCTGGCTGCTCGCGGTGTCGATCACGAAATTCAACCGGTAGGAGAAGAGCTCGGGCTCAGCCGCCGCCCGCCAGCACGACCGCGGACACGCCGGCCTGAGCGCGCAGCGTCGAGGCCGTTTTCGCCGCCGTCGCCCGGTCGGGATAGCGGCCGATGCGGACGGCCAGGAGCGCCGATTGGCCCGCCCGGCCGAGCTCGACGACGTAGGCGTCGAAGCCGTGCGCGGCGAGCTTCTTGACCATGGCGTCGCAGTTGCCGCGCTCCCGGTAAGCACCGACCTGCACCGCGTAGCGGGCGCCCTCCTGCACGGCCGCGGGAGCGATCCGGGGAGGCGGAGAGATCGCCTCCTCCTGGATCCTGTCCTCGCGCGCCGCGGCGGCGACCGAGGCCGATTCGCCGGACGAGGAGGCCGGCGACTCGGCGGGAGCCGGAACGAGAGGCGCGGTCGGCACGAGCGGGTCGCGTTCGCCGGCGGGAGCCTCCGACTGCGGCGCTTCTTTGAAAGGCTCCGCGGGCGGCGTTGCGCTGCCGGCCTCGGGGAACCAGCGGGAGGCCGAGGCCCGGGGAGGTGGCATCGGAGAGGTGGCGCCGCCGGGGCTCGCGGTATAGGGCAGCGAATCCGGATCGCCCTCCTCCGGCGCGGCGACGAGATCGGACGTGTCGTCCGCCGCGGCGTCATCCGCCGGATCCGTGCTCGTGTCCAGCGACTGGAGATCCGCCAGCGCCTCGGCTCCGCTCGCCGGCTCGGACGCGCCGCCCGAGAACCCCGCGGCGGTCCCGGAGGAGGCCGGGAGAGCCGTCTGGGCCACTTCCGAATGTCCGGGAGCGCCACCGGGCACGCCGAAGCCGATCCCGAGCAGGAAGCCGAACGCCACCAGCACCAGGGCGAGGAACAGCCCGCCCGCGGCGAGCAGGATCAGGGAGCGGCGGTCGAAGACGAAAGCGATCATGGCCGAGCCAACGTGGACAACTCGCGGGACGCGAACGAATCCTTGGGTCGAGAAGGCTGAGGTGGGATCTTAGGCCCCTCACCGGGCGGCGGTCAACGGACAAGGGACGGGGGCGGAGCCGAGCTTCACCCCCTACCTATGGGGCTTCAGGGGGATCGTCTACTACTCGTCCCCGAGCTCCATCCCCATGACGTGGAAGCCGGCGTCGACGTAGATCGTCTCGCCCGTCGTGCCGGAGGCGAGGGGAGAAAGGAGATAGAGGCCGAGATTGCCGACCTCTTCGTGAGTGACGTTGCGCCCGAGCGGCGCGATGCCTCCCACCTTGTTGTACATCTTCATGAAGCCCGGGATCGAGCGCGCGGCCACCGTGCGCACCGGGCCGGCCGAGACGGCGTTCACCCGCACGTCCTTCTTGCCCAGCTCGTAGGCGAGATAGCGGACGCTCGCCTCGAGCGCGCTCTTCGCGATGCCCATGACGTTGTACTTGGGCACCACCTTTTCCGCCGCGTAATAGGTGAGCGTCACGAGGGAGCCGCCCGGATTCAAGAGCGGCTCGGCGTGGCGCGCGACCGCGACGAGCGAATAGGCGGAGACCTCGAGCGCCGTGTGCCAATCCTCGCGCGTGGTCTCGATGTAGCGGCCATCCATCGCCGGGCGCGGCGCGAACGCGATCGCGTGAACGAGGTAGTCGAGGCCCCCCCAGCGCTCGCCGAGCAGGCCGAAGAGCGCGGTCAGGTCGGCCTCGTTCGTCACGTCGCATTGCGCGAGGAGGGTATCCGGCAGGTCGCGGGTGAGCTTCTCGAGATCCTCCCGGAGGCGCTCCCCCTGGTAGCTGAAGGCGAGGGTGGCTCCGGCGTCGCGCAGGCGCTCGGCGATCGCCCAGCCGAGGCTTCGCGAATTGGCGACGCCCATGACGAGCGCCCGTTTTCCGGCGAGATCGATTCCGATCATGGCGCGCTATCTTATCCGTCTCGTGGCCCTGCCGAGCGATCTCCCCGCCCGCCTGTTCGACCGCACCCGCCGGTTGATCGACGTCGATTCGACCACCGGCCGCGAGCATGAGGTCGGCGACCTGCTCTTCGAGGACCTGATGCAGCTCGCCGAGCGGACCGGCGGCA